>Ga0209751_10004779_pt1 | contig 12874 bp, 10 predicted proteins | sample RifCSP13_1_FD_184019 | JGI IMG/M metagenome (GOLD analysis project Ga0209751, IMG submission 184019) | Soil microbial communities from Rifle, Colorado - Rifle CSP2_sed 13_1 (SPAdes) (version 2) | ecosystem: Environmental > Terrestrial > Deep subsurface > Rock core/Sediment | place: Rifle... | reverse complement strand
AGCGACCGGCGCCATGCGGAGATCCGGTCCCGCCGCGGCGGCTTCGCTGCCGCACCCCTGTCCAATTTCATCTTCGAGCAGCAAATGCTCGGCTGCCACCGCGCCGCCTTGGGCGATGATGGCGGCTCTTTCCAGAACGTTGAAAAGCTCGCGGACATTGCCGCGCCATGAATAGCTTTTGAGCCGAGTAAGCGCGCCCGGCGTGAGCGTCGCTTGCGGGTAGCCGCGCGTGGCGAAAAAGGAACGGGCCAGAGGTTCGATATCGTCCACGCGCTCGCGCAGGGGAAAAAGGCGCAGGGGAACGACGTTGATGCGATAAAAAAGATCCTCGCGAAAAGCGCCCGCGCGGATCAGGCCGCGCAGGTCGCGATTGGTGGTGGAGATGACGCGGATATTGACGGGCAGCGGCTTCTTGCCGCCCACGCGATCGACCTCGCGCTCCTGGAGCACGCGCAGAAGCTTCGCTTGCAGCGCCGCCGGCATCTCGCTGATCTCGTCCAAGAGCAGCGTGCCGCCATCGGCCAGCTCGAACTTTCCCGGCCTGGTGCCGATGGCGCCGGTAAAAGCGCCGCGCTCGTGGCCAAACAGCTCTGACTCCAGCAATCCCTCGGGCAGCGCCGCGCAATTGACCGCCACGAAGGGGCCCGCGTTGCGCCGGCTGTGGGTATGGAGGTAGCGCGCCAGCAGCTCTTTGCCGGTGCCGCTTTCACCCTGGACCAGAATCGAAGCATGAGACTTGGCTACCTGCCGGGTGAATTCGAGCAGCGCCTGCATGCGCGGATGTGCCGTCACAAAATTGCCGTCCGGCTTTTCCTCGGGGTCGTTGACACTCCCCCGGGATAGCCCGGCTTCCACCAGCGGAATCAGCTCGCGGTAGGAGAACGGCTTGACGACGAAATCGTAGGCGCCGACCTTCATCGCCTCCACCGCTTCGGGCACGGTGGCGAAGCCGCTGATCATGATGAAAGGAATGTTGGGAAACCGTTTCAATAATTCGAGCCCGCCGAGACCCGGCATGCGCACGTCGCTAATCACCAAGTCCGCGCCGAATTGCTTGAGGTGCCGTTCGGCCTCCTCGCCGTCGGGGAAAACCGCCGAGTCGTGACCGGCGTTGCTCAGCGCCTCGCCGAGCGCTGAGCGCATCGTCGGGTCGTCGTCCGCTATGACGATTCGCTTTTGAGTCATCTTTCAATCTCCTCGGCCGCGGGTAGACGGACGGTAAATTCGCAGCCGCGCTCGGTCCCCGGCGCAATGTCGATGGAGCCGCGGTGGGCGCTGATGATCTTGTGGGTGAAGGCGAGACCCAGCCCGGTGCCCTGGCGCTTGGTGGTGAAAAATGGATCGAAGATGCGCTCGCGGTGTTCCGGCGGGACGCCACAGCCCTCATCGATCACTTTTATTTCCACGGCCCGGTGGATCTGGCCGTTGAGCGTCGAGAAGGGCGACAGCTGCACTTTCACCTGAACACGGCCGCCGTCCGCCATCGCTTCTCGCGCATTGACAAGCAAATTCAATAGCGCCTGCACCAGCAACCCGCGGTCCCCCAAAATGGGCGGTAAATCAGGTTGGATGTTAAAAACCACAGACCATAACGCGTCGTTAGACAGAGGCATGCAATCCTGAATCAAATCTTTCATCAGGACCGAAACGGACAACACGTCACCGGCAAGGGTAGGCTCTGCGGCAAATGACAGCAAATGGGAAAGCGTGGTGTACAACCGACGGACGGCGCTGAGGATTTCGCCGGCCAACCGCCGGGGATCGCCTTCGGAGGTTTCTTTGAGTAAGGAAGCGTAAAGCTCGATGCCGCCCAGCGGACTGCGAACCTGGTGCGCCACTTCCGAGGCCATGACGCCGAGGGAAGCCAACCGGCGCGTGCGCGCCGCTTCCGCCTCGAGGCGCTTGAGCGTCGTGATGTCCTGAAAAACGATTAAATAGTCGCTGGTCTCCCTGCCGGTGGCGACTTCAGAAACAATGAAATGAACCGGAGTCATGGTGCCGCCGGGCCCTTGAACGACCTTTTCGCATTCGAGCGGCAGAAATTGTTTTTCCCGGCCGAGCAGGCTGTCCGCCAGTTTCCGTCCCAAAAGTTGCAAGACCCGCTCGTCATCGACGACGCCGACCAGCTCGGTCAGGCGGCGATTGACGAAAGTCGGCCTGAGGCCGAAGTCCAGCACCAACACGCCGGCTTTGAGGCTTTCCAAGACCGAGAGCAGATAGGCCCGAGCCTCCTCCCGCTCGCGCAGGCTGATCTCAAGCTCTTGGTGCTTGGCCTCCAACTGCCGTTTGAGGTAATCTGCCCGCGCTTCGAGACGGCGATATTCCTGAATCAATTCATCGCTGCTTTGATGGAACCAACCGATGAGGCCCTTGAGGGACTGAACGTTATCATCGGGTTGATAGCCTGGGAACACCATTCTTTGTCTCCTGACTGCGTAATGCATTTCTTACGGTGACTTATTTTCGCCGCCGGGTGAACCGCATCCCGGCGCGCAGCGCGCGCTAATACGCCGGCGATGCCATGCTCTCGGCACCGTTCACGAAAGCTTCGCCGTCGGCACGATCGGCAAACAATTCTGTCGATGAGAGTCCGCCACCCACCAATTTGGCGAGTGAATCAGCGGCGATCGCGCGCCGGGCGATTTGAAGCATGCCTTTCTTGCGCAACCGTTCGATAAATGTCGTCCGGTTCAACTTCAGCAGCTCAGCCGCCAGCGTCTTGTTGCCGCGGGAGCGCTGCAAAGCCTGCTGGATGAAGCCGTTTTCGATCCGTTCAAGAAAGCCGTCGAGATCCACACCCTGATGCGGCAGGGAGACTTCCGCGGTCTTTTGATGGTGCGGCACCGAGTTGGTGGCGACGTAGTCGGGCAGGTCGCCGGCACGGATAACGCCGTCTTCGTTCAGCACCACGAGCCGCTCGACCAGATTTTCAACTTCCCGCACGTTACCCGGCCAATCGTAACGCTCCAACAAAGCCATCGCCGCGGGATCGACTTCCAGAATCGGCTTGCCTTTTCTTCGGCCGTGAAGCTTTAAGAAATGACGGATCAAGAGCGCGGTATCCCCCTCGCGCGCGCGCAACGACGGCAACTCCAGCGGCAACACGTTCAAACGGTAAAACAGATCCTCGCGGAATTTGCCTTCCCGAACCGCCACCTGTAGATCTCGGTTGGTCGCCGCAACCACGCGCACATCGACCTGCACCGTATGATCGCTGCCGACGGGTTCGCATTGCCGTTCTTGGAGCACGCGCAAAAGCTTCACCTGCAGCTTGGGACTCATTTCTCCGATCTCATCGAGGAACAGCGTGCCGCCGTTGGCGAGCTGAAAACGGCCCAGCCGCGCGTTGACGGCGCCGGTGAAAGCCCCGCGCACATGGCCGAAGAGTTCGCTTTCCAGAAGTTCTTCCGGGATTGCGCCGCAGTTGACCGGGACAAAGGACTCACCCCGGCGCGGGCTATTTTCGTGGATGGCTCGAGCGGCGAGTTCCTTACCGGTGCCGCTTTCGCCGGTGATCAAAACGGTGGATTTACTGTTTGCAAGTTTGGCGATCAACGCGCGGACGACCTGCATTCGCGCGCTGTTACCAATCAACGGATTGACGGGCACGGCTTCAGGTTGCGATGTTTGGCTGAACGGTTGGGCAATTTCGAGTTGCATCGATTCTCCTCCAGCTGCGACGGCTGTAGATAGATTGGCAGCGACTTCGAGCAAACGATATGCCATGAACATTTTTGCCGCCCGCAGTTCAGATAACGACTTGAATCGAAAGAAATATCGCGGAATGCGGAAAGCCGGCGGGAAATATATTCTCCCTGTCAAAAATTTAACAGATGCGTAACCACCGTTAAAAAATTGCCATCGAGCGATCGTGCACGACGCAAGTTTCAAGCCCAAGGTCGTCGCCGCACATTCTCCGCTCCGACCCATGTGCCGGGACGCGCATGTGAGCGGCGCAATTCTTAGGGAATTCCTGGGGTTGATTGCAAAAAATCTTCTCTTAACGTAGATTCAGTTTTCGTCGGCGCAGCGCGGCTTGCCCGATCGGCCCGTGGAACCACGGCTTCGAAGGGGGAGCACCGCTAAAGAAAAATGGCAGCCGACGGCAAGCCTGCCCGTGATGGAATTTATCGCAAGGAGATTCGCAACCTCTAATGCTACCTTCATCAGGGATGATCGGTGAGCATCCCTCGATCAAGAAGATTCAAGAGATCATTCAGCGAGTGGCCGTAACCGACGCGACCGTGCTGATCACGGGGGAGAGTGGCACAGGCAAAGAACTGGCCGCCCGCGCGATTCATAATCTGAGCTTGCGCGCCGACCGGCCCTTCGTGCCGGTTAACTGCGCCGCCATCCCGGAGAACTTGCTCGAGAGCGAACTGTTCGGCCACGCCCGCGGCGCATTTACCGGCGCGCATTCCACGCGCGCCGGTATGTTTCAATTGGCCAACCATGGAACCATCCTGCTTGACGAGGTCGGCGAACTGCCGCTGCCGTTGCAAGCCAAACTCCTGCGCGTGCTTCAAGACGGCGCCGTGAGATCGGTAGGATCGGATCAGCCCGTCAACGTCGAGGTTCGCGTCATCGCCTCCACCAACAAAGACCTCGCGCATCAGGTCGAAAAGGGCACCTTTCGCGAGGACCTGTTCTTCCGGCTGCAGGTCATACCGATTCACCTGCCGCCGCTGCGCGCGCGCCGCTCGGATATTCCGCTTCTGATCAATCACTTTCTTGAATGTTCCAGTCGGAAACATGGCTTGTCTGTTACTATTTCCCGTGAAGCGATAATTTATTTGTGGGAATACGACTGGCCGGGAAACATTCGCGAAATGGAGAATCTTGTGGAACGGCTGGTTATCCTGAGCGAAGATGGCCTCACCGACCTAAAAGATTTGCCGGTTAACATTCGCACGTTCGTTTCCGACAAGAAAAGCCCTCAGCCGACGCTCAGCAGCGGGCAGATCAACTTGCGTCAGGCGACAGAGCAGCTACAGTTTCGGCTCATGGAGGAGGCTCTGCGCCTGGCCAACGGAAACAAGAGCGCGGCGGCGCGCATGCTGGGCTTAAAAAGAACCACGCTTGTGGCGAAGCTTCGGCGCAAGCCGACTCTCAGCGCGGCCAAAGCGGCAAAAGCGACCGAACTCGCCGAGCCGTTCGCAGAGTTTATAGCCGCCCCGGACTTAGAGAAGGATCGTTAGCAACGAGCCTTGAAGAAAGCGGTGCCACTTATGGATAACACCGGCCAGCCAACGCCGGCGGGAACGGCCCCTACGGTTCTCGTCGTCGACGACAACAAGGGCGTGCTCGAGTTTCTCCTGCTGCTGCTTTCGAAACACGGCCTAGTCGGAGTCGGGGCTACCAGCGGGGTTGAATGCCTTTCGATCGTCAAATCCCGGCCCGTCGATCTCATCGTATTGGACGTCATGATGCCGGGGATGGATGGTCTCGAGGTCGCTCGGGAACTCAAGAATATCTGCCCCGCGGTGCCGGTTATTCTGCTCACCGCTCGGGACGACATGAACACCCGGGCCGCGGCCATGGATCTCGGCGTCAGCGAATTTGTCGCCAAACCGGTCAACAACCGGGATCTGCTCAATCGCATTCGGACCCAGCTGCGCAATCTGGAGTGGGACAAGTCCGCCAACCAGGTCGTTTCCAAGATCCAAAAGTCGACTCAAACGCCGGGGAGCAAGAAGTAAGACACCGGCTGCCGTTCAGAACTCGCCGAGTCAGGTACCTCCGGCAGAGCCGGAGGCTTGATTTGTGAACCGCTCAAAGCGGTCTGGCCGGCTACGCCGGCAATGCTCACCGGCTCTCCGCCTTCGCTTCCTCTCCCTCTGGGAGAGGACTGAGGTGAGGGTGAATCTTTCCTGGCGAGTACGGCCCTCACCCTTCCCTCTCCCAAAGGGCGAGGGTGGGATCGTATCAACTTTCTTGATGCCACGAGTTAATTCTTGTTCCACGTCGAAACTGCGAGAGAAACGACTCCCGCAAAAGTCAAACTTTGGGAGTCCCCCAGCAGAGCTGGGGTTTACCTTTGATTAATTAGCGTCGTCGCCCGTGTGAATGGTTATGACAAATCAAAAAATGGCAGCACTCGGTCATTGAGTAAATCCGCTGCCGCAAGCCGAGTCTTACGATCATAGAGCTTAGCAAACGCCACCTTGCTAAATCTACCAATGAACGTCTGTTGATCAATCTGCCCCACGCCCTTAGCGTTTCCACGTAACAGGTGCCCTGCGCCTCACAGTATCCAGGGCATTCGCTCTCAAATTCACCGTGGGCCTTTTGCCCATGCCCTTAATTGACGACAAGCTTGTCTACATTTGTCATATTGACAGCCGGTGTCACAGTGCGGTATGAGACCAAGCAGTATGAATCCACGTCCCGGCAATTAACTAAAAATGAGTTCGGCTAGCGCGTATTTTCTTAGCTTGAAGATGAGGATGGTGGAACAATGCTCATAACCGATAAATTTGTATTTCTCCATCTACCGCGGGCGGTACCTTCGTGCATGACGTTGTGAAGAATTTTTTCCCGTCTTATCTGAGTTCACCTAGGGTAAAACTCTTGCAGGTAATTGGCTGTAGGGAAGGTTAGAGGGGATTTCTCCAGTTCGCAAACACGGCGTGCGACGGTGCACGAGGTGGTAAGAGGGTCGCAGAGCTCGCAGGATATAAGTGAACTAGTGTCGTGAGTCAGAATTTCGTTACCTAATTCACACGTCATTCCGGACAACCCCAGCGAAAGCAGGGGCCGATTCGGAATGCAGGAAAACCGAACGCTTCTGGCTGCCCGTTTTCACCGGCATGACGGAGGAGAGACCACCGACTTCTTTTGCGAATTTCAACTCAGGACACCAGCAAGCAGTGATCGCGCTAGGAGGACCGATGGGAATTGTTCCTCTATACGTGTGGGGGCATTTTCAAAGTGCCGACAACAGAGACCGACTGGTTGCCCGGTCAGAGCAACCCGTGCTGCCGGAAGCGATCGAGGAGCGCAAGAAACAGTTGCGGCGGTTGCAGGATCAAGATCCCTACTTTCTAGAGAGAATCTTCAGACTCTTTCGTATCTTTAAAGTGGTCTATTGCCCATCGACCCCGCGGCATATCGAATCAGCAAAGCTGATTTGTGAGATGTTAAGGCTACCGCCACCCATCCCGGATGCTCGTTTGAACAACGTCGATTATGGAAACTTCAAGGGCCAACCGTCCTCGAATATGAGGCCACGGCACGAGTACTTAGAGATTCGGTACCCTGGTGGGGATAGCTGGCTTGACTGTCTCGGCCGTTGGCGGTCATTTTTTGAAGAAGTGCTCCCGAGGTACAACGGCCAACCGGTACTACTGGCCGGACAGGCGGGAGCAGCAATCCGAATGTGCGCGCACTTGTGCGAGGGAATGAGACTGAGCGATGCGGTGGACCTCGAACTAACCGACCGCAACGTCCCGTGGGTTTATTTCTACAAGTTTTAAAGGGCCCAAACGTTTCCGTTCGTTTCAATATGAGGAAGGTGAGAAGATGCTCGTCACCGATGAATTTGTATTTCTCCACCTACCGCGGTCGGGCGGCACTTTTGTGTATGAGGTTGTCAAGAAATTCTTCCCGTCGGCTCGTGAGATTGGCTATCATTTTCCGCGAGTGCTTTTGCCCGGAGAGTATTCCCGTCTACCGATATTTGGCGTGGTCCGCAATCCTTGGGAGTTTTACGTCTCCTGGTATGAACATGTGCGGCCCAGAAATACCGCGAGTATCCTCTTCTCCTGGCTGAGCGACGAGGGCGAACTCGACTTCACAGAGACTATTCGAAACGCCCTGAACCTCGGCGTCAACGACGAAAGATTGGACGTTCTGATCGAGATGCTGCCTGAGCATGTTGATTACCGTAGGAGAAACATTCCTAACATTACCAAAGACTCGATGCACAAAGTCCGCGGCTCGGGACTCGGCTATTATACCTTCCGCTTCAATCAAATGTTCGGCAAGGCGGATGACGTGTTTTTCTGCCGGCTTCACTCTCTGCGAGAGGATCTGGTCGCCTTTTTCGACGGGATCGGCTTAGCAACCGATGAGTTTCGCGATTACGTTCTCAATCTAGAGAAAAAGAATACCGCTGAATATACCCACGCATCGACTTACTATACGGCCGAGCTCGCAGAGTTAGTCCGGATTAGGGACCGCCAGTTGGTCGAGCGCTTCGGGTTCACATTCGAAGGACAGCCTCCGCAAGACATAGGCGACGCAGCCGCTTTACGAAGCCGACCCAGCGGTGACGCAGCTCTTGTGTCGCGCGGCGAGCGCCGTGAGGGACCCGGAGCCAGCGGAAAGGATGTTCCGGTCAGAGCGTTACAAATGCGGGGAGAGTGATTGTGCAGCGAAAAGTAGCCCATGCGTGTGGCAAGATCATCATCAGTGGCAATACGTCGAACGCATTCGGCAAACGAGCCCTTGCTGTCCCCGTGAATATGCACATAACCGTCACCTGGGACAAGAGTGAAAAACCTCAGGAGGGCCTTCGCATTGTTTGGACCGGCCAAAGGGAAGACGGCGTCTGGCTGACCACTGCCCAAAAAATTAGCAAGTTGATCGAAGCGCGAGTCGGGCCTCTCTCCGGCAAGCTTACTATCCATAACACGCTCCCTCTAGGAAAAGGGATGGGAAGTTCTACAGCAATCGTCGTTGCGCTCGCTCGGTGTTTTTTGGGAGAGAATTGCAAGGATGAGGCACTTGCTATTGAAGATATTATCAATAGAGGTCACAGCGGCATCGATTTTGCCGCCATCTGGGAGGAGCGTCCAATCGTTATTACAAGAGACACGTACGAATTCACTGACCTGCCGAAGGGATTACAACACGGCTTTCTCATTGACACAGGCCTTCCTGCTGAACCGACATCGATAATTATACGGCGCCTTAAGGAACGTGTGCCAAGAGAAAAGATTCTCATGGACTCGATAGCGACGATAGGCAATTGCACGGAGCGATTGTTGTCCGGCGAAGACCCTCTTACGGTACTTCCCGATCACCACAGAGGACAAGTGAGTCTCGGCGTCGTGCCCCCACGAGTACGATCACTCGTCGAAAAGATTGAGCAGTCAGGTGGTGCAGCCAAAGCGGCGCGTCCAGGAGGCGGCTCGGGTGGAGTAGGAATGGTATTTGCGGTGCACCCAAAGGTCAAGGTTCTCAAAAGATTGCTTCGCAGCGCACCCCTGTCGATTGCCTACGATCCATTACTCCGCCGTTTCTCTAGTCGTGCAGCGCTCCTGTCAACACCAAAGGGTGAACCAGTACGTTCCCTGCCCCAGAAAACCAATATTTTCCCGCACTATTCAGACGAATCCAACCGCGAAGCGGAGGACATTAAGCGTGTGCCTGCGGACGATCTAGGAAAATTTACGGACTTTAACAGAGAGCGAGCAAAGAACAGAACTAGCCACTCATTGCGCGGCACCGCCGGGGCAGAGCCAGTTTTCTCGTCCGAACTGCTAATCGCCTACAAGTACGATCCGGGCCTCGCGCGGCACGAAGAGGTCGCGGTCACGGTCAAGACGACCCTACAGGTGCATAAAAACGATCGTCAGGAAGAGCACATGAAGAGGCCGAGTGCGGAGGTGTTCGGACGGGAAGCTACCCGTCGCTATGTCCTGGGCGTCGTAGCGGCATTTTCTCTGGCTCATGATCGGTTCGATTGGAGCTTGGCCGAGTCGAAATGGGCTTTTTCCGCGCTTGAGCCCTATGCAGTGGACGTTTGGGGAGACAAACTGGCGTTGAGCGGCGGTAACTACGTCAGCCTGATTGACATAGATACCGGGAAGGCAACGCCGTGCCAGCATGCTTGGCTCCGTCAGACCCACACTGCCCAGTTTTCAGCCGATGGAACGAGACTCTTGGTTGCCTCGGCGGGATTCGACGCCGCTTTTGAATTCGATACGACAACTGGAGAAGTCGTTTGGGAATGGTTCGCCTGGGACCATGGCTTCGACCGATCGAAGCTGGGTCACTACGTCGTTCGTTCGGCCGCAACATGCAGAACGCTCGCGGCCATGGGTCACGAGGTACTATTGGTGGACGATCCAGAAAAGTACGAATTCGGCATTCCTACTCGGCAATCCCCGGCACATCTCAACAGCGCCTGCTACGACTCGGACGGGAGGATTCTGGTCACCTTGTTCCATCAAGGAGCGGGCTTTATAGTCGATCGGAGTACAGGTAAAGCTCAAGAGATGATCTCCGGTCTCGTCAACCCGCACAAGCTCTCGAGGCGAAGACGCGGAGGATATTTCATCTCGGATACCAGGAGGGGTAAGTTGATTTTCATCGACGAAAACTATCGGCGTGTCAGCGAGATCGCCCTCGCAGGGACGCCGGGGATCCAGCGATCGCCTCAATTGTCGGAGTACTTGCAGAACGCGACGGAGTTGCGCGACGACCTGTTCGCCTGCATCGATATCCATCGAAGCTCTCTCTGGCTCATTGACGTCAAACGTCGCAAATATCGCGGCATCAAGTTTCCGGTGGAGTGGTCGATGCACGATGTCGCAAGCCTTGAACCAGAACACCGATTCCGCATCGGACGCTTAGTCGGATCCGCGTTCGGAAAAGTCGCTGCGTTCGCACGGGAAATCAAAGTCATCCACCACTTCTCCCCGGGGGGGCGCGAGATAACAACCCTGGCCCTTGATGCCCATGGGCGTAATCGCGGGCTGGATGTTCAGATGTGACGTCGACCATGCTATAATCTTGTTCCAATAAGCATGGCTGCGGGAAAATCCATAAGAGCAAGAATCGTTGCTCGTTTACTAGGCACGATCATACTTGCTTCTTTCAATTTGGCCGGCGCCCAGCAGACAACGAAGGACATGCCCCGAGTGGGTTTTATATCCTCTGCTGGCGCTCCCACGACCCCTTCTTCACTTTTCGACGCCTTCCAGTTCGGATTGCGGGATCTGGGCTACGTCGACGGCCACAACATCTCTATCAGACGGCGATATGCGGAGGGCAGGTTGGATCGGGCGCCTGCCCTTGTGAATGAGCTTGTTCAAGAGAAAGTCGATGTTATTGTCGCCGTAAATAATGTCGTCATCCGAGCCGCTAAACAAGCAACGAAAACGATTCCCATTGTAATGATAAGCTCCATCGATCCTGTTGCCGCTGGGTACGTAAAGAGCTTCGCACATCCGGGTGGAAATATTACTGGGCTTGCGAATCTTGGGCGCGATTTAAGCGGGAAGCGAGTGGAGCTACTTAAAGAAGTGTTTCCGAAGACGTCCCGAGTCGGCGTTCTTTGGGACGCGGGCGGCCCGGGACCGGTGATAGCTTTTAAGGAGTACGAAGGCGCGGCACAGGCTTTCAAATTGAACCTTCGCTCGCTTGAAATACGCGGGCCGAATCCTGATTTAGCCGGAGCTTTTCGATCCGCCAAAACGGCGCGCGTGGATGCGCTGATCGTCGTCGGTAATCCTCTGACGGCTCATAACGCAAAGGAACTTTTTGAGCTGGCGACAGAATATCGGCTCCCGTCGATGACCGAGGGCAGTCGCTACGTGGACGCCGGCGGCTTGATTTCCTACGGCCCGAATGCGGCCGATTTATACCGGCGCGCCGCCGAGTACGTCGTCGAGATCCTGAAGGGGGCTAAACCTGGCGATCTGCCGGTGAGGCTGCCGGCCAAATTCGAGATTTTCATCAATCTGAAGACCGCGCACCAAATTGGCCTTGTGGTACCACAGCGCGTGCTGATCCAGGCGGATAAGGTGATTAAGTAGCCTGGCGCTTATCTACAGTTACCTGTCTCAATTTGTCGTATCGAATCACAGAAGAAAGAAGGAACAGATGGGTCTCCCATGGTGTGCATTGAATCAGTATGCGTGCCCTTTAGCCCTGTCGCAAATTGATATCCAGGCAGGGGGCGGTAAGGCTAGACGGGAATACCGGAGGACACCCGTAAAAGGAAGGATACTCGTATTAGCAGTCGGTATCTTGATCCTTGCTTCTTCCCATCTAGGCAGGGCGCAGCAGCCGGTTTCCCGGATCGGCTACATAATCTCCGCGGGCGCTCCTGGAACTCCCTCACCCGCGTTCGACGCATTCCGGCTGGGATTGCGCGATCTCGGTTACGTGGAGGGCAAAAACATCTTGATCGAACTCCGCTATGGGGAGGGCAGATTGGATCGGATGCCCCCGTTCGTGCGTGAGTTCGTACAGCAAAAAGTCGATGTCATCGTCGGAGTCAATAATGTGGTGATCCGGGCCGCCAGAGAAGCGACAAAAACGATCCCCATTGTGATGATAAGCTCCGTCGATCCCGTCGTCGCTGGATATGTGGAGAGCTTTGCGCGTCCCGGCGGCAACATTACTGGACTTACCACCGTTAGTCGCGATTTAAGCGCGAAGCGCGTGGAGTTGCTGAAGGAAGTGCTTCCCAAGATGTCGCGGCTCGTCATTCTCTGGGATATGGATGGCCCAGGGCCTGCCGTCGCTTTTGAAGCGTATCAGGCGGCATCGCGTGCTTTTAAACTACAGCTTCGATCCCTTGAAGTACGCGGCCCTAATCCTGATTTCGCGGGCGCATTCCAAGCTGCAAAGACGGGACGCGCGGATGCGCTCATCGTCGTCGGAAACCCTCTAATGGCCCAGCACGCAAAGGACATTTTCGAACTCACCACAAAACATCGCCTGCCGTCTATGACAGAGGGAACCCAATACGTCGAGGCTGGTAGCTTGATGTCCTATGGAGCGAACCGAGCTGATTTACTCCGGCACGCCGCTACCTATGTGGACAAGATCTTGAAGGGCGCAAAACCCGGTGATCTGCCGGTGATGCTTCCGACAAAGTTCGAGATTTTCATCAATCTGAAGACTGCGCACCAAATTG
>Ga0209751_10004776_pt1 | contig 12880 bp, 14 predicted proteins | sample RifCSP13_1_FD_184019 | JGI IMG/M metagenome (GOLD analysis project Ga0209751, IMG submission 184019) | Soil microbial communities from Rifle, Colorado - Rifle CSP2_sed 13_1 (SPAdes) (version 2) | ecosystem: Environmental > Terrestrial > Deep subsurface > Rock core/Sediment | place: Rifle... | reverse complement strand
CGGCTTTGGAAATGCAAGGTATGTCATTACAGGCATCAAAGTGGTAATGTATGGAATAATCTTTGCAGTTGCTATTACTCAATTAGGAATTGGAGAATCAATAATACCAATATTAGTATCTGCATTTGCTTGGAGCATTGCTGTTGCCATTGGTGCAGCAATTGCAGTTGGCTTGGGATTTACTCTTAAAGACGTGCTCCCAGCAGCAATAGCAGGAGCAGCTAATCATCGCTCAATCTTCAAGGTAGGTCAGAAAATAAAAATCGATGATGTCAAAGGCACAATAACTTCAGTTGGTACATTACACATCATAGTTACAAATGATAGAAACGAAGGCATTGTAATTCCAACTAAAGAGTTTATTGGAAAAACTTTCACTATTCTGCCCTCGAATTAAATAAAAAGTGGCCCAATAATACTAACAAATACCTTCATGGTGTATGTTACGTTTAGAAAGCAACTTTTTTTGACCATCTAACATCTTACTAAGGTATCTAATTACTCAAATTTAATCAATGTTTACAACATATTGATAGACTTTACTAATACAATTCAAACAATTTGCATTTGAAAATTTTGGCGGGTATTGGATTAGTTGTAGCTATAATTAGTGTTTTTGCATTATCAATAATTTTTTCCCATAATTCTTCAAGCGAAGATATAACAGAAGTTACTAATTTTATTGAAGAGAATAAAATTTACATCGATAATGAATCTGAAATCTTCCGTGTTTTTGTATATGAAAAAGATGCCGTAATCACACCAGATGGACAAAAAAGCTTCAGAAGGGCCTTTTTTGAATTAAAACAAGAAAATACTAATCTATATGAAGAAATAGGATTAATCAATCAATATCAAAATACGATAGTTGTAATTCCCACTTTCACAATAATTGCATATGGAGAACATGGATTTTATGATTATTATAAAGGGGAATGTGATAAAAGTTGTTTAGAAATCCCAATCCGTCATGATATATTACAAAAATATCAAACTAGTGATGGTGCCACAAAGATCTTCAAATTACTTGGTTATCAATTTATCACGGATATTGATATTGACAAAAATCCTGATGTTCTAAAACAATATGATAAAGTAATCTTACTTCACAATGAATATGTAACTCAAAAAGAGTTCGATGCGATTATACATCACCCTAAAGTAATTTATCTATATCCTAATTCTTTGTATGCTAAAATTGAAGCAAATTATGATTTAAACACAATTACATTAATTCGCGGGCATAATTATCCTCAACAGGAAATTAAAAACGGCTTTAATTGGAGATTCGATAATACTAATTTTGAATATGATTCTTCCTGCAAAAATTGGGAATTTTATGAAATTGATAATGGTATTATGTTAAACTGCTATCCCGAGATGCAAATATACAAAGATAAAAACTTGTTAAAAATAATCAAAGATTATTAGATCTCGAATGATCATGTTTAACTGAGTTAACATAATTTTACTCGAATAAACCTCTTACGTAGGTCAGGTATGAAAAATAAATTAAAAATTTTTAAACCATTTATAACAGTAAAATTGTTGGATTTGTATGACTAGATGCAGATACTGGAAATTAACAATTGATGAAGTAGAAAAGCTAACTTATGATACAAATAAAGTTCTACTTTGGGAGATAAAATGTACAAGAGAACCAGAAGAAGATGCAATTTTTATTGGCGTATTTCTTTATAGAAATGGAACACCTTTTGATTACACTCCAATTAAAGGAATTACATTTTACTATAACAACATAGAACGAAAAGAGGTGCCAGAAATTACAAAATTTCTAAAAAAGAAATTTGGAGGAAAAGACATGGAAAAAGGAGAACGTGTTTTTCTTAAAGATTCAAAAGAGATCTATTCTGGAAAAGAAATTGCAGATCTAGCAAAGGAATTAGAATCCAAATTCAATTCAAAGGCAGTAATTACAATTGAATTCCTAGATATCTCAGAAAAAGAGCAAAAAGACGCAGGGCTGCCAGAAGAGAAACTCTTACCGATTCCTACCAAGTAGATAAATAGAGTTTACTCTAAAGTAATTTGTGGATGTCTGAGATTCAAGAAGTTGTAAAACATCTTGATGAGCTAAGAGCTCGAATTTTGAGAATCATGATTGTAGTTGGAATTATTACAGTTTTTATTTTGACATTTCATTTTACTCCATTTGATATAAATGGAATCCAATTATACTATCCTACTCTAGATCCCATTAACAACATAGCAGCACAAATAACAAATTTAATGAAACATCAGTTGGTACCTGAAAACGTACAATTAATACAAACTGCTCCAGGGCAAGCATTTTTTGCACAAATTTACATTGCAGCTCTCGGAGGTATTGTTTTTGGGATGCCAGTAATCATTAGGGAGATGACAGGATTTATCAAACCTGCCTTAAAAGAACGTGAAATTAATGTTAGTCGTGCCATAGCCCTTCCGGCTTTGGGACTTTTCATCGCTGGTTGTTTATTTTCATACATTTTTGTAGTTCCATACATTCTTGACTTTCTTTACAAATATGGAGAGGCTGCAGGACTTGTGACATTTTTGAATATAATGGACTTTGTGTCCTTTGTTTTACAGTTTCTTTTAGCATTTGGACTATCATTTCAATTACCATTGATAATGTATGCTGTTACAGCCTCGGGAATTATTGATGCATCTTTTTGGCGAAAAAAAATTCGATATGCTATAGTAGTAATTGTGATTTTTGGGGCTGTGATTACCCCTGATGGAAGCGGGATTACAATGTGGTTTATTGCTGGTCCTATGTTTGCATTATATGTTGCAGGTATGTTTTTTGTTGAACGCAAAAGAAAACTGAAAAATTAATTTTTTGATTTAATTTGAATCAAGATAATCAATGAAGAACAAGATTTCCCCTCTAGACTAATTATTACAAATTCCTTTATTATAATTAACAAATCATTTGTAAATAATACAGATTTTGATGTTTTGCGTTGAAGGTCAATATAATTGCGGGAATTACAGGGCAGTTATAATAATTATTTTTGCATATATATTAAAGACAATTGATGAAAATCCTTCAGAGTTATCAATAGAGGTCACTCCATTTAATATTGAACATAAAGGTAAGGGAAGAGCACTGCCGGCATCTGGAGATGATATATTTGAAGTCTGGGTTTATGAAGACGAAGTGACAGGTGTTGCCAAAGATGACTCTGTCCTTTTTGAATACAACTACTTTGGATTAAAACCAGAAAACAATGAAATCTATATGATCTTGGCATACTAAATGATCCACAGAAGACCATATTTGTAGTACCAATTTTTACTATAACTGCTTATGGCGATGGAGGTTTTTATGAATACTATAGTGATGAATGTGATGAAATTTGCATAAATGAAATTCCCATAAGGCATGATTTACCTCCTAATTATCAAAGCAGTGGTAACAGTATCAAAGTACTTAGATTATTAGGCTATCCATTTATCACAGATGTTGAAATTGAAAAAAATCCTGACATATTAAAAAGGTTTGATAAAGTCATCATATTACACAATGAATATGTTACAAAAAATGAATTTGATGCAGTTACTTAACATCCAAAAGTGATCTATTTACATCCAAATGCATTATATGCAGAAGTAGAGTATGCAATGGATAATGACACATTGACATTGATTAGGGGACATGGGTATCTCACCCCAGAAATTACAAATGGTTTTGGATGGAAATATGACAATACACATCCATACGAATATGATAATAAATGTGAAAACTGGGAATTTTATGAAATTGATAACGGTATTATGTTGAATTGTTATCCTGAGAAAATAATATACAAGGATAAGAAGTTGCTAAAAATGATTAAAGAATATTAGATGACATTCTTTACACTATGGCATTGAAAAGTTATTTAATGAATTTATATTTTTTATTTACTCCCTGAAAGTTTTGATTCTACTCCATCAGAAAGTTTAATCTCGACAGTTTTTGCTTTAGAAGAAAGATCATCCATATTTGCTAAGTTGTGTTCAGTACCAAATTCCTGTAATGTAGCGATACCTATAGTCGATACTAATACGATGAAAACCATCAGGAGAATTTTCCCCGATTTCATATAATATGTATTGATTTTCATGACTAATAGTAGAGGGTGTTCGAATAAATCAAACCCGCTTTATTTGACCTGTTTAATGGTTTAATGATATTGAGCAGATCTCGTCTCCACGTTCGAATTGACTCTGAACACTTAAATCATAAATCACATCAATAACATCAAATCATGTTCGAATCAATAACCCTACAATTGCCAGGGGGTACCGAATGGATTTGGATAGTCATTATTATAGGAGTACTAATTTTTGGTGCCAAAAAAATTCCTGAACTTGCAAAAACACTTGGAAGGGCTAAAGGCGATTTTGAGAAAGGAAAGATAGAGGCAGAAAAGGACCTTAAAGAATTTAAAGAAAAACAAGATTCCAAATAGCAAAATTATTGTTCTGCAATTTTTGCAAATTCATCCATAATCTTTATAAATCCTTTTTTGATCTTAGATTTGCCAAAAAATGATACTAGCTTTAATGATCCACTTAGATTAAGATCGGCTTCAACGGTAATTTTTGTACCATCTTTAATGGATTCGTATCTTTCAATGATATGACTGCCTTTGGCATCGCCACCTATAACAAAAACTTCATGGAGTTCTGGGTATTTTGTTACATGTTTTGTCATCATTACAAGCTCACGACCTACTATTCTGATGTGCTCTTCAACTACTGAAGTATTGTCTCGAACAGAAAGTACTCTGATTGAAGGAAAGTACTTTGGCAATATTTTTTGAAATTGCTCATAGTTTGCTGCAATATCGAAGACTTTGTTTCGTTCTGCTTTGACTATTTTTTCAAAATTAATTTTAGGCAACGACATTCGATTTGCCTGATTTTTGATATAAAAGGATAGTCACTTACTAGTCAAATAGTTTAATGGTAATCTTAATTTCGATGTAGAAAAACTGGTGTATGTGCAAAGCCTGTTAGACAAGGAAATATCATTAATTGTAATTTTGATATCAATTTCTATTGGTTCTTTAATTTTTTTTACACAGTCTTATTCTCAATACGCCTTTGGATTTGAAGAAAATTTTGTAGTTTTTCAAACTGGTATAATTTCAACAGAGAATAGAGATTATGCCATTTCAAATAACTTTGAGATGAGGATTATTCAGAATGGAAAAATAATGAGATTAAGCGGAATTACCACTACTGGTGAGCCTTATTATCTCTATCAAAAAATAGCTGATGGGGATATTATTGTTAAAGGAAAAATTTTAGTGAATGAGGTTTTTATTCCTATTAAATATAAAGAGAAAATCTTTGAACCAGAAATTCCAGCTGAACCTGAAACTGAATTAATTATATCTACTAAACTTCCGCAGTATACCTATGCTAGATATCCTTTTGCAATTTCAGTGAAGGTTTTTGATGCTGAAAAAAATCCACAAGCAAAGTTTGAACAAGGAAAAGGAGCGCTTGAAAATGTGTTTGTAAATGTGACTATTACCAATCAATTTGATAAATATGTAACCTCATTTAGTGGAAAAACAGATTCCACTGGTTTATTTCGCGGAAGCTATGTGGTACGTGAAAATATCGACACCCCAGGAAAATATAATGTTAATGTGACAGTGGATGATGGAGATACGTCCATCAACCAATCTTTTACTACATTTTTCAGAGGAGATATAAGAGATTACTTTGATAACAATCCATAGATCTATTCTCCCCATCTTTTATACAAATCATGTTCAATGTTAAACTGATCTAGACATTTTCCAACTGTATGATCAACTATCTCATCAATGGTTTTTGGTTTTGTATAAAATCCAGGAACAGGTGGAAGAATAACAACGCCTAGTCTTGCTAGCTTTAACATATTTTCTAAATTAATTGCAGTTAGAGGAGTTTCTCTTGGTACAAGAACTAATTTACGAGACTCTTTTAGAGTAACTCCTGCTGCACGTGCAATTAGGGTTTCATCGTATCCTACTGCTATACTGGAGAGGGTTTTCATTGTGCATGGAATTACAATCATACCATCAATTTTGTGGGTACCACTTGATACGCTTGCTGCCATATTTGCTTCATCAGATACAGTTGTGGCAAGTGATTTTACCTCATCGGAAGTAAAATCAGTCTCCATTGCAAGGCATTTTTTTGCCCATTCTGTGAGGATTAAATGAGTTTGGACTTTTTTCTCTTTTAATGCCTGAAGCAATCTTACTCCATAAATCACTCCAGTGCTGCCGGTTATACCAACAATTAGTTTCAAAATTATTTCCTGTTATATATTGACATTTACACTATTTTAGTTAAGAGCTGTTTTTTAGAATAATTATAGTCACTAGAAAAAAATTGATAAAATATTATGAACCGTTTATCCGAATAGACTTTAAAATATCGCTTTACGCTAAAGTATGTTAAAAATTTTTTCAAATACAAAAATCGTGATTATAACAATAGCAGTAGCTCTGGCAATAATATCAGGTTTTTTTATAATGTATTCATCGACGAATGACCAATTAAATATTGAGAAAGTAGGAAAAATTGATTATTTGGAGGCACCAAAAAATATTCCATCTGAAATTTATTATTCTGAACAAATTTTTAACAGCTGTGAATACGACATGCACTGTACTGTGGAACTTTTGAGCGATATTTCAAGAGAAAAGGAAAAACCTGTTGTCATGGCCACCTTTGTAGAACTTCTTTCCCTTTATCACGAAAAGCAGATTAATTCCCGTTGTCATAGCATTGCCCACCATATGGGAATGTGGGTATATGGATATACCAAAAATTTGGAGGAATCTTTTCAATATGCTGATCCATTTACGTGCGGTGGAGGTTTATATCATGGAATTTTTGAAAATTATTTTTCTATTTTAAACTTTGAAGATGCTGCGGCAGATCAGGTAGAAGTAAAATATCTGTGTAATGAAGTAGAAGGTAATTTCTATTCATTAAATATGGCACATTGTTTACACGGGATTGGTCATGGATTATTACTTTTATATGATTATGATGTTTTCAACGCTGTAAAACGATGTGAAGAGTTTAATGTAAATCTGGGACAAAACTCTTGCGCAAATGGCATTTTTATGCAAAATGTATTAAAAAATTTTGAGACAGACGAAGGGCAATTTGATCAAGATGATATTCTATTTCCATGTAATGAATTGAAATCATATTTTACACCAACTTGTTATATATGGCAAGGAGCGTACATCTTAAAACAACGTGACTTTGAGGTCTATTCAAGCTTTAAAGAATGCGATAAGATAATTCAAGAATTCATTAAATATTGTTATTATGGAATTGGAGCAGAACTAGAAAGTGATGCAGCTGGAAAGATGGAGATTGCTTTGCGCTTTTGTCAAGCCGGGGAGACATCCAGTAACCACAAATACTGTTTTAGGGGGATGGCTATGAAAACTTCTATGGTGTATCTTGATAGCGGATTTAAATTCTGTTCTCTTGTACATGAACAGTTTAAAGAAGAATGTTATGATGGACTTGGATACTGGATAAAGCTAAGACAGGGTAGTGATGAAGAAAGAAAGAGAGAGTGTTCCAAGGCAGAAAACACAAAATATTTTGAAGTTTGTATGAATCCAAAAATTGAAGGAATTACTTATCTTTGATAATATGTCTTTGGTAATTGTTACTCAAATAATCAAGGGTTTTGTTGCTGTTCAAAGTCATTTTTTTGGTCTGATTGTTCTAAAGTGTTTTGTTTTCGTTTTAACCAAATTTTAACTCCCCCGGCAACCATCCCACTCAATAAGATAATTCCAACAAGAATCATTTCAAAGAAATAAAATGACATGAGAAACATTGGTAGAATTATGTATTAAAACTTGACATTGATTTTAAAATCTAATCATGGTTAAATTGATTGTTCTCTTTAGTAACTATATTAAACATGTTCGATGTTAACAAAATTTATTATAAATAAAGGCGATTTTTTCTTAAATTCTTTTCTTTTTTTTTTAATTATTAAATTATAAAAATTGGGTTTGGGGTTGCCCCCTGTTTTAGGTTTATGGGACTGTGTCTGTGAATGTAAATTCCCAGTCGAGTTGTAGTGTATCCAATGCGCTTAAAACAACTGAACCGAAAGTGTTTCTTGCGAACATCTCATTGGGGTCATCTGTACCATCGAGGTATATTCCAGCCTCGTCAATTGTGTTGGCAGTTCCACCACAGTTGGCGCCAGTGAAGGTTGCAGTTGCAGTAACGTTCATTTGTGCTGCACAGAGACCTGTTGCACAACCAGTCGGAGATTGATCAGGGCCCCAAGTAGTAGACATTCCTCCACCTCCTTCAGTAGAGTTAGCGATATCATCGAAAAGTACACGTACACAAAGTGGTTTAGGGCCAGACATTTTGTCATGGATCTCGGTATCATTGTATAGTAACCTGTGTTCACCACCAAAACCTATTGCCATGTGGCTAAGTGGTCTGGCTCCAGGAGCGTAAGTATCGTTTTGGGTATTGAATAGTTGCCCGAAAAGAATCTGCATTCCAGTTTCAACAATATGATTTTCAGACTGTCTATATGCAATTATGTTTCCAGCGCCATCAAATTGAGTAACTTTGACGTTTCCTGTGAATAGTGCTCCTTGTGGGGCGGATTTCTCTTGTACAAATAATTGTGATTCTTGAGTGAAAGCCAAGGTTCCTCCTATTGAGGCTATCACAAGAATAGTCATTAGAACTCGAGTGTTCTTCAGGATTAATTTCATTACATAGGAATAATAGCTCAGGGTTTTTAATGATAGTTTGTCCAGTTTATACAAACTGGATAAAATGTTTTTACCTATGATGTAAATCAAGAACTTTTCTATTTTTGAATTAATTAGGTTTTATGAACATTCGTTATTTATCCCCTGTGCCTACTCCATCTTTTACTTTGACTTTTATTACATTTTCTTGAGTTTCTTCTACTGATTCTGATTGCTCAGTGGGTTCTACGTTGGGATTCTCTTCGTTTGGTTTTGGTTCCTCCATAGCAGTTTTAATGATATTACCCCATCCCATATTTGATAATTTCAGAGATGTAGAGGGTTTAACGCATGCTGCAGAACCATTTGTTGAACGAACCATTAATACAAATCCTGATTTACAGTCTACATTCTCTGCATCTATCCCAGATACCATTTGTTTACGAGGGGACAACACATCAGCAGCATTTACACTGAATATAGATGGAACCAAAATTAAGCCAAACATTGAGACAGCCATAATATATTTGCAAAATGCTATATTCATTAGCATTTTCTTTCTCACTATTGTAAGATAAACAGGACTGTGTTATATCTATTGATGAATCGATTAATTTTCTGCTTATTAATATACAAAAAATCCAGAAACCAGATTTTTTATTATCATCTCATTGCTCCACACCCACTGTAATTAATGAACTCTCTTCTGCCCTGTACTGTACCTTTATTGGCACGTCATCTGCGGCAGCAGCTAGGAACTCACTATTCTCTATTACCTCTACTCTCCAATCACCTAATACAGAGTCTAGCGATGTAATTGAGAATCTCTCTAGTGGGCTATTATCTCCTGAATATCTTACTCTGTATATGTGTCCGTCAATTAGTACGCTGTCTATTCCACCGCGGTGCTTGAGGGTTGACTCTTCTACTAGACAACCACTTCCAATTACACATATTCCATCAGGTGATGTAACTCTGAATGCACCAGAGCCCTCGTTTGACGAATACATCATTGCAGGTCTTGCAATGATATTGCCAAGCTCATCGGTTGCTGGTACTATGGCATGCTGGTCTGATATTGGAACTATCTTTGTTCGCACAAATGTATCAAGTGTTGCCACACCTGTAATGTATGATTTATCATATACGACTAGCTGTGTCTGTATCTTATAGCTGGTACTAGAACCAGTTTTTGGAATGCTCCACTCTAGGTTGATTATGTTTTGTCCTGGGGTGAACAGTACTGGTTTAGAGTAAACCTTCTTGCCATCAGATACTAGGGATACCTCACCATACACTGGAATATCGCCCTCGTTTGTAATGTATGCGGTTGGTTTGAGTGTTGTACCCTGTGCCTTGATTGTAGTGATATCCATCTCAACTGATGATTCTCCAGAATAGCCCTCTGGTTTTACTCCAACTATACTGTGGACTGATTCCTGTACCACTCCTTCCTCTGTTACTACTCTAATCCAGAATTCTACTGCTGGTCCCTTGAGTAGATTAGATGGGATCATACTAGATATCACCGAAACATTCTCAAGGTCTGGTAACAGCAATGGTTTGATGTCCATTGGTAAAACGGTTTGTTCTGCAGTACCTAGTGTGGAGACATATAGTTCTGCCTTTCTGAGTGGAACAATTGGGCTCTCTACTATGGCAGATACCGTCATGTACTGGCCTTGTGTGATATAGGAATAGTCAGTAGGTCTGGTGTATGTGCTGTTGGTTTGGTATTTGATGTCAAATATGTGAGGCAGTACAATTTGGTCGTCTGCAAATACTATTGTTCCCTCACATCCTTCTATCTGTACTAGGGTTCGCTGTACGTTAGAGTGATAGTCTACTGCAAATATTGTAAATACACTCTCGCCTTGTGCCAGTGGTGCCTCAAAGAGATACCTATCAATTAGTGTGAACTTGTTTTGTTCTGCATATGGCTGGTTGGCAACTAGTGTAGCATCTATTACTCCTGACTTTGTGGTAAGCAGCTGTATGCGTGGAGCGTTTGAGCTCTCATGACCTACAAGTATTCTTGAGATGTTTTCTTTACATACATCATACTCTACTCTGTGTATCCTTGCCGTTGGGATGTCTGGCATAGCACCTCCTAAGCTGCTTGGTCCAGAAAGAACAGGTCCAAATCCAAATGGAATTGGTGGTGGTGGAGGAGGGGGAGGAGGTGGTGGGGGAATTATGGTCCATATAGATGTAATAGAGTCATGTACTAATGCAGTAGTGCCGGCTGGTTTTATTCGAATCTTAATGTTGTCATCAATAGTTACAGCGTCAACATCAAGAACTCCAGTAAGCGTCCATGTAGCTAAATCATCTGTAGTTACAATATCCTGAATTGATGATGTTGTTATGAAGCGAATGGTATCAGATATGCGTACCGTGTCGGTAAATGCCCTTATCAGATTCCATGTAATCATGTCATCTGCTGTTACAGCATCCTTAACGATTAATGTAGATGTGGATCGTAATGTATCAGATGTATCTATAGTATCGGACATTCGGAATGTAACTGTCTTTTGTATTCTATCATCTATTAGTCCAACATCTGTTGGTCTAAATGTAGCTGGAGCAATACGAACAATATCCTCAATGGTAGCCAAATCATCCTTAATAGGTATCATAACTGTTTTTCTTATAGTATCATCAGATAGTACCGAATCTTGCGGCATGTAGATCACAATCTTTGATATTTTATCTGAAGCAGAGGCTGAATCAAAGGGTCTGAATGTGACGGGGGCAATTAATATGATATCCTCAACTGTAGCCATCTCATCGCTAATTACCAGAGTTGCTCTCTTACTCAGAACATCCTCAACTAATGTTGAATCTTGGAGTACAAGGGTTACTTGTTTGGATAATGTATCTGAAACTAATGATATGTCATTTATTGATCTAGTTATTGTAATTTTGATTATGTCATTCACTGTAGCTGAATCCTTCAGATCCATAGTGACTCTAGTAATGATAACATCATCTATTGTGATAGAGTCTTGTAATGGTTTGAAGCTGGTTGCTCGTAGTGTATCATCTACTGTAGCAAAGTCAGATAATGGTTTGATGAATGTAACTCTGATAATATCATCTACTAATACCTCATCGGTAGTTAGTAGGAATGCCACCTTGAGAACATCATCATCAATCAATACTGCGTCCTTTGGCCTGTAGGTTACAGTCTTTCGGATTGTGTCATCAGCTGTAACTGAATCCTTCATATCTTTGAGAATTGTTACTCTGATAACATCATCTATCAGTATATTTTCTCCATTGAACTTTAAGACAATCTTTGAGATGTCATCATCAACTAGGACCGAATCCTTTGGCCTGTAGGTTACAGTCATTCGGATGAAATCATCTGCGGTAGCTGAATCATATACAGACTTGATAGCAATTGGTCGCAAAATGTCCTCAACTGTAGCAATATCATCTCGTACCCTCATGATTGCCAACTTTGATATGAAATCATCAACTAGGACCGAATCCTTTGGCCTGTAGGTTACAGTCATTCGGATGAAATCATCTGCTGTAGCTGAATCAGATACATCCTTGATGATTGTTGCTCTGATTACATCATCTATCAGTATATTTTCTCCATTGAACTTTAAGACAATCTTTGAGATGTCATCATCAACTAGGACCGAATCCTTTGGCCTGTAGGTTACAGTCTTTCGGATGGTGTCATCAGCTGTAGCTGAATCCTTCATATCTTTGAGAATTGTTACTCTGATAACATCATCTATCAGTACATTATCTCCATAGAACTTTATGACAATCTTTGAGATGTCATCATCAGCAGATATACTATCTGTTAGTTTCTTAGTTACTCTAATTCTAATATAGTCATCTATTGTAGCTGAATCAGAATCTACATCCTTAATTACACTGGTTCTGATGACATCGTCTACCCGCACCGCATCTATCTGTACTTTAAAGATAATCTTTATGATGTCATCATTAGCAGATACACTATCTGTTAGTTTCTTAGTTACTCTAATTCTAATATAGTCATCTATTGTAGCTGAATCAGAATCTACATCCTTAATTATACTGGTTCTGATGACATCATCAACTGTTGCAGAATCCTTGATTCTAGAAGTAATATAGGTTGT
>Ga0209751_10004775_pt1 | contig 12881 bp, 7 predicted proteins | sample RifCSP13_1_FD_184019 | JGI IMG/M metagenome (GOLD analysis project Ga0209751, IMG submission 184019) | Soil microbial communities from Rifle, Colorado - Rifle CSP2_sed 13_1 (SPAdes) (version 2) | ecosystem: Environmental > Terrestrial > Deep subsurface > Rock core/Sediment | place: Rifle... | reverse complement strand
CACGGCGACGCGGCGCTCTACGAGACGCTCGTCCGCATGGCGCAGCCCTTCGCGCTGCGCTATCCGCTGATCGACGGCTCGGGCAACTTCGGCTCGCTCGACGGCGACAGCGCCGCGGCCATGCGGTACACGGAGTGCCGGCTCGCTCGCATCAGCGACGAGATGCTCGCCGAGATCGAGCAGGAGACGGTGCCATTCCGCCCGAATTACGACGGGACGAAAACCGAACCGGTCGTGCTTCCGGCGCGGCTGCCAAACCTCTTGATCAACGGCGCGACCGGCATCGCCGTCGGCATGGCGACAAACATCCCCCCGCACAATCTCGGCGAGGTCTGCACGGCGCTCATCAAGCTGCTCGACAACGACGAGATCGGCAACGCGCAGTTGTGCCGCTACGTCAAAGGGCCCGACTTCCCCACCGGCGGGCAGATTCTCAATTCGCAGGAAGAACTGAAACAGATCTACAAGACCGGCTCGGGATCGATTCGCCTGCGCGGCACCTGGGACATCGGTCCGGACACGCGGACCACGAAGACCCTCTATATCGACAGCATTCCGTACACGGTGAACAAGGCGCAGCTCGTCGAGCGAATCGCGGAAGTGGTCATCAGCCGCAGGCTGCCGCCGCTTCTGGACGTGAAGGATCTCTCGACCGAGGACGTGCGGATCGCCATCGAGATGAAGAAGGACGCCGACGAGAAGATGGTGATGGCGTACCTTTTCAAGCACACACCACTGCAGATTAATTTCGCCGTCAACCTCACCTGCCTCGAGCCCACCGAGCACGCCGAAGTTGGCCGGCCGGCGCGTCTCGACCTGAAGACCATCCTCCGGCACTTCCTGCTCTTCCGGCTCGAGGTCGTCACCAGGCGGCTCGAGCACGAGCTCGCCGCCCTCAAGAAGCGCGTGCGCATCCTCGAGGGCTTCGAAAAGGTCTTCGACGCGCTCGACGAAATCATCCGCATCATCCGCAAATCGGACGGGAAAACCGACTCCGCTGAAAAGATCATGAAGCGGTTCAGCCTCGACGCCGAGCAGACCGACGCGATCCTCGAGCTGAAGATCTACCGGCTGGCCAGGCTGGAAATCCTCTTCATCAGGAACGAGCTGGAAGAGAAGCGCAAGCGCGCGCGGCAGCTCGGCACGCTGCTGAAGGACGAAGACAGCCGCTGGAAGATGGTGCGCACCGAGCTCGAGGAGATTCAGCGGAAGTACGGCGACCCGAAGATCGACAAGCGACGCACGTTGATCGAAAGCGACACCAGCGAACCGGAATACACCGCCGACGACTTCATCGTCGAAGAAGACAACGTCGTGATCGTGTCGCGCGACGGATGGGTGAAGCGGCAGAAGGACGTGAAAGACCTGTCGACGACGCGGCTGCGCGAGGGCGACGGCGTGCTCGCGGCCTTTGCCGGCAGCACGCGCGCGACGTGCGCGTTCTTCACCAACTTTGGCGTCGCGTATACCGCGCGCATCATCGACGTCCCGGCGTCCACCGGCTACGGGGAGCCGATTCAGCGGCTCTTCAAGCTGAAGGACGGCGAGAAGATCGTCGGGGCGCTCAGCCTCGATCCGCGCGCGAGCGGCGACGTGAAGCCGTCGGCCGGGCATCCCGATGCCGCGCCGCCCGTTCACGGCGTCGCCGCGACGAGCGACGGCTACAGCCTGCGCTTCAGTCTCGCGCCGCTCGTCGAGCCGAGCACGCGTGCCGGCCGCCGCTTCGCCCGGCCGTCCAAAGACGCGGAAGTCGTCGGCGTCGCGAAGCTCGTCGGCGGCGAAGTGCTCATCGCGGCCACGGCGCAGGGACGCGGCCTCCTCTGTAAGGCTGAGGAGGTGAACTACCTGTCCGGCCCGGGCAAAGGCGTCATCCTCATAAAATTGGGCACCGACGACCGCGTGTTGGGCTTCATCGCGTCGTCCGGCGACCGCGACTTGCTGACGGTGGAGACCACGCGCGGCGCCGAACAGACGATTAGCACCGCCAAATACGAAGTCACGGGGCGCGGCGGCAAGGGACGCGAGCTGCTGCAGCGCGGCCAGTTCACGCGCATCCTCTGGCCGACGCCGGACGCCCCGGCGCCGCTATCTGAGGTACAATAGGCCTGCACGTCACTCTGACGCTGCTCGACACGAGCGCTGCGAAAGACTCGGCTGGAACAACTCCGGCTGCTGTCGCTCGAAGGTCTGGATTCGCATTCACGGCATTTTCGCCAGGGAACACGTTTTGTCTCACCAGGATCGTCTCAACATCGCGGTTTTCATCGACTTCGACAACATCGAGATCGGCGTCAAGAGCACACTCAACGAACATTTCGACGTCGGCATCGTGCTCGACGGCATCAAGGAACGCGGCGAGGTCGTCACCAAGATTGCCTACGCGGACTGGACCCGAGCCGGCGAGTACAGCCGGAATCTGACGCAGCACGCCATCCGGCTCGTGCAGCGCAACCTCACCCCCGGCGGCGACAAGAACGGCGCCGACATCAATCTGGCGCTCGATGCGCTCGAAATGGTGTTCACGCACCAGCACATCAATGCGTACGTGATCGTCGGCGGCGACAGCGATTTCCTCTCGCTCGTCGAGAAACTCAAGCAGTACGACAAGAAAGTCTTTGTCGTCGGCGGCCGCGCCTTCACCAGCGTGATCCTGCAGCGGAACTGCCACGAGTTCATCGCATACGAGAATCTCAATCGGAGCAAGAGACCCGCGGCCGTCCGGGCCGATCGACCGGTCGTCGCCACCTCGGTCGCGCCAATCTCGCACGCCTTCCCGATCGTGCGCCGCGCGCTCAAGATTCTGTCCGACCGCGAAGTGACGCCGCAGACCGGATTGCTCAAGAGCACGCTGCTTCAACTCGACTCCACGTTCTCGGAGCGCAACTACGGCGCGTCGTCGTTCCTCGACTTCGTCGAGAAGCTCGCTCACTCGGGACTGGTGCAGTTGAAGCACTCCGGCCGAAGCGTGATGGTGGAGCTGAACGGGGGCTTCTCGGGCGAAGGCGAGCCGCCAGCCGAAGCCGCGGTGGAGACTGGTGTCGCGCAGGTCTTGAGACCTGCAAACGAGCGAGCGGCCATCCAGGGAACTGCGACCGAGCCGCTGCCCGTCGCCATCGGCGATCAAGCGGAGGGCGTCAGGCTCGCGGGCCAGATTCTCAGGAACGCCACGAACGCGCGATGGCCGATGTATGTGCGCAACGTCAAGCAGCTTCTCCGCGCGTATCGCGGCGACGGAAACGCCGGAGCCAACGGCGACGGAGCGCCTGGCGGGTCCGTCGGGTCCGCCGGGCCGGGTGGTTTTGACGAACGCCAGTACGGATTCGGCGGGTTGATGGATTTGCTGCGGGCGTGTCAGAAGGAAGGACTCCTGCGCGTCGAGCGCGATCGACGCGGCGGACTGCGCGTGTTCCCGGGCCAGGCGCTTCAGCGCACGGACCTGCCGCAGGTTCAGATACCGGGAGAACCGGCGGAACTCCAGGCCGTCACGACGGAGCCCACCGAACGGATGGAGACCGAAATCGAACACGAAGAGACCGAACGGATTCCGATCGATACGACGGCGGAGCTGCTGGGCCGTGCCAGTGCCAAACCGAGGAGGCCACGAGCACAGCCGGGCCGTGTCGGGTCATCCGTGCCGCGAGGAACTCGTAAGGCCGCCGCCGCGCGAAAACCGGCGGCACGCCGGGCGCCGCGCGCGAGCAAAGGGCCGCGGACGGACGCGGCAGACGAAGGCAACGAATAGCGAAGCGGACGGCTGCATGTCGTCGTTGTTTGCCGCGTAAGTCACGCCGAGTAACTACATACATGGCATCCGGCAACTACACCGCCAAAGACATCACCGTTCTCGAGGGATTAGACCCCGTCCGCAAGCGCCCCGGCATGTATATCGGCGGCGTTGGGATGGCCGGGCTTCACCATCTCGTCTGGGAAATTCTCGACAACGCCGTCGACGAGGCGATGAACGGCTACGCGTCGCACATCTGGGTGACGCTCCACGCCGACGGCTCGTCGATCACGATTGAAGATGACGGGCGCGGCATCCCGATCGACAGGCATCCGAGCACCAGGAAGAGCGCGCTCGAGGTGATCTTCACCGTGCTGCACGCGGGCGGCAAATTCGAGCACGGCAGCTACAAGACCGCCGGCGGCCTGCACGGTGTCGGCGCGAGCGTCGTCAACGCGCTCTCGAAAGAGCTGGTGGCGACGGTCAAGCGCGACGGCGCGGCCTGGGAGATGCGGTTCAAGCAGGGCAAGCCGGTCGGCGCGCTCAAGAAGCTCGGCCCCGCGCGCGGAACGGGCACCGCGGTCTACTTTCATCCTGATGCGGCGATCTTTCCGAAGATCGAATTCGAGCCGGCCGTGATCAAAGAACGGCTCGAGATCGCCAGCTACCTCCACAAGGGACTGAAGGTCACGTTCGACGACGAGAGCTCGAAGGAGAAGTCGGTCTTCGAGCACAACGAAGGCGTCGTCGACTATCTGAAGCGGATCGTCGCAGACCGCGGGTCGAAGCCGGTGCACGATGTGCCGTTTACGTTGAGCAAGGATGACGTTGATATCGTCCTGCAATGGACGGAGGCGACCGACGAGCACGTGCGGTCGTACGTGAACGGCATTCCGACCGGGTCGGGAGGTACGCACGAGGCTGGCTTGCGCGCGGGACTCGGCAAGGCGGTCCGCAATTTCATCGAGACGCACAATCTCTCGCCAAAAGGCGTGACCATCGTCGCCGAAGATATCCGCGAAGGGCTGACCGGCGTTCTGAGTCTCTTCGTCCAGGAACCGCAGTTTCAGGGTCAGACGAAAGATCGGCTGAACAACCCCGATCTCGTCTCGGCCGTGGACGCGGTCGTCCGCCCGGCGCTCGAGCACTGGCTCAATCACAACATCAGCGTCGCCGAAGCGATCGTCGGCCGCATCATCCTGTCGGCGCGGGCGCGCGAAGCCAGCCGCGCCGCCCAAGCGGAGGTCTCCCGGAAGAGCGCGACTTCCACCCGGCTCAACCTGCCGGGCAAGTTGAGCGACTGCACGAACCCGACGAGCGAAGGCAGCGAGCTCTTCGTCGTCGAAGGCGATTCGGCCGGAGGCTCGGCCAAACAGGGCCGCGACCGCGCGCGGCAGGCCATCCTGCCGCTTCGCGGAAAGGTCCTTAATACGGAAAGCGCGTCGCTCAGCAAGGTTCTCGAGAACAAGGAACTTTCAGACCTCGTGACCGCGCTCGGCTGCGGGCTCGGCAAGAACTTCGAACTGAACAAACTCCGGTACGGGAAGGTCATCATCCTCGCGGACGCCGATTCCGACGGCAATCACATTGCGACCCTGCTGCTGACATTCATCTACCGTCACCTGCCGCTGCTCATGTCCAACGGCAGGGTGTTTCTCGCGCAGCCGCCGCTCTACCGCATCGACATCGGCAAAGAGACGTTCTGGGCGCTCGACGATGCCCACAAGGACGTGATCCTGAAGCAGCACGCCCCTGGAAAACACGCCGGTCGAGGGACGCCGGAGATCACGCGCTTCAAGGGCCTCGGCGAGATGATGCCGAAGGTCCTCTGGGAGACGACGCTCAACCCGCGGACGCGGCGCCTGCTGCGCGTCGAGGTCACCGACCAGCTCGTCACCGATCGGATCATGAATGAGCTGATGGGAAAGGACGCGTCCGCCAGGTTCCGCTTCATCATGGAACGAGCGGACGAAGCAGAGGAGCTCGACGTCTGACTTTTTCAGCCTTCGCTCAATCAGTCCCGATTCCCCAGGTCATCACCCTCGATCCCCGTCGTGCCGGCGCGCTCGGCGCCGCCATCATCTGCTTCTCCTTCAGTACGCGCACCGGCGGCGGTCGTTCATTCTGCCCTGGGCGTTCGGCTGGCTGCTGATCGTGCCCGCGCTGCTCGTGCTCAACCACAGCTACGGCATCCCGGCGGTGGACCGCGCGGTCGTCGGCCTGTCCCAGCTGCTTGGCATCGCCACCAGCGTCTTCTTTTTCTGGAGCGCCGACCTTTATCGACAGACGCAGTACATCGGGCGCGGACGCCTGAAGATCTTCGGCGCCGTCGCGGCGTGGTTTCTGATCGCTCCGCCGGTGTTTGGCACCGCCACAGTCCTGGTGCCGGGATACGCACTCAACGCCGTGCTGCTCGCCGGGACCGCGACGATGTACACCGCCGTGCTGCTCGAGCGCCGGATGCTCGGCGCCGGGCTCGTCGCGTTCACGCTCTTCGGCCTCGCGACCACCACCGTCACCACCGCGCTGTCTCTGGCCGGCATCGCCGCCTCGCCGCAACTCGCCTTCGCCATCTACACCAGCAACCTCGTGCTGTCGATGCTCGGCGCGGTGGGCGTCCACCTGCTGATCTTCGAGGACATGACCTACGAGCTGCGGGCGACCAACCGCCGCCTCGAGGCGGCCCGCGAAGAGCTGCTGCAGGCGGCCATCACCGATCCGCTGACCGGCTGCCACAATCGGCGCTTCCTCGAGCAGGTCATGGACCGCGAGCTGAAGCGGCACGCGCGTTTCGGCCTCCCGCTGGCGCTGCTTTTCATCGACATCGATCGCTTCAAGGCCGTCAACGACACGCTCGGACACGTGGCGGGCGATCGGGTCCTCCAGTACGTCGCGCATTTTCTCAAGCGCTACATCCGCGAGGCCGACTACGTCTTCAGGTGGGGCGGCGACGAGTTTCTCGTGCTGATCACCTGCTCGAGCGAAGAGGCGGCGCGCAAGGCGGCGGTGCTGAGGACATCGTTCGACGCGGCACCCGAGGCGGTCGACTTGCCGCCGGGGATCGGCCTGAGTGTGGGATGGGTCGAGGTGCCGCAGGGGACAACGGACTTGATGCCGCTCGTGCGCGAGGCAGATGAGAGGATGTACAGAGACAAACAGAGAATCTGAAAATCGCCACGACCGCACACTCCGAATCCCGAAACCGCACAGTCGCTCCTTTCGCCATCGAAACGGACTGGGTGATCGGAATTTCTCACGATGGCGTCGCCATAATCTTTGAAAACAACGTAAGCTCAATCCAGACATGAACATCATTCTTGGCGCAGCCACCGTGTGGCTGCTGGCGGCTTCCTCCGCGTTCGCCCAGCAGTCCACCGGCACTATCGCGGGACGCGTGCTCGATCCGCAAGGCGCGGCCGTCGCTGGCGCCACCGTGACGGCCCGCAATCCGGGAACCGGACTGGTTCGGACCGAGACCAGCGATAACGCCGGCATGTATCGCCTCGCGGCCCTGCCGGTCGCCGTCTACGAGGTCAGAATCGAGAAAGCCGGGTTCGAGACGATCACCCGCCAGGATGTCGCCGTCAACGTGGCGCAGACTCAGTCGATCGACGTCAGGCTGCGGATTGCCGCGATCGCTCAGGAGGTCACCGTCACGGGCGCCACGCCGCTCGTCGACGCCACCAATTCGTCGGTCGGTCAGGTGGTCGACCCGCGACGCATGCAGGACCTGCCAATCAACGGCCGCCAGTTTGCGAATCTTGCGGCCACACTGCCAGGCGTCGGCCTGGCGTTTCACTCGGATCCGACCAAAGGAACCAGCTACGCGCCGCTCATCAACGGCGGCGCCGGTCGAAACATCAACTATCAGATCGACGGCGGCGACAACAACGACGACACGGTCGGCGGCCTGCTGCAGCAGTTCCCGCTCGAGGCGATCGAGGAATTTCATTTCGAGACCCAGCGCTTCAAGGCGGAATACGGACGCAGCAACGGCGGCGTGATGAACGTCGTCACGAAGAGCGGCACGAACCGGTTCCAGGGAACCTTGTTCGAGCTGTTCCGCGACAAGGCGATGAACGCCTTGACGGAAAACGAAACGCTTGCTGGCATCAAGGCCGGCAGGGAGCCGAAGAAGGGCGACTACCGGCGCGACCAGTTCGGCGGCAGCTTTGGCGGACCGCTTGTGGTGGACCGGGTCCACTTCTTCTTCGCGATTGAGCGCACCCAGCAGGACACGACACAAACGGTCGACACGAAGGGGCTGTTTCCAGCTCAGGACGGTGTGCACACGACGCCCTATCGGGACAACCTGGGCACCGTGAAGGTATCGGCCAACGCCAGCCCCGCTCAGTACTTCACGGTTCGCTACGGCCGCAACACCAACAGCTTCCCGTTCGGCGCAAGCCCCGCGACGACGCCCGACAACTGGGGCGACGCTCAAAACCGGTTCAACTCCGTCAATGTCAATCACAACTGGGTGTTCGCCGGTGCGAAGCTGAACGAGGTCGTGTTTCAGTATTCGAACTTCACCGATGCCATCGCCGAGCGGACGAAGGTGTCCAACCTGTCGTTTCCAAACGGCGTGACCACGGGCAGCAGCCTCGCGGCGCCGCAGAGAACCGAACAGGTCAAGTACCAGATCCGGGATGACTTCTCCTGGCTCGTGGCGGGACACGGCGGAGTGGGGCACACCTTCAAAGCGGGCGTGAATTTCATCAACGAGCCGCGCCTGTTCATCGACGGCAGGAGCGGCCAGGGCGTCATCGCGCACGCGATGCTCGACAACAGCCTCTCGGCGCCGGTGGCGTTTGTCGTGCAGATTGACGGCGAGGCCTCGGCCAACATTCCGACGAAGCAGTATGGCTTGTACGTGCAGGACGATTGGCGGGCCAGCGATCGCCTCACGATCAACGCCGGCGTCCGATACGATCTCGTCACCGGCATCATCTTCGACCAGTCGAAGAACCCGAACTTCGTGAAGGTTCAGGCCGCGGCGAAGGCCGGCGCACTGAACGGGATCGCAGGCCTCGAGAACTTTGGTCTCGATCCGCGTTCGGACCGGAACAACATTCAGCCTCGCATCGGCGGCACATACGACGTGACCGGCACCGGCAAGGACATCGTCCGCGCGGGATGGGGCATCTACACGGATTTCGGATACACCAACTCGAACGTGTTGGGGGCCGCGCTCGATGCGAGCGGCAACCGGTTCGGCGCCGTGTTCAGCGCCTCCAGTCCGACAGGCTTGAAGAATCCGGACGGCACCTTCTACCAGGCGGGCCAGCCGCTCACCAACCTGGCGAGCCAGAATCAGTCCGCGGCGGGTCCTCCGCTGGTGGGATTCTGGGTCGATCCCAGGCTCGAGCAGCCCTCTCAGCTTCAGACGAACGTCGGCTGGTCTCACGAGCTGACGTCCGACACCGTGATCGGCGTCGATTACGTCAACTCGCTCGGCCGCGATCTGAATTACAAGCCGCGGCTCAATCAGCTCATTCCAGGCACGACGACGCGTCGTATATCGACGTTGCTGTCGAGCAATCTGAGCCCGAACAGCTCATCGAATCGCCCGGCGCTCAGCCGCGGCAGGAGCGAATACAACGCGCTGATTGTGAGCGCCCGACGACGCTTCTCGAAGGGCTTCGACTTCTCCGCCTCGTACATGCTCTCGAAGGCGGTCAGCACCATCGGCAACGCCTCGGACGAGCTCAACACGGCGAATATCCAGGATGCGAACGACCCGTTTGGCAACCCCGTGCAGCTCGGGCCGAATGTCACGACGGACGCGCGGCACCGCATCAACATGAGTGCTGTGGTGCGGCTCCCCTACGGGGTGCAGGTCGCGCCGTTCTTTCTGTACCGCTCCGCGCTGCCGATCTTTCTCATCGACGGCCGCGACCTGAACAAGGATGGCGAACGTTTCGACATCCCCGCAGACGCGTTTGCCGTCGCGAGCACCGACCGGGCGACCGGGAAAGCGACGCTCAAGACCATCGGGCCTTGTGAAACGGTCAACTGCGGGCGAGGCTGGGCGCAATCCCAGTTGAACCTGCGCGTCTCGAAGGTATTCGCGATCGGCCGGGCTCGCATCGAGGCGATCGGCGAGGTGTTCAACCTGTTCAACGCCATCAATCCGAGCAACATCGTCGGCGGCGTCTCGGCGAATCGAGCGGTCAACACAACGGCTGGGGTCCCCGACCCCACGCTTCTGCAACCAGCCAGCTTCTCGGGCGACAGCCAGCGCCCGGAACAGCGCGTGGGTCAGATCGGCCTGCGGTTCTCGTTCTAAGATTAATAACCTGTGAGACCCTAGAGCGTGTCCTGTCGTCGCACCACCCGATGGGTCGTCGGTCTCTTCCTCATCTCGGTGCCGCTCGCGGCTGCCGCCCAGCGCGGCGGTTTCTTCAGGCGCGGGCAGCTCCCGAATGTCCAGTACGACGGGCGCTTTACGCTGGCGCGGATCCGATACGAGGCATACGGAGGGTGGCGCGCCGACTACCCGACCATGGAGCACCACCTGAGCGGGATGCTGAAGAACATCACCGCGATCGACGCTCACGTCGACGGCAGCAACGTTCATGACTTCGACGACCCCGAGCTCCTGAAGATTCCGATCTCATACCTCTCGGAGCCGGGCTACTGGTTCCCGAGCGCGTCCGAGGTGGCGGGACTTCGGGATTACCTCAAGAAGGGCGGCTTTCTCATCGTCGACGACTTCCACTTTCAGAATGAGTGGGCGGTCTTCGAGGCTGCCATCCGGCGGGTGCAGCCGGACGGCCGGATCCAGCCGCTGGACATCACGCATCCGATCTTCAACAGCTTCTTCCAGATCGAGTCGCTCAAGGTGCCGTACCCGGGCCGGCTCGGCGAGCGGGGGCTGATGGGCGAGTTCTACGGGATCTTCGAGGATAACGATCTCGCCAAGCGGCTGATGGTGGTGATTAACTACAACATCGACCTCGGCGACTACGTGGAGTGGTCGGATCGCGATGTGTATTCACTGCTGCCGACCAACGAAGCGTACAAGTTCGCCATCAATTACATCATCTACGGACTCACCCACTAGAGCTCGCGCATGACATGAAGTTCGTCTTCATCTTCGCCCTTATGGCGGTCCTCGCGCCGCAGCCGGCGCCGCGATTCGAGCGCCTGGCGTTCACGATGCCGAAGGGCGCTGCCGTCACGTACGGCCTCGCGGTTCCCGCCGACTACGACCGCCGGCAGCCGCGCCCTCTGGTTCTGGCCCTGCATCCTGGCGGCCGAGCGCCGTACTACGGCGACAGCGTGATGCGGAACCTTTATTTCCCAGGGTTGAGCGATCTCGCTCCAATCATGGTGGCGCCGGATGTTCCGTCGGCCTCCTGGACGGATCCGGAATCGGAGCAGGCCGTGATAGCGCTTCTCGATCAGATAGCCGGCGACTATACGGTCGACCGCCGTCGAGTCCTCGTGATCGGGTTCAGCGCCGGTGCGCGCGGAACCTGGTTTCTCTCCTCGCGCCACGCCGACCTGTTCACATCAGCCATCGTGGTGGCGGGAAGGACCGACGAGCCGGTCGAGCAGCTCGGGAAGATGCCAACCTACATCATTCACAGCCGGGCCGACGAACAGGTTCCGTTCGAACAGGCTGAACGGCGGGCCAGCGCCCTCGAACGGCTGGGACGCCCGGTCAAGTTCGAGGCTCTCTCGACCGCGGGCCATTACGACATGGGGAGCTACCTCGATTCGATTCGGCGGGCCGGGAGCTGGATCAAGGAACGCTGGGAGAGGTAGGCTGTACCGGCACCGCACGTCGGCACGTCCCGCGGTGAACGTGCCCGCCGTGCACCGCCTCACACAACCGCCATCACAAGGAGATCTGTTCGATGAACGACGAACTGGGGACGATGTGTGTCGATTGGGAGCAGCGGATCGATTTCGATCGCCTGCGACGCGCGCGCGTCCAGAAGGCCCAGGCCGCCATCGCCGATTCCGCCGCCGACGTTCTTTTCGTGTTTCGCACCGAAGACGCCCGCTACCTCGCCTCGTACCGCCATCATCTCGGCCCCGCCGTCGTCATCGGGAACGGCGCCGTCGTGATCGGCGCCGACATCCCGCCGATCCTGTTCACGATGGACGAGGAACACTGCAAGGCGCGCATGCCGTGGCTCAGCGCAGGGCAGGTGCAGCCGCGCGCGAACTTCAGGGAGCTTGCCGGGGTGACGGAGTTCGCCGACCGGGTTCGCGGCCTCGTCGGGTCGCTCAGCGGGAAGACAATCGGCATCGACATCTACACGCCGTCGATGGCCGAGCTGCTCAGGCAGGCGTTTCCCGACAGCCGATTCGTGGACGGCTACGAGATCCTGATCAACGCCAAGATCATCAAGACGGAAGACGAGATCCACTGTCTGAAGATCGCCAACGCGATGACCGAAGCGGCGATGGACGCCGCCCTCGCGATGCTCAAGCCGGGGGTACGCGAATGCGAAGTGCTCGCGGCGGCCTGGCAGACTATGACCGCGATGGGCAGCGAGTGGACGCAGTGCTCCAACATTGTCGCCTCGGGCCCGTACACCGCTCCTTACCGCCGGTTCACGTCCGATCGAATCATCCGGCTCGGCGATGTGGTCATCATCGACATCGGCGCGTGCTTCAACGGCTATTACGGCGACTACACGCGCACCTGGATCTGCGGCGACATCGCGCCGACGCGGGAGCAGATCGATCTCCATCAGGCATGCTACGATGCGCTCCACCGCGCCGCGGCAGCCGCGGTCCCTGGAAACACGAACGCCGACGTCGTCGCCGCGTGCGGCGAGCAGTACGTGCTCAGTTCGCTCGGACACGGCAGCGGGCTCAACCCCTGGGAGCCGCCCCACTTCAGCGTCACGTCGAAGAACGATCCGCTGGTATTGAGGCCGGGGATGGTGGCCAACTTCGAGCCGTACAACGGCAAGCCGGGGGTCGGCGGGTTCCGCCTGGAGCACAACCTCGTCATCCGCGAGCATGGGCCGGAGATCTACACCACCTATCCGTTCGACGCGCGCCTGCTGCGCGACGTCCACCCGCTCGATTCATCCACGGGACGGGTGCTTCGGAGGCGTTGAGTGACGGCCACACGAAACGGCGCGCCACGCCTTCCGTCGTTCAGCCTCGCTGGCCGGCTGGCGAGGCTGAA
>Ga0209751_10004773_pt1 | contig 12883 bp, 11 predicted proteins | sample RifCSP13_1_FD_184019 | JGI IMG/M metagenome (GOLD analysis project Ga0209751, IMG submission 184019) | Soil microbial communities from Rifle, Colorado - Rifle CSP2_sed 13_1 (SPAdes) (version 2) | ecosystem: Environmental > Terrestrial > Deep subsurface > Rock core/Sediment | place: Rifle... | reverse complement strand
GACGTTCCTGGAGCCGAAGGACCTGCGCGCCTCGGAGATCGGCATCGACATCCAGCCGGACGGGCGGGTGGCGCTCTTCCCGTCGATCGGCGCGTACGTGGGGGCGGACGTCGTGGGCGACATCGTCGCGACCGGACTCGCGCGCGAGGATACGGTGCGCCTGCTGATCGACGTCGGAACCAACGGCGAGATCGCATGCGGCAACGCGGACCGGGCGGTGGCGACGGCCGCACCCGCCGGCCCGGCGTTCGAGGGCGGGCAGATCCTGCACGGGATGCGTGCCACCGAGGGCGCGATCGAGGGCGTCGTCATCGACGACGAGGGCGTTCACCTCCAGGTGATCGGGGGAGACGTGACCCCGCGTGGGATCTGCGGCTCGGGGCTGATCGACGCGGTGGCGCAGCTCCGCCTCGTCGGCCTGCTGAAGGAGAACGGGATCCTGCTCTCGGCCGAGGAGGCGACGCTCTCGGATCACCCGCTCGCCGACCGGATCGTCGACCGCGACGGGATCCGGGCGTTCGAGCTCGCCGAGGGTGTGCTCCTCACCCAGCTCGACGTGCGCGAGCTCCAGTCGGCGAAGGGCGCGATCGCCACGGGCATCGAGGTCGCGATGGCCGAGCTCGGCGTCGGCGCCGAGGATCTGGACGAGGTCATGCTGGCCGGCTCCTTCGGGACCTACATCAACCCGGCGAGCGCGCGGGTCGTCGGCCTGGTGCCGCCGGTGCCCGTCGAGAAGATCCGCGCCGTCGGCAACGCCGCGAGCGAAGGCGCGAAGATGGCGCTGATGTCCTTCCGCGAGCGCGAGGTGGCCTTCGAGCTTCCCGCGTTCGTCGAGTACCTCGAGCTCTCCGGGGCGGCCGACTTCAACGACCGGTTCATCGCGAACCTCGCCTTCCCGACGCTCGAGTCGCTGGAGCGCACGGAGTGACGGCCACCGGCGCGCCGGTCGCGTTCATCGCGTGCGGTGCGGTCGCGCAGGACACCGCGGCGATCGTGAAGGCTCGAGGCTGGCACGCCGACGTCCACGGCATCTCGAGCGACCTGCACATGACGCCGCTCGAGATCGGACCGGCGGTCGAGGCCAAGCTACAGGACCTCCTGCCGAGGTACGAGCGCGTGATCGTCGTGTACGGCGACTGCGGCACCGGCGGGCGCCTGGACGCCGTGCTCGCGAAGTACCCGGCGGCGCGCCCTGCCGGCTACCACTGCTTCCAGTGGTACGCCGGCGACCTGTACGAGCGGTTCAACGACGACATCGGCATCTACTTCCTGACCGACTGGCTCGTGCAGAACTGGGACCGAGCCGTGGTCCACGGACTCGGGCTCGACCGGTTCCCGTGGCTGAAGGACGAGTACTTCGGCAACCTCACGCGGATCCTGTTCGTCCGCCAGCACCCAGACCCCGAGCGCGAGGCTCGCGCCCGCGAGATCGCCGCGTGGATGGGCAAGCCGCTGGAGATCCACGACCTCGGGGTGAAGCCCCTGCAGGACCTGCTCGTTCCGCTCATGGAGGAGACGACGGATGTTCGTTCCTGAGGAAGGCATCAAGGTCCTGTCGGATGAGCAGGTGGCCACGCTGCACGAGACCGCGATGCGGATCTGCGAGGAGATCGGCCTGGACGTCCTGCACGAGGGCGCCCGCAAGCTCCTTGCCGAGGCCGGTCTGAAGGTGCAGGACGACCGCGTGTCCTTCGACCGCGGCTTCCTGATGGAGCAGGTCGCGAAGGCGCCGGCGCGGTTCACGCTTCAGGCGCGCGACCCGGCCAAGACCCACGAGGTCGGCGGCCCGTCGCCGCTATGGATGAACGTCGGCGGCCCGCCCTTCGCGAGCGACCTCGAGGGCGGGCGCCGCAGCGGCACGCTGGCGGATCACGATGCGCTCGTGAAGCTCACGCACGCGGCGAAGGTCCTGAACTGCGTGCAGACCGGCGCGGTCGAGGCGATGGAGCTCGACGTGCACACGCGCCACATGGATATGGAGTACTCGACGATCCGCTGGAGCGACGAGCCGTACGCGACGTACGGCACGAACGGTCCGAAGGCGCGCGACGGCATCGAGATGGCCGCCATCGTTCACGGCGGGCGCGAGGCGATCGAGCGCGATCCGGCGCTGATCGGCATCGTGAACTCGAACTCGCCTCTCGTCTGGGACTTCAAGATGGTCGATGCGCTCATCGCGTGGGCCGAGGCGAACCAGGCGATCGCGGTCACGCCTTTCCTTCTGGCGGGAGCGACCGCGCCCGTCAGCGTGAGCGGCGGGCTCGCGCAGCAGGTGGCCGAGTGCCTGAGCGGCGTCGCGATAGCGCAGCTCGTTCGACCCGGGACGCCGTGCCTGTACGGGTCGTTCTTCACGGCGATCGACATGCGCTCGGGCGCGCCGGCGTTCGGCACCCCTGAGTCGATCTACGGGGTGCTCGCAGGCGGGCAGCTCGCGCGGAACTACGGGTTGCCGTACCGCGGTGGCGGAGGGCTCGCGAGCGCGAACACCGTCGACGCCCAGGCCGCGGCCGAGTCGACGCTGATGCTGTGGGCCACGGTGCTCTCGCGCGCCGACGTAGTGCTCCACGCCGCCGGCTGGCTGGAGGGCGGACTGACGGCCTCCTTCGAGAAGTTCGCGCTGGACGTAGAGCTGCTGGAGCAGTTCGCGCACACGATGCGCGGTATCGGGTTCAGCGACGAGGAGTTGGCGTTCGACGCCTTGAAGGAGGTCGGCCCCGGCGGGCTGTACCTGGCTTCCGAGCACACGATGGTCCACTTCAAGGAGTGGCTCACGATGAGCCCGCTGTTCACCACGCCGGACATCGCGACGTGGGAGGGGATGGGCTCGCCCGATGCTCGCCGGCGGGCGTTCGATTCCTGGAACGAGCTCCTCGCCTCGTACGAGGATCCGGGCATCGACGAGGCCGTGGACGAGGAGGTCCGTGCCTACGTCGAGCGTCGCAAGCAGGATCCCGTCGACGACGAAGACTGAGCGAGGCGGCTCGGACCCGTTCGAGGCTGACGATCACCGGGTTCGCGACCCCGCCCCGATTTGCCCTCGGAGCCATCGGAGCGCGAGGATGGCCGAGCTCATCGGAGGAAGGGGGAAGCATGCGCGGGAAGACGAGGATCATGCTCGCGGCCGCAAGCGTCGCGGCGGTGGCGCTGGTGATCTCGCTCGTGAGCGTGTCGACGGCCGCGACGGTCACGAAGATCACCGTGATCGAGCACGCGGTTACGGACACGGTGGTCGACACGGGCGCCGTCGGGGACTCGACGGGCGACCTGCTCACGTGGCACAACGAGCTGTTCGACGCGGATAACACGACGGTTGTGGGAACCGACCAGGGCGACTGCATCCGCATCGAGGCCGGCGTGAGCTGGGAGTGCCGCTGGACGAACTTCCTCGAGGGGGGTTCGATCATGGTCGAGGGGCCGTACTACGACGCTGGCCCGTCGACGATCGCGATCACGGGGGGGACCGGCGTGTTCAAGGACGCCGCCGGCACCGTGAAGGTGTCCACGAGCGCGGATGCCACCGAGGTCACGTTCGTCTTCAAGATCATCACGTAGCTGGCGCGCCCGAGCGGACGGCGGGGCGGCGACGCCCCGCCGTTTGCGTTCTCGATCGGAAAGGGACAGACTCGCGCCTGTTCGTTCATCGCTCGACGCGGTGCGTGCGGCGACGAGCCTCGGGCGAGGCTCTCATCGGAGCGGAGGGGATCGGTAGCGGGCGTGGAGCAGGCGCTTCCGGCGGAACGTCACCGGCGCATCCTGGACCTCCTGCGCGAGAACACGGTCGTCCGCGTGTCCGCGCTCTCCGAGCAGATGGGTGTGTCCGAGGTGACGATCCGCCGTGATCTCGAGGCGCTCGAGCGCCGGGGACTCCTTGAGCGGACGCACGGTGGAGCTGTCCTGACCCAGCGGATGCGCAGCGAGCCGGCCTACGTAGAGGCGGTCGCGCGCAAGCCGGAAGAGAAGAGGCAGATCGGCGAGGCGGCGGCCGCACTAGCAGAGCCAGGAGACGCGGTCTACCTGAACGGCGGCACGACCACGCTGCAGGTCTTCCGACACATGCGTGCTCCCGGGTTGAAGGTCATCACCAACCATGTCGGGATCGCGCTCGAGGCTGCCGCCCACGACGTGGAACTTCTGCTGCTGGGCGGCCACTACCGGGCCCCGAGCAACTCGGTGGTTGGGCCCTTCGCAACGGACGCGCTCCGGCGTACCCATGCGACGAAGGCGTTCCTCGGCGTCGAGGGGGTGAGCCTTTCCTCCGGGCTCACGACGCCGGTCGCCGCCGAAGCCGAGATCGCTCGTGTGATGATCGAGCAGACGCGAGGTCAAGTCATCGTGGTCGCCGATCACTCCAAGATCGGAACGGTCGCCGACTTCGTCATCGCGCCGCTCGACCAGGTGGACACTCTCGTCGTCGACGCCGGTATCGGCACCGAGTACCGGGACCGTCTCGCCGAGGCCGGCATCGAGGTCCTCGTTGCGCGCGAGCTCGCGGAGGCGGTCGTTCGTGGATAAGCGTGAGTTCGAGGCCGAGGCCGACCGGCTCGTCCGAGGGGCGAGCGCGAACGGCATGGTGCTGCGTGTGCTCGGCGCGCTCGCGTTCCACCATCGGTGCCCCGGGCACAGCCACCTCCAGGAGCGGCTTAAGCGCGAGTACACCGACGTGGACTTCGGCGCGTACGGCAGGCAGGCGCGGCAGATCCGTGCGTTCCTGGCCGCGCAGGGCTACGCCGAGGACGAGATGGTCTACGTCGAGTCCCAGGGCTCGCGCCTCGTGCTGAACCACCCGGGGACCGGGCTGCACCTGGATGTGTTCCTGGACCGGCTGGCCTTCTGCCACACCGTCGAGTGGAACGGGCGCCTGGAGATCCACAACTGGACGATCCCGCTCGCCGAGATGCTGATGCAGAAGATGCAGATCGTGCGGATCAACGAGAAGGACCTGATCGACACGATCATGCTTCTGCTCGAGCACCCGCTCACCGAGGACGACACCGGCGTGAACATGGCGATGGTGGCCAGCGTGTGCGCGAAGGACTGGGGGTGGTGGCGGACGCTCACGATGAACCTCGGCAAGGTCCGCCAGGCCGCCGCTTCTTACGACCTGTCCTCGGATGAGCAGCGCCGAGTCGAAGCGCAGGTCGCCGCGGCCCTGGCGCGGATAGAGCGCCAGCCCAAGTCGATGGGCTGGAAGTTGCGCGCGAAGGTCGGCGACCGCAAGAAGTGGTACCAGGATGTGGACGAGCTCGCCGAGCACGTCGGGGAGGCCTGAGCCGATGGCCTTCTGGAAGAAGGGCAAGGCCGGTGCCGAACCCACCCGGCTGTTCTACGCCTGCGACATCCACGGGTCCGAGCCCACGTACCGCAAGTTCCTGAACGCCGCGAAGTTCTACGAGGTCGACGCCCTGATCTTCGGCGGTGATCTGATGGGCAAACTGCTGATCCCGATCGTGCGCGACGCCGGTGGCACCTACCGTGCCCGCCTCCAGGGGCAGAACCACCACATCACCAGCGACGGGGAGATGAAGGAGTTCAAACGCGTCCTCCAGACGCTCGGGTTCTACTGGCAGGAGATGGACCCCGAGGAGTACCGCACGTACGAGGGGAACCAGGAGCGGATCGACGGGCTCTTCGACGTTCTGGCCAAGGAGCGCCTGGGCGAGTGGATCGTCCTGGCCGAGGAGCGTCTGGCGGGCTCGCACGTCCGCGTGTACCTGTGCGGGGGCAACGACGACACAGACGAGGTCCTCTCGGCCCTGGACGAGGTCCCACAGGACCGGGTCGTGAACGCGGAGAATCGCGTGGTGCCGCTGGACGACGAGCACGTGGTGGTCACGGTCGGATACTCGACGCCCACCCCGTGGGAGACCCCTCGCGAGAAGACCGAGCCGGAGATCGCCGCGGTGATCGCCGGGGTCATGGCGGAGGTGCCCGACCCCTCCCGCGCGGTCTTCAACTTCCATTGCCCGCCGCTGGACTCCAGCCTGGACACATGCCTGAAGCTCGACGCGTCGGTGTGGCCCCCGACGCCGCTGCTCGAGAACGGTCAGGCCATCTACTACGGCGCAGGCTCGCAGGCGGTCACCGATGCCCTCGTGCGCTACCAGCCCACAGCGGGGCTCCACGGGCACATCCATGAGTCCCGGGGGATGATCGACTACGGGCGCACGCCCGCGTTCAACCCGGGCAGCGAGTACGGGGAGGGGGTGTTGCGGGGTCTGATCGTCGCGATCAGAGGTGGTGAAGTCGTCGGCCATCAGTTCACCTCCGGGTAGGCCCGCACCCGGAAGGCGCCGAGAGCTCAAGGAGGGGAGATGGCGGAAGCCGTAGCACCGCAGGTCTTTACCAGACGGGCGTCGGGACTCGTCCGCGTGATGTCGCCGTACTCGGCGTTCATCTACAACATCCTGACAATGGGGATCATCTTCCCCTGGGTGTTCATGCAGGCGCCCACCGCGTTCCAGGGGTCGAACCTGGTCCTCGCGATCTTGTTCGCGTTCCTGTTCGAGCTCCCGATCGCGATGGCCTACGTGTGGCTCGCGACGGCGCTTCCACGTTCGGGCGGCGACTACGTCTTCCAGAGCCGCGTATTCGGCGGCGGGTTCGGGTTCACGGTCGTGTTCGGCTTCTTCGTCGTGTGGATCCTGCAGTGGGTCGCGTTATCCGGGTGGCTGCTGGCGTCGGTAGGGATCGCCCCAATGTTTATCGGCCTCGGCGTGACCACCGGGGTCTCGGCGTTCACGGATATCGGGACCTGGGCCGCGGGCGCCAACGGCATCATCATCATCAGCGTTCTGAACGCGATCGTGGCACTGGTCCTGCTCGTCACCGGGTTCCGCAACTACGTCCGGTTCCAGTACGTGATGTGGTACGCGATCCTGCTGTCGTTCGGGATCGTTGTCCTTCTGTTCCTGTTCACGGACCCGGGATCCTCGACGGCGAGCCTGGACGCGTTCGCGGCGGAGGTCGACAACACGTCGAACTTCTTCGCCACGGCCTCGACCTCCGCGGCGGCCGCGGGTGTGGACTTCAACCCGCCCTTCTGGCTGATCGGCAGCCTGCTCGCCGCCCCGATCGCGTGGACGAGCCTGCAGTGGGCGACCTACTCCTCGGAGCAGGGTGGCGAGATCAAGAACGCCCACGTGTTCCGGAACCAGGCGTTCATAATGGTCGGCTCGCTCGCGGCGACCGCCGGCCTGCTCATCCTGCTCGCGCTGGCGATGCAGAAGGGGTTGGGTTCCGACGGCATCCTGGTCGCATCGTCCGGCTACTGGTACGGCGTGGGGGAGGCCACGATCGGCGGGAACATCATGTTCCCCAACTTCATGGCGATGGGCCTTACAGGGAGCTGGCTCATCGTCCTGCTGATCGGCCTGGGCTTCATCCTGAACTCGTTCCAGATCGTCTGTAACTGCTATATCGGGACGACGCGGATCATGGTGGCCCAGGGGCTGGACGGTCTGCTCCCGGACTGGTTCGCGAGGGTGAACCCGCGCTGGAAGACGCCGGTGAACGCCCATGTCGCGTACTTCCTCGCCGCGCTCCCGGTGATCTGGGCTTTCAACAAGGTGGGTGACTGGAGCACGAAGTGGGCGCTCGGCGTCACCTTTGCGAACGGCGCAGTCATGGTGCTGTCGGCGCTGGCGGCTGCCCTGCTCCCATACCGGGCGAAGAAGGTGTACGAGGCCTCGCCGGGGGCGGGATACAAGGTCGGCAACGTCCCCACGGTCACGATCGTGGGGGCGCTCGGGTTCCTCCTCGGCGGGTTCATGGTGGCCTCGTTCCTGTTCGTGAAGGATCTGGGCCTCGCGTTCACCAACAGCGCGTTCCCGTACATGATCGTGATCGGGACCGCGGTGTTCGCGCTGATCATCTACTTCGTGATGCGTTCGGTGAAGGCCAGCAAGGGCATCAAGGTCGAGTACGCGTTCGCGGAGATCCCGCCCGAGTAGTGGGCGGCGTGACGCGGTGGTGGGGCGGGGTTCATCCCCGCCCCACCCGTCTCCGAAGGGGTAGCGGTGAGCCAGCGGTTCCGGGCGGTAGTGATCGGCGGTGGGATCACAGGATGCAGCGTTGCCCTCCACCTTGCGCGCGCCGGCTGGTCCGACGTCCTGCTGGTCGACAAGGGCGAGCTCACCAGCGGGTCCACCGCGCACGCTGCGGGACTGGTCACGATGTTCAACCCGTCGCCCGCGATGATGCGGTTCCGCCGGTACTCGATCGAGCTCTACCGTGAGATGGGCGTATTCGACACGGTGGGGAGCCTTCGCTTCGCCTCGAGCCCCGAGCAGCTGCTGGAGCTGAAGCGGGGCGTCTCGCGGGCGCGGGGGATCGGCCTGGAGGTCGAGCTCTTGGGCCCGGGCGAGGCGTGCGAGCTGATGCCGGCCGCGAGCCCCGAGTCGCTGTTCGGCGCCGTCTGGGTCCCGGGGGACGGCTACCTGGATCCGCATACGGCGACCCATGCAGTGGCCGACGCCGCCCGCGGGCTCGGCGTGAGCGTGCGGACGAACGCGCTCGTCTCCGCCGTCGAGCTCACGGCGCGCGGAGAGGTCGCCGCGGTCGTCGTGGACGGCGAGCGGGTCGAGTGCGAGGTGGTCGTGAACGCCGCGGGGATGTGGGCGCCGCGCGTCGCGGCGATGGTGGGGGCGTTCGTGCCCTCGACGCCGGTCGACCACCAGCACGTGGCGCTGAAGGCGATACCGGGCAGCGAGCTGCCGCGCGACATGCCGTGCTTCCGCGACCCGGACAATCTGGTCTACGGCAAGGCCGAGGCCGGCGGGATGCTGTTCGGCGGGTACGAGGGCGATCCCGTCGCTCGTTGGATCGACGGCGTGCCGTGGGACCACGGCTCGCGCTCGCTGCCGCCGGACCAGGACCGGTTCGAGCCGCTGATGCGCGGGGCGATCCGGCGCTTCCCGTTCCTGGAAGGCGCCGAGGTGGTCAAGCTCGTCTGCCATCCCGACGCGATGACGCCGGACGCGAACCCTCTGCTCGGCCCTATGCCGGGCATCCGTGGGTTCTTCCTCGCGGCGGGGCTGTCGCTGAACGGGTTCGGCGGGGCGGGCGGCATCGGCAAGGCGATCGCCGAGTGGGTCATCGGTGGCGAGACCGAGCTCGACCTCACGAGCTACCGCGCGTGGCGCTTCGGCCGCGTCCACCGCGATCCGGCGTTCGACGCCGAGCAGTCGCGGGAGGCGTACCGCTACTACTACCTGCTGCGCTACCCGTTCGATCAGGACGAGTGGGGCCGGCCGCGCCGGGTCTCACCCCTGCACGGCCGGCTCCAGGAGCTCGGCTGTGTGTTCGGCGCTAAGAACGGCTGGGAGCGCGCCGAGCTCTTCGAACCCGGCCGGCCGTGGCGCCGAGCCGGCGCCGACCAGCGTGGGTACGGCTGGACGCGGCCGCCGTGGTTCGAGCGCGTCGGGGTCGAGCACCGGGCGATCCGCGAGCGCGCCGGGCTGCTCGACCTGTCCTCGTTCGGCAAGATCGAGGTCTCGGGACCCGGCGCGCTGCCGCTCCTGGAGCGTGCATGCGACAACCGGGTGGACCGCCCGGTCGGATCGATCGTGTACGGGCAGTTCCTCGACCGCCGGGGCGGCATCGTGGCCGATGTCACGATCGTGCGCATGGCCCAGGACCGGTTCCGGGTCGTCACGGGCGCGGGGACCGCCGACGCCGACCTGGGGTGGCTGCGGATGCTCGCGCGCGAGGAGCACGGGCCGGTCGAGCTCCGCGAGGCGAGCGAGGAGCACGCGGTCATCGGCCTGTGGGGACCCGCCTCTCGCGAGATCCTGGCGGCCGCGACCACCGGCGACGTGTCGAACGAGGGCTTCCCGTACCTGTCGGGGCGTCGGCTCTCGATCGGCCCCACGCCGGCGTTCGCGCAGCGCGTGAGCTACGCGGGGGAGCTCGGTTGGGAGCTTTGGCTCGAGCCGCGCTGGGCGGTCCAGGCCTGGGACCGGCTGTGGGCGGTGGGCGCGCCGTTGGGGCTCGAGCCGTGCGGCTACCGCTGCCTGGACGGGCTCCGGCTCGAGCGCGGCTATCGGTACCTAGGCACGGACCTGACCGCGGCCGACACGCCCGACGAGGCGGGCCTGTCCTTCTGCGTCGACCCCTCGAAGGACTTCGTCGGCCGCGACGCGCTACTGAGCGCGCGCGAGGCCGGTCCGCCGGGCAGGCGCCTGCGAACCCTGGCGATCGGCGAGGGCTACGTGACCGCGTACGGCGGCGAGGCGGTGCACGCCGGCGGCGAAGTGGTGGGGCGGATCCGGAGCGTCGCGTTCGGCTCCACGGTCGAGCGCATGATCGGGACCGCCTACCTGCCGCCGAGCTTCGCGCACGGCGACCGTGTCGAGGTGGAGGTGTTCGGCGAGCTCGTCCCGGCCGAGGTCGCGCCGGACGTGCTGGTGGATCCGGAGGGCAAGCGGGTGCGGAGCTGATGCCCACGATCGAGCAGGTGGTGGAGGTGGCGGCCACGTTCCACGGCAAGCAGGTGGAGATCGAGGAGCTGTCGGGCGGGCTCACGAACACCAACTACCTCGTGACGGCAGACGGGACCAGGCACGTCGTGCGGATCCCGGGACGCTCGACGGAGTTGCTCGCGGTGGACCGAGCGAACGAGCGCCATAACGCCGAGGCGGCCGCGACGACCGGGATCTCGCCGCCGATCCTCGAGTACCTGGACGGATGGAACGTGATGATCCTCGCGTACATCGAGGGCCGCACGATGTCGGCGGCGTCGCTGCGCTCTCCCGAGCAGGCCCGGCGGGTCGCGGCGTCGCTCCGAACTCTGCACACGGCGCCGCGGTTCGCGAAGGACTTCGACATGTTCCGCCTGACCGAGTTCTACCTGGGCGTGTGCGACGATCGCTCGGTGCCGATCCCGGGTGGGTTCCGCGAGCGGATGCCGCAGGTGGGCGAGGTCGAGCGCGCCTTCGCCGCGAACCCGGCGCCGAGCGTGCCCTGTCACAACGACCTGCTGGCGGAGAACTTCATCGACGACGGGTCCAAGCTGTGGATCGTCGACTTCGAGTACAGCGGCAACGACGACCCGTGCTTCGAGCTGGGCGACACGGCTCAGGAGTGCGGTTACGACCAGGAGCTGCGCACCGTCCTTTGCGAGGCGTACTTCGGGGAGCTCCGTGACGACCGGCTGGCGCGCATGGAGCTCCAGGCGTTGATGGCCGACGTCGGCTGGACGCTGTGGGCGGCGATCCAGGTCACGATCTCGGATATCGATTTTGACTTCTGGGGCTGGGCCGTCGAGCGATGGGATCGGGCCGTCGCGATCATCGAGGGTGGGGACTTCGGGCGACTGCTCCGACAGGCGGCGGGTTGACGGAGGCGGGCGCGCCCCGGAGGGTGGACCGGTGCGGGTGATCGTGAGCCCCGAAGCCGTCGAGTTCGTCTGCAAGCGCGGCGGCCGGGTATTCGTCTGGCCGCTGGAGATGCGCGGGCCGACCGGTGCCGCCACCGTCTTCGCGCTCGAGGCCTCGACCGAGTCGCCGGGAGCCGATCATGGGTTCGTGCGGTTCGGGGGCGAGGGCTTCGACGTCCTGCTCGACACGACCCAGCACGGCGTCCCCGACGAGCTGCACCTGGCGGTCAAGGGCTGGCGCCGCAAACAGATCCGTGCCTACTGGAACGGCCACTCGTATGGGCGAGACTGAGCCCGCACGAACGAGCCGTGCGGGGAGTTCGAGGAGCGGTCGCGGTCTCAGCCGAACTTGACCTGGCCACCTGCGTGGTTGCCAGGTCGGATCGACACGGACTCACCCGCGGATGGTCCGACCTTGACCCCTGCGTGATGGCTTGGCCGGATGATCTCCGGGGTCGTCTGATCGGCATGGGCCTGGATGCCTGTCGGCTCAGCCCCGGGTGCGGTCATCCAGCCCGCCGCGAACCCCGCGCCCCACAGCGCCCCCAAGAGCACCACGATGAGGGCGAGTGCCCGCCACCTCGGGGTACCGACCGGCCGCGTCGTCTGCAGCATCTCTCCGCTCGTTGCCACGGCTTTCCTCCCTCCGCTCGTCCCGTCAACACCCGGACGGTATGCCTGTGGCAGGCACGTGGAATCGGGGAAGACCCTATGCGTCGGCCTCGGAGTCCTCGCTCCGAGCCCGGCCCAGCCGACGCGCGAGCTCGACGCGGGACCGCACGCCGAGCTTGCGGAAGATCCGCGAGACGTTGGCCTCGACGGTCTTCACGCTGATGAACAGTGATGCGGCGACCTCGCGATTGGTCTTGCCCTCGGCGACGAGGTCGGCGACGCGTCGTTCGGTCGGGGTCAGCTCGCCCGGCGCGACCGCGGGGCCGCCGACGCGCTCGAGCTCGGCTCGTGCACGGTCCGACCACAGACGAGCCCCGAGGCCGTCGAAGATCCGCAGGGCATGCTCGACGGATGCGCGCGCCGCCGCCTTCTGCTTGGCTCGACGCTCGACCTCGCCCTTCACGATGAGCGTTCGTCCGAGCTCGAAGGGCTGGCGGAGCCTTCCGTGCTCCTCCAGCGCGCTGTCGAGCGCGTCGCGGGCACCGTCCAGGTCTCCCCCGGCGGCAAGGAGCAGACCCCGGCACCTCCGGGCCGAGGCGATGGCCCACGCCCGCTCCTGCGCGCGACCCTTGGCCGCGTGCTCCTCGAGGGGCGCCTCCGCCTCATCCAGCTCGCCGAGGGAAACGAGTGCCTCGATCGCATCGGGAACGCACGGGATGACCCCCGGCTCCGCTGCCCCCATCGTCTGCAGGTACGTCACGACCGGCTCTAGGTGTTCCATCGCTCGGGACGGGTTCGACAGGGACAGCTCGAGGAAGCCGAGCACGTGCCGGTTGCAGCTGGCGTAGAAGGGGTCGTCGTTCTCGAGGGAGATGCGGAGGCCTTCCTGCGCGTCTG
>Ga0209751_10004772_pt1 | contig 12885 bp, 10 predicted proteins | sample RifCSP13_1_FD_184019 | JGI IMG/M metagenome (GOLD analysis project Ga0209751, IMG submission 184019) | Soil microbial communities from Rifle, Colorado - Rifle CSP2_sed 13_1 (SPAdes) (version 2) | ecosystem: Environmental > Terrestrial > Deep subsurface > Rock core/Sediment | place: Rifle... | reverse complement strand
AGCATGGATTTCATTGATCACCATTCCAGACACGCTCTGTGTAGGAGTTGGAGTTTTTGTGGGTGTCGGTGTCCTGGTTCGAGTAGGCTTTGGCGTCCGCGTCGGTGTAGAAGAGGGAACCGGTGTTGAGGGGGTCAAATCCACCACCCCCGGCGCAGGATTCAACTGATCGATCCAATCGGCAGCAGTGTCGGTATCCTGGTTGCCAGGTCTCCGCTCCAATGAGTGCCCTGCCACCACTGGGGGTACAGAAGGATTGAAAGCAAACGTCGAGCTGCCCCACGAGACAGCATCCACAAGTTGATCGTTTCTATCAAGGATTAATACATCATCTCCGCTGTTGCTCAAGTTTAGATTACCGCTGGCCCAGGCTATGTACTTGATCAAATCAGGTACCGATGGATCTGAGTCTTCAATCTCGAAATTGGGTTTAAACACATAAGTTGCAAAGAATGAATCGGCCCGGTTTGCTATTACGACGACGCCTGCAGGCAGCGAGGTGGCACCTGCAGGGAAAGTCAACATCCCCTCACCACCCCCCATAGTTTCTTCATCACCCACTTTTACACACCCCAGGTTGATGATTTCGTCGCCGGTATTGTAAATCTCGATCCATTCCCCATCCGGGTCGACATAGTCAGATGGATCGTAAAACACTTCGCTGATCAATAATGTCGCATTGCCGCAAGGCAAGGGTGTTTCAGACGGTTCTGGAGTCCATGTCGGTGTGATCGAGGATCCAGACGTAGGTGTAATCGTAGGCTGGGTTAAGTCCACCCAACCTGGTGTCGGGTAGGTTTGATCGATCCAGTCCACAGCGGTATTCGTATCTACACCGGCCGGTTGGCGCTCTAAGGAATGCCCCTCTGCCACCGGAGGGACAGAAGGCTCGAAAGCAAAAGTCGAACTCCCCCACGAAACGGCGTCAATGACCAGGTCATCACCATCCAGGATGAGCACATCATCCCCGCTGTTGCTCAGATTTACAGTGCCACCCGCCCAGGCGGAATACTTGACCAGGTCGGGCACCTCCGGGTCTGAATTGACCAGCTCGTAATCAGGGTTAAAACCATATAGCGAGAAAAAGGTTATCGCGCGATTGGCAACCAGGATCACTTCTCCAGCCGGCAGGGATGCGCCAGGTGAAAAGGTGAACATCCCTTCCCCGCCACCGCTTGTCTCTTCATCGCCAACTTTCACACATCCCAAATAGACCGGGTTAACTCCGGGATTGTAAATCTCGAACCATTCGCCATCCGGATCTCCCAAACCCAGAGGATCGTATAGAACTTCGGTGATCAATAATGTCACCTGACCACACGGTAGAGGCGTTCCGGTTGAGGTGGGAGTCTGGGTAATCGTCGGCGTGGGGGTAGAGGGATCGAGGTCCACTTCGCCGGGCGTCGGCGGATCCAGGTCGATCCAATCCGAAGCGCGATCGCTGTCGAATTGGGCTGGTTTTCTTTCTAAAGAATGTCCCGCGGGAACTTTATCTACCGATGGATCAAAGGCAAAGGTCGAGCTTCCCCAGGAAACAGCGTCGGCGATCAGATTCTCTCCATCCAAGAGCAGCACCTCATCGCCAGAGTTGCTCAGGTTGACAACGCCTTTAGCCCAGATTGAATATTTGACCAGGTTGGGTACGTCTGGATCGGTGTCGTTGAGCTCGAAGCTCGGTTTGAATCCATTGGCAGCCAAAAAAGCGCTGGCCTGGTTAGCTATGACAATTACCTGACCAGGCACGCTCGTCGCACCTTCTGGGAAGCTAAACATCCCTTCTCCATCCCCCCAGATTTCACCATCACCAATCTTGAACCCACTTAAATCCAGGGGGGTTTCCCCGCGTTGGTATACTTCAATCCATTCTGCTGCTGGTTCCGGATCACTCCCGCGAGGATCGTAGAACACCTCACTGATCAACAACGGGCTGGTGTATGGCGGTTCGGTTGGCCAACCCCGTCCCACCAACGGCAGATAGACCCCATGCCAGGCAGCAGGTGAGGAGAATAATGTTGCGCCGAGCAATGCGATGGTGATTACCAGGATCGTAAGGCTTCGGAAGACTGCTCTGTGTGGGCGATCCATCTTCACCTCCACCTCAGCAATGATTGACCTTGACCGTCTATCCTTCTCAGGCAGATACGCTCTTGGAAGATTGAATTACCTGTAGTTTGCCGGATTCCCCACCGATAAACCTGACCGCTAAGTTAACTCGATTATAGTCAATCTTGTAAAGAAAGCAAATATCCTTCGAGAATGCGTAAGTTATATCTTTCTTACTTCTCAGGAAAGCGTTAAAATGAGACTGACTTGATAGTTTCCCTCTGCGGATATCCAGAGTCTTGATCGGCCACGCAGGAATAAATTAGATCAAGTGAGAAGGAGGTATGAAAATGAGGTCCAATAACTCAGCGCGCGGGCAAAGCTATCTCGAATATGCATTAATCCTTATCCTCGTCGTGATCGTCGTCATCATCCTGGTTTATCTACTTGGACCAGCGATTGCTAACATGTACAATAACGTAATCCAAAAAATCCAGGCAACACCTCTGCCTACTCCATAATATATGCAATTAGTGCTCCCCGGAGTCCCGCTTTCCAAACGGATCCTGGATCTATTTATTGCGTCGGTAGGGTTGGTTTTGATCTCTCCTGTCTTGGTTTTGATCGCGCTGCTCGTGCGAATTTTTCATGGATCACCCGTCCTCTTTCGTCAGGTGCGCCCCGGATACCGCGGAAGACTCTTTGAGCTATATAAGTTCCGTTCAATGACCGAGGCCCGCGATAACCTGGGTCGTCTGCTCCCTGATGAGCAACGCTTAACCCGGTGGGGCCGATTCCTGCGAGCTACCAGCCTGGACGAACTACCGGAGGTGCTTAACGTACTGCGGGGTGAGATGAGCCTGGTCGGCCCGCGCCCATTGTTGACGCAATACCTGGAACGCTACACACCTGAGCAGGCGCGCCGCCATGAGGTTCTGCCCGGAATGACCGGGTGGGCGCAGGTTAATGGCCGTAACGTGTTAACCTGGGAAGACAAGTTCCAACTGGATGTCTGGTATGTCGACCATTGGTCATTCTGGTTAGATCTCAAAATAATGTCCCTGACCATCTGGAAAGTCATCACCCGAGAAGGCATCAGCCAGGTCGGTCATGCGACCGCAATGGAGTTTATGGGAAGCCCGGCAGTTGAAGAGCTTGAGAATATCGGCGAAGAGAAACCAAGAGCTGTTCAATGATCGACCATCCTTCCCTATTTCGTTCCATTTATCGCATCCGCCGGTTTGAGGAGATTGTGCTGGATGAATTTCCCCGCGGTCGCTTCTCCGGCACCACGCATACCTACCTGGGGCAAGAAGCCAACGCGGTTGGCGTTCTCAGCCACCTCAATCCGGGCGACATCGTCGTCAGCAATCATCGTTGCCACGGACACTACCTTGCCTATGGGGGAGAACTACGCCCCTTATTTGCAGAATTGATGGGCAAAGCAACGGGCGTTTGCGGCGGGCGAGGTGGTTCTCAACATTTGCATTGGCGCAATTTTTACTCCAACGGGATCTTAGGCGGCACCCTACCCGTCGCAACCGGCATGGCATTAGCCGAGAAATTTAGACAAAGCGAGGCAGTCACCATCGTCTTTTTAGGAGATGGAGCATTGGGCGAAGGCGTGTTGTATGAATCGCTGAATATAGCCTCCTTGTGGTCGGCTCCCATCCTCTTCGTACTTGAAAACAACGGTCTGGCACAAACCACACCGATCGAACTTAATGTTGCTGGCAACCTCTCTGCCCGGTTCATGGCTTTCGGTATTCGGACCGACGAGCTTGACTCCAGCGACGTGTTAGAGATTCTGGCTTCAGCGGGTAAGGCGCTTCAGGAGGTGCGCACCAGGCGTGCTCCGCGGGCCTTGATCCTACATACCTGTCGCTTCGGTCCTCACTCGAAAGGGGACGATACCCGCTCTCCCGAAGAGATTGATCAGCTGCGCCGCACGCGCGACCCAATTGTGATCCTCGGCGACCGTCTCGAATCCACGTTGCGTGAGAAAATCCGGGCGGAAGTCGATGCCGAAGTCACCCAGGCTTTCCAACAGGCTCTGGACGATCCTTTTCCTAATGTAGATTCGCTAGTCTGAGCTCAATCCCAAACCCCCTCCCATTCCGTTATCCCTTATCTCCCCATGCCCACCGTCCTTGATTCCCTCAACGCAGCCCTGCAGCGCGCCCTGGCTACCGACGAGAAGGTTTTTATTCTTGGAGAAGACATCCTCGATCCATACGGTGGCGCTTTCAAAGTCACCCGTGGGTTGTCGACGGACTACCCCAGCCGCGTGTTGACAACACCTGTCTCCGAAGCAGCCATCGTGGGGGTTGCAGCGGGGATGGCATTACGCGGCCTCCGTCCCGTGGTTGAGATCATGTTCGGCGATTTCCTGACCCTGGCTGCGGATCAACTGATCAACCATGTAGCCAAATTCCGTTGGATGTATAACGATCAGGTGCGCGTCCCCCTGGTAATCCGCACTCCGATGGGTGGCCGGCGCGGTTATGGTCCAACCCACAGCCAAACCTTGGAAAAACTCTTCCTGGGTGTGCCTGGTTTGCGCGTCTTAGCTCCTTGCACCTTGAATGATCCAGGAGAATTACTCCTACATGCCATCTTGGATGACGAAGATCCGGTACTTTTCATCGAGAATAAACTGCTGTATCTGCTACCCATTCAGGACATAAACTCCTCAAGGGATTTTTCACTCAACCAGGCGAATGCTTCTCCTTCTACCATCTTATCTCTCTCGCCCCTCTCCCCTAGCCCTTACGCCCCGACTTACACGCTCTCCTTACGAGACGCCCCCCCTCCAACTCTCACCCTGGTTGCTTATGGATTCATGGCGGACTTGTGTCGCCAGGCAGCCTTACTCCTGGCGTATGAAGACGAATTTTTTACAGAATTGGTTATCCCAACCCAACTATCTCCCGTCGATATGACGCCCATCCTTGACTCGGCGCGCAAAACGCACCGGCTACTGGTCGTCGAAGAGGGGTCGTATACGCTTGGTTGGGGGGCTGAGATCCTGGCCAATGCCGCTGAAACTCTCGGGGTAAATCTGCATGCTGCCCGCCGACTTGCATGTTGGGACCTGCCCATTCCTGCTTCCGTTCCCCTCGAATCTGCCATCTTGCCCGGAGTAGAGGATATTCGAAAGTCGGCAAAAATGTGTGAATAAAACCATCTATTGAAATAGGATTAATCCCTTGTATAATTCAAGCATGACCTGTATGACCTAAGAGTGAAATCTGTGTAATCCGTGTCCCAATCAACTAAGGAGACGATGACTTCCACTGCGATCCCGGTCTTGATCCCGCTATTAAACCCCAACGAGCCCGATGCCAGGCTCGTTTCGTTGAACGTTCGTAATAGCCAGCAGGTCTCTACCGGCGAGGTGCTCTGTACCTTAGAGACAACCAAGTCGGCAGCTGATCTAACCGCCGAGGCCGGAGGATATATCACCGGCTTGCGGTTCGCCGAAGGCCAGCTCGCTCGTGCCGGGGAGATTCTCTGCTACGTAGCCGACTCTCCCGATTGGTCGCCTCCCGAAATCCTTACCCCCCCCTTATCCACTGGTGTGTCGCATACCATGCCGGCGACTAACTCTGAAATCCCCCCCGGTTTACGCATTAGCCAACCAGCGCTGGCCCTTGCTCAACAAGCCAACCTGGATTTAACCGCGCTTCCAATTGGACCCCTCATCACTGAGCAGATGGTACGAGCCAGGCTTGAACGCAGCCAACCTCCCTCGATCCCTGAAAATGCTTTCGATCCTTCCGCGATTATCATTTATGGTGGCGGAGGACATGGGAAATCATTGATCGACTTAATCCGATCGATAGGCATTTACCGCATCCACGGCATTGTAGATGACGGCCTGGCTAAATCAAAGAATGTGATGGGCATTCCAGTCTTAGGCGGGGCTAACGCTTTGCTTAACATTTACGCTCAGGGAGTTCGCCTGGCGGTGAACGCGGTAGGTGGTATCGGGAATCTCAACAGCCGGGTATCTGTCTTTCAAAAGCTGGCTGAGGCCGGATTTGCTTGCCCGATCCTGATCCACCCCTCAGCAGTTGTGGAGCCGAGCGCGACCTTATCACCAGGAGTACAGATCTTTTCACATGCCTACGTGGGCAGCGAAGCGCAGATCGGATTCGGGGCGATCGTCAACACCAGCGCAATCGTCTCCCATGACTGCCGCCTTGGCGATTATGCCAATATCTCCCCTGGAGCACTGCTGGCCGGGGAGGTGCAGATAGGAGCTAGCGTGCTGGTTGGAATGGGCGTGACGATCAACCTGGGGGTTAAGATCGGTGCCGGCGCACGCCTCGGGAATAGCGCTACGGTTAAAGGCGACGTTCCGGAGGACGGCATCGTGAGGGCGGGTACGATCTGGCCTCAATGAATGGTTAGAACCCTGTTTTCCGGGAAAATGCCGGTTTTTTAAGGAGATTTCTATGTCCGATGGGAACAATATACCCATGTCCTCACCTGACATCACCGACGCTGAGCGCCAGGCGGTCGCCGCGGTGTTGCAAACGCCCAATCTGAGCATGGGGTCGCAAATCCAGGCCTTCGAAGAAGCCTTCCGTAGTTTTACTGGCTGTAAACACGCCCTTGGCGTTAACTCGGGCACCGCAGGCTTGCACTTATGCGTCCTTGCTGCCGGAGTAGGGACAGGAGACCTGGTGATCACCACCCCATTCTCTTTTGTGGCTTCTAGCAATGTTCTGCTTTTCGAGCGCGCTGTCCCTGTTTTCGTGGATATCGATCCCCTCACGGGAAATATCGACCCAGAACTGGTGGCGGAAGCAGCCCGTGATCTCAATCAAGGCGGTGCAGCTGCCAGAAATTGGCTACCCCGCCAAGGTGCTCCCCAGTCTGCCCAACTTAAAGCGATCCTTCCGGTCGATGTCTTTGGCCAACCGGCAGACCTGGATCCCATCCTGAAAGTCGCAGCTCAATATAGGTTGAAAGTAATTGAGGATTCTTGTGAAGCACTCGGTGCAGAATACAAAGGCCGCAAAGCTGGTACGATCGGCGATTACGGGGTGTTCGCCTTTTATCCCAATAAACAAATCACCACCGGTGAGGGCGGGGTCATCGTCACCGATGACGATCAGGCAGCTGACCTGATGCGCGCCCTGCGCAATCAAGGCCGCGCACCCGGTGATACCTGGCTTCAGCACACTCACCTCGGCTTCAACTATCGCCTGGATGAAATGAGCGCGGTCCTGGGCAAAGTTCAGATGACCCGGCTTGACGAATTGCTAAATAAAAGGGAGCAAGTCGCTGCCTGGTATAGCGAACGCCTGGAAGAAATCCCCGGTGTGGAGGCACCGAAGATCGTAGCCACCACAACTCGGGTGAGCTGGTTCGTATACGTGATCCGGTTTGCTCCTGGGATAGACCGTGATCGAATTGCGCGCGCCATCGGCGAACAGGGTATCCCAGCCCGACCATACTTTATCCCTATCCACCTGCAACCATATATGGTTTCACGTTTTGGATATCAACCTGGTGACTTCCCGGTCACTGAAGACTTGGGGCGGCGAGGGTTAGCGATACCCTTCTCCAGCGTCATGACCGAACCCCAGGTAGATCGAGTGTGCCAGTCTATACGTGAGGCGATTCGAGGACAAAGGGAATAGGCATAGCCAGATGCCTCCTTACCCTTTCCCCGAGTCTATTACCACTTATCCGGGGGGCTTCGACAAACTGATTCAATTGGAATTGTTTGGGAAGATCACATCTTCTTTGCCAGCCAGGATGTCCTGGATACGCGCAACTACGATATCCAGGTGGCGCGGGTTATGTACAAAATCGAACGGAGCCTCTTTCGCCAGCTCGCCAGTCGGGATGGTGAGCACCGGGCAAACATCAAAGGTGGCGATCCAATCAGTATAAAATGTCTCGAGCAAGGCAAGATATTCGCCAGTGATGCCACCCTCGATCGCCCGACCACGTCGCCGGATGCGCTCTAACAGCACTGTAACGGGGGCTTTCAGATAGATCAGCAGATTGGGGGACGGCAGGGTGGAAACCAACAGGTCAAACACCCGCCGGTAAGCCAGGTAATCTCGCTCATCCAGGTTCCCCAGATGATGTAATGCCCGAGCGAAGATGTATGCGTCTTCATAGATGCTGCGATCCAGGATGACAGAACGTGGTGCGCGGGCCATCTCCAGATACTGTTGGGCTCGATGGCCTAAGAAAAAAATCTGCAGGTGGAATGACCAGGCACGCATATCTTTGTAGAAGTCTGGCAGGTAGGGGTTATCGGCCACAGATTCGAATGCTGTTTGCCATCCCAGGCGCGCCCCAAGCCGCTCGGTGAGCGAGGTCTTGCCGGCGCCGATATTGCCGGCGACGAGGAGCAGACGTTTGATCACAGTAACTTAATCCTCTATCTTGGTATGCTGGCTAATTTGGCGATTTCAGGGTCAGCTACCATCGCGCCACCCCGCACAGTGGCGCCAATTACTATGCCGGCGCTGATTAACACCAGGTTCTTGATAATATACTGGCCCTCCAGAGTTGGAGCATACGGGATTTGTGTGAAGACCTCCTGCGGAAAGAAGAAAATCGGTGTTATCGTGCCTAACATTTGCAGAAACAATAGCAACAATGTTGCCCTCATGAATACACCGAAAATCAATCCCAACCCAATCAGGCATTCCCAAACTGCCAGGAGGAACACCGAGGTACCTGCGGGAATCAACCCAAAAGTGATGATCGCGATCGTGCGAGTGGCTAGATCTTGAGCCGGGCTAATACCAGGGAAAAATTTCAAAATGCCAAACCAAAAGAAAACCACGCCAAGGCTGATACGCAAAACCAGGATCCCATAAGAAGCCATCCAGTTGGTAATGCGCCTGTCAATGCGATTGAACGAGTCGACTAAAATCTGCATAGTTCACCTTTCATTCTTCGACCTTAGAAGATATATGGGTAAAGTACCATGGCTCCTTCCCTTTTTTACCAAGAGCCATACGGATTGTATCATGGCTCAAAAAGGGAAAGAGCCACCCGATATCCCTGATTGCTTTGATCAGCAATTCGATCCAAAATCTGCCTCAAAAGCGTTCGCCAGATCTGCGCCCCAATTATCCAGTGGCGCCAACTTCCCAAAGAAGAATCGCAGGACTTTGGGTTCTTCCACGAATCTTAGTCCCTTAACCAGCTGGCAATGATTAAATAACCAGGTTAACCGGTCAACTGTATATTCAATGTGCGATAACGTATACACCCGACGCGGTATAGCCAGTCGTGCTAGTTCCAGATCGGCATAGACCTCATTGCCATTCGAGTCTCGGTCCATAGATATCGTACCTCTTTCCATGCTTCTAACACCCGAAACAATGAAAATGGCTGCTGCGAGGGCGCCGGCTGGATATTGGCTTTGCGGTATATGCGGCAAGAACCGTTTGGCGTCAACGTGACAAGCCAATCCGCCTGGAGGGGTTACGGCAGGCACACCATTTTCGATCAGCCGCTCAACGAAGTACTGGATGAATTCCGGGGAAATACCAGCCACATCGACATCGGTCATCTCCCGTAGACCGACTGCCATAGCTTCGATCTCTTTGGTTGACATCCCACCATATGTGGCAAAACCTTCGTATACAGGCAGCCAGGCCAGGATGCGATCATAGTATTCCTTGTTGTTAGTGGCGATCATCCCTCCCCGTACAGAGGTGCTCTTACGGGCGGAAAGGTACAGGATATCCACCAGACTCATCATCTCTTTAATGATCTCGCGTATAGATTTATCGGCAAATTCTTTTTCCCGTTGTTTGATAAAGAATGCGTTCTCAGAGATCAGGCTCCCGTCAAATATGAGTGGGATGTTGTGGGCCTGCGCAATGCGCTTCACTTCGCGCAGGTTGTTCAGTGAAAACGGCTGGCCGCCTACGAGGTTGGTGGTCGCTTCCATGCGGATAAAAGGAATCTTGCCTGTACCGTACTCCTGGATCGCATCTTCGAACTTGTTCAAATCTAAATTCCCCCTGAATGGGTGGACGCTCTGCGTGTTCATCGCCTCATTGGTGTAGATTTCCAATACAGTGGCACCTGCCAATTCGAAATGTGCTTTGGTGGTCGTGAAGTGATAGTTCATCAGAACCACATCGCCAGGCTTGACGAAGACCTTGGCCAGCAGGTGTTCTGCAGCCCGACCTTGGTGGACAGGTATAGTGTAGTCGAACCCAAGAATCTCTTTCACTGCGCCGGCCAGCTTGTAGAAGCTTTCGCTCCCCGCGTAGGCGTCGTCTGACACCATCATTGCGGCCAGCTGGTTATCGCTCATGGCATTGGTACCGCTGTCCGTGAGCATGTCGAGGAAAACATCCTTGGTGCGCAGCAGGAATGTGTTGTATCCAGCTTCCTCAATCGCCTGAAGCCGCCGTGTTATCGGAGCCAGGTTGGTGCTTTGTACAATTCTGACCTTATGCATCTCCATCGGAATAATTTTTCCATTCGAGAGCTTGATGTTCATAGTTTTTCTCCTTAAGAATCTATGAAAGAATCAGGGGTCCTTGTCCAACAAATGCCATGCCCAACATTTTAGTTAGTAAGAACAATACCGGGCTATTCGCGTAATCCCACCTTTAATAACGCCTTAGAAGGATAATACTGCCTATCCTCTACTGATCATAACATATGCTAATTAAAAGTGAGAATCAAGAATTAATAATGAAGATATCTACCCCCCACATGCGGGTATAAAACGAAAGCAGGCTGGTTTTTCACAGCCTGCCTGTCTGTCGTCTCTCGGCAACGTTCTAACACTCACTATACCCGCAGGCATAACATTTTCTGCATCCCTCCTCGTTGACCAAGGCTGCCTGCCCGCACTCGGGACATAGATCGCCTATCTGTAGCAGGGGCTGTTCGGGTAGTAAGTCAGCGGCAGGACGGTAACCGTTATCGTGTTCCTCCTCCTGAGACAAGGCATGGGCGGAGGAATTCTGTAGATATTCTTCCAGCGCTTGGGCTACGCCATCCGGTAAAGAACGTACTCGATTGGGTCCGAACCCTAAAGAGCGTCCGCCACCGATGCCTGATAATTGCCGCCAGATCTCTTTGAGGCGCTCGCGCGGCGCCAGCGATGAAGCCAAACGTAAGGTATAAGAGATCAGGCGACCGATGGCTTCCGAAACTGCGGCAGTCTCCGATCCAGCCTTGGCGGTATTAACGAACACCTCAAAGGGCTGCCCGCCGCCGTTTTCATTAACTGTAACGAATGTCTTACCCAGGGGTGTATTGACAGATATTGTATAACCCGGCAGGCGGCGCGGGCGCGGTTTCTTGGTTTCGTCCCACATCGCCAGCTGATCAGTTTTGACATCGAATGCTTCCATCTCAGCAGAAGTTCGTTTCTCCTTAGCCGTTGCGTGGGTTTCCAGCACGACCTTCTGGCGCGAGCCGGTCACATACACCGTGATTCCTTTGCAGCCCAATTCCCAGGCTAATTGGTAGGCTGTGGCGACGTCCTCCACTGTCGCAGATTCAGGAAAATTTATTGTTTTTGAAAGACTATTATCGACGAAGGCCTGCATGGCGGCCTGCATGCGTACGTGTTCCTCGGCGCTAATGTCCTGAGAAACAACAAATGTCTCTCGAATGTAATCCGGCAACCCCAACCCACTAGAACCAGGTGCCTCCACCATTCTGCCAGGTAAATCCTGACAGGTGCCAGTCTCCATAATATGGTTAATAATCATCTGCTGGCTTTCTTCATCCAGACCAGCCGCCAACAGGGCCTTTTCGAATAACGGGCTGGTATAAGTTAACTGTAAATCCTTCCCGTTGTCGTTAACGTGACGGATGTAAGCCAGAGCAAAGACAGGTTCGCAACCGTATCCTTCACACCCGGCAACTGTTGCGATTGTTCCCGTAGGAGCGATTGTGGTTTGGGCAGCATTGCGGATGCCGTATTGGCGGATGCCATCGATGACCACCTTCCAATCCACTGGCGGACGGTCCCAATCATGGATGTATGGAGTTAATGGTTCCGGAGGTTGCCATCGCAAATCTTGTTGGTCGTAAACGGAGCCTTTAATCGCCTCGAACGGGCCACGTTCTTTTGCCAGATCGACACTGGTCAAAATCACATGGAAACGTACGAACTCCATCACTTGAGCAGCGAATTCCAACCCTGCCTCTGAACCATACCGCACCCCGACATGGTACATCAGGTCTGCCAGTCCCATAATACCCAGGCCGATTCGCCGAGCCCGGTAAGCAGCTTCTTTTAGCTGCGGTACAGCAGGCACATAAGCGTTGGCTTGCACCACATTGTCCAGGAAACGGGTAGAGAGAACAACGCTCCGACGAAGGCCTTCCCAATCCACAGTACCGTCCGGGCCAAGGTGCTGAGCTAGATTGACCGAGCCCAGGCAACAGTTTTCGTATGGACCTAACCACTGTTCACCACAGGGGTTCGTCGCCTCTAACTGGTAAAGGTGTGCCAGCGGATTGGATCGATTTGCTGCGTCCAGGAAGAGCACTCCTGGCTCTCCATTGTAGTGCGCTTGAAGGACAATTTTTTCAAATAAATCGCGGGCGCCTATCCGCTTGTGAACCGTGATCGGGATGCCAGCTTTCTCTGCCTCTTCTAAGGTGCCTCGAAATCCTTTATATTCTAAAGAAGTCACGTCTGGAAAACGGAGATCCCAATATTTATCATCCCGCACAGCTTCCATGAAAGCATCTGTAATGCCTACAGAAATATTGAAGTTCGTGATGGCATTCTCGTCTGTCTTGCAGGTGATAAATTCTTCAATGTCGGGATGGTCTATTCGCAAGACGCCCATATTCGCGCCTCGCCTTGTTCCT
>Ga0209751_10004770_pt1 | contig 12887 bp, 16 predicted proteins | sample RifCSP13_1_FD_184019 | JGI IMG/M metagenome (GOLD analysis project Ga0209751, IMG submission 184019) | Soil microbial communities from Rifle, Colorado - Rifle CSP2_sed 13_1 (SPAdes) (version 2) | ecosystem: Environmental > Terrestrial > Deep subsurface > Rock core/Sediment | place: Rifle... | reverse complement strand
CCGGTGGGTGGCTCGGCTCCAGGCCCTCGCCCGCCAGTAGCTCCCCGCTCGCGGAGGTCGTCACGTGAACTGCCCGGGAGCACCTCGACGGGCGCTCCCGGGCAGTCCCTCCGTCACGGCCTCCTGCTGAAGATCCAGAGGCTTCCGTCCAGGTCGCTCGCGAAGACATACGTGCGACCGGCGATGGTTCGAGTCTCGACGCCCCAGTACTCGTTGCCGCCGGGGTCGGGTCCGGCACCGTCCGTGTCCGGATCGATGAAGCCGCCCTTCTCGACGAGCGTGCAGCCGGCAGTGGCCGGCGGGTTCGGGCACTTGATCTTGAGCGACCGCAGGCCCCCCGAGTAGTACGAGAGGTAGGCACGGGTGGAGTCGACCGGGTCGAACGCGACCTCGTGGACCGAGAGCGCTCCGAACCCCTCTGCGAACGCGTCGTCCATTGCCTCCGGGATCGCGTATGTGTCGAGATCCGTCAGCGTGGCGCGGTCGAGTAGGTGGACGTACCCCCAGCCGTCGAAGAAGCCCGTGAGCGTGAGCTCGTCGCCGATCGTGCCGAGCGCGATCGGCGCCCGCTGTGGGCTCGCGTCGAGGCACGCGGCGTCGTCGTAGGTGAGGTCGAAGATCGCGAAGCCCTCGTCCCGACCGACGAACAGAACGGGGATCGACGCCTCGACGAAGGGATTGAAGGTCCCCGTGCACGGCGTGTTCACGAGGTCGTTGCCCTCGCGGTTCATGATCACCGTGGCGAGATAACCGTCGGCGGCCTCGATGTTCGCCAGCTTCTCCGAGAACGTGCAGAGACCGCGCTCGACGACTGCGATCTCGTTGGGCCCACCCGCCGCGGGAGGTGCGGGGTCGCCGTTGCACGCCCGTCCGACGAAGCGGGCCGTTCCGGTGACGCTCTCGCCGTCCCCGAGCTGGGGTGCAGGCGAGCCCATGCCGGCATTGAAGGTCCCGTCCTCGAACGCGACCTGACCACGGCTGGGGCCGAAGTCCTCGTCCGTCCCGATGACGAACCGGTTGTCGGGGCTGAACTCGGCCTGATGCGCGTTGCCCTCGGGCGTCAGTGACGTACCGGTCTGGGCGAGGAGCTCGGGATCGATCGACTGATAGTCGTAGTCGTCCACGAACGTCGGATTCGCGGGATCGTTCACGTTCAGGATCACCCAGCCGCCGTCCCAGTACGAGAGCAGCATCAGCCAGTTCCCGCCGATCTGCTTGACGACCACGTCGTGGAAGAACGTCTGCGTCAGGTCGAGCCCAGGCTGGTCGAGCGGCGGGTCGTCGTCGAAGCCCACCGACAGGTTGAACTCACCGAGCAGCACCGGCTTCTTCGGATCGGTGACCTCGTAGATGTCGACGTCCGCGGCCTCCAGGTCGTCGACCGAGACGAGGAAGGCGCGTGCGCCGGCATCCCACACGAACGCGCTGTGCGTCATGTTCGCGTCATGCGGCCGGACCCGGTCGCCGTCGATCGTGAAGTCGCCGGTCGTCTCCGACAGCTTCCTGGCCTTCAGCGGGTCGCCGACGTCCCAGAGCGACCAGCCTCCCTTGCCGTTCTTCCCGCACTGCTCGTGATTCATCACGAGCACAGGGCCGCTGAAAGTCGGCGTTGTCAGGTTGACGTACTGCTGGCCCTCTCCGACGAGCGTGTCCTGGTGCGTCGCGATGAAGCCCGCCTCTCGCGGCGCGCTCAGGTTCGAGATGTCGATGACGTAGGAGCCGCCGTCGGCATCCGGCCGGCCACCGCGCTCCGGCCCAGCGCATTTCGAGCCGCCCCAGCGGGCCATGAACGCGTACTTCCCGGCGAAGTCGACGGTGAGATCCGCGTTCAGGTCGTTCTCGGCGTCGGCGAGCCGTACCGAGCCGACGAGCTCGACGTCCCCCCAGGTCCCGTCCGCGCGCTGGGGCTGCCCGGCGGGCGTCTGGGGTGTGAGCAAGTGGTCGCTGCTCTCCGGGTCGTGCTGTGCCGCGCCCGCGCTCGCAAAGACGAGCAGCGACACACCGGCAGCAAGCACAGTGAAGCGTCGTATCATCGATCCCCTCCTCGTTTGTTCCCCTGGTACGAGCGCTGTGGACCTTAGTCCGTCGTGGCGTCGAGGTCTAGCCCAGTGCCGGTTCCGGGCCTTCGCTCGCTCAGTAGAGCGCGGTCGCGAGCTTCCGGCGGTACGAGACCGTGACCGGGTCGTCGTGACCGAGATCGTCGAAGACGGCCACGGCGAGCTCACGGAGCCGCTCCCGGCGCTCGGGAGGGGCCTCCGGAATGGCCTCGAGGACGAGGTCGAGCGCGCGCTCCTCGTCTCCCGCTTCCAGCGCGGCGAGGACATCGGGCAGCTCTCCGCTCGCCCGGAGCTCCTCGACGACGCCGACGAGGCGCGGGGGAGCGAGGAGCTCGTCGACGAAGGCGGCGACGGCTGCCGGGGGACGCGCGCCGACGAACTCTGCGACCACGCGGCCGTCCTTGAAGCCCTTCACTGCCGGAATGCCCTGCACGCGGTACGTCGCGGCGAGCCCCGGGTTCGCGTCGACGTCGACCTTGGCGAGGACGACGGCACCGCCGCGACCTTCGATGTCCTGCTCGAGGACGGGCGTGAGCGCATGGCACGGCCCGCACCAGGCCGCCCAGAAGTCGACGATCACGGGTGTCTCCCGTGACCGCTCGATCACGTCCTGCTCGAAGGTGGCTTCGCTGACGTCCATCGCGCTGTCAAACGTCGAAGACGTCGCGGATCATCCCTTCACCACGCCGAGCGGCACGAGCCGGGCGACGCGGCGCGCGAGGCCGGCCCGCTCGACGACCCGCACCACGCGGTCGACGTCCTTGTAGGCGAACGGGGCCTCCTCCGCGAGCCCCTTCGGAGAAGGGCAGCGGACGACGATGCCGCGCGCCTCGAGCTCGCGGCGAAGCTCGTTGCCGTGGATGCGCTTGCGTGCGGCCGTGCGCGAAAGCCGGCGTCCGGCGCCGTGGCAGGTCGTCCCGAAGGATCGCTCCATGGAGCCGGGCTCCCCCGCGAGGACGAAGCTCGCGGTGCCCATCGAGCCCGGGATGAACACCGGCTGTCCAACGTCACGGTAGACGACCGGGATCTCCTCGGAACCCGCCGGAAACGCACGCGTCGCGCCCTTCCGGTGCACGCACACGCGCTTCCCTCCGTGCTCCTCGACCTTCGCGACGTTGTGCGCGACGTCGTACACCTGGTGCGTTCGCTCGGCGACGCCCTGCCCGAGCACCGCCGCGATCGCCCGGCGAACACTGTCCGCGATCGCCTGCCGGTTCGCCCAGGCAAAGTTCGCAGCCGCGGCCATCGCGCCGAGATACTCCCGTCCTTCGGGAGAGGACGCGGGCGCGCACGCGAGCTGCCGGTCCGGGAGGTGGATCCGGTAGCTCGCCAGGCGCCCGTCCATGAGGCGGACGTAGTCGGTGCAGACCTGGTGGCCGAGGCCGCGGGAGCCGGAGTGGATGAGCATGGTGACCTGGCCCTCACGCAGGCCGTACGCGTCGGCCGCGCTCGCGTCGAGCACCTCCTCGACCGCCTGGACCTCCACGAAGTGGTTCCCCGAGCCCATCGTCCCGAGTTGATCGCGCCCGCGGACGTGCGCCCGCTCCGAGACGGCCGACGGATCGGCACCCTCGAGCCGGCCCTCGGACTCCGTCCGCTCGATGTCCTCGGCGCGCACGTTCGGGAGCGCGCGCGGCCCGTCGCGGAGGACGTCGTCGAGCGACGTGCCCCGGAGATGGAGGGCGCCTCTCTTCCCGGCTCCCGCAGGCACCGAGCGCGAGATCTCGTGGACGAGCGCCTCGCGCCGGTCGCCGAGCTCGCTCTCGAGGAGGGGCAGCGCGAGGAGCCGGACGCCGCAGTTGATGTCGTATCCGACGCCACCGGGGGAGACGACGCCGTCAGGGAGTTCCGTCGCCGCGACGCCGCCGACCGGGAAGCCGTAGCCCTGGTGGATGTCCGGCATCGCGATCACGGCGCCGACGACGCCTGGGAGAGTTGCCACGTTGCGGAGCTGCTCCAGCGAGAGGTCGTCTGCGATCTCGTCGAGGATCTCGTCGTCGGCGAAGATCCGGGCCGGGACTCGCATGTCGGCGCGCGCGGACATCGGGATCTCCCAGGTCGTGTCGTCGATCCGTACCAGCGCCGAGCGTTCAGACATCGAGCACCACCCGGCCGCGCCAGGCTCCGTCCCGCCGCCCGAAGCGAAGCCGGTGGAGCGTCACGGCCTTCACGAGCGGACGCGGGCGGCCACGACGACCGTGTACGACACCTGTGGCACGCGTTCCGGAGACGGAGATGTCAGCGCTCTCGGGGACGAGCCCTTCCGTCTCTGCGAGGAAGACGAGCTCGTCCAGCCACGCGGCAAGGAGCGCCGGGAGGTCGGTCGCCTCGAGCTCGACTCGCTGTTCAACCGGCTCGCCGCGCGCGGGCCCGGCCAGCTCGCCGAAGGCACGAAGCGCCTCCTCGAGGACTCCCTCTGCCGACTCGGCCTCGAGCTCGACCTCCAGCTCGGCCGTGTGCTCGACGAAGCGGTACATGACACCTCGACTGTAGCGCCGGATTTCCGCAGCCGACCCGGTAGAACTCCGCACCGACGTTCCGAGGATCCCCGCTTGCCCGGCCGAGTCTCCGCGACGGAGACTGGGCACATGAATCCGGGAGCGAAGGAGCAGCCATGAAGCGCATCGTGATTCTCGGCGGAGGGACGGGGGGCACGATGATGGCCAACCGGCTCCGCCGCGTGTACGACGAGGACGAGGCGGCAATCACGGTCGTGGACAAGGACGACAGGCACGTGTACCAGCCGGGTCTCCTCTTCGTGCCCTTCGGGCTGGCGAGCGCGGACGAGATCGTGCGCCCGCGGAGGCGACAGCTCAGGAGCGGCATCGACTTCCACGTGTCCGAGATCGACCATGTCGCCCTGGCCAAGGACCAGGTGCACCTCGTCGATGGGAGCACGCTTCCCTATGACGTCCTGATCGTCGCGACCGGCGTCACCCTTCGCCCCGAGGAGACAGAGGGACTCACCGGGCCGGGCTGGCGAGAGCGGATGTTCACGTTCTATGACGTGCCCGGTGCGGAGCAGCTCGCACGTGCCCTCGACGCCTTCGACGGCGGCCGTCTGGTCGTGAACCTGATCGACATGCCGATCAAGTGCCCGGTCGCGCCGCTCGAGTTCGCGTTCCTTGCCGACTGGTACTTCGCCGAGCGAGGCATCCGGGACCGGGTCGAGCTGACGTACGTGACCCCGCTGGACGGGGCGTTCACAAAGCCGATCGCCTCCGAGCGCCTCGCCGGGCTGCTCGCGGAGAAGGGTGTCGAGCTCGTGACCGAGTTCGCGGTCGGCGAGGCTGACGGCGAGGGGGGCCGGCTCGTGAGCTGGGACGAGCGCGAGGTGCCGTTCGACCTCCTCGTGACGGTGCCCCTGCACGAGGGCGCACCCTACGTCGGCCGCTCGGAGGGGCTCGGCGACGAGCTCGCGTTCGTGCCCACGGAGCCGCACACGTTGCAGTCGCTCGCGCGGCCCAACGTCTTCGCGCTCGGCGATGCGACGAATGTTCCAATCTCGAAGGCGGGCTCGGTGACCCACTTCGAGGGGGAGGCGCTGACCGAGAACGTTCGCCGGTTCCTCTCCGGCGAAGCGCTCGAGGGCTCGTACGACGGGCACGCGAACTGCTTCATCGAGACCGGCTTCGGGAAGGCCCTCCTCATCGACTTCAACTACGACACGGAGCCCCTCCCTGGGCGCTTCCCGAATGCCGTTGGGCCGCTGCCGCTCCTGAGGGAGTCGCGGCTGAACCATCTCGGCAAGCTCATGTTCCAGTGGCTCTACTGGCACGCACTCCTCCCCGGGCGAGACATCCCCGGCATCTCTCCGTCGATGGAGATGAGCGGCAAGGAGCGGCAGTTGGAGCACGTATCGGAAGGAGGCGAACGACGATGACCATGACCGAGATCGCCGGAGTGGCGGTGGAGAGGGATGCGGAAGGCTTCCTCGTCTACCCCGAAGATTGGAACCGCGTGCTCGCGGAGGACATCGCCCGCGAGAACGGCATCCCCGAGCTGACGCCCCGTCACTGGCAGGTCGTCGAGTTCATGCGGGAGCGCTACCTCGAGACGGGCACGGCTCCTTCGATCCGCTCGCTCGGCAAGGAGTCCGGCGTCCCCATCAAGGAGCTGTACCAGCTGTTTCCCAAGGGCCCGGCGAAGCTCGCCGCGAAGATCGGCGGCATCCCGAAGCCCCGAGGCTGCATCTAGAGGTGAGAGCGATGACCCAGCTGTTGCACGAGTTCGAGCCGGCAGAGGAGATGGAGCGTGAGCTCATCGAGAAGGTCTCCATCGTCGTCTCCAAGGGCTCACTCGAAGGGATCTACCCGGCGCTGATCATGGCCAACGGCGCCCGCATGGAGGGGATCGAGGCCGATCTCTTCTTCACGTTCTTCGGCCTCGACGCGCTCCGCAAGGACCGCCAGGCGAAGATCAAGGTGGCGACGGTCGGCAACCCCGGCATGCACATGCCCACCCTGCTCGGAGCGATTCCGGGCATGTCCTGGCTCGCGACGAAGATGATGGCCCGCCAGATGGAGAGCCTCGACATCCCGCCGATCGGCGAGTTCCTCGAGATGATCCACGACTCGGGCGGCGGGATCTACGCCTGCCATGCGACGGTGGAGATGTTCGGCCTGACCGAGGACGACTTCGTCCCGGAGGTGGACGGCATCCTCACGGTCGGCGAGTTCTACGACCGAAGCGCAGGCGCGCAGATCATCTTCACGTAGCGCGATTCCGACTGCGCAAGGCGTCATGCCTTGTGGCTCTGAGCCACAAGGCATGACTCGGATCAGGACTTGCCCCGTGTCTCAGGAACGAGGACGACGTCCGCCCCGCAGCCCGAGAGCAGGGCGGCGGGGACATCGTCGCGCGAGACGCCCGAGAGCGAGCGATGCCCGAGATCGACCTCGATTGACGGCCAAGTGTCGAGTCCGAGCGCCCGCGCCCCGAGCTCGGAGCCGAAGCGGAGGAGCTCCTCGGTGGTGAAGACTCCTCGGCGACCCGTCTGGCGGCGGGCGATCCCCTCGAGCTCGCGCAGCTCCTCGAACGGGTCGATCCGCACGTTCGAGTCGGAGCCGATGCAGAGCGGGATCGAGCGGGTGCGGACGCGCTCGGCGGGGAGGAAGCCGTCGCCAAGGTCGGCCTCCGTCGTCGGGCAGGCGCAGATCGTCGCTCCCGCGGAGGCGAGCAGGTCGAGCTCCGGCCCGTCGGCATGCGTGGCGTGGACGACGGTCGTCCGCTCTCCGAGACAGCCGGTGCGTGCGAGGAGCTCGATCGGGCTGCACCCGTGCTCGGCGAGGCATTCCTCGACCTCGCGCGGCTGCTCGTCGGCGTGGACGTGGAGTGGGAGCCCTTCCCGCTCCGCGAAGCGCGCGATCTCCTCGAGCCAGTCGGGCGGACACGCGCGCACGGAGTGGGGGGCGACCCCGATTCGAAGTCCGGCTTCGCGGAGCTCCTCGATCTCGGCGAGGTAGGTGGCGACCGAGTCCTGCCGGAAGCGCGGAAGCCCGCCTCTCGCGTACGCGACGTGGAGGAGGACGAGCTCGACGCCCGCGACGCCGGCTGCCCCAACCGCGGCGAGGGCCTCCGGGAGGCCCAGGTAGTGGAACTCGCCGACGGCCGTGTAACCGGCGGCGCGCATCTCCCGATAGACCGTCTCGTACGACGCGCGAACGAGTTCCGCGGTCTGGCGCTCCGCCTCGGCGAGCATCGTGTCCCGCCACGTCCAGAAGTCTTCGCCGGCTGCGCGGCCCCTGAGCGCGCGCTGGAACGTGTGGCTGTGCGCGTTGACGAATCCCGGCAGCACAAAGGGCTCGGCCACGGGGGGCGACGCTAGCAGGCCCGAGAGCTGCCTTCAGGAGGCTCTAGGGTTTCCGCCGTGAGCTGGGACGAAGTTCGCCGCCGGATCCCGAACGCGCTGACGATCGCGCGCTTCGCGGCCATTCCGATCTTCGCCTGGCTGTTCCTCGAGGCGGGCGACGGCCCGGCGTGGGGGGCAGGAGTGTTCTTCACGGGCGCCGCCCTCACGGATCAGCTCGACGGCTACCTCGCACGCCGCTGGCAGGTGCAGTCGAGCTTCGGGAAGGTCGCCGACCCCTTGGCCGACCGCCTGATGATCGGGGTCGCCGTCGTCCTCCTCTGGACCGAGGGCCGGATCCCGCTCGTCGCGATGCTCATCGTCCTCTCGAGAGACTTGGTGCTCGTGCTCGGCTACAAGGTGGTCGTGCCGCGGGGCTACGACTTCGAGGTGAGCTTCCTCGGCAGGATCGCGACCTGGGTGCTCTACGCCTCGCTCTGCCTCCTCATCGTGACCCCTACGGGCACGGACTGGCCGCTCGCCGTGTTCTGGATCGGGGTAGCGCTCGCCGTCGTCGCGGGTGTCCGCTACGTGCTCCGGGCCCGCCGCGAGCTGGCCTCGCCGCGCTGACAGCAGGGGGGTCGGTCTCGACCGCGAATAGAGGGAAAGTCTCAACCTGAGGTTGACCCCTGGGTGCGCCTGCTGCTTTACTCAGGTGACCCACGACGAAAGGCCGCGACTTGGAACCGCTTCCCGATCTCTCCACGCTGACCGACGACGACCTCCGCGTGATGATCCGCGAGCTCGAGAAAGAGGAAGACGAGATCTCCTTCCGTCGGCGCGTTCTGCATGGGCGCATCGACATCCTCCGCGCGGAGCTCGTTGCGCGCCTGCGTGAGCAGGTGAGCGCGGGCGAGGCAAAGCTCGCGGACGTCGAGCGCCTGAGCGAGATCCTGACCGGGAAGGCCACTTCGGCGGCCCACCGCGACGACACGTGACCGTATCGTCGAGCTCGGCGGCCCGCGCGTTCCTCGGCCCATGGTTGTTCGCGAGGCGGGATCCGCGCGAGCGGATCGCGCCTCTGCGGAAAGAAGAGGGACGCGCGTGACACACGTCTATTGCCCGGAGTGTGGCTTCCGAAGCCCGGCGACCGCCAACTACTGCCCGCGCTGCGGCGCTCTCCTCACCACGGAGACCGGATCCGAGACGACGATGAGCTTCGACGTCGACGCGGCAGGTGAGGAGGCGGACGCCGCGGAGGGGGCAATCGGCATCAAGGGGCCTGCGCTCGTCGTGCGCTCGGGCGGAGGCATGGCGGGCCAGTCCTTCCGGCCGGCCGACGGGCGGACGCTCATCGGGCGTTCGCCGGAGTGCGACGTCTTTCTCGACGACGTCACCGTTTCCCGCCAGCATGCCGAGCTCGTGCACGAGGGTGACACGTACACGATCCGCGATCTCGGCAGCCTCAACGGCACCTACGTCAACCGCCGGCGTATCGAGTCGACGGTCCTCGAGGACGACGACGAGGTGCAGATCGGCAAGTACCGGCTGACGTTCCGGCAGCGATGAGCACAGTCGCGGCTACCAGACGCGGGAAGGGCGGCGCGGAGCCGAGGCTCCGGACGATCGGCTCGGTGTGCGAGGAGCTTCGCGAGGCGTTCCCGGACATCTCCGTCTCGAAGATCCGCTACCTGGAGGACCAGGGGTTGATCACGCCGCGCCGGACGCGTGGCGGGTACCGGCTCTTCTCGCCCGACGACATCGAGCGGCTGACGACGATCCTCCGGCTCCAGCGCGACGAGTTCCTGCCTCTCCGCGTGATTCGCCAGGAGCTCGACGGGCCGGGGGCGAGCGCCGACCGGACCCGGCGCAGGGTCGTCGGGTTGACCGGAACGGAGGATGAGATCGACGGCGCGGAGCTGTGCGAACGTGCGTCCGTCGCCCCCGACTTCGTCCGGGAGCTCGAGGAGTTCGGCGTCGTCATCTCGCGCGTCGAGAGCGGCGAGCGTCTCTACCGCGAGAGCGAGGCGGACGTCGCCGCGGCGTGCGCGCGCCTCGCCAGGTTCGGAATCGGCGCACGGCATCTCCGAACGTTCCTGACGGCCGGAGGCCGGCAGGCGGCGCTGGTCGAGCAACTCGTTGCTCCCGGCCTGCGGTCGCGGAACCCCGAGCGCCGGAAGGGGGCCGTCGAGGATCTCGAAACTCTCGCCCGCGTGGCCGAGGAGCTGTCGCACCTGCTCTTCCTTCGCGGCCTGCGCGCCGTCGTGGAGCGAGCGTCATGACGCTCGACCTGCGGGCACGCGTCCGCGACGTCCCCGACTTCCCGAAGAAGGGGATCGTCTTCAAGGACGTCATGCCGCTGCTCGCCGACCCGGAGTACTTCGCGGAGACGATCCGCCGCCTCGCCGAGTGGGCGAGACCGCGAGAACCCGACCTCATCTTCGGCGCCGAGGCCCGGGGCTTCATCTTCGGAGGCGCACTTGCGTACGCGCTCGGCGCGGGCTTCATCGCGGCGCGGAAGCCGGGGAAGCTCCCGCGGGAGACGATCGAGGCGACGTTCGAGCTCGAATACGGCACGGACAGCCTCGAGGTGCATAGGGACGCCGTGCCGCCGGGCGCGCGGGTGATCGTCCTCGACGACGTCCTCGCGACCGGGGGAACGGCGAAGGCGAAGCTCGAGCTCGTCGAACAGCTGGGCGGGGTCGTCGCCGGCGTCGTGTTCGTCATCGAGCTGACCTTCCTGCATGGCCGCGACCGCTTGGACAGTTACGACGTCCACTCCCTAATCCAGTACTGACGCGTCTGGACGCATCGCCCTCCCGGCGGGCGGAGCCCGCCTCCGGGCGCGCTGACGCCGCTGGCTGCAGGATGCCTCAGTCTCGAGCCTCGGTCGTACCACTCGTACTGCCCTTCGGCCCTCGACTTCGCCTCCTTTGCCAGCGCCGCCCCAGACACGTCAGGAGGCTGGCGCCGCCCCTGTGCTGCAGCAGGACGTCCGCCCGGCCGATTACAACGAGACAGTGTTCGATCCGCTGACGAGCAAGTACTCGTTCTCGTGCCCGCACGGCCGGGATCCGCGGGTGCCGCTCTCCGCCTTTCGCTCGCTCGAGCGCCTACCCGGAGCCGTGCATCCGGCCGTCTACCGGATCTCGTTCGAATGCTCGTGCGGCGACGAGCATCCCGGTCTCGTCTCGCACGACGACCTCGACTGGGCCCCGCTCGGCCTTCGGGCGGGCGGGACGTTCCGGAATCTGATGACGTCCCTCGACGATCCGCTCGCCGGGGAGCTTGTCGACGTTGCCGCCGCGCGGATCGGAGCGGGGGAGTGGCCCTGGAGCTTCTACTGCTTCCTCGAGGGACGGCCGCGCCCGGTCACTCCCTCCGCGTTCGCCTTCATCTCACCGGGCGGCCGCTCGCTCGGAATCGCAGTGCGCTGTCCGGCGTGCGCGGCCGTCTCGGTCAACCTCGTCTCCCGTGCGCATCTCGACGTTCCCTTCTGGAACGACGTGCGGATCGGCGTGGTGGATCACGTCTTCGGCGAGGACGCCCTACGCGCGATCGAGGAGTTCCGCGCCGAGCTCGACTCGGCCCGCTTCGACGAGAGGAGACTCGATCTCGAGCTCTGAGATCCCGCGTTCCGCCGCTTCCCTCCCGCCAGGGATCGTCCCCCTGGACAGCAAGGTCGATAGCCGTCGCATGAGTGCCGCCGTCCTTACGAAGGTCGCCCCTGCCGGCTCCTCCCGACTGCTCGCCGACGTCAAGGCGCTCGGCGAACGTGATCAGGACGAGCGGGCGACTGCGCTGACCCGGCTCGAAGCCGCACTGGGCCGCGACCTCGCGGACCGTCTCGTCACGGCTCTGAGCAACGAGCCGAAGCGGTAGCAGCCGCCGGGCTTACCCGGGCCCGGGATAGTCGCCGCCCCGAGTGCGGACGAGGAGGAAGATCGCTCCCGCTGCGATCAGCGAGACGACGAAGGATGCCCCGCTAGGGGCGCCTACGAGGACGGCGCCGAGCCACATGTAGAGGAAGAAGACCAGCGCCCACGCAAAGGCGTGGACGCCCTGGTCGACGCTCGGCGCACGAAGATGCAGCACCATGCAAGACCTGACCCCAAAAAATTCACCGAGCCGGTGGCGCTTTCGTCCACTCAGCCCGCTGACCGTCCGCTTCCGCGTAGAGCCTTCGAGCTGGGCTTCGACCTAGTCGCGCTCCGTGCTCGGTGCAGGGAGGACGCTAAGCGACGGGGCCGACCCGGTCAAGGTCCGTTTTCACCGGATTGCCGCAATTTGCGTCGTTTTTCTTCGGGGCTCTCGGGGACCGGCGCCACGTAGGATCAGCGCCGTGCGCCGCTCGCTCGTGTACGGCGCCGCGGGGGCGGCGCTCGGGCTCGCCCTCGTCCTCACACTCCTCGGAGTCGGAGACGACCCGGACGCGCTCACGAACGGCCAGGCCTTCGTCCTCGGCGTCGTCCAGGGTCTGACGGAGCTGCTGCCGATCTCGTCCTCCGGACACCTCATCCTCGTGCCCTGGGCGTCCGACTGGACGTACCTGGAGGAGCACGACCGCTTCAACCAGACGTTCGACGTCGCGCTCCACCTCGGAACGCTCGTCGCGGTCGGCGCGTACTTCTGGAGCGACGTCGTGCGGCTCGTCGGTGCCTTCTTTGGATCGGTGGGGCGCCGACGCATCGAGACGGCAGACGAGCGCATCGCGTGGTTCGTCCTCGTCGCGACGATTCCGGCGGGCGTCATCGGCCTCGGCGGCGAGGACGTGATCGCGGACACGCTTGGCGAGCCCTGGCAGATCGCTGTCCTCCTCGCCGCGGGGGCGGCCCTTCTCTGGTGGGCCGACCGCTTCCCACAGGAGCGCGCGATGGGCGACCTCGGGCTACGGAACGCAGTTGTCATGGGGTTCGCTCAAGCACTCGCGCTCGCGCCGGGCGTCTCACGCTCCGGCATCACGATCACCGCGGGGCGCCTCATGCGGCTCGACCGCGACGGCGCGGCGCGCTTTTCGTTCTTGCTCCTGCTGCCGACGGTGC
>Ga0209751_10004769_pt1 | contig 12891 bp, 10 predicted proteins | sample RifCSP13_1_FD_184019 | JGI IMG/M metagenome (GOLD analysis project Ga0209751, IMG submission 184019) | Soil microbial communities from Rifle, Colorado - Rifle CSP2_sed 13_1 (SPAdes) (version 2) | ecosystem: Environmental > Terrestrial > Deep subsurface > Rock core/Sediment | place: Rifle... | reverse complement strand
GTGCCCGCGAGCGGCGTCGTGCGCAGCTCGTCGTCGGCGCCCATCAGCGTAGAGGCGACCGACGCGTCCTCGTGCGAGCGGGCCCGCAACGCCCGGGTGTCGATCTCCGTCGCGACCTTCGCCTCGGGGTCGAGACGCAGCGCCCGGCCCTCGTCGAGGCGCAGCACGAGGGCGGGCCCGCCCGGCTCGTCGCCGGCCTCGAGCCGCATCCGGTGCGCGGCGTGCCACACGCGCGACTTCACGCCGCTCGAGGCGGTGCCGTCCCTGGGCACCACTCGCGTCGTCTGCTCGAAGTAGAGCCCCGACGATGCTTGATCGTCAGCCGTGCTCAACGCCGCAGACACGGGAATGGCGGCGACGGCGAGCCACATCGTCGCGAGGATCAGATTGCGGTCGAAAAGGACTCTGGACAAGGCGAGCGCGACTATCATACAGTCTCGCCCCTGACGCACGTGACCTCCTGACGAAACCACGGTGAAGAGCCCCGCCGACTCCCTCAACTTCCGCCAATCGTTGCTCGAGTTCCTGGAGGCGGGCCCGGGGCACGAGGAGGCTCTGCTCGAAGAGTTCGAGCGCAAGAAGGGGCATGGCGATCCGCTCTACTCGTCGCTGCTCTACCTGCTCACGCACCTCAACTTCACCGAGCGCCAGGCCGCTCGCCACTGGAAGAAGGTGCTCGTCCACCGCGACGAGCTGCGCGAGTCGATCGGACGCGATCCGGGCCTGCGCGTGGCGATTCTCGACTACTTCGTAAACGTCAGCCGCGAGCTCAAGAACCCGAAGGTGATCGAGCTCGCCATCTACGAGCGCACCGAGCGCTCCGCGGTCACCGACGGGCTCACGGGTCTCTACAACCACGCTTTCTTCCTGCAGGCGCTGCGGCAGGAGCTGCTGCGCTCCAAGCGCCACGGCCTGCGCGCGGCGCTACTGCTGCTCGACCTCGACAACTTCAAGGCCGTAAACGACGAGCGCGGCCACGTCGAGGGCGACCGGGTGCTGATGCGGGCCGCGGCGGTGGTGCGCGAGGGTGTGCGCGAGATCGACGTGGCGGCGCGCTACGGCGGCGAGGAGTTCGCCGTGCTGCTGCCCGACACCTCGCGGCTCGGGGCCTTCGTCGTGGCCGAGCGCATCAGGCGGCGGATCGAGGACCGCTTCGCGCGCGGCCGCTCGGTCGTCACGGTCTCGGGTGGGATCGCCGTCTTCCCCGACGATGCCGGCACGCCCGCCGACCTGATCGTGCAGGCCGACGCCGGACTCTACGGCGCCAAGGCCGCGGGCAAGAACCGAATCCTGCTGCCGCAGGGCGAAAGGCGCCGCTTCCGGCGCCAGATCCCGCCGCAGGGCGTCACGATCGGAACCCGGACCGGCCGGGCGCCTGCCCGCGTGAAGAACGTCTCCGAGGGCGGCCTGCTCGTGAGCCTGCGCGAGGCCGTCCCGCTCGGCAGCGCCGTGAGCCTGACGATCGAGCGGACCGGCGGGACGCCCGTGGGCCTGCGCGGCGAGGTCGTGCGCGTCGAGCGCGTGCCGGGCGAGATCGAGCCGGCCTTCGACGTCGGCGTGCGCTTCCTGGATCCCGGCGAGGCCGCACCGCTCATCGGCGGCGCCTGAAGCCGCGCGCTCGCGGGGACGCGGCGCTCACCCGCAACGCGACCGGCTGGTCCGACGGAAGAGCTGTGGTAACCTCTTTGGTTGGAATGCTGAAGAAGGTCTTTTCCCCTGGCCACGTGGCCCTGCTGGTCATCGGCCTCGCAGGCTGTGGCGGGGGAGGCTCGGGACCTTCATCCCCCTCGACCCCACCCACGCCGAGCGTTCCGACCCATTCGGTCACGGCCACGGTGTTCTACGACCAGAACGGCAACGGCCAGCTCGACGGAAACGAGAACGCGCGCGTGCCCGGGGTCGACGTGGTGATCGGCACGGGAACCGGGCGCAGCGCCACCGGCTCGGGGCAGGCGGTGGTCGCCGGGATCCAGGCGGGAACGCTGAGCGTCACGCTGCGGACCGAGAGCCTGCCCTACTACTTCCAGCCGCTCGCGCCCGCCACGATCCAGGTGCCCGGAACGAGCGAGGTGCGCATCCCGCTCCTGCTCCAGATCGGCCGCAACAGCCCCAACCTCTATCTCGGGCTCGGCGACAGCATCACCCACGGCGACGGCTCGAGCGACGGGCGCGGCTACCAGCTCCGGCTCCAGAACCTGCTCGGCCCCCATTTCGGCCGGGCCGAGGTGACGACGTGGGGCCGGCAGGGTGACACGAGCGCGGAGACCGCGGAGGTCACGACCAAGACGCTCAGCTGGTTCAACCCCGCCTACACCCTGATCCTGCTCGGCACCAACGACTGGCACGACCAGGCGTGCCAGAGCCGGCCGGCCACGAGCTGCTACACGATCGAGAGGCTGCGCGAGATCGTGCGCGACGTCAAGGACTCGGACAGCCTGCCGGTGCTCGGCACGATTCCTCCGGTCAATCCCGCGCGCGCGCCCGAGAGCCGCAACCGCTGGTACGACGACATGAACGTCGGCATCAAGGCGCTCGGCCAGCAGGAGCAGGCGCTGGTGGCGGATCTCAACGCGGAGATGAAGGCCGCGGGCAACCTCTCCTCGCTCTTCGACGACGACGTTCACCCGAACGACGCCGGCTACCAGCTGCTGGCGCAGGCCTGGTTCAAGGCGATCACCCGCGGCCGGGCGTCGGCCTCGAGCGCGAGCGCACCGAGCTTCGGCTTCCAGCTCCACTGACCGCGCCGGGCGGCGCCCCGGACCCTCTGACAGCTTTGTTGCCGAGCCGGGCCAGGGGCGACATTTCTGTAATAATGGCTCCATGCCTCCCCGGGCGCCCGACGCGCGGCAGCTCTCCGACCTGCTGGAGCTCAGCCAGACGCTCGGCGCCACGCTCAACCTGCGCCAGGCGCTGCAGCGGGTGCTCGCGATCCTCGAGGAGAGCCGCGGCACGCTCTCGGCCACGATCGTGCTGCGCGACGACTCGGCTTCCGACCTGGTGGTGGAGGCCGCAAGCGGCGCCGGCGGCTCGGTGCGAAACGCCCGCTACCGTCTCGGCGAGGGCATCGTCGGGCGCGTCGCGCAGAGCGGCCGCACCGTGGTCGTGCCGCAGGTCAGCCAGGAGCCGCTGTTCCTCGACCGCTCGGGGGTCTTCCGCCGCTCGGGCCGGAGCGAGATGAGCTACGTGTGCGTGCCGATCCGTGCCGAGCACCGCACGGCGGGCGCGCTCGGCGTCGCGCTCGCCTACCAGAAGGACCGCTCCTACGACCACGAGGCCAAGTTCTACGGGCTCGTGGGCTCGATGATCGGCCAGGCGGTGCGGGTGCACAACCTGGTCGAGGCCGAGAGGAAGCGCCTGCTCGACGAGAACACGAAGCTGCGGCGCGAGCTCACCGAGCGCTACGACATCCGCAACCTGGTGGGCAGCAGCCGGCCGATGCAGACGGTCTACGAGCAGGTGGCGCAGGTCGCGCCGGCAAACACGACCGTGCTGCTGCGCGGCGAGTCGGGCACCGGCAAGGAGCTGGTCGCGCACGCGATCCACTACTCCTCGCCGCGCGCCAAGAAGCCGTTCGTCAAGGTGAGCTGCGCCGCGCTGCCCGAGAGCCTGATCGAGTCGGAACTGTTCGGCTACGAGCCCGGGGCGTTCACCGACGCCCGCACCGAGAAGAAGGGCCGCTTCGAGCTCGCCCAGGGCGGCACGATCTTCCTCGACGAGATCGGCGAGCTGGTGCCGGCCACCCAGGTCAAGCTGCTGCGGGCGCTGCAGGAGCGCGAGATCGAGAGGCTCGGCGGCGTGGCGCCGATCAAGCTCAACGTTCGGGTGGTCGCGGCCACCAACAAGGACCTGGAGGCCGCGGTGAAGGAGGGTACCTTCCGCGAGGACCTCTACTACCGGTTGAACGTGTACTCGATCTACCTGCCGCCGCTGCGCGAGCGCAAGACCGACATCCCGCTGCTCGCCGACCACTTCGTCGAGAAGCACGCCGCGGCCCACGCCAAGGACGTGCGCCGCATCGCCACCTCCGCGATCGACATGCTGATGAGCTACCACTGGCCGGGCAACGTGCGCGAGCTCGAGAACTGCATCGAGCGGGCCGTGCTCGTCTGCGAGGGCGGTGCGATCCACGCCCACCACCTGCCGCCGACGCTGCAGACCGCCGAGGTCTCCGGCACGCTAGCGCGCCAGTCGCTCAAGGAGGCGCTCGCGGCCTACGAGCGCGACCTGGTGCAGGACGCGCTCAAGAGCGCCCGCGGCAACCGCGCCAAGGCTGCGCGACTACTCGACACGACCGAGCGCATCCTCGGCTACGCCGTCCGCAAGCACCACTTGGACCCGGATCGCTTTCGCTAGCGGGGGCTCGGGGGGCGCTCAGCCCCCCGCTGGCTCAGTCCAGAGAACGCTCGCTGTCCGTTCGGTTCCGTTTCCGTTCCGTTTCCGTTTCGGCACCTCCGGCCCGTTGCTACAGCCGCGTAGGCTCGCCGCCCGCCCCTCCAACAATTTTGTTGGCTCCCTGGCGCGTCCGGCACGGCGTTGGTTTTCTCCCAACCGATTGACTCGCATCGCCTTGCGCCCCGCCCGCGGTCACGGCGGGACCCCGCACGCGCCTTGCATCGTCCGGTGGGCAACCTAGACAGGAGGTTGGCTCTTGGACACACCGGTGATCGTTCCGGCCGACGTGGCCTTCATGCTCGTCGCCGCCGCGCTCGTGTTGCTGATGACGCCGGCGCTGGCGTTTTTCTACGGAGGCCTGGTGCGCTCCAAGAACGCCCTCAACACCATGATGATGAGCGTCGCGGCGCTCGGCTTCGTGGGTGTCGCCTGGGCGCTGTTCGGCTACAGCCTCGCCTTCTCCGAGGGCTCGCCGGTCGTGGGCGACCTCTCGAAGGCGTTTCTCGCCGGCGTCGGCCTCGAGGCGCAGGGCACGATCCCGCAGATCCTGTTCATGGCCTACCAGGGGACGTTCGCGATCATCACAGCCGCGCTCATCTCGGGCGCGATCGTCGAGAGGATGCGCTTCTTCCCCTACCTCGTGTTCGTCACGCTCTGGAGCCTGGTCGTGTACGCGCCGATCGCGCACTGGGTCTGGGGGGGAGGCTTCCTGGCCAAGCTCGGGGCGCTCGACTTCGCCGGCGGCACCGTCGTCCACGTCAACGCCGCGACCGCGGCGCTGGTGGCGGCGCTCGTGATCGGCCAGCGCAAGGACTACGCGCGCCAGGCGATCCTGCCTCACAACGTGCCGTTCGTGCTGCTCGGCGCGGGCCTGCTGTGGTTCGGCTGGTTCGGCTTCAACGCGGGCAGCGCGCTCGCGGCGAACGGCATCGCCAGCCTCGCCTTCGTGAACACGATGCTCGCCCCGGCCGCGACGCTCGTGGTGTGGACGCTGCTCGACCTTTCGCGCAGCCGCAAGGCCACCGCGGTCGGTGCCGCGACCGGCATCGTGGTCGGCCTGGTGGCGATCACGCCGGCGGCCGGCTTCGTGTCGCCGATGGCGGCGCTCGTGCTCGGCGCGGTCGCGGCGTTCCCGAGCTACTTCGCGCTCGTGTTCCGCGCCCGCACCGGGCTCGACGACTCGCTCGACGTGGTGGCGGCGCACGGCGTCGGCGGCAGCGTGGGCGCCCTGCTCACCGGTGTGCTGGCCTCGAAGGCGTGGAACGGAACAGTGGACGGGCTGCTCTACGGCAACCCCGGCCAGCTCGGAATCCAGGCGGTCGGGGTGCTGGCCACGATCGCCTACTCCGCGGTGGCGAGCTACCTGCTGCTCAAGCTGATCAACCTCGTGGTGCCGCTCAAGGCGGCCACGAAGGAGGAAGGCCTCGGCCTCGACGTCAGCCAGCACGGCGAGGAGGCCTACGCGGACGACGAGGGGGCGATCCTGATCCTGCAGCGGCCCGAGGTCGCGGCGCCGCAGCCCGCCAAAGCACTCACCGCCGCGACGGCGGAAGGAGGACGCTCGTGAAGCTCGTGGTGGCGGTCGTGCGACCGGAGAAGGCGAACGCAGTGCTGGAGGCGCTCTTCCGCGCCGACGTGCAGGGCCTCACGATCAGCCGCGTGCAGGGCCACGGCGGCGAGACGGAGCAGGTCGAGACCTACCGCGGCACGACCGTGAAGATGGAGCTTCACGAGAAGGTCCGCTTCGAGATCGGCGTCTCCGACCACTTCGTCGAGCCAGCCGTGCGGGTGATCCTCGCCGCCGCCCGCACCGGCGACGTCGGCGACGGCAAGGTGTTCGTGCTGCCGGTCGAGAAGATCTACAGGATCCGCACCGGCGAGGAGGACAAAGCGGCCGTCACGCCCGTGCAGGTGGCGGCGGCCGGCAGGGGCTAAAGCGCTCGAACGGGGCGCGGGCGTCCGCTCTTCGGACAGCCCCGCCCCTCGACGGCGTGAGGCCGGGCGCGGCTAACCGCCCGGAATCAGTCGCTTCCGGGCGACGCCGCGAGCGGCACACGTCTTGCTCCTCGCCCGGCGGGATGAACCCCGCCTCGGCCGCGACGATGATGCTCCTCCACAAGAGGGGCACGCCCGCCCTGCTCCTGCCGGAGTTCCTGAAAGAGGTCTACCTCGGCCAGCGCACGGGGCTGCTCCACGTGACCCGCGGCGAGAGCACGGGGGTGAGCTTCCGCTCCGTCAACGGCGAGATCGTGAGCGGCTCCTCGAGCGACGAGCGGGGGCGCCTGGGCGAGACGATGGTCCGCCGCGGCCTCATCACGCGCGCCGACCTCGAGCGGGCGCTCGTGATCGTGAGCACGCGAGGCCGGCGCCTCGCCCCGGTGCTGCGGGACCTCGATCTCGTCGACACGCCCGGCCTGGAGCAGGCGCTCGCACTCCACATCCGCGAGATGCTGGTGATGGCGCTGGGGTGGGACCAGGCCGCGCTGCTGTTCGAGGACCAGGAGCTCCCCGACGCTCCTGCCGAAGACCTGACGCTGCGCTGCTCGACGGCAGAGCTGATCCTCGACCTCGTGCGCCGCATCCCGGGGCCGGAGACGGTGCAGCGGGGCCTCGGTCAGCTCGACCGCGCGATCGTCGCGGTCGACAACCCGCCTTTCCGCGTGGACCGCATCACGCTCAGCCCCGCCGACGGCTACATCCTGTCGCGCGCCGACGGCTCGACGACGGCCCGCTCCCTGATCCAGACGGCGACGCTGCCGGCCCACGACGTGGAGCGCAGCCTGCTGGGCCTGCTCTCGACCGGCGTCGTCCGATACGTGCCCGCGACGTCCATGCCGGCCCGGGCGTCAGGCGCCCTGCCGTTCCCCGGCCCCCGCGCTCGCTGACGTCAGGCCGGCGGTCGCTTCCGGTGCCAGTCGGTCACCTGCTGATAGGCCGTCCCGAGCGCCACGAGCGTCGCCTCCGAGAAGGCGCGCCCGAGGAGCTGCAGCGATACCGGCAGGCCGTCGCGACCGAAGCCCATCGGCAGCGCGAGCGCCGGCACGCCGGCCAGGTTGCCGGCGGGGATCGTGGCCGGTGGCCGCGGCGCGCCGGGCCGCGGCTCCGGCTGCGGCGGCGAGCCGGGCGTGGGCGCGTCGAAGTCCTGGCCGATCGGTGGCGCGAGGCGTGTGCGCGTGGGAGCCACGAGCGCGTCGTAGCGCGACAGCAGCGCGTCGAGCTCGGCGCGCATTGCGACCCGCGCCCGCATCGCGTCGATGTAGTCGACGGCCGGCGTCAGCAGGCGCGCGAAGCCGCGCACGCGGTCCGAGCGGTCCTGGAGCTCTTTGACACGGCCGCTCTCGACGAGCTCGCGCAGCGCCGCGGCGCCTTCGGCCGCCACGATCAGGCGCACTGCGTCCCCGTACGGCAGGTCGGGGAGCGCGACTTCCTCCTCGAGATCCGCCACCTCGGCGAGCGCCGCGAGCGCCTGCTTGAAGCCCGACTCCACGTCGGAGTCGGCGCCGAGCGTGGCGTGGCGCAGCACGCCCACGCGGAAGCGCCGCGGCGGACGCTCGGCGGGCGCCTTGTGGCGGAAGAGGTCGCCGGTCGTGGTCGGGTCCTTCGGATCGGGGCCAGAGATCGCGGCGAGGACGATGGCGCAGTCGTCGACGCTGCGCGCCAGCGGCCCGAGCTTGTCGAGCGTCCACGCGAGCGCCATCGCCCCGTGGCGCGGGACGAGGCCGTAGCTCGGCCGTAGCCCGCTGACGCCGCAGAACGCCGCTGGCGTGAGGAGCGAGCCGGACGTCTCGCTGCCGATCGCAAACGGCACGAGCCCGGCCGCCACCGCCGCAGCCGAGCCGCTCGAAGAGCCGCCGCTCCAATAGGCCGTGTTCCAGGGCGTGCGGCCGGGGCCGGTGAAGCTCGCGTCGGGGCTGTTGTAGCCCATCCCGCCGGCGAGCTCGACCATTGCGAGCTTGGCCACCATCACGGCCCCGGCCTCCTCGAGCCGCGTGACCACCGCGGCGTCGTAGTCGAGCACCTGCTCGCGCAGCGGCGCCGCCCCCCAGCTGGTCGCGATGCCCTTCGTCGCCACCAGGTCCTTCACCCCGTAGGGGATCCCGTGCAGGGGCCCGCGGTCCTTGCCGGCGAAGAGCTCCTGGTTCGCGCGGTGGGCCTCGCGCATCGCGCGCTCGCGCGTGAGCCTCACCAGGGCGCCGAGCCTCGGACCGTGCGTCTCGAGCCGGCGCAGGCTGAGCTCGGCGAGCTCGACGGCGCTGAACCGGCGCGCGCGCAGCTGCGCGCCGATCTCGCGGATCCCGGCAAAGAGCACGTCCTCCGAGATCATCGCGTCACCCCCCGGCCGACGGGCGCGGGCTGAAAGGGCGGGCGCGCCTCGAAGGTAGTCACGAGGTCGTCCGCGTTCGTGAGCCGCGCGGCGGCCCGCAAGCGCCCCGCGGCGGCGCGGTTGCGCTCGAGCTCCCGGCGCACCTCCTCGAGCTCCGCCGCGTCGAGGTGGGCTCCGAACTGGCGACGGATGGCCTCCGCGAGCGCCTGCTCGACCGATCCGCTCGCGGCGGCCGGCGCCGGCGCGTCGGCGGGTAGCGGCGAGCTCTGCGGGCCCAGCGCGCCGGGGACGACCGGTGCCACGGCCAGCGCCTTCAGGAATCCGCGACGCGATCTCATGCTCACCTCCCGCGTGAGTCCACGATATGCCAGGGGCTGCGTCCACGACAATGGCCGAACCCCACACGTGACCGGCATGACGTCGTGTAAGCTGCGGCGGCTCGAGGCTCGGAGCGAGGTGAAGACATGGCAACAGCAGCACCCGGCGCGCCGCGCGGCAACATCGATTTCGGACGCTCGTTCACTTACGTGGGCGAGGACCCCGACTGGCTCAAGAAGGTCCTGATCGGCGGACTCTTCGCGCTCGCCTGCATGGTGCTCGTGGGCATTCCGTTCGTGCTCGGCTACTTCTCGCGCACGCTGCGGAACGTGGCGGCCGGCACGCGGCCGGAGCTGCCGGAGTGGGACGACCTGGGAGGCCTCTTCGAGGAGGGCCTGCGGCTCACGGCGGTCTACCTGGTGTACACGCTCGGCGTGATCGTGGTGCTCGGGGTGTTCGCCGCCGCCCTGCTCGTGCCCGCGTTCCTGGCGTCCGGCTCGAGCAGGGGTGGGGATGCGCTCGCTGCCGTGAGCGCGCTCGGGATCGTGGCGCTCTACGGCGTCGTCATGCTGGTCTCGCTCGCGCTCGGCCTCTACCTGCCGGCGGCGCTCGCGCGCTCGGCGCTTCGCGGCAGCGTGGCCGACGGGTTCGCCTGGCGCGAGAACTTCGCCTTCATCACGGCGAACCTCGCCAACTACGCGCTTTCGCTCGTGAGCTACCTGGTCGCGGGCTTCCTCGCGCAGTTCGGCGTGCTGCTGTGCTGCGTCGGCGTCTTCCCGGTGGCGTTCTGGAGCTACCTGGTGCTCGCGTCGGCGCTCGGCCAGACCGCGCGGCTCAGCCCGAAGCCCGTATAACTGCATGCAACGGGCCCTTCGCTCCGCGGGATTCACTCCCGCGTAGCGGAGGGGGGGGTCTGGGGGGTGTGGCGCAGCACTCCCCAGACTAGAGAAGATCTGCGAGCGTCTTGTCTCCGGCGGCGCTCTGGGCATTCGCCAGGATCGCGGCGAGGGCGGCCCAGCCCGGCTCCGTGCGAGGGCGCGCGCCGAGCGTCGAGCGCGAGGCGAGCTCGAGCAGGCGCGCGATCGGGACGCGCTCGGGAGGGAGCGCGAGCGTGAGGCCGACCTCGGACCCGCGGCGCGCGACCTGGTGCACGAGACCCTCGGCCTCGAGGCAGGCGGCGAGCTCGTTCACGGCGTCGAGGCGCAGGTCGACGGCCTCGGCCAGCTCCTGGCGGCTCACCGGCTCACCGCCCTGAGCGCGACGCGCGAGCGCCAGCACCACCGGGAGCAGCCACTGGGGGTCGGCGGTCGCAAACACGCCGCGCTTCTCGCTCCGCTCGAACACGCGGCCCTTCATCGCCTGCAGTGTGAACGCGATCTGCAGCCCGAACAGGATGATCAGCCAGCCGAGGTAGAGCCAGAACAGGAACAACGGCACGAGACCGATCGCGCCGTACAGCTTCAGGTACGGCAGCGCCTGGCTCACGTATAGGCCGAACGCCCACTTCGACACCTCGGAAAGGCCCGCGGCGACTAACGCGCCCCAGAACGCGGGGCGCCAGCGCACCTGCGTGTTCGGCATCAGCTTGTAGAGCAGCGTGAGCGCGAGGCAGCCGCCGAACAGCGAGCCGAACTCGGACAAGAGCGCGAAGAAGGGCCCCACGACCGGCAGCACCTCCGCGTGCCCCAGCCAGTACTCCGCGGCGTACAGCACGACCAGCAGCAGGATCGGGCCGAGCGTGAGCACGGTCCAGTAGATGCCGACGCGAGCCGGCCAGCCGCGCCCGCGCGGCGCGCGGTAGATGCGGTTGGCGGCGTTCTCGAGCGAGAAGAGCAGGCCGAGCGCGGCCCAGATCAGCAGCAGCGCGCCGACGGCGCCGATGGCCTCGAAGCTCAGCTCGCTGACGCTCCGCATCAGGTCGAGCAGCCTTTCGTCGAGCGCCTGCTTGAAGGCGGTGGCCTCGGGCCGGCTCGGGTCCACCTCGTAGTTGAAGAAGGCGTAGGCCGCGGACTGCAGGTGGCGCGCCGCGGTCTCCATGTCCCCGAACAGGCGGAAGGCGAGCATGCTCACCATCAGCAGCGGCACCAGCCCGAAGATGGTCCGGTAGGTGAGCGCCGCAGCCACCTGCGCCGCGTCGTTCGCGCGGAGCTCGCGGCTGCAGTGGCGAACCAGGTCCACCGAAAAGCGCAGGAAGCGCTGCGCCCGGTTGAGCTCCGCCACCGGATGGGTGATCAGCCACTCGAGGTAGGACTGGAGCCGAACCAGGGGGTCCACGCCTCCCGATTATCGCCCGGGCGAAGCGGGTGGCCGCGGAGGCCGGGTGCTAGCATTGGCCCTGATCCCGGTGAGCCTGCGCCCCCTCGTTCTCCTCACCCCCTCGCACGCCGCGGCCGTCGAGCTGCCGCGCCGGGTCGCCTCGACCGGGCGCGCGCTCGCGGGGATCTACGCGATGAAGCCGCTCGACCTCGCGCGCGCGCTCGCCGAGCCCGTGCTGCTCGGGCGCGGGCTCGCTCCCTGGACGAGCGGACACGACGCGCTCGTCGCGGCGCGCCTGCTGGCGGAGACTGACAGCGCCGGCCTGCGCTTCCCGGAGGGCACGCCGCGCGCTCCAGTCGCCTCGGCGCTGGCGCGCACGCTCGCTTCTCTGCGCCGTGCCGGAATCCCGCCGGAGCGGGTCGCTGGCCTCGCGAGCGCGCCCGGCGCCACCGCCGACGACCAGAGCCGGCTCGGCGCGCTGTCGCGGCTCTACGACGGCTACCGCGAGCTCGTCCAGGACCGCACGGCGGACCCGGTCGCAATCCTGGCCGCGGCCCACGAAGGGCTCGCCAACGCGCGCTGGCTCGAGGGAGCGGAGATCCTGATCGCCGACGACCTCGAGCTCGAGCCCGACGAGATCGAGCTCATAGCCGGGCTCGCCGCGCGCTTCCCGGTGCGCGTGCTGCGCCGGGCGCTGCCGCCGTCGCTTCGGCTCCACTCGTTTCGCGGCCGCCTGCTCGCGCAGGGTGTTCGCGAAGCCGACTGGGCGGAAACGCCGCTCGCCGCGGCGGCGCCGCCCGAGCCGCCCGCGTCGCTCGTTCGGCTGCGCGAGTGGCTGTTCGAGCCGCCGAGCGGCCCGGCGCTGCTCGCCGGTCTTGGGACCGGACCGCCGCCGGACGACGCCGTCGAGCTCGTGACGGCGCCCGGCGAGGCGGCCGAGGTGCGTGCGATCGTGCGGCGCCTGCTCGCCGAGGCCGCGCGCGGTGTGCCGTTCGAGGAAATGGGCGTGGTGCTGCCGCGCCCGGAGGCTTACGCGCCGCTCTTCACGGACCTGCTCACGCACGTCGGCGTGCCGCACCGGCTCCACCCTTCGCTGCCGCTGCGCTTCGGGCGCGCGGCGCGATCGCTGCTGCTGCTCTTGCGCTGCAGGGGGCTGGAGCGGCCGGCCGTGATGGAGTTCCTCACGTTCGCCCCCATCCCGTTCGACGAGCTGCTCGGGCCCGAGGTCGCGGCGCGCCCCGCGAGCTGGGACCACACGAGCCGCGAGGCCGGCATCGTCTCTGGCCTGAGCCGCTGGATCGTGGGCTTGCGCGCCTGGGCCGAAGCCGAGTCCGAGGCTGCCGCGAGCGAGCGCGACGCCGACCGGCGCGGGCGGCGCCTGCGCCACGTGACGGACGCCGAGGCCCTGCTGCGCGTCGTGGAGTTGCTCGGGGCGACCCTCGACGGCCTGGCGGGCGAAGCCGCCTGGCCGGAGTGGGTCGAGAGGCTGCGCACGGTCGCGGACCAATGGCTCGGCCCCGAGCGAGACCGCGAGGCGGTCCTCGACGTGATCGCCGACCTCGGCGGCCTGGGCTCGATCGCCACCCGCGCGCCGTGGAGCG
>Ga0209751_10004768_pt1 | contig 12898 bp, 15 predicted proteins | sample RifCSP13_1_FD_184019 | JGI IMG/M metagenome (GOLD analysis project Ga0209751, IMG submission 184019) | Soil microbial communities from Rifle, Colorado - Rifle CSP2_sed 13_1 (SPAdes) (version 2) | ecosystem: Environmental > Terrestrial > Deep subsurface > Rock core/Sediment | place: Rifle... | reverse complement strand
GCGCTCGCGAGCGCCGTTGGCGAAGATGAGCTCGCGCGCGGACGCGTCGATCGACGCGAGCGGACGGCCGGTGTTCAGGGCGATGCCGCGCTCGGCGAGCAGCTGGGAGACGGCGGCACCCAAGACAGGCCCCGCGACGGGCATGGGCTGCGGCTCCGGCGTGAAGACCACGATCTCGCTCCGCTCCCGGACGCCGCGCCGGCGGAGATGGTCCTCGATCAGCAGCGCGGCCTCGTAGGGCGCGGCGGGGCACTTGTAGGGGAGCGCGGTCACCGCGACCACGACGCGCCCGCCGGCGAACGCGCGCAGCGCATCGGCGAGGCCTGCCGCGCCGTCGAGGTCGAAAAAGCCGTGCACCGCATCCGTGTAGCCCGGGAACGACGCCGGATCGAGCTCGGCGCCCAGCGCCACCACCAGCGCGTCGTAGCGGTGCTCCGTGCCGCCGGCGACGACCGCCTTGCGCTCGGGGTCGATGCTCTGGACCTGCGCCTGGATGAGCTCCACGCCGCTGTGCACGATCGTCGAGAGCTCGAGCGTCACCTGCTCCCGCCGCCGCGCGCCGGTCATCACCCACAGGAACGAAGGGGCGAAGCGGTGCTCGCGCTCCTGCTCGATGAGCACGACGCGGTGCTGCGGGCTGAGCAGGCGGCGCAGCTCGTTCGCCGCCGTCAGGCCACCGACCCCGCCGCCGAGCACCACGACCGTTCGCCCGTCCATCGTCTCGCCCTCCTCTACTGTTCCAGCGACCACTGGAATATACTCGGCCGCGTGACCGCCTCCCCGCCCGAGCTGCGTAGCGCGCTGCACGAGCAGTTCGCGCGCATCGGCAAGGCTGTCGCCTCTCCCCGGCGCATCGAGCTCCTCGAGCTGCTCTGCCAGGGCGAACGCTCGGTCGACGCACTCGCGCGCGCCACGGGCATGACCGTCACGAACGTCTCGCAGCATCTCCAGGCGCTAAGCGCGGCGCGCCTGGTGGCCCGCCGCCGGGACGGCACGCGCATCTACTACCGCGCGGCGGACGAGCAGGTCTGCACGTTCGTCACGGAGCTCGGTGCCGTGGCCCGTACGCGGCTGCCCGAGGTGGAGCGCTTGGCGGCGGAGTACATCGACGGCAGCGATCAGCTGCAGCCACTGACCCGCGCGGAGCTGCTGCGCCGCCTCCGCCGGGGGGCGGCTGCGTCGCGGCGACACCGTGGTCATCGACGTGCGTCCGACGGAGGAGTACAAGAGCGCCCACATCAAGGGCGCGGCCTCGATCCCGCTGGACGAGCTCGCGCGCCACCTGCACGAGCTGCCGAGGACGAAGCTGATCGTCGCCTACTGCCGCGGGCCCTACTGCGTCCTCGCGCCGCAGGCCCTGGCGCTGCTGCGTGCTCGCGGCTTCCGCGCGCGCCGGCTCGAGGACGGGCTTCCCGAGTGGCGGGCGGCGGGCCTGCCCATCGCATCTGGATCGTGAGGCATCGACGTGAAGACGCTGCTCATCCTCAATGACGCGCCCTACGGCTCCGAGCGCTCTTACAACGGCCTCCGCCTCGCCATGTCGCTCGCCAAGCGCGAGGGCCAGGAGGTCCGCGTGTTCCTCATGGGCGACGCGGTCGGCTGCGCCGTGCGCGGGCAGAAGACCCCCGATGGCTACTACAACAGTGAGCGGATGGTGCGCGCGGTCGTGCAGCGTGGCGGCAGGGTCGGCTGCTGCGGCAGCTGCTCCGATGCGCGCGCGCTGACGGACGAGACGCGCGTCGACGGAGCGCACCGCTCCTCGATGGATGAGCTGACGGACTGGACCATCTGGGCGGATCGCGTGGTGACGTTCTGAGACGACGGAGCGTGTGAGCCGTCCGGGACACTATCTTGAACCGAGGCAAGAAGCGAAGGCGGCCCGAAAGCTTGTTCATGCACCGTCCGGCCCGCGGGCTTCACTTCGTGCGGACGACCCGCGATCGTCTCCAACTGGTACTGCTTCCAGAACAGGATGTGAGCGAGCGCGTCTTTGTAGGTCCACCGTTCGCGAGACGCGCGTGCGCACGCTCGTGGAGCGCTCCGAGCGCACGTTTGACGCCCAGTGATAGGGTTACATGTAACCAGTTCGAGGAGGTCGCCGATGCCGTCCGCGAAGCCCTTGAGGTCCCGCGACAAGGTCCGGGCTTACCGAGAACGGTTGCGCCGTCGCGGACTCCGGCCGATCCAGCTCTGGGTCCCGGACGTTCGCTCTCGGAGCTTCGCGCGCGAGGCTCACCGTCAGTCATTGCTGGTGGGGACTGACGTGTTCGAGCGAGAGGAGCAGGCCTTCGTCGATGCGGTCACGGACTGGCCCGAGGAGTGAGGCGCGGGGAGATCTGGACCGTCGCGGGCGGGCCCGACTACGTCGGGAAACCTCGGCCGGCGGTGATCCTCCAGGACGACGCCTTCGATGCGACAGCCTCCATGACGATCTGTCCTTTCACCACTCACGCCATCGATGCGCCGTTGATGCGCCTCCCGATAGGACCTTCTGAGCAGAATGGACTACGAGCCCCGAGTCAGCTGATGGTCGACAAGATCACCACGGTGTCGAGGACGAAGCTGGCGGATCGCATCGGGCTGCTCTCGGACGAAGACGTGGTCCGCATGAACCGCGCGGTCATCGTGTTCCTCGGGCTCGCCGGACCTACCGCGAAGTAGCGATCGGCGCTTCGCACAACGAAGCGACAGGGCCGCAGATCCCCGCCAAAAGCATTCGCTTCCAAGCCTGCGGGCGGCCGTCCCGACAGCTGGCCGGTGGCCGTGTGAGCCTGCCGGGATTCGAACCCGGAACCAAAGGATTAAAAGTCCTCTGCTCTGCCGTTGAGCTACAGGCCCTAGGAGCCGCGGCCGAGCGAGCTTTCTCGCGCGAGCGCGGCGACGACAGGCCGGTACGAAAGTACAGGCCCTCATGAAATAGTAGGTTCGAAGGATGCGAACGGCGCTCATCCTCGTGCTCCCGGCGCTCCTGCTCGGGCTCGTGATCGGGGTCCAGTGGCAGACGCAGGCGACCCGGTCGCCCATCGCCACGCGCTACAGCGCCGACCTAGCGACCGCCGCCACGGAGATGCAGCGCGAGCAGGACGGCCTGCGCGTCGAGCTCGCCGCGGTGCGCGCCGAGCTGGACGCGGTCCGCGAGCAGGCCGCGAGCCTCGACGTGCGCGCGGCTTCCCTGAAAGGCGGCATCGACGATCTCGAGGACGCCGCCGGGCTCAGCCCGCTCGGAGGCGAGGGCGTGGTCATCACGCTCGACGACGGCCGGCTGCCGGCGTCGGCGCCGCGCCGCTCGATCGAGCTCGCCATCGTCCACAGCCAGGACATCACGGACGTCTTCAACGCGGCCTGGAAGGCGGGCGCGCTCGGCATCTCCGTGAACGGCGAGCGCGTGACGTCGGCGACCGCGTGCGTCGGAGCGACGATCCAGGTGAACGGCCGGCTCATGTCGCCGCCGTTCGCGGTGAGCGTCGTCGGACCGGCCGATGCGCTGATGAAGGCGCTGGGCGATGCCCGGGAGCTCGGCGATCTGAAGCGCCGCGGCGAGCTCTACGGGCTTCGCCTGGGGATCGACCGGGCGGCGCGCGTCGAGCTGCCCGCCTACACCGGACCCATCCCCGTCCGCCACGCGATCCCGGCGACCTAGGGTCGCGGGCTAGACGCCCCGGAGCAGCTCCGAGACGGTCACGTCGAGCCGGCGCGCGAAGTGAGCGAGCGCCGCCAGCGAAGGCGCGACGCGCCCCGTCTCCATCTTCCAGACGTACTGGCGCTGGAAGTACACGCGGCCCCGCCGGTCGGCGCCGAGCTCCGCCATCGTGAGCTTCCGCTTCTGGCGGAAGGCGCGGATGCGCTTGCCGACCGTGCGCAGGAGCTTCGCCTCGCCCGGGACGTCGGGGTTCACGCGGGCCGGCATCAGGCGGCCATCCCGCGCGCGACGAAGCCGACGATCGCTTCGAGCACCTCGGACCCGTACGGCGCCTTGAACATCGCGCGCGAGTGCTCCCTCCCGCCGAAGAAGAGCAGCTGCTTCGGGGGGCGCAGCGCCTTGAAGCTCGCGAGGACGTTCGGCGCGGCACCCAGCGTGTCGCCGATCGCGCAGACGTAGAGCTTGCGGCCGCGAACGAGCGCGCTCAGCTCGTCCGGGACCGGGCGGACCGGCGCGGAGAGCGTAACGACGCACTCGGCCTCGTCCTCTATCGCGGCGCCGACGGCCGCGCTCCCGCCCATCGACGCGCCGACGAGCGCGACCTCGGCGACGCCGCGAGAGCGCAGGTAGGCCATCGCGGCGCGCACGTCCGCGACCGGGGACCACGGCTTCCCCTTCACGTAGCGGCCGGTCTTGCCGGTGGAGCCGTCGTAGCCGCGGAAGTTCAGCGCGAGCGCGGGTACGCCGCGCCGGACGAAGTGCGGAGCGACCTCGCGCCAGCCGAGCGCGTCCCAGCTCTGACCGTGGCACAGGATCGCCGCACGCCGCGCCGGCACCTTGCCGTAGAGGTCGGCCTTGAGCGTCTCCCGCCCGCTCTCGATCTCGACGGTCGCCATCGTCAGGGGACCGGGTCGAGGAGCGGCTTGCCGTCCAGGAACGCGAGGATGTTCTGGGCCGCGCGCACCGCCATCCGGGTGCGCGTCCGCTCCGACGCCGAGGCGATGTGGGGCAGCAGCACCACGTTCTCGAGCTCCAGGAGCAGCGGCTCGACCCGCGGCTCCCGCTCGTACACGTCGAGCCCGGCCGCGGCGATCACGCCGTCGCGCAGCGCCTCGGCGAGCGCGCGCTCGTCGATGACCGGACCGCGGGAGGTGTTGATGAGGACGGCGCTCGGCTTCATCTTCCGGAGCGCTTCCGCGTCGATGAGGTGGCGCGTCGAGGGCATGAGCGGCACGTGCACCGAGATGATGTCCGACTCCGCGAGCAGGCGATCGAGAGGCACGTAGACGACCGACAGCTCGCGCTCCGCCTGGTCGTTGCGCCGCTCGTCGTAGTAAATGACGCGCATCTCGAAGCCGCTCGCGCGTCGCGCGATCTGGCGCCCGATGCGGCCCATGCCGACGATGCCGAGGGTGGCGTGATGGACGTCCTGGCCGAGGAACTGACCGGGCCCCCACCCCTTCCACTCGCCGGCGCGCAGGACCCGCTCGGCCTCGCCGAAGCGGCGCGCCGCCGCGATGAGCAGGCCGAACGCGCCGTCCGCAGTGGTCTCGTCGAGGATCCCGGGCGCGTAGGTGACGGGTATCCCGCGCTTCTTCGCCGCGGCTATGTCGATGTTGTCGAAGCCGGTCCCCATCGTCGCGATCATCCGGAGCTTTTGGGCACCGCCGATCGCCTCCGCGTCGAGCGGGTTGGCCGGCAGCGTGTAGACGACGTCGGCGTCGCGCACCATCTCCCGCACTTCGTCCCGCGTGGGAAGCGGCGGATCCGCGGGACCGATCGTCAGCTCGGCGCGCGGACGCAGGAGCGAGAGGGCCTCTTCGGTGACGGGACGCGTCACGACGATGCGGGTCACGGCGGATCGAGGATAGCCGCGGCGTTCGCGCCTGCTCGCGGGGGCTAAGCCGGGACGGGCTCCGTCTCCAGGCGGTCCTTGCCCGCGCGCTTCGCGCTGAGCAGGAGCGTGTCCGCATCCTTCACGAGCTTCTCGAGCGAGCGTCCCGAGCGCCAGCCGACGGCCCCCGCGCTCACGCCGATCGTGAGCCGCGGATCGGTCTCGCGCAGCGCGAACACGCGGGCGCGGATGCGGTCGAAGATGATCCGCGCGTCGGCGCACGGCGTCTCGGGCAGGACGGCGACGAACTCGTCACCGCCGGTCCGGATGGCCACGTCGGAGCGACGGAGCGCGTCGGTCAAGATCGTCGCGAACCGGCGTAGCGCGATGTCCCCGACATCGTGCCCGTGCGTGTCGTTCACTTGCTTCAGGCCATCGATGTCGAAGACGAGCACGGAGTAGTTGCGCCCGTAGCGACCCGCCCGAGAGTCGAGGAGACCGAGCTGCGCATCCATGAAGCGCCGGTTGTAGAGGCCCGTCAGGCTGTCCGTGAACGCCTGACGGCGGAGCGCCTGCAGGAGCTGCCCGGAGATCAGGCCGACCGTTCCACCGGTCGCGAGGAGCAGCAGGAGGACCGCGATGCGTCCCTCCGTCGACCCGAGAGCGCCCACGCGCAGCTCGTCGACGAGCAGGATCGAGGTCGGGATCCCGACGAGGAGCGCGACAATGATGCCGAGACGGATGGGATGAGCGAGGAAGTCCTGCAGCCGCCAGGCGAAGGACGGGCTCGGTCCCACTAGCGCGGCATTGTGGCCGGTCGGGGGGTCGTGCGCTAGTCGGGGCGCGCGCCTCCGTGACCGTTCCCGGTGCCGGTCGCCTGCCCGGCCCGGCTCGGCTGCGGCATGCGGCGCGCGATCTCCTCGCGCATCGGGCGGCTCGCTTCCGAGTACTGGCGGATCGCCTCGCTCACCTTCCGCGCGGCGACCGGGATGTTCACGGCCCACCCGACGCCGAATACGCGATCCGTGAAGACGGTCTCGCTCTCAGGCGCCCAGTACGCCGAGCGCAGCCGCTCGAAGCTCGGGACCCGGAAGTCATAGGGGATCACGCCCGCGACGCGGCCGTGCCAGGTGCGCTCCGCGGGCGGCTTCCGCAGCTCCTGGTAGAGCGCGGCGATGAACGCTATCCACGCGAGGGTGCGGATCGTGCCGAACAGGTCTCTCACCGGTCTGGCTCCCTTCCGGCGCCGGCCGAGCCGGTGCCTCGCGTCGCGGCTCTTGGCGCAGGTGTCGTGCCAGGCTTCCGCAGCGGGACGCCGGCCGCGCACTGCGGGCACGACGCCGGCTCGTGGCTCTCCATCGCGACCTCCCACAGGGCGAAATGCGGGATGCCTCCGGCGAGCTTCGCGCCGCCGGACCGGTCCACCAGGACCGCGACACCTACGACCGTTCCGCCAGCCTGCTGGACGGCCGCGATGGTCTCCTCCACCGAGCCGCCCGTCGACATGATGTCGTCCACCACGAGTACGCGCTCGCCGGGCTCCAGGCGGAAGCCTCGCCGCAGGACGCGGCCCGGCCCGTCCTCGCGCCTCTCGGCGTATACGGCGCGGACCCCGAGCTGACGAGCCACCTCGTGCGCGAGGATGATCCCGCCCGTCGTCGGGCCGGCCACCGTCCGCACGTCGAGCCCGCGCGCGCGCTCGACGATCGCGGCGCAGAGCCGTTCCGTCCGCGCCGGCCACTGGAGCACCTGGAACTTCTCGAGGTATCTCGGCGCGTGGCGCCCTGAGGCCAGCTCGAAGTGGCCTTCCTGGAGGGCGCCGGCGTCCCGGAACAGCTCCTCGACCTCCCCGGCGGCGATGCCCATCGGCGGCCAGTATGCCGACGTATGCTCGGCGCGACCTCCATGCGCGTGCACGACGTCACCCTCACGCTCCGGCCCGGCATGCCGACGTGGCCCGGCGAGGACGGACCGCGCGTCGAGCCGCTGAAGCGCATGGCGAGGGGTGACAGCTCGAACGTCTCCGTCGTGACCTTCGGCGACCACACCGGAACGCACGTCGATCCTCCGGTGCACTTCCTCGAGGGCGGCGCGACGATCGACCAGCTCCCGCTCGAGCCGCTCGTCGGCCGGTGCCGGGTAGTGGGCTACGGCGACGACGACCACATCTCCGGCCACTGGCTCGACGGCGCGGGCATCGGGATGGGCACCGAGCGGGTCCTGTTCAAGACCCGCAACAGCGAGCGCTGGCGTGACCCGACGGCGCCGTTCGACAAGGAGTTCATCGCGCTCGATGAGACCGCGGCCCACTGGCTCGTCCGGGCGGGAGTGAAGCTCGTCGGCGTCGACTACCTCTCGGTCGAGCCCTTCGGCTCGGGGAAGCTGGGGCATCCGGTGCACGTCGCCCTGCTTCGCGCCGGTGTGGTCATCGTCGAGGGTCTCGACCTCCACGACGTGGCCCCCGGCGACTACGAGCTCTTCTGCGGTCCGCTGAAGATCGCGGGCGGCACCGGCTCTCCCGCGCGCGTGCTCCTCCGACAGCGGTAGCCGCGGATACCATCGGTCCGTGGCGACGCTGCAGCGGCCCCGCGCCACGCGGCGAGAGCTCATACGCGTATTCGGCGAGGACCGCCTGGTCGCCGTCATCCGGGTGGGCAGTGCGGACATCGCCGCCCTGGCCGCGAGGATCCTCGCGGAGGCCGGCGTCCGGCTCATCGAGATCACGCTCACCGTGCCCGACGCGTTCGAGCTGATCGAGCGCCTCTCCAGCGACGAGGACATGGCGGCGCAGGGCGCGGTGATCGGTGCCGGCACCGTGCTGAACCGGCGCCAGGCCGAGGACTCGCTCCTCGCGGGCGCGCGGTTCCTGGTCAGCCCGATCCTCGTGCCCGAGATGATCGAGGCCGCGCGCTCGCGCGACGCGATGTCGATGCCCGGCACCATGACCCCGACCGAGATCGTCCAGGCCGCCGAGCTGGGCGCCGACGCCATCAAGATCTTCCCCATCCAGAGCCTCGGCGGGCCGAGCTACCTCGCGAACGTCCGGCGCGCCATCGCGCACCTGCCGCTCGTGCCGACCGGCAACATCGAGCTCGACGAGATCCCCGCGTACGAGCAGGCCGGCGCGGCCGGCTACGGGATCGGAGCCCCGCTGGTGCGACCTGACCTCGTCGAGGCCGGCAAGCGCGAAGAAGCCATCGCCACTGCGAAGCGGTTCCTGGAGACGACAAGGAAGAGGTAGTCCGGACAAGCGCGGCGCACCGTGGATGACGCGGCTCGCGTCGGGTACCGCGGTGCGCCGGCACTAGGACCATCGTGCTAGGTACACCGCGCACAATGACGCGTCGTGCCGCGTGATCTGCCGCTCGGGAACGGGAACCTCCTCGTCACGTTCGACCGCCTCTATCAGCTGAGGGATGTGTACTTCCCGTACGTCGGGATGGAGGACCACACCGAGGGCCACCCCTGCCGCTTCGGCGTGTGGGCCGACGGCACGTTCCGCTGGATCTCGGATGGGGACTGGGAGCGGAAGATCCGCTACGCCCACGAGACGCTCGTCGGCGACGTGCACTGCTCGAACGCGGCGCTCGGACTGCGCCTCCACTGCCGCGACGTCGTCGACTTCGACCGGAACCTCTATCTGAAGGAGGTCACCGTCGAGGACACGACCGGGCGGGACCGCGAGGTCCGCCTCTTCCAGCACTTCGACGCGCATCTCTACGGGAACAGCGTCGGCGACTCCGCCTACTACGACCCGCGCTCGCGCGCGCTCCTCCACTACAAGGCGCGGCGCTGGTTCCTACTCTCCGGCATGGGAAGTGACGGTCAGGCCGGGCTGGCCTCCTTCGCCATCGGGCGCAAGGAGGACGGCGGGCATGTCGGCGCGTGGGTCGACGCGGAGGACGGCGCGCTCTCGCGGAACCCTGTCGCGCAGGGCGGCATCGACACCATCGGCCAGATCGACGTCCGCGTCCCCGGTCACGGGAGCGGAACGGTCACCTTCTGGCTCGCCGCGGGCCAGTCGTACGAGGAGGTCCGTGACCTCGACCAGCTCGTCCGGACCCGCGGGCCGGTCTCGTTCATCAAGCGCACCGACGACTACTGGCGCCTCTGGGCGAACAAGGACGAGTCGCAGATCTCGCGCGTGCTGCCGGACGAGCTGTGCCACCTGTACAAGCGGTCGTGCCTGATCATCCGGACGCAGGTCGACGAGCGCGGCGCGATCGTCGCCGGGAACGACTCGGACGTGCTCCGGTTCAACCGCGACACGTACTCGTATATGTGGCCCCGCGACGGCGCCCTCGTCGCGGCGGCCATGGACCTCGCCGGGTACGTCGAGCTGCCGCGCCGCTTCTACGCGATGTGCGGGGAGCTCATCACGCGGGAGGGCTACCTGCTCCACAAGTACAACCCCGACGGCTCCGCGGGGTCGTCGTGGCACGCGTGGTCGACGCCCGAGGGCCGCCTCGAGCTGCCGATCCAGGAAGACGAGACAGCGCTGCCCGTCTGGGGCCTCTGGCTCCATTACGAGCGCCTACGCGACCTCGAGTTCGTGCGGCCCCTCTACCGCAAGCTCGTGCGGACGGCAGCGGACTTCATGACCACGTTCCGCGAGCCGCACACCGATCTGCCCGCGGCGAGCTTCGACCTGTGGGAGGAGCGCCGCGGCATCCACGCGTTCACGACGGCCGCGGTGTGGGCCGGCCTCACCGCCGCGGCGCGCTTCGCCGAGGCCTTCGGCCAGCACGAGCTCACGTCGCGGTACCGCGTCGCCGCGGACGAGATCCGCGCCGCCGCCCTGGAGCACCTCTGGGACGAGGACCGCGGCCGGTTCGTGCGCACCGTGTCGGTCCTGCCGGACGGGACGATCGTGAAGGATCCGACCCTCGACATCTCGCTCTCCGGGATCTGGCTCTTCGGGATGCTCCCGGCGGATGACGAGCGCGTGCGCGCGACCATGACCCAGGTCGAGGAGCGTCTCTCCGTCCGGACCGCGACCGGCGGCCTGGCCCGCTACGAGAACGACCGGTACTTCCGCGACGCTGGATCGGACGGTCCCGGTAACCCCTGGTTCATCGGGACGCTCTGGCTCGCGGAGCACCACGTCGCCTGCGCCAAGCGCGCCGAGGATCTCGAGCCGGCGCGGCGGATCCTGGACTGGTGCGCGACCCGGACGCTGCCGTCGGGCGTGATGCCGGAGCAGCTCCATCCCCTGACCGGGGATCCGCTATCCGTCTCACCCCTCACGTGGTCGCACGCGGCGTTCGTCATGGCCGCGCAGCGCTACGCGCGCAAGATGCACGAGCTGCGTACCGCGATCGCCCAGCGCATCGCGAAGTCCGGCGAGGTCATCGGGTAGAGCGAGACGAGCGAGGGTCCGGCTCCGCCGGCCCGAGCGAGTCAGCTGGGTGATCGAGCGGAGCGAGGCGGCGCAGGCCGGCGATGCGATAGCGAGGCGGCGCAGGCCGGCGATGCGATAGCGAGCCGAGTCGACGGCGCGAAAAGCGGGTAACTCATCGCGTTAGCGATGAGCGATGCGCGGGTCGATGAACGCGTAGGTCACGTCGCGCAGGATGTAGCTGATCACGAGAAGCAGGCTGGAGATGAACACGCCGGCCTGGACCACGGGGTAATCCTTCGCGATAGCAGCTTGATAGGTGAACTGGCCGAGCCCGGGCCAGGTGAAGACCTGCTCGATGATGAGCGCACCTGATATCAGGCCGGCCAGGATCCCACCGAGCGAGGTGACCACCGGGATCAGCGCGTTCCGCAGGGCATGGCGGACCACTACGACGCGGTCGGCGAGCCCCTTCGCCTCGGCGGTGCGCACGTAGTCCTGCCGCAGGACCTCGAGCATCTCCGTGCGCAGGAGACGCGCGTACAGCGCGATGCCGGTGAACGCGAGGACGAGCGAAGGCATGGCGATGTGGCGGATGCGGTCCAGGATGTCCCACTGGTCCTTGCCGATCGTCAGCACGCCCTGGCTCGGCATCCACCGGAGCGTGACGGCGAAGACGATGATGAAGATGAGGCCCATCCAGAAGTCCGGCACGGCGTGCCCCACCGTGGCGAAGAAGCGGATGAGCTGGTCGATCACCTTGCCGCGGTTGAGCGCCGCGATGATCCCGAGCGGGACGCCGATGAGCAGCTGCCAGACGAGGGCGACGACCGCGAGCATCAGCGTGTTCGGCAGGCGCGCCATGAGCATCGAGGTCGGGGTCTGGCCGGGATAGATGATCGAGTACCCGAAGTCGAGGCGCAGCGTATCCCAGACGTACTTGATGTACTGCTCGTACATGGGCCGGTCGAGCCCGTAGTTGCGGCGGATCCGCTCGATGTCCTCGCCGGTGAGATCCAGGCCGAAGGTCACCAGGCGGATGGGGTCCCCGGGAGCGAGGCGCGAGATGAGGAACGTCAGCGTGATGATCCCGAAGAGCGTCGGGACCGCCTGGATGAGACGGCGGATGACGAAGCGGCGCGTGCCGGGGCCCATCGCCTCAGCGTACCGACGGCCGGCCCGAAAGGTTCGGTGCTAGGCGCTCGGCGGCAGGGACGCAGCGAGGGCGGGCTCGCCGCGCAGCTTCGCGAAGCCGGGCTTTATGCGCCCGTAGATCAGCGCGACGCGCTCGTCGTAGCCGATGAACGCGCTCTTCATGGCGTTGATCTGGAGCCGCTCCAGGTCGGCGAGGCCGAGCCCGAGCGTCGCTGAGAGGCGGCGCAGCTCCTCCGACAGGGTGATGTCCGACATCAGCCTGTTGTCCGTGTTCACCGTGACGCGGAGCCGGGCGTCGAGGAAGTACCGGATGGGATGCTCGGCGAGCGACGGCACCGCGCCGGTGTCCACGTTGCTGGTCGGGCAGAGCTCCAGGGGGATGCGCTTGTCGCGCACGTACGTGGCGAGCGGTCCCAGCTTCAGCACCTTGCCGCCGGCGATGGCCATGTCCTCGACGAGGCGGACACCGTGGCCGATGCGGTGCGCGCCGCAGTACTGGAGCGCCTGCCAGATGGACGGCGGGCCGAAGGCCTCGCCGGCGTGGATGGTGATGGAGAAGTTCTCGCGGCGGCAGTGCTGGAACGCTTCGAGGTGCGCCTTCGGCGGGTGGCCGGCCTCCTCGCCGGCGATGTCGAACCCGACCACGCCGCGGTCTCGGAAGGCCACGGCGAGCTCGGCCATCTCGAGCGAGTCCGTCCGGTCGCGCATCGCCGCGACGATCTGCCGCAGGACGATCCCGTAGCGCGACTCCGCCCGCGCGAAGCCGCGCGCGACCGCTTCGACGACCTGTTCGAGGTTGAGCCCTCGCTGCGTGTGGAAGACGGGCGCGTAGCGCACCTCCGCGTAGACGACGCCGTCGCGCGCCAGGTCCTCGCCGCATTCGAACGCCACGCGCTCGATGCCTGCGGGGGTCTGCATGACCGCGATCGTG
>Ga0209751_10004766_pt1 | contig 12899 bp, 9 predicted proteins | sample RifCSP13_1_FD_184019 | JGI IMG/M metagenome (GOLD analysis project Ga0209751, IMG submission 184019) | Soil microbial communities from Rifle, Colorado - Rifle CSP2_sed 13_1 (SPAdes) (version 2) | ecosystem: Environmental > Terrestrial > Deep subsurface > Rock core/Sediment | place: Rifle... | reverse complement strand
CGCTCGATGAGCGGTATGACGTTCGTGTGGGCGTTGACCTTGCCGTTGGTGGCGGTGATCTTTTCCATCACGCTCAACCTGCAACTCATCCAGGCCGACATTATTTATAAGACCGGCCTGCAATTCGACGACCAGGGCCAGGCCGGCCTGTCCATCCGGGTGTACGACCAGGCCATCGCGCTGACGCCTGGCCAAGACTACTACTACCTTTTCCTCGGGCGCGCCTATCTGAACGCCACCGCGACAATTACGGACACCGTTCAGCAGACCAATCTGCTCGCCACCGCCGAAGACAAGCTCATCCAGGCGCGCGACCTCAATCCGCTGAATACCGATCACAGCGCAAATTTGGGGCGGCTCAACCGCCAGTGGGCTTTATTTGCTACAAATCCAGACGCGCGCGCCGAAAAGTCCGGGCGGGCGAACGAATATTATCAGGAGGCCCTGTCGCTCAGTCCGAACAGCGCCATGCTGTGGAATGAGTGGGCCTCTCTCCATTATCAGCTGTTCAACGACCTGAACGCCGCCCAGGCCAAGCTTGACCAGTCCTTTGCGCTGGATAAAGAATTCGACCAGACCTATCAGTTGCAGGGCGACCTGCTCGTCACGCGCGCCCAGCAAGCCGCCGACCCGACGGCGCAACGGGCCCTGTATCAACAGGCCATTGACGCCTTTACCCAGGGCGTCGAAATCGCCAGACGCCACGGCGGCAACCCGCTGAACCTGCACATCGGCCTGGCCGGCGTCTATGTGGCGACGCAGCAAATCCAACCGGCCATTGATCAATATCTGCAGGTGATCCAGATCGGCCTCGGGCCAAACCAGTGGCAGGCTTATCGCGCCGTGGCCGAGCTGTATCGCCAGCAGGGCAACGTCGTCCAGGCGCGCGTCTACGGACAGCAAGCCGTGGAGGCCGCACCGGAGAATGAGAAGCCCGGCTTGCAGGCCTGGTTGGCCGCACTGCCGCCGTCATAATGGAAAATCTTCACCCCGCAAGGAGAACCCGATGCCCCAGTACGCCGCTCCCCCATCCATGATCATTGACGCGAAGAAAAAGTACACGGCCACTTTCAAGACGGAGAAAGACGATTTTGTCGTCGAGTTGTTCGCGGATAAAGCGCCGAAGACGGTCAATAACTTCGTCTTTCTCGCCCGGGAGAAGTTTTACGACGGCGTCACGTTCCACCGCGTGATCCGCGACTTCATGGCGCAGGGCGGCGACCCGACCGGCACCGGAACAGGCGGGCCGGGGTACAAGTTCGCCGACGAGTTCCACCCCGGGCTGCGGCACGATGGCCCTGGTATCCTCTCGATGGCCAATGCCGGCCCCCATACTAATGGCAGCCAGTTTTTCATCACCCACAGGGCGACTCCCCACTTGGACAACCGGCACGCTGTGTTCGGCAAAGTCATCCAGGGGATGGACGTCGTACTGTCCCTTGACGAGCGCGATCCCATGCGCGCTGTCAAGCCGGGGACGAAGATCTTGACCATTGAGATCGTTGAAACATGAGCCGTGACGAGTGGTAGGAGGCGTGCTCACGCCACACGTCACCTGTCACTCGTCGCCTGTCACCCGGCAGTGTATGGCCGATCAGACTGAGCCGATCCCCGTTCAATCTGGCGCGTCCGGCGTAACCCGCCCCAAGGCCTCGCTGCGTCTCCAACTTGCGCGGCTGGGGATGCTGCTGTTCGTCGTCGCCATCACGGTTTTCGTCTACGCCATCCGCGACCGCACCGAAGAACTGGAACGCTATGGCTACGTAGGCGTTTTTGTGCTCTCCCTCCTCGCGAGCGCCACCGTCATCCTCCCCGCGCCCGGCCTGCTCTTCGTCTTCGGCGCAAGCGCCCTCGGCCTCTCGCCGCTTCTCGTCGGCCTGGCCGCCGGGGCCGGAGCCACGCTCGGCGAGTTGTCCGGCTACCTGGCCGGGTTCAGCGGGCAGGCAATCATTGAAAACCGCGACATGTACGCACGCCTCACGACGTGGATGGAAAAATACGGCGCGGAGACGATTTTCGTCCTCGCCTTCATTCCTATCCCGCTGATGGACCTCGCGGGTATCGCCGCCGGGGCGCTCAGAATGTCCCTCCCGCGCTTTCTTTTTTGGTGCTTCCTGGGTAAAGTGTTGAAAATGCTCGTCGTGGCCTATGCCGGCGCTTACTCGGTCGAATGGGTGGCCCGGTTCCTCCAATAGCCTTTCATGACTCTCCGCCCCAATGTCACTGGAGTGGTGCTCGTCGTTGACGATGACGAAGTTAACCTGCGTTTGCTCAAAGTCAATCTGGAGCGGCGAGGCTATACCGTCATTTCCACGCGATCCGGGGCCGAAGGCCTTCAGGCAGCTCATGCGAGTCCGCCCGACCTGATCTTGAGCGACTCCTTGCTCCCAGATATGGATGGCCTGCAGTTGTGCAACCGCCTGGTCGAGGACACCCGGACCCGCCACATCCCGATCATCCTCATGTCCAGCCAGTCCGCGACGCAGAGCATCGTGTCGGCGCTGGAGGCCGGGGCCGACGACTACCTCGTCAAGCCGCTTGACTACCACGAGGTGTTGGCGCGCGTCCGGGCTCACATCCGGCGGGCGCATCTTAAACCAGCGCTCAATCCGCTCACTGGCCTCCCCGGCAATTTGATTATCGAGCAGGAAGTGCGCCGCCTCATCACCGCCGGACACGGCCTCTTCGCCGTTCTCTACACTGATCTCAATCATTTCAAGGCCTACAACGACGTTTACGGCTTCCCGGCCGGCGACGAGGCCATCCGGCTGGTGGCGCGCCTCCTCACCGCCGCCGTGAACGAATTGGGCAACCCCACCGATTTGGTCGGCCACGTGGGGGGCGACGATTTTGTCGTCACCACCACCCCCGACCGCTGTGATGCGCTGGCCCAACGTATCATCACCGATTTTGACCGCCAGGTGCCGGAGCTGTACACCCCCGCCGACCGGCGGCGGGGGTATCTCATCACCAAAGACCGGCAGGGATTGCTTAAGAAGTTTCCGCTGCTAAGCATCTCGATTGCCATCGTCCACAACCAGTACCACGCGATCACCAGCCATTGGGAAATCGGGGAACTTGGCGCGGAGCTCAAGCAATTCGCCAAGGCGCGCCAGGGCAGCTATTACGTGAAGGATCAGCGTCGTGGCTAAGTCCCTGGAACAGGCTCTCGCAGACCTCAAGTCGAGCAACGCGCTGCAGCGCAAAGAGGCGGCGCAGCACCTGGCCGCACGCGCGGACCCAACCGTCGTGGAAGCGCTTTTTGCTGTCCTCGGCGATCCGGATGTGCAGGTGCACGAAGCCATTATTCAGGCCATCACCCGCCAGACTGCCTCCGGCGTCATCCCCGGCTTGGTCACCATCCTGCGGGAAAATCACGCCGGACGCCGCAACGCTGCCCTGAGCACATTGATTGAGATTGGCGCGCGCCGGCCCCAAAGTCTCATCGTCGCGTTGAATAACCCGACGCCGGAAGTCCGCCTGCACATCGCTGAAGTCTTAGGGGATTTGCGCAACCCGCAAGCGGTCCCGTCCTTGATCGAGCGGCTCAACGATAGCGCCGAGTTTCCGAATGTGCGCCACGCCGCCGCGCAGGCGCTCGGCAAAATCGGCGACCGCGGGGCTGTGCCGGCGCTGGCGCGAGCGGCTCAGGAAGGCGATTTCTGGGTGCGCTATGCCGCCGTCGAGGCGCTCGGCAAAATCGGCGACGAACGCGCCGTCGAACCTTTGCTCGCGTTGATGCCGCAGGATGCCTGGACGCGCCCTGCCATCGTTCAGGCGCTTGGGAACCTTGAACGGCTCGAAGCCGTCGAGCCGCTCGTCACGGCGCTCACCGACGCCAATGAGGCGGTGCGCGTGGCCAGCATGGAAGCGCTCATCAAGATTGTGATCGAGCCGGGGACAGCCCAACGCTTTGACGCAGACAAGGCGGTCCGTGTCCGCGAGCTGATCCCCGTGCCGACGCTGGTGGACGAGCTTAACAAACGCGCGGAGCCGAGCAGCGCCTATGCGGCTCACCTGCTGGGCTGGCTGGCCGCGCCCGAAGCGCTGCCTGACTTGATCGCCACCCTCGGCTACGGCAACGAGACTCTGCGCTATGCCGCCACGGAAGCCATTCTGCGGTATAGCCACACCGCCGTCCCGGCTTTGCTCGAAGCTTTGCACAGCCACGAGGCGTTGATCCGTGAAGGCGCAGCTGAATTGCTGGGCATCCAGGCCGACGCCGAAGCGGTGCCGGCGCTCCGGGCGCGTCTCAGCGATGAGAGCGTCGAAGTCCGGCAGGCCGCCCTGCGCGCGTTAGGATCATTGGGCACCGACGCGGCTTACGAGGGGTTGCTCCAGGCTCTGGAAGACCCGGCCATTTATGACACGGCCCTCGGCGTCCTGGGCCAGTTGCGCGATTCCGCGCCCACGAGCAACTTCAAGGAGTATCTGCAACATGACTTGTACGCCGGCCAATCAGCGACGCGCCGGGCGGCGGCGCTGGCGCTGAGTCTGTTTGGCGACGAGTTTGCGGTCAGCCTCCTGCTCAACGCCACGCGCTTGCCGGACGCTTCAATCCGCCAACCGGCGGCGGAGGCCCTGGCGCAGGTGCGCGGCAACCGCGCTGTGGGTACGCTCATCGAGGCGCTGGGCGACCGCGACTGGCTGGTACGTCAAAAAGTCATCGAGGCCCTGAGCTATATCCCCGACGGGCGCGCCATCACGGCTTTATTGCAAATGGTGCACGATCCAGAGTGGCGCGTGCGCCGGGCGGTGGTGGACGCTTTGGACCACATCAAAGACCCGCGCATCTACGAGCCGCTGCAGGTCTTGGCGCGCGACCCGGACCGCTGGATACGGCGCGCAACCATGCAAGTATGCGCGGCGCTGGGTGATTACTGGGCTACAGACTTCCTGCTGCAAGGATTAAATGATCCCGAAATGATTGTCCGCCAGGCCACGCTCATCGCCATGGGGCGGCGGCGCGACCCGGCCACAACGACGGCGGTCGTCACGCTGCTGACTGATCCCAGCCCCATTCTGCGCAACATGGCGGTGCGCGTATTGACACAAATCGGCGATCCAAAGGTCATCGAGCCTCTGAGCCTGCTGGCGCACGATCCCGTCGAGGCGGTCCGCATCGAAACGGCCGACGCGTTGGGCGACTTTGGCAGCGAAGAAGGCATTGATGCCTTAGAGGTCCTGCTGCGCGACGGATCGGCCGAAGTGCGGCAGCGCGCGGCGCAATCGCTGGCCCACATCGGGACGCTGCGCGCGGCGGAGGCCCTGGCGGCCGCACTGGCGCTGCCCCTCGCCAAAGCCGAGGCGCAGGCTCAACTGCAAACGCTCGGCGAGCAGGCGCTGCGGGCGCTCTTGGGGACCGCCCGCGCTTCAGATCCTATCCTGCGGGTCGCCGCAGCGGAGTTGTTGGGGCAGTTGGGCAATGCCCATGCCATCCCGACCCTTAAACAGTTGTTGCGCGACGGAGATGGGCGGGTGAGGCAGGCCGCCGAAGCAGCCCTGAAGACGATGAGGGCAGCCTAGGGGACATGCGCGATGTTCCCCCCTCACGCCTGGAGCCACTCCTTAAAAGGAGCGGGGTCGGTTGCCTCTGCCGGCCAGTGTCGGTGAAAAGCTTCCTCGGGCAGCAGGACCTCGCGGAGGGTCAGGGGCCGCCCGGCCATCTGGGAACGGCGTCGGACGAATAGCGCCGTCTGCGTGTCGTGGCAGCGGGCGGCGGCTTCTTTCACACTCAGTAAATTGGAGACATCCACCACCATATCCGCGAGGTCATTGGGATTCGAGAGGCGTGGACATCCACTCTCTTCGCTGAGAGCAGGGCGAGCGCGCCGCCGCACAGAATGGTTTCATCGTCAGGATGAGCGACGGCGCAGAGGAGAGAAGGCATGAGGCGCTCCTGCATCAAGTCCGGGCTCACACAGAAAAGACCGGCCCATCTACACAGGCCAGTCTGCGCCGGCCGTCCCGTTCCAGCCAACAGGCCAGGCACGCGCCAGCGCCGCAGGGCATGGGCGGGGTGATGAGGGCCTGCACAAAATCGGCCGGGCGAGCCGGACACATGGCCCGCGCTTCGCGGGCGCACGGCGCCGGGTCTGGCACGTCAAGGGCAATCAGGTCAGCCCAGGTTGCGAGGTCCGCGGTCAGCGGGCCGCGTTGGATTTCGACATCGGACGGGACTTCGGGGAGCGGCGAGGCAGATGAGAGCAGGAGCGTAACCGCGCGGCGGCTGGCCAGGGCGAAGTGCATGAGGGGCAGAAGACGCTCGACGGAGGCGGCGATAAGGAGCAGATGGGCGGCGCGCGGATGAAACACGAATCCGCGCCCGCAAGGCCCGATGAGGTCAAGCAACATCCCCGGCTCCAGCGAGGCAAGCGGGGAAGCCCGATCTATGCTGAATTCCAGTTCATCCCGCGGGCCAGGATAGGGGAAAATGGGGAGGCGGACAAACGATTGAGGGGAGCCTTCCACTCGAACGAGGTGAAACTGTCCGGGCGCCGTAGTCCCGGCCGGCTCTCGGCTGCACCTGACATGCACCTGTCCGCTAGATGTCGCGATTTCGGCGACGGTTAGTAGAAATTGGCGCACGCGGCGATGGTATCATAGCCGCCAGACCTGTCAACCGGAGTATAATCGGTGGATCAGTTGTCTATCTCAAGGAGAAGAGTCTATGAATATTGCGAGTTTGCTTCAAGGCCTGGCCAGCCTGGCCTGGCTGCTGGCGATAGGGGCGTTGGGCTTTGCCGTGTTTAATGCAGCGCGAGGCAGGCGGTTCGCGGGCGGCGCAGCGCTGCTGGTGGGTGCGATGGTCGCCGCCGTCGTATTGACGATCGTCGCCGCCGGGTTGGTGTTCATCGAGCCGGATGAGCGCGGCGTGGTGATTTCCGCGCTGGACCCGAAGGGCTACCGCGATCAGGCATTGACGCCCGGCCTGCGCTGGGTGATCCCGTTTGCCGAGCGAGTGCAGAAGTACACCATTTCGCGGCAGACCTACACGATGTCGGCCACAGCAGCCGAAGGGCAGGTAGAGGCCGACGATTCGATCCGCGCCCGGACGAAAGACGGGCAGGAAGTTTTCGTGGACGCGTCGGTGATCTATGCCATTGACCCGGACAAGGTGGTGGCCCTGCATATCACGTGGCAGAGCCGCTACCAGGATGAAGTCATACGGCCGCTGTCGCGGGGCATCATTCGCGATATCGCTTCGCAGTACGGCGTAGAGGAAATCGTCAGCACCGAGCGCGTCGCGATGGAGCAGTTGATCACGGAGGAGCTCGCCCGGAAACTCGCCGATAACGACCTGGAATTGGGCGATTTCGTGCTGCGCGACATTCACTTCAGCGATGAATACGCGGCGGCGGTCGAGCAAAAGCAGATCGCCGAGCAGCAGGCCCAGCAGGCGGCGCTTGTGGTGGAGCAAAAGAAGCAGGAAGCCGAACAGGCGCGCCAGGTCGCGCAGGGCCAGGCGGATGCAGCGGTGATCGCGGCGAGAGGCGCGGCCCAGGCAAGAGTGATCCAGGCGGAGGCCGAAGCGGAGGCGCTGCGCCTGATCAACGAGTCGCTGAAGAATAACCCGGACCTGCTCACCTACCGCTATATCGAGAAACTATCGCCGAACGTGCAGGTGATGTACCTTCCCTCCAACTCGCCCTACCTGATCCCGTTGCCGACTGCTCCAGCGCCGACCGTCGCCTCGACGACGGTCGTGACTTCGACGACCCCCTAAAGTTCAGCCAGCGCCTGACCGCCGCTCAGAACCCTGAGCGGCGGTTTTCTTTTCTCGACGCCGAAACTTACAGTTGGCTTACAAAATATTCTTTAGGTTTGCAAAAGTATTATTATTACATTTGGAAGGGCGTATGGAGTCTCCCTCGCAGGGGTTCAGCGGTTTCCTTGCGTAACACCAGCAACGTTTTTCTGCAGTAAGCAGGTGCTTATTGGTGTATCCCTGGCCTATGACATCTGCTTAGAAATGGGGTACTGTTCCATTCCGCGTCTGTGATATTTTGGACGCACTGACGAAGTATCGGGCTGCTCCTGGCTCTGGTTTAGCCATCTGTGTGTGGAGCGCCCGATAGTTTTTGCCCAGGTTCATCACTTGTTACATAAGGTGCTATCTCAATAGGACAAAGGTACCACCAGAAGAGACGTAACCGCTGGAAAAGTTAAACGGTAGTTAAAGTGAAGTTCACAAGAAAACGCATATTTCTCAGGTCTCGCAGACATTCACACACAAGCATGGGGAGTTGAAACTATGAAACACTTGCGGCGATCAATTATTGTGTTGCTCATCTATCTCACCGTCCTTTATAACGTGGAGCGCCTGGACCTGGGGCAAGCTAACATCATCAATATTAGTACTTTTGTCTACGTCCTGGGCATAGTGACCATCGTTGCCATCCTGACCGCGCCGGTTTTGCAACGCGCCTCGCTGCGCGTGTTGTTGGTTGCGGCGGGCGGCGTATATCTGCTGACGAAATTGCTTCTGACCAATCCGGCTACATTGTGGGGAGGCATCTACACTTATCTCTCGATCACAGAGGTCGCCTTGTATCTGCTCGCGATCGTCTTCGCTTACGACGTCGCGCGCGGCCTGCGTGAGTTTGAGGAGGCCGTCATCAATATCACCTTTGCGAGCATAAGCCGCAGGGTGCAAAAGCTTGATCAGGCGGGGGAAGATATCCACCAAGAGCTGATCCGGAGTCGGCGTCATCACCGTCCGCTCACCGTCATGGTGGCTAAGTTCGATCCAAAATCCATTGACGTCGATCTTCATCGGCACGTCCGGGAGATCCAACAGGCGATGATGGCGCGCTACGCCCACGTGGGCCTGGCGCGCCTCATCAGCCAGCAAGCGCGCCGGATTGACTTGATCGCCGACCAGCAGGAACAGGGACGCTTCATTATCCTGAGTCCAGAGTCCGATATCGCCGGAGCGACGGCCCTGGCCGAGCGCGTCCGCGTGGCGGCCGAGCAGCAGTTGGGCATCGCGGTGACCTACGGCATCGCCTCCTTTCCGCAGGACGCCCTGACATTTGAGGAGCTGGTCGCTTACGCCGAGACGAACTCCCGCGTTCAACTGGCCCGGGAGGCGGTGTACTCAATGAGTGGGAGTAAAGGCACATGATCAACACATCGCTGCTCGTCAAAGCCTCTGAGACTCATTGGCTGGATCAGTTCGATCCCGAGAAGAGCCTGCTCGGCGGTCGCGCTTACCTGATCGCCAAGCGGATCATGGATCTGGCGCTCGTCGTCCTGTCGCTGCCGCTGACGGCGCCGGTCATAGGGCTGTGTGCGCTGATGCTCAAGCTCGAATCGCCGCACGACCCGGTCTTTTTTGTGCAGTTGCGCACCGGCAAGGGCGGGCGGCCCTTCCGCATGTTCAAGTTCCGCAGCATGGTCACCAATGCGGAAGAGCTGAAAAAAGAGCTGGCGCACCTGAACGAACTCCAGTGGCCGGATTTCAAGATCACGAACGACCCGCGGGTTACGCGCGTCGGGCGCATCCTGCGCAAGACGAGCCTCGACGAGCTGCCTCAGTTGTTTAACATCTTGCGCGGCGAGATGAGTCTGGTCGGCCCGCGCCCGACCTCGTTCAGTCCAGGGACCTATCGCCTGTGGCACACCGAACGATTGGATGTCCCACCCGGCCTCACCGGCCTGTGGCAGATTACGTCCCGCGGCAGTTCGGAATTCGACGATCGGCTGCGCCTGGATATTGCGTATATCGAGCGCCGGTGCCTCTCGCTGGATATGCAGATTCTCATCCGCACGGTGACAGCCGTCCTGGAACAGCGCGGGGCATATTAGGACTCGGTTCGCCGGCCAGAGGTATCGCGCTGCGGCGGCTATGAGAACTACATCTGAGGAAACAGGAGAAAACCGATAGTTACTCATTCCACGTAACCGGTCCAACAATCGCCAAAGCCTTGCCGGTCCTGCCTGGGCTACAAGTTATGAGGGGGGAACCAATCATTTGATGCTGTGCTACGCACAGACGCCCAGCCCAGCCTGGAACCAAACGCCTGGGGCCGCACGCGCGTCATAAACCGCCTCACACCCGCTGATATGCAGGCGCAAGCGGCAAGACGTGCATCGGCCCTGCTTTGGTTGCGTAAGGGAAGTGGGTATATCATGTAGGCGTTGGCCGGCAGATTACGGGCAGGCGAGTGACTAAACGGTATGAACTGAGATGCGGAGGCAAGAACCATGGAATTGACTTACTACTTTAGATTAGCCCAACGCTGGCTCTGGTTGTGGGTGTTAACCACACTCATCGCCGGTGGGACCACCTACTGGATCAGCAATCAAGAGCCAGCGATTTATCAGGCCACCGCCAAATTGCTCATCGGGCCGGACGTCGTCAGCAGCCTGGATCCCCAGTTGAATGACCTCCGCACGGGCGCGGAACTGATGCATACGTATGCCGAGATCATCGAGACGGAGCCTTTCCTAGAAACTGTCAGCAGTAATCTCAGCGCTGAGGCCGGTATAGACATCACCACAAGGGCGCTTGCGCGGATTATAAAGCGAAAATCCAATGATGAGACGCGCATCTTGACCATTAACGCTGAAGATACCCGCCGCTTCCGCGTGGTCCCCGTCGCCAACGCCGTCGCCGAGGCGCTGGTGCGTTCCAGCCCCAGCGGCCCCATCGAGTCCGACGCCATGCTCCGCGAGCAGATGCGCGCCGAAATCGAGAAGCTTCAGGCTTCCATTGCCGCCTCGGAAGCGCGTCTCGCGCAGTTGGAGACTCGCCTGAAGAGCACTCCTAGCGCGGAGGCGCAGCGTGCGATCCTTGGGGATATCTCGAGCGAACGCAATCGCCTGACGGATGACCGCCGCACGCTTGTCCTGTTATATGAGGCTCTCAGGGACACCTTTACCAACCAGGTAAAGATTCTGGAACCCGCCGTGACGTCTCGGAGGCTAGACACTGACACGCCGCTCAAAACGATGTTGGGCGGCCTCGCCGGCCTGATTGTCGGTCTGGTCTTCACCGTAGTGGCTGACTATCTTCTAGACACTTTTCAGGCTGCTGAAGATGTTGCCCAGGTGACTGGCGCACCGATCCTGGCTACCTTCTTGGGCCGTCAGGAGGTTGGGCTGGGCTTCAATCAGGGACAACTCTTAGTCCAGGTCCATCCGGAAACACCTGCCGCTGAAACCTATCGCCTTTTAAGTGCTCGTCTGCTCCTCAGTTCCCAGCCAGCGCCTCCCTTGCGCTCGGTGCTGTTCACTAGTCTGCAGGCTGATGATAACGCCGGCGAGGTGGCCTCCAACGTAGCCATGACACTGGCCCAGACGGGCCGGCGAGTGACCCTCGTTGACGCCAATTTGCGCCATCCGACGATCCATTGTTTATTCGGCATAGACGACCAAGGCGGATTGATCAACGCGCTCCGGGCTTCATCTCATCTCCCCCAACCGGCGACGGTCAAGTGGGCTCCTGGCCTGAGCCTCCTGCACGGTAAACCAGATACTTCCAGCCCCTTCGAGACGTTGGCTTCCGCGCAGATGATTGGCCTGATTGAGCGCCTGAAGCAGGAGACAGACATCCTCCTGATCGTCGCCGCGCCGATTCAAGCGTTTGCCGACAGCCTGCTCCTGGCGTCACAGGTGGACGGCCTCATATTCGTGGCGAGTGTTGGCGTTACCTCCCGCAATCATGCAAGCCGGGCTGTACAAAACCTGCGGATGCTTGGAACACAGGCGATTGGCACAGTGCTGATTGACCGCCGTCGCCTGCTCTGGCGCATCTGGTACAAGTTTGGAAAGGTTATGCTGGCGGTCTTGCCTGGACGCCTTACCCCTGCTTTAAGAGCTAATGGCAAAGGTGAGGAGAGGTTAATTACTCCGCCAGAGGCAACCGTGGCGTCTCCCACAGAAATAGCCTTGGTCGCCTCACGAGAGACGGCCATCATGCCTCCACAGGAAGTCAGCTTGATCACTCCCCAGGTGGAACCTGCAACGGTCGCGCTAGAAGAGACCCTGGCAGCCGCGCCGGAAGCAACTTCAGTCACTCCACTCGAGGAAGCTGCGATGCCCTCCATGGAAGTCATAGTCGCTCCCGAAGTGGAACCTACGGCGGTCACGCTGGAAGCAGCCCTGGCGACTGCGCCGGAAGCGACCCCGATCACCCCACTTGAGGAAGCCGCAGTGCCTTCTATTGAAGTCGTGGTCGCTCCCGAGGTGGAACCCGTGGCGACTGCGCCGGAAGCGACCCCGGTCACCCCACTTGAGGAAGCCGCTGTGCCTTCTATAGAAGTCATGGTCGCTCCCGAAGCGGAACCTGCGGCGGTCGCGCCGGAAACAATCCCGGTCACCCCACTTGAGGAAGCCGCTGTGCCTTCTATAGAAGTCATGGTCGCTCCCGTAGTGGAACCTACGGCGGTCACGTTGGAAGCAGCCCTGGCGACCGCGCCGGAAACAACCCCGGTCACCCCACTTGAGGAAGCCGCAGTGCCCTCTATGGAAGTCATGGTCGCTCCCGAAGTGGAACCAACGGCGGTCACGTTGGAAGCAGCCCTGGCGACCGCGCCGGAAACAACCCCGGTCACCCCACTTGAGGAAGCCGCCGTGCCTTCTATGGAAGTCGTGGTCGCTCCCGTAGTGGAACCTACGGCGGTCACGTTGGAAGCAGCCCTGGCGACCGCGCCGGAAGCAATCCCGGTCGCCCCATTCGAGGAAGTGCCCCCCATGGAAGTCATGGTCGCTCCCGAAGCGGAACCTGCGGCGGTCGCGCCGGAAACAATCCCGGTCACGCCACTTGAGGAAGCCGCACCGACTCCCCGGGAAGACAGCTTAGTCACTCACCAAGCCGAACCCGTGGCGACGATGCCGACAGCCATTGTGGTTGTTCCAGAAGAAGCGGCGGGGGCGCCACAAGAAACAATTCT
>Ga0209751_10004764_pt1 | contig 12906 bp, 8 predicted proteins | sample RifCSP13_1_FD_184019 | JGI IMG/M metagenome (GOLD analysis project Ga0209751, IMG submission 184019) | Soil microbial communities from Rifle, Colorado - Rifle CSP2_sed 13_1 (SPAdes) (version 2) | ecosystem: Environmental > Terrestrial > Deep subsurface > Rock core/Sediment | place: Rifle... | reverse complement strand
TGGGAGGCACCGATCGAACGCTGTATACCAATTTCCTTTGTCCGTTCTTTCACCACGATAAGCATAATGTTGCTGACTCCGATAACACCGGCAAAAAGGGTACCTATTCCAACAATCCAGATAAGCGTGCTGATGCCGGTAAACAGCCCTTTCATTTTATTAAACTGTTCCTCGAGATTGAAATGTCCGAAGGCCTGTTCATCCTCCGGTGCAACCTTGTTCCTTTCCGCGATAAGTGCCATGCATTTTTTTTCAACTACCGAAACAGGAATATTGTTTTTTCCGGTTACGGCAAAAAAATGAACCTGGTTGCCCATGTTGTAAGCTATTTGCAGCGAGGTAAACGGAATAAATATAGATTTCTCCTTGTCCCCTCCAAAACTCATATTTTTATTTTTGGGTTCAAATACGCCGACAACCTGGAAATAAACACCCCTGATACGTAAATACTGTCCGATCGGATCCTCATCGGGACTGAACATTTCATCCCGCACCCGGTTTCCGATCACTATAACCTTCCTGTTCTCCAGGATATCAATCTCATTGATCACCCTTCCCGAAAGCATTACCACGGGATCGATCCTGAAAAAATCGGGATAATCCCCAAATATATCGTACGATGCGGTCTTAATACCCCTTACCACATTGTTTTCTCCATTTCCTGACCAGGGTTGAAGCCGTGGAGCCAGCAGGTCGATTTCCGGAATATTCTGCCTGAGGGCTTTCATATCTTCATTAGTGAACATCCAGTGCCGGCCGCGGGGTAATCCTTTATACGGAATGGATGTTTGTCGTGTCCAGATAAAAGCACTGTTGGTAGCAAAATCCTGAAAACCGTCAAAAACCGAATTCTCCAGTCCTTTACCGGAACCCATCATAATGATGAGCATAAAAATGCCCCAGAATACGCCGAATGCAGTCATGAAAGTGCGAAGCCTGTTACTTCTCAGCGTCATGTAAATTTCCTGCCACCTGTCCCTGTCAAACATAATAATACCCTGTTATTCGTCCCGTAATGCTATAACCGGTCTGATACGTGAGGCCCTTATCGCAGGCATCAGTCCTGCAAGCGTACCTGCCAGGATCAGAATACCGGTTGAAACAAGGGCAATCGTAAAATCAACCTCCGGATTTTGAAAGAAATCATTCTGCGGTAATATCGAGGAGATCAGACTCAACAGACCAACTCCCGACACCAGACCGATATACCCTGCCAGGCCTGTGATAAGCACTGCCTCAAGCAGGATCATGCTTACCACGGAGAAAGGCGTGGCCCCGATAGCCTTCCGGATACCTATTTCCTTGGTACGTTCATTCACCACAATGATCATGATATTGCTTACACCAACAATACCGGCAATGATCGTAAAAGCACCTATAATCGACACAAAGATCTGGATACCCAGGAAAAGGTTGGTGAATTTCTTATATTCCTTGAGCGTATTCCACATCCACATTGCATTTTGATCCTCCCTGTCAAACCTGTGCCTTTCGGCAAGTTTGGCACGCAGTGTTTTTTCCAGTTCCTCGCTGTCTTTGGCACTCAGGTTGCTGGTTACTGCAAAACTATGCACCCTGTCGGCCCCGCCTGATATCATTTGCGCCGTGGAAATGGGAAGGTATGCGCGGGTTGCATCCCTTTCATTTTTATCGGAAAACACACCCACAACCTGAAAAGGGATGTTATTTATTTTTATGTATTCACCAACCGGGCTGTCGCCTTTTTTGAAAAGTGCTTTTCTTACCGGTTCTCCTATGGTAACCACTTTTCTTCTTTTCTGAATATCGATTGGATTCAGGAACCTGCCTTCAACCATCGTTGCATTTTCGATATCAAAATAATCGGGATGGGCTGCAATGAGGTCGAATACACCATATTCCTGCTTATAGGATATTACCCGGTTTTGCCACATAAAATACCGGGAAGAGATTTTGTCCAGACCATCTATGGACCGCCGCAGAAATTCATAGTCTTCATTGGTAAACCTGATCTCTCTTCCTGCCTGTAACCCTTTATAGGTTTTGCTGGTGGAACCGGAACCGAATTGGATCATGTTTACGGCATCCTGCCTGAACTGTGCGTCTATCCCGTTCTGCAGACCTTTACCGGAACCCAGCAGGATGATGAGCATAAAAATACCCCAGGCCACGCTGAACCCTGTGAGGAAAGTACGCATCCGGTTTTTGTTGATGGTGCTGAATATTTCCTGCCATTTGTCAAGATCGAACATAGGTAACGGGATTAAAAGGATGATACAGCCTTATAGGAAGATTTGTGATATATGATATTTTCGATCACGCCGTCCCTGAGTTTTATAGAACGTTGTGTGCGCAGCGCGATATCCTGTTCATGCGTAACAATGATAATGGTTATGCCTTCGTCGTTAATTTCCTGCAACAGGTCCATAACTTCCATAGATGTCACGGAATCAAGTGCACCGGTTGGTTCATCAGCCAATATTACCTTGGGTTTGGAAATAAGGGACCTTGCAATGGCAATACGCTGCTTCTGCCCACCCGAAAGTTCGCTGGGGAGATGCGTCCACCAATCTTTTAATCCAACCCGTTCAAGGTACTCCATGGCAATCTGATTCCTTTTCCTGCGATGAACACCTTGATAGTAAAGTGGTAAAGCCACATTCTCGAGTGCATTCTTAAACGAGATAAGATTAAAGCTCTGGAAAACGAATCCAAGGGTACGGTTTCGCAACTGCGCCGCTTTGGTCTCGTTAATATCACGGATCAGCATGCCGTTCAGGTAATACTCACCCATGTCATAATTGTCCAATATACCCAGTACATTCAACAAAGTTGATTTACCCGAACCGGAGGCTCCCATAATGGATACCATTTCTCCTTCATCAATCTCCATGTTCAGCCCTTTCAGAACATGCAGCGAATTGTTGCCGGTAACATATGATTTATGCAGGTTTTTCAGTGTTATCATCATGCGGAACGGTTTAATGATTCTGTTTGTACCCTCAAATATTATACCATAGACAATATAATATTGCAGGTCTGTTTTTTAATTAATATTACAGTACGGACATGAAGCGCCATGACCTTTCGGATTTGTACCATTATGATACAGGAAATGTCCGTTTATGAACACCTGCCGGAATATCGACCTTAAATATAATAATTACTAACGCAACCTTTACACCTGAAATGTCATCATGTAAACAGCATCCCCAAATAGGGCAGATTAATGAATTAAACCTTAATTTTGAGTCGCTAATAAATTGTATTTGGTCGACGGCTTACATAAGGTAGTGCGTGGCTGCCAGGAAGGAAACCCGGGGGCGCAGCATGAATTGTACGATATGTTCAAATCGAAGATGTATGCAATATGTTTGCGATATGCCGGTAATTATGATGATGCCCAGGACATTCTGCAGGACGGTTTCATGAAGGTTTTTGAGAAAATCGGCCAGTTTGGTTTCAAAGGCGCTTTCGAAGGCTGGATACGAAAGATAATGGTGAATACGGCACTCGAGAAATACAGGTTTCACTACCAGCTGGTCAATTCGTATGAGGTGATACCTGAAAACGACGCTTCCCAGGGCAGTGATATAACCACGGATATTGAAGTAAGTGAACTGATTGCTATCATTCAGGAGCTTACTCCAAAATACAGGGTGGTATTTAACCTGTATGCCCTTGAAGGATATTCTCACAAGGAGATCAGTGAAATGTTGCAGATTTCCGAAGGTACGTCCAAGTCAAACCTTTCCAGGGCAAGAGCAATTTTGCAGGAAAAGGTGAATAAATATTATTTAAAATCGGTTCAGACATCCTGAGTAATGGAAAACAATACTGATAAAACAGAACGGTATTTTAGGGAGCGGCTGGTGTCGTTTGAACAGAACCCCAGGGATACTGCATGGGAAAATATTGCCGAAAGGCTGGGTCAAAGGAAAAGAAAAAGCCTGGTCTTCCTGGTACTCAGGATCGCCGCCGGCATGGCGGTTCTTGTATCACTGGGAGTGGCTTTCTTTGTTTTGTCAAAACCTGACAGAAATACCGGCCCGGCTGCCATTACGTTTGATGACGGACGGGCTGCCACCAACAATGTGGTTACCCGCAGGCAGGAAACAGCCGGGAACAACGAAAACAACATCGCGGCAAAATCCGGGAATCCCGTAATGGTTACTCCGTTGGAAAAAGCCCCCATGACTGATGTTGTGCCGGTAATCAGCGATCCGGTCCACACCTTCCAATATCCGTCTGTCCGGGACAATACGCCGGTGCTGTTGAAGACAAGGACCCTGGCAACCCTTCCCCTGAAAAGTCCGGGAGGATTAACACCGCAACTTCCGTCGGTTGGTGATGCCGGGAATACTGCAACAATCACGGAAACAGGCGAAGAACTTATTGCACTTGCCGGCGGATATGACGATGAAAACGAGAAGGTGAAGGAAAGCCGCTGGATCCTGGGCAGCGAGTTTGCCCCCCTGTATTCCTACCGCGCCATTTCTTCCGACCAGGTGGAAGCATCGGCTCTGAAAGAACATAATGAAAATGAAAGCGGAATACTTGCCTATGCCGGGGGTATCAGGGTGGCCTTTTCAGCCGGCAGGAGATTGTCGGTACAGTCCGGTGTATATTATTCCCGGTACGGTCAGGAAAAAAACAATGTAGGGGTTTACAATCCGGCTTATCTTGATATGACCTCGGGATCGGGTAAACAGACCTACCTCGCCGTTTCCAATTCCACAGGAATTATTTCAAGCGATAATCCTGCCGAATCGGGTTATGACAGGGTTATTTCAAATAGCCCCGGAGGTAGTAACAATAATAATTTTTATTCCAACTTTATCGGCATTGCCTATGAAGACCTTACTTCGGTTGAAGGAAGTGACATCACAGCCACACAGTATTTCGATTATCTTGAAGTTCCTCTTACAATTAAATACAAGATAATCGACCGTAAACTTGATTTCAGCCTCCTGGGAGGAGTGGTTACGAATTTTCTGGTAGGCAACAAAGTTACGCTCCAACAGAACGGGGACTCACGCGATTTTGGAAAGACCACAGGTATTACCGAAATTAATTACCTCGGTTCAATCGGACTGGGATTCGAATACCCTGTTGTTTCAAAATTTGCTTTCAGTATTGAACCCCGTTTCAGATACTACCTCAACCCGCTCGACAATTCATCGCCGATAACCGTACATCCGTATTCCTTCGGATTCTTTGCAGGATTCAGTTATTTCTTTTAGTCCCGGAAGACCAGCAACGCATAACGGGCGAAGGGGTAAATTTGAAATAAAAAGCTTTTCATTAGAAAAAACTGAAACTCCTTTTAACTAACTTTGCAAAATTGCGTAGAAAGGGAAAAAGGTTTTAATGGAGGAGAATTATGTCAAAAGGTAAATTTTCATCGTGGTTATTTCCGGTAATGTACTTTACGGGAGCTTTCATTCTGGCCGGAACCATATTTTCGGTCCAAAGCTTTACCGGCAGCACCACCGTCAACAACATTCCACTGCGCATGCCATCGCTGGCACAATCATTTACACTGCCCGATCAGATTGAATTCGCCGGGGAAATCGTACCCCAGGACAATTTTGACACCCGGGAAAGTCTTGATAAGGAATTGCTGGTAAATGGCTATTGGCATTCACGGACCCTTATGGTGCTGAAAAGATCAAAACGCCATTTCGAGGTAATTGAGCCGGTACTTAAGAAATTCGGGGTACCCGATGATTTTAAATACCTGGCTATGGCAGAAAGCGGGTTTGAAAATGTTGTTTCTCCTGCAAAAGCTGTGGGTGTATGGCAAATTCTGGAATCCACGGCCAGGGAATATGGCCTTGAAGTGAATGCAGATGTTGACGAACGGTATCATCTCGAAAAATCAACCGAGGTAGCCTGCAAATACCTGCTCGATTCATACAAAAGATATGGTAACTGGATCATGGCAGCTGCTGCATATAATGCCGGCCGAAGCGGAATGGATAAACAGATTGCGAAGCAGAAGACTGAAAATTATTTTGACCTGCTGCTGAACGAGGAAACAGCCAGGTATGTTTTCAGGCTTATAGCCCATAAGCTTATTGTTGAAAATCCTGCTGAATTTGGCTTTCAACTGGACGAGGAGGACTATTATCCCGTTCTTTCAACACATGAAATAACCGTGGATTCAGCTATATCCGATATTGCAGTATTTGCACTCAGTCATTCAACAAACTATAAAATTATCAAACAACTCAATCCCTGGCTTCGTCAAAATTACCTCCCCGATCAGGCAAAAAAAGTTTATACCATAAAAATGCCCGAAGAAGGTGAAAGGTCAGTCAGGCAATCACACGAATCAATCCCTGAACCATCCGGAGAAACGAATTGACAGCAACCAGGTTAAAAAAAATACTTGAAACAGGTGAGATCAGGGTGCTCGGTGCAAGAGTCCACAACCTGAAGAATATCGATGTCACCATTCCCCGAAACCAGTTAACTGTAATTACAGGATTAAGCGGCAGCGGAAAGTCGTCGCTCGCTTTTGATACAATTTATGCCGAGGGACAGCGCAGGTACATGGAGACCCTCTCGGCCTATGCAAGGCAATTCCTGGGCAATATGGAACGACCGGATGTGGATAAGATCTCAGGATTAAGTCCCGTTATTGCAATTGAACAAAAAACCACCAGCAGGAATCCCCGATCTACCGTCGGCACCATCACAGAGATTTACGATTTTTTAAGGCTGCTTTATGCAAGGGCCGGTATTGCCCGCTCGTACAATACCGGAGAAGCCATGGTGAAGTATACCGATGAACAGATCATCAACCTGATCTCGGACAAGTATGAAGGTCAGAAAATTTATATTCTTTCTCCCCTGGTTAAAGGACGCAAGGGTCATTACAAAGAAGTTTTCGAGCATATACGTCGCAAAGGCTTTCTCAACGTGCGTGTAGACGGAGAGCTTACCGAAGCCAGGCATGGTATGAAACTGGACCGGTACAAGGCACACTTTATTGAAATCGTTGTTGACAAGATGGAGGTATCCCGGGAAGACACGGGGAGGCTGAAAAGTTCCGTGGCATTGGCCATGCATCACGGAAAAGGTATTATTATGATCCTTGATGCCATAAAGAAAGAACCCCGCTATTACAGCCGCCTGCTGATGTGTCCCACAACCGGAATATCATACAACGAACCTGCCCCGCATACCTTTTCATTCAATTCCCCTCAGGGGGCATGCCAGCACTGCAATGGACTGGGCACCATCAACCAGATAGATATCAACAAGATTATTCCGAATCCTGATCTCAGCATTAAAAAGGGAGGAATACAGCCACTCGGACCCTACCGGAATGTACTTATATTCTGGCAGCTCGAGGCCATTGCCTCGAAATACAGGTTTACACTTAACACACCTGTGAAGGATATACCCGAGGATGGGATGAATGTGATCCTGTATGGTGCCGAGGAAACCTTTAAACTGGAAAACACGCCCCTGGGATTTTCCACCAATTATTTTCTGAGTTTCGAAGGTGTGATCAATTATATCGCAAACCACACGAACGGTTCCGGTGCAAAAGATGATGAAAAATGGACTGATCAATACATCCAGAAAATTACCTGCCCGTCCTGCAACGGGGCAAGGCTGAAGAAGGAATCACTGCATTTTTTCATCCATGACAACAATATTGCCCGGCTCGCGATGATGGATCTTTCGGAATTGGATCAATGGCTGCACGGAGTGGACCGGTTCCTGTCGGAAAGACAGCTTGCCGTTGCCTCGGAAATACTGAAAGAACTGAAGAACCGCATAGGCTTTCTGCTGAATGTCGGCCTGGAATACCTATCGCTCAACCGCAGTGCCGGTAGCCTGTCAGGCGGTGAGAGCCAGCGCATACGGCTTGCCACCCAAATCGGATCCCGGCTGGTGAATGTGTTGTATATCCTGGATGAACCCAGTATAGGATTGCATCAGCGCGATAATCACCGCCTCATTGAATCGCTTAAAGAACTTCGTGATACGGGCAACTCGGTTATTGTGGTTGAACATGACAAACAAATGATACTCAGTTCCGATTATGTTGTAGATCTCGGGCCTTTTGCCGGAAGGCACGGAGGCGAGGTTTGTGCAACCGGGAAACCGGATGAGATCATGAAAGGCAGTTCGCTGACAGCACAGTACCTTAATCACAACAAATCGATTCCGGTACCTGAAATTCGCCGTACAGGAAATGGAAAAAAACTGATCCTTCGCGGCAGCAGCGGGAATAACCTGAAGAATGTGGATATTGAATTTCCGTTGGGAAAATTCATTTGCATCACGGGCGTTTCCGGTAGCGGTAAGTCATCCATTATTTATGACACGCTGTACCCCATTCTAAGCCGCTATTTTTACCGGTCATCGCTGGAACCACTGGCATATAAAGACATTGAAGGTATCGGAAATATCGACAAAGTAATTGAAGTGGACCAGTCGCCCCTCGGAAGGACGCCACGCTCGAATCCGGCAACCTATACAGGTGTATTCGGCGATATCAGGAAACTTTTTGAACAAACCAGGGAGGCAAAGATCAGGGGCTACAAAGCCGGACGTTTTTCATTTAATGTCAGGGGCGGTCGTTGCGAAACCTGTCAGGGCGCCGGAATACAAACCATCGAGATGAATTTTCTTCCCGATGTGTATGTCCATTGCAGTGAGTGTAACGGAAAGCGATATAACCGTGAAACGCTTGAAGTCAGGTTCAAAGGAAAAAACATCAGCGATGTGCTGGATATGACCATCAGCCAGGCTGTGGAATTCTTTTCAGGTATCCCGGCCATCCGGCAAAAACTGATCACGATCGATCAGGTTGGTTTGGGATATATCACACTCGGTCAGCCATCAACAACACTTTCAGGAGGTGAGTCGCAACGTATTAAGCTTGCGGCGGAACTGTCAAAAAAAGATACGGGTAAGACCCTGTATATTCTGGATGAACCTACTACGGGATTGCACTTCGAAGATGTGCGGGTGCTGCTGGAAGTACTGAACCGCCTCGTTGATAAAGGCAATACAATCATTGTCATTGAACATAACCTCGATGTGATCAAGGTTGCCGATCACATTATTGATATGGGTCCCGAAGGCGGCGTGAAAGGTGGTGAGATCCTGTGCACCGGCACACCGGAAGAGATTGCCGGCAACAGCAGGAGTTATACTGCAGAATTTCTGAAAGAAGAATTGGTAAATTCTAAAATTTGAAAATTAGCCTGTATACCAAACAGCTTACTATCTAAATAGCTATCCGGTGAAACAGCTAACATGTCAAACTCATCCTAATTTCGTATTTTTGTTGTTCAAACATAACTTAGACAAATTGTTAACGTATAGATTATAGATTTTCAACGTATTCACACTTATGACCAACGGCGAGGAAAAAATTATTGATGCCTTCAAAAAGAAGGACTGGCAGGAAATACAATCAGCAGACAGCTGGAATATTTTTAAGATCATGTCGGAATTCGTGGAGGGCTATGAAAAGCTTTCCCGCATTGGCCCCTGCGTTTCCATATTTGGGTCGGCACGCACGGAACCCGGCACCAAATTTTATAAAATGGCAGAGGACGTAGCTTATAAACTCACACAATACGGTTATGGCATTATTACCGGAGGAGGGCCCGGGATTATGGAAGCAGCCAACCTGGGGGCAAAAAGAGGAAAGGGACGCTCGGTGGGGATTAACATCGACCTGCCTTTTGAACAGGAACCCAACCTGTTTATCGACTCGGATAAACTGATCACCTTTGACCACTTTTTCGTCCGAAAGGTAATGTTCATTAAATATGCCCAGGGATTTGTGGTTCTCCCGGGAGGATTTGGTACCTTTGATGAACTGTTCGAAGCGCTAACCCTTATTCAAACTGAAAAAATCGGACGCTTCCCCATTGTGCTCATCGGTAAGGAATACTGGGAAGGCCTTGTGAAATGGGTAAAGGAAGTGATGCTCGATGAGGAGAAGAACATTAGTACAGACGATATGGAATTATTTACCGTTGTGGATACAACAGATGAAGCAGTAAAACATATCAATGATTTCTATAGTAAATATTTGCTCAGTCCGAATTTTTAGTCAAAAAATATTAATTATAAATCTGAATATCAAATATTTAATAAATTGTTTTCAACATACTTGTTAATATTTTAATTGGTTTTGTACACAGAAATGGCTATTTTTATTACGATTTAAATACCCGAATTAATGATCAAACTGATTGTTCCTTTACTGAACCTGATTGTGATCCTTGCTTTACAGATATTTCAGGGCGATGTATCGGTAAAGATGGAAGTTCCGCCGGAGGTAAATGCCGGTTCGGAATTTGAGGTAAAAATCACGTTTAACAAAGGAGAGCTCGAAGGTTTCTCGAGGTTTCAGCAAAGCATACCTGCAGGACTTACTGCCCAATCAGGGACCTCATCCAGTGCCGATTTTTCATTCAGTGAGAAACGGGTCCGGCTGATCTGGCTGCGGACACCCCAGCCTGAAGAAATTACCGTTACATACCGTGTTAAAGTGGATGAAAGACTTAAAGGCACCTTCTCACTTTCAGGTAAATTCTCGTATATCGACAACAATGAAAGAAAATCGGTCGATATCGATCCGGTTGCTGTTACCATTATCCCGTCATCCGAAATAGATCCCTCGCTGATTGTGGATGTAAACGACTATGAGAAAATGGCGCTCCCTTATGCACAACCAGGTGCAGCGGAGGCATTGAACATCGCCTGCATCAGGCAAAAACCGTTCACAGGTCCGGGTGGCGAATATATAGTCAACGTGCTGGTTAATAAGGAATCGACCCAAAAATTCGCGAAGATCGAGGAGGATGTCCCGGATGGTTTTACAGCAGTAGCGCTGGATGCAAAAGATGCCATTTTTACTTTTAAGGATCAACGGGTGAAATTTCTGTGGATGAACCTACCCATGGAAAAATATTTCACGGTATCATACAGGCTCATTCCCAGAAACCAGGCAAAACTGGATGCCCCGGTCATATCCGGAGCTTTCTCTTATCTTGTTGAAGACAAAACGGTTAGTGTGCGGGTAGTTGAAAAGGATCTTGATCTGGCATCGCTGGGAGCTGAAGAAATTCAGACACTGGTGGCTGAGGCACTCCGTGAACCCGCACCTGATTTGTTATCTGACCCGGTTACCGATGATGTGGCAGTTGCTGATAATAATAAACAGGTGCCTCCTTCGGAAGAACCTGATGTTGCTGATGAAAAACCCGTGAATCCAGGGATGGAGGCTTATGCTTCCCAGATGCTCGGGACCGAACAGGGCGTCTATTTCAGGATCCAGCTTGCTGCCGGCCATAAACCGGTGGACATAGACAATTATTTCAGTAAACTGAAGCTGGAAAAAGAGATACGGAAAGAAACACATGACGGATGGCAAAAGTATTCGGTGGGATCATTCATTGTATACAAGGAAGCAAGGGATTACCGGGTGCATATTTGGAATACAACTCCCGTGAAGGATGCATTTGTTACAGCATACAACAGCGGACAGCGCATAACTGTGCAGGAAGCACTTATGGTAACTGAACAAAAATGGATCCGATGAGGTATATCAAGCTGGTTGAGGTCGGTCTTCCCAGGTCGGTTTTTCTGACTTTAATGCTGATGTTCCTGTCCGTTGGACTGATGGCACAGGAGGACGAACTTGACCGGTTGCTGAACGAAGAAGTGGAAAACATCAATCCGGTTTACAAACCCGTAGTCGGATTTGGTGTGGGTGTTCTCAATTATTTTGGTGACATCAGGAACAATTACTACTCGCCTACCATTGGCACCCTGGGTTATAAAGTGAGCTTAAGCACGTATATTGATAACAGGCGCCAATTCAGAGCCAATTTTTTCTTTATGGGAGGAAAGTTTAACGGAAATGAAAGATCCTTTTCCGACCCGTTGAAAAATTTCAATTTCCAGACATCCATTTACAATTTCGGGATTGACATAAATTACGATTTTGACCACCTGTACCGGAAAAAAGAACGTCGCATCCATCCGTTTATATCCCTTGGATTTTCTACAATGCTATTTAATTCCAAAGCCGATAGTATTGGAACCTTTTTTGATCCCGACCTGGGTGTAAGTTCAACACAGCGTTACCATTACTGGACCGACGGTACTATCCGGGATATTCCGCAATCATCCGGCAATTCCGACCTCAGCCATGTTATGTCCCGGGATTTCATATATGAAACGCCGTTGCGAAAACACGACTGGGGACTTGGCCAGTATGCTGAATATGCCTTTGTCATACCGTTTGATTTCGGACTGGATATGCAGTTGTCAGATCGCCTGATGATCAGGCTCGGCAATTCATTCTGCTATACTTTTTCCGATGTTATTGATCATGTGAGTTCCAGGAACGAATCCGGGCGGATCGGTAAAAAGGGAAATGACATTTTTAATTATACCTATGTTTCCCTTCACCTCGACTTGTTCTCCTCGGCAAAAACACTCAAGATCGAACGGCTTTTCCGGGATATGGAATTTGATCCCATGCTCTTTGGTGATGAGGACAATGACGGATGGATGGATGGATGGGATGACTGTCCCGGCACTCCGCTTGGTGTATCCACCGATTCTACCGGCTGCCCTGTTGACTCGGACAAGGACGGGATTGTCGATTATCTCGATAAGGAACAATTCAGCCGGATGGGAGCTTTTGTTAATGATGAAGGGGTTGAGATCAATGAGGATGCTTTAATTTCGCTTCTTGATAAATCCATGGCCGTTGGCCGTAATGAAATCGACCTGTATATACGCCGCCCCGACTCGTTTGGAAGCCGTAAAGGCGGGAATGTTCAAATACCTGAGAAATTCATCTCCATTGATACCGATAAGGATAATTATATTTCATTCGATGAGATGCTGCGGGAAATTGACCGGTATTTT
>Ga0209751_10004763_pt1 | contig 12906 bp, 10 predicted proteins | sample RifCSP13_1_FD_184019 | JGI IMG/M metagenome (GOLD analysis project Ga0209751, IMG submission 184019) | Soil microbial communities from Rifle, Colorado - Rifle CSP2_sed 13_1 (SPAdes) (version 2) | ecosystem: Environmental > Terrestrial > Deep subsurface > Rock core/Sediment | place: Rifle... | reverse complement strand
GCAACGAGGACATCCTGCGGAACCGGTACTCGGTGATCCCGGTGGACCCGGCCGCCCACCCCGGTGTCCTGTTCAACGAGGCGGTCGCGTTCGCGCGATGGCTCGTGAGCCCGCGCGGGCAAGGCCTGATCGGAGCCTACGCGGTGGGCGGGCACACGATCTTCACGCCGGACGGCAACGGGACGTGCTGACGTGGCGGGGGACATCCTCCAAATCACGTTCCTGTCCCTATACATAACGGGGACCTCGACGCTCGTCTCGACCGCCATCGCGGTCCCGCTCGGGATCACGCTCGGGCTCCACGAGGTGGGGAGCCAGAAGCTCGTCCGGAACATCCTCTTCACGCTCTACGGCCTGCCGCCGGTCCTCGCGGGGCTCCTCGTCTTCCTCCTCCTTTCCCGAGGCGGGCCCCTCGGCTTCCTCGGGCTCCTCTTCACGCCCCTCGGCATGGTGGTCGCGCAGGTCGTCGTCGTCACCCCGATCATCCTCGGGATCACGACGTCCGTCGTCTCGACCGTGGAGCGGCGGGTGAAGGAGACCGCGCACGTCCTCGGGGCGGACCGCCGCCAGCTCGCGTCCACGGTGATGCACGAGGCCGCGGCCGGCGTCCTCACGGCGGTCATGGTGGGATTCGGACGCGCGATCTCGGAGGTCGGAGCGGTCTTCATCGTCGGCGGGCACATCGAAGGCCAGACCCAGGTCCTCACGACGACGATCATCACGGACGTCCAGCAGGCGGAGTACGCCCATGCGGTGGGCCTCGGCGCGATCCTCCTGATCCTGGGCGGGTTCGTCTACGCCCTGCTCTTCCGGCTCCAGGAGAAGACGCTGCCATGACGATGTCCCTGGAGGTCGAGGGCGTCGAGAAGGCGTTCGGTCCGAGGGCGGTCCTCCGTGGGGTCGACGCGCGGATCCGGTCCGGCGAGATCTATGGAGTGATGGGCCCGAGCGGGGCGGGCAAGACGACCCTCCTGCGGATCGTGGACTTCCTGCTCGCGCCCGAGGCGGGGCGCGTCCGGTACGACGGTCGGGACCCGCCTTCCGGGCCGAGCGACCGACTCGCCCTGCGGCGGAACATCGGCATGGTCGCCCAGAACCCCCTCCTGTTCCGCGGGTCCGTGTTCTACAACGTCTCGTACGGTCTCTGCGTGCGGGACGTCGAAGGATCCGAGCTCCTCGTGCGCACGCTGAAGGCGCTGGAACGGGTCGGCATCCCGGGCCTCGTGAACGCCCGCGCATCCGGACTGTCCGCGGGGGAGTCCCAGCGGGTCGCGTTCGCCCGCGCGATCGTCACCCGCCCGGATCTCCTCCTCCTCGACGAGTTCACGGCGAACCTCGATCCCGCGAACGTGCACGCGCTCGAGGCCGCGGTGCGGGAGTACAACCGGGTCACGGGCGCCACGATCGTGCTCGTCACGCACGACATGTTCCAGGCGAAGCGCCTCGCGCACCGGGCCGCCCTGCTGATGGAGGGCCGGATCGTCGAAGAGGGACCCACCCGGGAGTTCTTCGAGAGCCCGAAGGACCCGCGGACCCGCGCGTTCGTGAACGGCGAGTTCGCGTTCTAGAGCAGCGAGACCTCGACCGTCTCGATGCCGCCGACGCCCGGGATCCCACCGAGTGCGGCCTCGACCCGGTCCAGCTCCCCGCTCGCGTCGTCGACGACGACGATGGCCTCGACCGCCTTGAGGCCGAAGGCCACGGGCTTCACCTCGAGCTTCCGGACCTTCTCCCCCAGCGAGGACCGGATGTGGCCCTGGACCGCCTCAAGGTCCACCTCGACGCCCTCGGGCATGATCCGGAACGTGACGGCGACCTTGCCCATCGGAAACCCTCAGGGCCCCTGGTACCCGCACTCCGGGCACCGGTACGCGACGCTCTGGTCCCGGCACCGCCGGCACCGCCCAATCGAGCCCTTGCCGCAGCTCGGGCAGGGGAACGCGGTCGTGCCGGACCCATGGAGGACGACGCCGCAGGAATTGCACCGCCGCTCGTGCTGGAGCATGAGAGGGACTCGAACCCCCGATTCCTATATCAAACTATGGAGAATCCGAGGTCCCGCGGCCGGGGAGCGCTGGGATTCCTCCGGCGGGTCGGGCCGCGCAGGGCGGACCCCCGCGGAAGAGCAAACCTTAACTAGCACATCCGACTAGGTCGCTGCTCGCATGGACCGCCGCACCCCCCGCGGGCCCGTAGCTCAGCTAGGTTGGACGGCGGCGGAACACAGGCGTCGTTCCTAGAAAGAGCATCCGGCTTTTAGCCCGCTTGCCCCCGACCAAAACCGGGAGCGGGAGGGTGAAGAAACCGGATGGTCCGGGGTTCGAAAGCGCCTTGTTGCTCCGGCGACAGGGCCCGAAAATCCCCGCGGGCCCGTCCGGGATCCATGCGGAACCACGGGAGAAGGCTCACGCTGGCGAGGGAGGAGACCCCAGGATGAGATTCAACGTGCTCCAGCACAGGCTCGTTCCTGAGCATCGGCTGCTGTCGGAAGAGGAGTCGACGAAGATCTTGGCGGCCCTTCGGATCACGAAGGACCAGCTGCCGAAGATCAAGAAGGCGGACCCCGTGATCAAGCTCCTGGAGCGGGTCCACGGCCCGATCGACGAGGGCCGGATCATCAAGGTCACCCGCCTCTCGGAGACGGCGGGCGTGTCCGAGGCGTATCGACTCGTGATAGGGAGGTAGGCGGAATGCGAGAACTCGTGGAAGCGTTTTTCCATGAACGCTCCATCGTGAACCACCACATCGCGTCGTTCAATGACTTCCTGCCGACGATCGACAACCCGAACTCGCGGATGCAGCGGATCGTCGACAGCATGCGCTCCTCGCCGGAGGATGACCGCCGCGGGATCTTCAAGCTCGACGAGGACCGGACGGAGGGGGACATCATCGAGATCCGGATCGGCCGGCGCCGGGACGACCGCGCCCGGATCGACCTGGACGCGAAGCCCACGATCTCCGTCGGGACGCCGATCGTCAAGGAGGCGAACGGGGCGACCCACGCGCTGACGCCGATGGAGGCCCGCCTCCGGAACCTGAACTACACGGCGCCGATCTACCTGGACTTCACCGTAGTCGAGAACGGGATCGAGCGGGAGCCCGAGCGCGTGCACATCGGGAACCTGCCGATCATGGCGAAATCGAAGAAGTGCTCCCTGCACAAGGAGAACCTCGAAATCGAGGGCGAGCTCTCGGAGGGGGAGTACCGCCAGAAGCTCATCGAGATGGGCGAGGACCCGTACGACGCGGGCGGGTACTTCATCATCGGCGGCACGGAGCGGGCCCTGATCTCCCTCGAGGACCTCGCCCCGAACCGCGTGCTCGTTGAGCACAACGAGCGGTACGGCCGCCGCGTCCCGGTCGCGAAGGTGTTCTCCCAGCGCGAGGGGTACCGCGCGCTCACGCTCGTCGAGATGAAGAAGGACGGCATGCTGATCGTCACGGTCCCGACGGCCTCGGGGCAAATCCCGCTCATCATCCTGATGAAGGCCCTGGGGATGGAGAAGGACGAGGAGATCTACAACGCTGTCGTCAGCGTCCCCGAGATGGCGAACATCGTCTACGCGAACATCGAGGAGTGCCAGAACAAGAAGCTGTACCCGCCGAACGGGATCTTCACCCGCGACGATGCGGTGAACTACCTCGAGAAGAAGTTCGCGACGGGCCAGGCGAAGGAGTACCGGACGAAGAAGGTCGAGTCAATCCTGGACCGGTCCCTGCTCCCGCACCTCGGCGACACGCGCGAGGATCGGATCAAGAAGGCCGTGTTCCTCGGGCGGGTCGCGCGCTCCGTCCTCGAGCTGCACCTCGGGAAGCGGAGGGAGGACGACAAGGACCACTACGCGAACAAGCGGCTCAAGCTCGCGGGGGACCTCATGGAGGACCTGTTCCGCGTCGCGTTCGCGAACCTCGTCAAGGACCTGAAGTACCAGCTCGAACGCTCGTACGCGCGGCGGCGGGAGATCAAGATCAACTCCGCGATCCGGCCGGACCTCCTCAGCCAGCGGCTCCTGCACGCCCTCGCCACGGGGAACTGGGTCGGCGGGGGCGCGGGCGTGAGCCAGCTCCTGGACCGCACGTCGAACATGTCCGCGCTCAGCCACCTGCGGCGGGTCACGTCCCCGCTCACGCGGTCCCAGCCGCACTTCGAGGCCCGGGACCTGCACCCGACCCAGTGGGGCCGGCTCTGCCCGAACGAGACGCCGGAAGGCCAGAACTGCGGGCTCGTGAAGAACTGCGCCCTCGTGATCGACGTGTCCGAGGGCTTCCCGGAGGACGAGGTGAAGCTCCTCCTCGCGGACCTCGGGACCCGCCAGGTGAAGGGGCAGGCGACCGCCACGCGGGTGTACGTGAACGGCGACCTCGTCGGCCTCCACGAGTCCCCGCCGGAGCTCATCACGGCGATCCGGGAGCGGCGGCGCTCGGGCCTCCTGAGCCCGGAGGTGAACGTGCACTTCGACGAGAACATGATGGAGGTCGTGATCAACTGCGACGAGGGCCGGATCCGCCGGCCGCTGCTCGTCGTGAAAGGCGGCCGCCTCGTCCTCACCCGGAAGCACCTGGAGGACCTGAAGATCGGGAAGTGGCGGTTCAGCGACCTCGTGCGGAACGGGATCGTCGAGTGGATCGACGCGGAGGAGGAAGAGGACACATACATCGCCCTCTACCCCTACGAGGTCCCGGCACGATGCAAGGAGTGCAAGGAGCCCCTGAGCCGGAGCGACGTGGACTGGGCAAACCTCGGCGCCGCGGGGGACACCGTCGAGCTCCAGTGCAAGCGCTGCGGGAAGACGTTCTCCGTCAAGGGCGTTCTCACCGAGGACCACACGCACCTCGAGACGGACCCCCTCGTGATCCTGGGGGTCGCGAGCGGGCTCGTCCCGTACCCGGAGCACAACTCCTCCCCGCGGGTCACGATGGGCGCGGGGATGGCGAAGCAGTCCCTCGGGCTCGCGGCGAGCAACTACCGCACCCGCCCCGACACCCGCAGCCACCTCCTCCACTACCCGCAGAAGCCCCTCGTGCAGACGGAGTCGATGAAGTACCTCTCCTTCAACGAGCGGCCCGCGGGCCAGAATTTCGTCGTCGCGGTGATGTCGTTCCACGGGTACAACATGGAGGACGCGATCGTGATGAACAAGGCCTCCGTGGACCGCGGCCTCGGCCGGTCCTCGTTCATGCGGACGTACCGCGCGGAGGAGCGCCGGTACCCCGGCGGCCAGGAGGACCACTTCGAGATTCCGTCCCCAGACGTCCGGGGCGCGCGGGCGGACCTCAGCTACGCGAACCTCACCCCTGACGACGGCCTGATCTCTCCGGAGGTCCTCGTCCAGGGCGGGGAGGTCCTCATCGGGAAGACGAGCCCACCCCGGTTCCTCGAGGAGGAGACGGACTTCCTGACGCCCCAGAAGCGGCGGGAGACCTCGATCACGGTCCGCCACGGGGAGTCCGGGTGGGTCGACTCCGTCATGCTCACGGAGTCGGAGAACGGGTCGAAGCTCGCGAAGGTGAAGGTCCGCGACCTCCGGGTGCCGGAGCTCGGGGACAAGTTCGCCTCCCGCCACGGCCAGAAGGGGGTCATCGGACTCATCGCCCCGCAGGAGGACCTCCCGTTCACCGCGGAGGGCATCATCCCGGACCTGATCATCAACCCGCACGCGATTCCGTCGCGGATGACCGTCGCCCACGTGCTCGAGCAGATCGGCGGGAAGATCGGGGCGCTCGAGGGGCGGTTCATCGACGGCACCCCGTTCAGCGGGGAGCGCGAGGACAGCCTGCGCGCCGCGCTCGAGGCGAACGGGTTCAAGTCGAATGGCAAGGAGACCCTGTACGACGGGACGTCGGGCCGGATGATCCCTGCGGAGATCTTCGTCGGCGTGATCTACTACCAGAAGCTCCACCACATGGTCTCCGGGAAGCTCCACGTCCGGAGCCGCGGCCCGGTGCAGATCCTCACCCGCCAGCCCACGGAGGGGCGCTCGCGCCAGGGCGGCCTCCGGTTCGGCGAGATGGAGCGGGACTGCCTGATCGGGCACGGCGCGGCGATGGTGATCAAGGACCGCTTGCTCGACGAGTCCGACGGGACGATCCAGTACGTGTGCGGGAACACGGAATGCGGCCACTTCGCGATCAAGGACCGGAAGGGGATGCTCCGGTGCCCGGTGTGCGAGAACAACTCGAAGATCTACCCCATCCAGACCTCGTACGCGTTCAAGCTCCTGCTCGACGAGATGCTGTCGCTTGGCGTGGCCATGCGGCTCCAACTGGAGGACCTCAAATGATGGCCGCACGCGGTGTCACGAAGCGGATTCAATCGATCAAGTTCGCCCTCCTGAGCCCGGACGAGATCCGGCGGATGTCCGCGACGAAGATCATCACCGCGGACACGTACGACGACGACGGCTTCCCGATCGACATGGGGCTCATGGACTCCCACCTCGGGGTGATCGAACCCGGGCTCCGCTGCAAGACGTGCGGAGGGAAGGTCGACGACTGCCCCGGCCACTTCGGGCACATCGACCTCGCGATGCCCGTGATCCACGTCGGGTACGTGAAGGAGATCAAGAAGCTCCTCCAGGCGACGTGCCGCCGGTGCGGCCGGCTCCTCCTGACGAAGCAGCAGGCCGAGGAGTTCCGCGACGAGATGGAGCAGATGGAGGAGCTCGGCGGAGACCAGGACATCCAGTACGTCACGAAGGAGACCGCGCGGGAGGCGACGAAGCGGCAGCGCTGCCCGCACTGCGGGGAGGAGCAGCAGCGGATCACCCTGGACAAGCCCACGACGTTCCGCGAGGCGGGCCATAAGCTCACCCCGAAGGAGGTCCGGGAGCGGCTCGAGCGCGTCCCGAACGAGGACCTCCGCGTCCTCGGCGTGAACCCGGACGTCGCGCGCCCGGAGTGGATGGTCCTCACCGCGCTGCTCGTGCCCCCCGTCACCGTGCGGCCCTCGATCACGCTCGAGAGCGGGGACCGCTCCGAGGACGACCTGACCCACAAGCTCGTCGACGTGCTCCGGATCAACCAGCGCCTCCGGGAGAACCGGGACGCCGGCGCGCCCCAGCTCATCGTCGAGGACCTGTGGGAGCTCCTGCAGTACCACGTCACGACGTACTTCGACAACCAGACGAGCGGGATCCCGCCCGCCCGTCACCGCTCCGGCCGGCCCCTGAAGACCCTCGTCCAGCGGCTCAAGGGCAAGGAGGGCCGGTTCCGCTCGAACCTGAGCGGGAAGCGAGTGAACTTCAGCGCACGGACCGTGATCTCGCCGGACCCCGTCCTCTCGATCAACGAGGTCGGAGTGCCCGTCGAGGCGGCCCGGGAGCTCACCGTGCCGATTCACGTGCAGGCGTACAACCTCGACATCGTCAAGGAGTGGGTGAAGCGGGGACCGACGCCCGCCTCGCCGCTCGGCCAGTTCTACCTGCCCGGCGTGAACTACGTGATCCGCTCGGACGGGCGCCGAATCCGCGTGACGGACAAGAACGCGGAGGCGGTCGCGGAGACGGTCGAGATTGGCTACATCGTGGAGCGCCAGCTCGTGGACGGGGACATCGTCCTGTTCAACCGGCAGCCCTCCCTGCACCGGATGTCGATGATGGCCCACGAGGTCCGCGTGATGGAGCAGAAGACGTTCCGGTTCAACCTCGCGGTCTGCCCGCCGTACAACGCGGACTTCGACGGGGACGAGATGAACCTCCACGTCCTGCAGAGCGAGGAGGCCCGTGCGGAGGCCCGCGTCCTGATGCGGGTCCAGGAGCACATCCTGTCCCCGCGGTTCGGGGGCCCCGTCATCGGCGGGATCCACGACCACATCACCGGCGCCTTCCTCCTGACGTACAAGGACGCGAAGTTCAACAAGGACGAGACCGCGTACATCCTGAGCCGCGTGGGCGTCTCGGACCTTCCGCCACCCGCCGTGAAAAAGGGTGGCGTGGAGTATTGGACCGGGAAGCAGATCTTCTCCCTCATCCTGCCGAAGGACCTGAGCATCACGTTCAAGTCCTCGATCGCCCCGAAGGGGCAGGTCGGGCTCCGGGAGCTTCGGGACGACGACGCCCTCGTCGTGATCAAGAACGGCGAGGTCCTGAGCGGGACGATTGACGAGAACGCGATCGGCGCGTTCAAGGGGAAGATCCTCGAGAAGGTCGCGCGGGACTACGGACCCGACGCCGCGCGGGAGTTCATCGACAAGGCGACGAAGATCTCGATCGGCGCGATCATGCTGCGCGGGTTCACGACGGGGATCGACGACGAGGACATCCCGGAGGAGGCGAAGAAGCAGATCACGGAGGTCCTCCGGAAGGCGGTCGCGGACGTCGAGGCCCTCGTGGAGGCGTACAAGCGCGGGGAGCTTGAGCAGATGCCCGGGCGGTCCCTGGAGGAGACCCTCGAGGTCGAGGCGATGAAGACCCTCGGCCGGGCGCGGGACCAGGCGGGCCAGATCGCGTCCAAGCACCTCGGGATGGAGAACTCCGCGGTGATCATGGCCCGGTCCGGTGCCCGCGGCTCGATGCTGAACCTGTCCCAGATGGCGGGGTCGATCGGGCAGCAGGCGGTCCGGGGCGAGCGGCTCCACCGCGGGTACTGGAACCGGACCCTCCCGCACTTCCGCAAGGGAGACCTCGGCGCGGAGGCGAAGGGCTTCGTGAAGTCTTCGTACAAGTCGGGGCTCCACCCGACGGAGTACTTCTTCCACGCGATGGGCGGGCGCGAGGGGCTCGTCGACACGGCCGTGCGGACGTCCCGGTCGGGCTACATGCAGCGGCGGCTCATCAACGCGCTCGAGGACCTGAAGGTGAAGGAGGACGGCACCGTCCGGAACACGGGGGACACGATCATCCAGTTCCGCTTCGGGGAGGACGGCGTGGACCCGTCCCGGTCCGTGCGGGGGAGCGCGGTGGACATCGACGACATCCTCCAGGAGGTCCTCGGCGAGGAGCCGTCTTGGCAGGAGCGCCTGAAGCAGCAGGAGATGGCGTCGTACGGGCTCACGGAGAAGGACATGAACATCGAGATCACGGAGGAAGAGGTCGAGGTCGAGGAGGAGGAGCCCTCCACGGAGGAGTGACGATGGCCCGCGCGGCGACGGTGGACGCGCTCCGGAAGCGGGGCGTGGCGAAGAAGACGGCCGAGACCCTAGCGGACGCGGGCTTCACGCTCGAGAAGCTCCTCGCGTCCACGCCGGAGCGGCTGAAGAAGTTCCTCCCCGCGAAGGACGCCGACCGCGTTCTCGCGAAGGTGAAGGCGGCGCCCGTCGAGAAGGCCCCCCCGCAGGTGCCGAAGAGACCCGTCCCGCGGGCGAGGCCGGGCAAGCCCCGGGGCGCGAGGGCGAAGGAGCGCGAGGCGGAGGCCCCCGCGGAGGAGGAAGGCCCTCCGGAGATCCCCGCGAAGACCCCCGCCGTCGGGAAGGGGGAGCAGGTGATCTACGACGGGCTCAAGGACCTCGGACGGTACCTCCCCCGCTCGATCGTCCAGGAACTATCGAAGAAGACCCACGGGATCAAGGTCACCCGGAAGAAGCTGCACGAGGTCCTGACGAGAATCTGCGACCGGTACGACTCTCACCGGATCGACCCGAACGAGTCCGCGGGAATCGTGTCCGCGCAGTCGATCGGTGAGCCCGGGACCCAGATGACCATGAGGACGTTCCACTACGCGGGTGTCGCGGAGATGAACGTGACCCTGGGCCTGCCTCGGCTCATCGAAATCGTGGACGCGCGGCGGGTCCCGTCGACGCCGATCATGGAGATCCACCTGCGCCGCCCCTGCGCGAAATGTGAGGCGTGGCTGCTCCCCGAGGACCGGCAGTGCCCGAAGTGCGGGACGAAGCTGGAGGACGAGCCCCGGGAGGCGGTGAAGGAGACCCCGAAAGACCTGGAGCGGATCCGGAGGATCGCCCAGGAGATCGAGATGACGACCCTCGAGGACATCGCGGACATCGAGACGGACCTCGTGTCGATGCAGGTCCTCGTGTACCCGGACGACCACCGCATGAAGGTCCGCGGCGTGACGTTCCCCGAGCTGGAGGAGCGGCTGAAGAAGTTCGCGACGACGAAGGAGCTGAAGCGCACGCAGGCGAGCGGGTCGAAGAGCCTGAAGGGCTTCGTCGTGGAGACGGGCGAGGCGTCGTTCAAGAAGCTCCAGAAGACCCTCGAGCAGGTGAAGGTCACGAAGATCAAGGGGATCGAGGGGATCCGGCGGGCGATCATCGGGAGGAGCCAGCACCGCCGCGTCGTGTACACGGAAGGCTCGAACCTCGCGAAGGTCCTCGAGCTCCCGTACGTGGACGACACCCGGACCTCGACGAACTCGATCCAGGAGATCTTCGACGTCCTGGGCGTCGAGGCCGCCCGCAACTCGATCATCAAGGAGGCGTACGACACCCTACAGGAGCAGGGCCTCACCGTGGACATCCGCCACATCATGCTCGTCTCGGACATGATGACGAACGACGGGGACGTGAAGGCGATCGGGCGGCACGGGATCTCGGGCCGGAAGTCCAGCGTGCTGGCGCGCGCGGCGTTCGAGATCACGGCCCACCACCTCCTCCACGCGGCGATCACGGGGGAGGTCGACTACCTCAACGGCGTCGCGGAGAACGTGATCGTGGGCCAACCCGTGACCCTGGGGACGGGCGCGGTGAACCTGACGTACAAGCCCCCGGCGGTGGCGAAGTGATCGACGAGGCGCGCGCACTGAAGGTCGCGGTGGACACGGGCAAGGTCCTCCTCGGGGCGTCGCGGGCGAAGCGGGCGGCCCGGGAGAAGAAGGCACGGATGGTCGTCGTCTCCTCGAACTGCCCGGACGCCGAGCTGAGGTCGATGGCGGGCGTCAAGATCCACGTGTTCCCAGGGACGAACGCGGAGCTCGGGGCGGCGTGCGGAAAACCCTTCTCCGTATCCGCGATCGCGATCTTGGACCCCGGCGAGTCGAACATCTAGGGCTCCAATGGGCGAAGTCACGTTCACGGAGGACACGCTCCGGTACGCATCCCTGTTCCAGGAGGTCGCGAGGACCCAGGTCCTGGACTGCCTCGACACTGTGGACCGCATCGTGTTCGTCGTCCCGAAGGGGGAGATCGGCCGGGCGATCGGGAAGAAGGGAGAGAACGTCGCGAAGCTGCGTCGGCTGATGCGGCGGGACATCCTCGTCGTCGAGTTCTCGGAGGTGCCGGAGGCGTTCATCGCGAACGTGTTCCGGAACTATAAGGTGAAGAAGGTCGAGATCGAGCAGCGCGGGGACGTGACCCACGCGACCGTCACGGTCGACACGACGCTGAAGGGGCGGGCGATCGGCCGGGAGGGGAAGAACCTCCGGGTCGCGCGGGACCTCATTGCGCGCCACTTCCCGATCCAGAGCGTCAGCGTCGCGTGAGACGCCGACGCCCGCGGCGAAGACTTACGTATCCGGTCCGTTTCGACGGCGGCCACAGAGAGCTGCGCCGGCGCGCGCACGATGGGCTGGACCGAGGCGGTTTCGGATTCAGTACAAGTGGACCCTGCTGACCGTGACGACGGTCGGCGTCCTCATGGCGGGGATTGACAGCCGGATCGTCATCGTCGGGCTCCCGCAGGTCGCCGCGAGCATCCCCTCGAAGCTCCGCGGGCGCCGGGCGCGAGCGAACCCGAGCGCCCCCGCGCAGTCCCCGCCTGCGTGACCTGGGGGTCCGGCCCGCCTCGGGGGGTCCGGGCCTCCCCTCGCAACCTTTAACCCCGGCCCGCGGAATCGCAGGGCCATGGCCGCGACACCGTCCCCGCCGCAGGTCCTCGCGGTGACGACCCCGGGCGTGGAGGGGTACCGGATCGCGAGATACCTGGGGATCGTGGCGGGCGAGGCGATCTTGGGCACCGGGTTCGGGGCCGACGTGCTCGCGGGGGTCACGGACGTCACGCGGAGCCGCGTGGCGGAGTGGGAGGGGGAGATCCAGCGCGCCCGGTCCACGGCGCTCTCGGAGATGTCCCGGAGGGCGCAGGCGTGGGGCGCGAACGCGGTCGTCGGCGTCTCCGTGGACACGGAGGCGATGGGACCGCAGGGGTCGATCCTCCTCGTCACCGCCACCGGGACGGCGGTCGTCGTCGAGCCGATCCCGCGGTGAGGCGGGCCGGGAGGTCACGAGATTCCCCTCGCGGACCGGTTCCAGGGATGGGAGATCGTGCACTTCGCGAGCAAGGCGAAGCGGTACGGGGTCCTCGACAACGACGGGCGGCTCGCGCTGTATGAGGCGGGCCGCCTCCGAATGCGGAACGAGGCCCTCGACGCCGCTGCGGCAGCCCGCCTGGAGGGCCTCCTCGCCACCCTCATCGAGGCGGGCCTCGGCGAGGCGGAGTGCGACCGCGGGGACTGCGAGGCGTGCGGGCGGCTCGCGGTGCTGGGACCGGAGGCCGCCCCCGCCCCTCCGGCGGTGGCTCCGGCCCCGGTGACGCCCGGGCCCGCGGCGGCCGCCCCCGAGACCCTTGCCCGGTTCGCGTACACGCCGCAGCGGATCCCGGACCTCGTGTTCTCCCCGCGGAACGCGGAGGTCCTCGCGAAGATCCAGGACGGCGTCGTCGAGGACGCGGAGGACTGGGTCCTCCACTACCAGGCGCGGCTCCTGGGCCTCCAGTCCGGGTTCGACCGCCTCTTGTGCCTCCCCCTGGTCCGGGGGGTGCGGCACTACGAGTACCAGGAGGCCACGGCGCTCAAGGTCCTCCGGGACATGCGCGGGCGCGCGATCCTCGCGGACGAGGTCGGCCTCGGGAAGACGATCGAGGCGGGCATCGTCCTCAAGGAGCTCGTCGTCCGGGGGCTCGCGCGGAAGGTGCTCGTCCTCACGCCCGCGTCCCTCACGACACAGTGGCAGGAGGAGATGGACGTGAAGTTCGGCCTCCGGTTCGAGATCATGGACGAGTTCGAGGACTGGGCCCGCCA
>Ga0209751_10004762_pt1 | contig 12907 bp, 10 predicted proteins | sample RifCSP13_1_FD_184019 | JGI IMG/M metagenome (GOLD analysis project Ga0209751, IMG submission 184019) | Soil microbial communities from Rifle, Colorado - Rifle CSP2_sed 13_1 (SPAdes) (version 2) | ecosystem: Environmental > Terrestrial > Deep subsurface > Rock core/Sediment | place: Rifle... | reverse complement strand
GTCACGCCCTAGCGCCTGGTCCAGCGCACGCCCAGCAAGCGCGGGATGTGAACCTGGGAGGCCAGGAGGGGGTCCTCGGTGGAGGGCGGCACCCCCCGCTCGACGGTCCGTTCCAGCGACCAGCCGGTATCGGCCGCAGCGTTGAGAAGGGTGGCCAGCGGACGGTGGTAAAAGGTCACCCGGCTCTGACCGGCCGGTTCTTCGGTGGAGCCGTCCGCGAGGTAGGCGCCCCACCGCCAGAAAACTTCGCCGTCGGTCCAATCGACCACCGGGCCGGATTCGGGTGCCGTGAACAGCGGATGGTTGACCACCAGCGCCAGTGAACCACCGCTTCGAACCACCTCAGCCAGAGCCGCGAAGAAGGAGGCGAGGTCGGCCAGGTGTTCCACGACCAGGCTGGCGTAGGCGCCGTCGAAAGCACCGGGGCGGATCCAGGCGAGGTTCGGCAACCGGCACCCGACTACCGGGCCCTCTGCGTGCGCCAGCCGTAATAACGCCAGGTTGAGGTCGCATCCGATGGCCCTCGCACCCGCCTCGACCACCGCCCGCATGACACGGCCTTCCCCGCATCCGGCATCGAGGTAGCTGTTTCCCGGCTGAGGATCGAGCAGGTCGACCAGGAGAGGCAAGACCTCCTCCAGGTAGGCAGGATCATCCGCCACCTCTCGCATCCACCATCTCGCCAAGTCGTCCCAATCCGTTCCCATGGGTCGTGAGGTTCCCAGGCCGGAGCGAATCTCGCCAGTCGGTGCTCAATCATTGGCCCCCGACGCCGACAATGACACAATGCCCTCCATGCAACCCGCTGCACCTGGAGTGTCTCGCCGGCAGGACCTCCGGCACCTGGCGGCATGGTTCCTGGTCGGGGTGGTGGTCGCCGTATTGCTGCAGTGGCTCCAGGTACGGGCCCTGGGGGGTGACTGGACCGGCTTGGTGAACGCCGGGCAACAATCGTCACTGCGCTCCCTGATCGAGGCGGAACTCGGTCCGGTGGCGACCGTCGGGCAAGCCGGACACGATGGCCAGTTCTCCTTTCTGATCGCCCTCGATCCGCTCGGGCAGGGACCGGCCCCCGATCTCTTCGACCACGGCGCCTACCGCTACCGCCGCATCCTGCTCCCGGCCCTCGGGGGTGGTTTTGGTCTGTGGGGTGGGAAAGCTGCTCTGCTGGGGCTGGTGGTGTGGACGGCGGTGGGCATGGGTCTGGCAACCGCGGCGATAGCCGACCTCGGAGGGGATATGGGGACCCGCCCGTGGGTCGTGGCCGGAGTGCTCGCCAACCCCGGCGTATGGTTGTCGGTCCAGCTTCTTACTCCCGACGTGCTCGCCCTCGGACTGGCGCTGACCGGCGCTGCGTTGTGGCGCCGGGGGCTCCGCACCTGGGGGATGGTGACGCTGGCACTCGCTGCCCTCGCCAAAGACCAGTACCTGTTGGTGGCGACCGGTCTGGCCGGTTGGGAGTGGTTCCGGGCCCATCGCCGCCCGGCGGTGGCACTCGTGCTGGGGGCGGTTACACCGCTGGCCATGTGGTCGATCTGGTTGACGGCCACCATGGGAGAGGGGCTCACCCCGCGCGGCAACTTCTCCCTCCCGCTGGTCGGCATTCTCGACGCGGCCAAAGGATGGGCCGTCACCGGGGCGAAGGACGTGACCTTCTCGCTCATTGCCACCGGTGGTTTGCTGCTGGCGGCCGTCGTCTCGCTCTTGGTGCGATCCGCCTTCTTGAGGTGGCTCACCTGGCCCTGGGTAGTCCTGGCGGTGGTCTCCTCAGGATGGGTCTGGAACCTTGGCAACAACTCGCTGCGGGTCTTCGCCCCGCTCCTCACCGTGGCCGTGCTCGGTGCGGGCAGCCTGATTGGACCGAGGTCGCCCGTGGAGGCACCGGCATGACCGGGTCCGTGGGAACTTTGCCGCGCCCGTCCCTCCGCCGGCTGGCCGGGTGGTTCTTCGTCGGTGTGTTGGTGGCCGGTTTCGCCCTGTGGAGCCAGTTGCGAACCGTCGACGGTGAACTGGCCTTTGTGCTGCGGGTCGGCAACGAGTCGGCTGCCCGCCCGCTCATCGAAGAGGAGCTGGGACCCATCCCGTTGACCGAAGGCCTCGGGCACGACGGGCAGTACTCGTATCTGATCGCTCGCGATCCGTTCGGGCTCAACGACCTCCCGGACCTGGCCGACGACGGCGCCTACCGGTATCGGAGGGCGCTGTACGGATGGTTGGCGGGGGGATTCGGGCTGTTTTCACCGCGGGCGGTGCTGGTCGGGCTGGTGGCATGGACGGTGATCGGGTTCGGAGCCGCTACCGCGGTAACTGCCGACGTCGCATCACTACTTGGCGCCCGATCGTGGGCGGTGCTGGGCGTGCTCGGCAACCTCGGCCTCTGGCTATCGGTACAGCTGGCTACCGCCGATGCGCTGGCGATGGCGCTGGCGATGCTGGCCGTCAGCCTGGCGCTCCGGCGGCGGACCGGGTGGGCGGTGTTGGCTCTGGCTGCGGCGACCCTCACGAAAGACGCCTACCTGCTGTTTGCCATCGGAATGGCCGGATGGATGTTCTTCGAGGACCGGCGGCGCCCGGCCATCGCCGTGGCCCTCGTTCCGGCCCTTCCTCTGGCACTCTGGATCGGCTGGCTGTCCTGGCAGGTCGGCGACGGCCTGTCCGCCAAGGATAATTTCTCGTGGCCGCTGGTCGGCTTGGTGGAATCCTTCTCGGAGTGGGAGAGCGCCGGCGATCTGGTGCAGGCGCTGGTGGCGTTGGCGGCACTGGTCGGGGCGTTAATCGTGGTCGTGTCAACCCGCTATCGGTTGATCGCGTGGTTGACGATCCCCTGGGTGGTGGTGGCGGCGGCCTCGTCGGTGGTGGTGTGGGGGGACGGGAACAACGCGGTCCGAGCCTTTGCTCCGCTGTGGTTGTTGGCGTGGCTGGGAGCCGGATGGTGGGTGCAGCCCCGGTCTGCCCAGGTCTAAGCGAGCACCTCGCGGAGGAACTTGCCGGTATAGCTCTCCGGGACCTCGGCCACCTGTTCGGGAGTCCCTTCGGCGACGATCCGGCCCCCCTCCTCCCCACCTTCGGGGCCCAGATCGATGATCCAGTCGGCCGTCTTGATGACATCGAGGTTGTGTTCGATCACCACCACCGTGTTGCCTGCGTCGACCAGTCGCTGCAGCACGCCGAGCAACTTGCGAATGTCCTCGAAGTGGAGACCGGTGGTCGGCTCATCGAGGATGTAGAACGTCCGTCCGGTCGAACGTTTGCCCAATTCCGATGCCAGTTTGACCCGCTGCGCTTCGCCGCCCGAGAGGGTGGGGGCGGGCTGGCCCAGGCGCACGTAGCCGAGCCCGACGTCGTAGATGGTTTGGAGCACCCGAACGATCTTGGGCTGGTTCTCGAAGAAGGTGAGAGCTTCCTCCACCGACATCCCGAGTACGTCGGAAATGGTGTGACCCTTCCAAAGGACCTCGAGGGTCTCCCGGTTGTAGCGCTTGCCTTTGCACACCTCACACGGCACGTACACGTCGGGCAGGAAGTGCATCTCGATCTTGATGGTCCCGTCCCCTTTGCATGCTTCGCAGCGCCCGCCCTTGACGTTGAAAGAGAAACGGCCCGGTTGGTAGCCGCGCGTTCGGGCGTCGGGAGTCGAGGCGAAGAGCATCCGGACGTGGTCGAACACCTTGGTGTATGTGGCCGGGTTGGAGCGGGGGGTTCGACCGATCGGTGACTGGTCGATATTGATGACCTTGTCGATGTGCTCGACCCCAACGACTTTCTTGTGCCGTCCCGGCACCTCCCGCGACCGGTACAGGGCATGGTGGAGCGACTTGGAGAGGATCTCCTGTACCAGCGACGACTTGCCGGATCCGGACACACCGGTGACTGTGACGAACAGGCCGAGCGGGAAACGAACGTCGATCTCCTTGAGGTTGTTCTCGCTGGCTCCCAGCACCTCGATGCCACTGCCGTTCGGACCGCGCCGGGAGGCCGGCGTGGGGATAGTGCGCCGTCCGGCCAGATAGTCGCCGGTGAGCGAGGCCGGTTCGGCCAGCACCTCGGTGAGGGTTCCTTCGACGACGATCCGGCCGCCGTGCTCCCCGGCGCCCGGCCCGATGTCGATGATGTGATCGGCGGTGCGGATGGTCTCCTCGTCGTGTTCGACGACGATCAACGTGTTGCCGAGGTCCCGAAGCCGCAGCAGGGTCTCGATGAGCCGCTGGTTGTCACGTTGGTGGAGGCCGATCGACGGCTCGTCGAGAATGTAGAGCACCCCAACCAATCCCGAGCCGATCTGGGTGGCGAGACGGATGCGCTGGGCCTCTCCCCCGGCCAGGCTGGCGGCGCCGCGGGCCAGGGTCAGATAATCGAGGCCCACGTCGAGGAGGAACTGCAGCCGGGCTCGGATCTCCTTGAGGACCCGCTCGGCGATCTTGAGCTGGCGGTCGGTCAGCTCGAGACCGGACAGGACGGCGGCTGCCCGGCCGAGCGGCAGCGAGGATATCTCGTGGATATTCTGGCCGTTGATGGTGACGGCCAGCGACGTGGGGTTGAGGCGGGCACCGCCACAGGCGTCGCAGGGGACCTCCCGCATGTACTCCTGGTAGTACTCGCGGGCCGAGTCGGAGGCGGCGTTCTCGTGCCGGCGGCTCAGGAACGGTACGGCTCCTTCGAAACTGGCCATGTACTGGCGTCTGCGCCCGAATCGGTTGACGTACGACACTTTGACCTGCTGATCGGCCATCCCGTACATCAAGGCTTCCCGGTGCCTTTCCGACAGATCCCGGTAGGAAGTCCCGGTTGAGAACCCGAGGTGTTCGGCCACCCCTTCGAGCACTCGTTGGTAGTACCGGCTGCGAGTTCCCGACCAGGGCAGAATGGCGCCCTGATCTATCGACAGGTCCTGGTTGGGGACGATCAAATCTGCGTCTACCTGGTAGCGAGTCCCGATCCCCGAGCACTCGGTACAGGCTCCGTACGGGCTGTTGAACGAGAAGTTGCGGGGCTGCAACTCTTCGAAGGAAAGACCGCAGTTGCTGCAGGCGAGATGCTGGCTGAAGGTGAGCGTCGGCCCGTCGACGATCTCAACGACCGCCACACCTTCGGCCAAATGAAGAGCCGTCTCCAGCGAGTCGGAGAGACGCCGCTCGATCCCTTCCTTGCGGACCAACCGGTCGACCACCACCTCGATGGTGTGCTGGAAATACCGGTCGAGCTTGATCTCCTCGGTGAGTTCCCGCACCTCACCGTCGATGCGAGCCCGGGCGAACCCCTCGCGGGCTAATTCCTTGAGCAGGGACTCGTACTCGCCTTTGCGGCCTCGCACCACCGGGGCCAGGACCTGAAAGCGCGTCTCCTCATCCAGTTCGAGGATCTGATCGACGATTTGCTGGGGGGTCTGGCGGGCAACCGGCTCGCCGCAGTTCGGGCAGTGCGGTGTGCCGATGCGGGCAAAGAGCAGCCGTAGATAGTCGTGGATCTCGGTGACCGTCCCGACCGTGGATCGAGGGTTGCGACTGGCAGTCTTCTGGTCGATGGAGATGGCCGGTGAGAGCCCTTCGATGAAATCGACGTCGGGTTTGTCCATCTGCCCGAGGAACTGGCGGGCGTAGGCCGAGAGGCTCTCGACGTAGCGACGCTGGCCCTCGGCGTAGATCGTGTCGAACGCCAGCGACGACTTCCCGGATCCCGAGATACCCGTGAACACGATCAATTGGTCGCGCGGCAGCTCGAGCGAGAGGTTCTTCAGGTTGTGCTCGCGGGCACCTCGAATAACGATGCGATCAGTGGACATACGTGCGTCAGACCTCGGACGCATGAGTGTAGTTGGAGGGTGTGACAACGAGCTGAGGGGACGGTGCTAGCCGGTTGGTCTTGCTCTGAGTGCCCGGGCAGCTCCAACGGCTACGAGGGCCAGCGCTGGAACCGCGATTTGCACCGCCCAGCCGAGCGAGTTCAGCTGGGCTTCCGTCAATTGGATGCTGATCGTCGCGACCAGCGCCACCAGACCACCCAGCATCAACCAGGTGTCCTTGAGGTCCCTTCGCCGGGTGGCGAGGATGACCGCCGGAATCAGCAGAAGGGTCCAGTCGTACACAACGGCGCGCGGGCTCATCCACAACGACAGCACCACGGAGAGGGCAAAGAGGCCGGTCAGGTCGGTGCGGTAATCCCTCCAATAGGCCCAGAACCAAACCAGGCCGCCGATCGCAGCCAGGATGGTCAGGACGACGATCGCTGAGTCTCGCCCGGGTAACAAGAGCGCGAAGAAACCGTACGGGCTGAAGGTACTGCGCAGGAACTCCGTGCTCCGGAAACCAACCAGCTCGGGGAGGCCCGTCAGGTAAGCCCGGGTAGCGTCCGGCCATAGCAACCACCCGATGGTCGCCAACGACCCCGCAGTGGCCAGAGCGGCGATCCAGGCGCGTCGGTATCGCCGAAGATCGATGGTCCACCAGAGAGCGGTACCCAGCGCAAGCTGGGGTTTGAATATGAGCAAACCCAACGCAATCCCCGCCAGTGGCTGGTTGCCCTTGTCGAGCATGGCAAAACAGGTCGCCAGCAGCAGCAGACTCAGAAAGCTGTTCTGCCCGAGACGAACCCCCACGAACACCGGGTAGAACAGAAACGCTCCGGCCGCAACCGCCGGCGAGATACCTCCACCGGCGAGTCGGAGGCCGGCGCCGAGGGCGAGAATCCCCATCCCAGTCCAAATGAGCAAGCCGGTCCGATACGGAAGCTCTGCCATCGGCATGAAAAGTGCCGCGAAGATCGGTGGGTTCACGAACAGCCGCGAAGGATCCCGGTCGTCGTCACCGGTGGTCGTTGCCAGCGCGGCCAGAAACTCGCTCTCGTCGTACAGGGTCGACCCGTCACCAGTCGACAAGATCTGCCCGGCGGTGTGAAATATCGCATAGTCGATTCCCAGCGGATTCCCGTTGGGATCCGCGCCTCCATCGGCATCGACCAATCCGATGATCCAGAGCACCCACGCGGCCACAACAGCGACCATGCTGCCGCAGAGCAACACGAGAGCGTATCGGCGCAGGGCGACCGGGCGGCTACTCATCCGCGCACGTTAATGCCCGGCATCCGCCGAACCTCGCTCGCCTCTTGACATGGATCGCCGGACCGCCCATACGAGCACGACGGTAGTGAATAGCGGAGCAATCGCGCGGGTGTTGTCGTAGTAGTTGTACCAAACGTGCGCCCTGAGGAAGACCGCTACCACGGCGATTCCGAGGCCGGTCAGGGTCATCAGGTCGCGCCCGGACATAGTCTGGCGAAGTGCCAGCACAACGACCGCGACCACAACCAACCCGACCACGAGCCTGAGATCGGGTGCCTGCAACCACTGACGAAGGGCCTGCCCGAACCCGACCAACGGACCCCCCAATTCGTTCGACTCCATCGTCGTTATCGGCACGTCCATTTGCCGGCGGACCCACCAGGCCCAGGACCCACTCGCGAGTAACGGGACGGACAAGACCATGAGTGCGCCCGAGCGCTCCCGAGACCACAAGTAGACGGCGACACCGGCAACCGGCAGCAACATGACCTCACGGGCCAGCACCGCTCCGCAGGCCGCCACCACCATCCCCATCCAATTTCGCTTGCGCGCCGCGTAGACCGCAACCATGACTAACGCCCACGCGATGACCCCTGATCCATCGAAAGCGAGTTCGAACAGGATTCCAGGATTCAACGCAAATGCCAGACCGAACCATCGACCGGCACCCGTCGCCAAGGCGAATGCCGCGGTTGCCCATGTTCCGACTCCAATTGCGAGCACGTTGATGAGCAGCATGAACCAGAGGATCCCCGTATCGCCGAACCACGATCCTGCGCTCGCCATCAGCGGGTACAACATCCGTTGTGATCGATAGGTGGGCCGTTCCATCAGCGTTGCGTTGGCGACAGGAGCGAGCAATAGCGGATCGTGCGCCTGCACGAAGAAGTACTTGCCGTCGTGACCGGTTCCATCGGTGAGGGGGATGTCACCCAATCGGTCCTCGACATAGTCTCGGAGTGGGGCCTCGACACCGACCATGAGAGGCCCGGCCGGGTCCCAATCGTGAATGGCCAAGGTCACCCACATGGCCATAAGACCGACAAGGATTCCAGCTGCCCCCACCAGGGCGATCCCGGGTTTGTTCTCGTTGTACATCGGCGCCCGGTCAGTCGCCATGTGATCCGGCGGCCATCACCTCAGCCGATCCCTTCGCGAAGACCACGAGCACGAATGTCGTAAAGACCGGCGCTATTGCTCTCGTGATGTCGAAGTAGTTGAGCCAAACCTGCCGGGTGAGGAAGGGTGCCAGGACCACGAAACCGAGCGTCGAGTAGGAAACAAGGGAGGGACGACGCGCCGCCTGCATGGCCGCAACCAGCAACATTGCTATCACCACCGTGCCAAAGAGAAGATTGCGACCCGGCTCTTCGATCCAATGGGAGATCGCGCCGGCCAACCCAACGAAGGGGAGGGCGATCTCCTTGGATTCGGACGTCAGCAGCGGAACACCCAGCTGGAAACGAACCCACACCGCCCAGAGAGCCGCCCCAGCGGCAGGCCAGGCGGCCATTGCAATCGCCCGAACACGGTCGTCCCTCCACAACCGGACGGCCAGCCCAAGCGCGACCAGGATCATCGCTTCGCGAGCCAGAACCGCGCCGGCGACGGCAACCACTGCCCCCCTGTACTTGCCTTCGACGATGAGCCAAATACCGAGCACCGCCAGCGCCCAACCCAGTGCCCCGGCTCCATCGATGATCAGCTCGAAGATGACACCCGGATTGAGCGCGAAAGCCAACCCCAACCAGGGGCTGGCGCCCAAAGAGACTGCCAACCTGGAGGCGGCCCAGGTCCCCAGCGCGATGGAGAAGAGATTGACCGCTACCAGGCCCCACACCACCGCCCAGCCACTCAGAAGGCCCCCTGCCGAAGCCAACAGTGGATAGAGCATACGCTGGGTTCTGTAGACGGGCCGGTCGATTAGGACGGCGTGGTCGTCGGGGGCGAGCAAGAGGGGATCGTGGGCCTGGATGAAATAGAACTTGCCGTCGTGCCCTTGTCGAGCCACCGGTCGGACATGATCCAGTCGCTCATCGACATATGAAACGATGCCCGGATCGTCCTCGCCCACCCTCAGCAGCGCTGAGGCGTCCCAGTCGACCGACGAGAGCAGCGCAACGATGGCCGCCACTCCGCAGACAAGACCGGCCAACGCAACGATGAGCCCTTTCCCGGTTTCGAGTCGCGTTCTTCGCATCAACGTTCGCCACGTTACCGGTAACCCAGTTCGGATCCGTGGATGAACGATGCCCGCGACTGGTCACGCAGTCAACTTTTCCTCATTCGGAACACTGAGAGGTGGAGGTTGTACAGCCTCTGCTTCGCGCACCAACCTACGGACAACCCCCAAGAGGGCCACCAGGATCATCGCTCTCTCCGAGAAAGCCAAAGCTCCAGATATCGCGCTCTGCTGGTCGATAACCAGGAGCACAAACCGGCCACCCAGGGTGAGAGCTGCCCATGCCAACAGCACCCATCTCGTTGGGTCCGACCACCTGGACGAGTGGCGTGCTAGGACGATCGCAATCGGAATCAGAACGACGTCGTAGTGATCCCACGACAATGGTGAGGCCAGGACGGCCACGGCGATCGTCCCCCATAGAGCGACATCGAGGTTCACCCGCCGGTCCCATATCCAAGGGAGAATCGCAACGAGGAGAAGAACTGAGAGGGCTGTCGCAACTCGAACGGGCATTCCCATCAACACGAATCTGCCGGCGAGAGAACCGTTGCCGGAGAACCCAATCCAGGTTGAACTGGCCGTCGTCATGCCATCCCAAACCTGCCGCGGCGAAAGCCGGAACACGACGCTTGCCAGGGCGGCCAAGGCTCCACTCGTTGCCACGGCGGCTGCCGCACTTCGGCGATGCCCTCGTCCCAACAAGAGGACCACCAGTAGTGCCGGCCATAGCTTGAGAGTGATAGCCAGTCCCAGTGAAACGCCTCCAGGAATAGAGTCCGTACGCCTCATGAGTCCAACTGCAATGGTGACCAAGGCCGCAACGACGAACGACTGCGAACCGAACTCGAAAGCCGAAATGGCGGGATGACTCAGAATGAGCAGCGGAGCAGCCAATAGCAACCAGTCAGCCCTGATGGAGGTGGCTGCCGCAATAGATAGGAGGAAGGCTACTGCCGCAGCCGTGTTGAGAATCAAAGAGAGCATATGGAGGGTGTTGGGCGACACGAGGAGAAGCGGAAGCAGGAGTAACAGCGCGCCAGGGGTTCTGGGGTGCACGCGCACTGCATTTCCGAGTTCGGGTACACCGATGTCACCAAGCACGATCTCGTACTGTTCGGCGAGATCCTCGATCGGCTGGTAGGGGCCCTGTCCATTGACCACCGCCCTCACAACCAGCCAATCGAGGGTCAAGTCCGATGATGCGCCTGACAGCTTCGGGAGTCCAAGACTTGCAGCTCCAAGCCAAACGACAATGAGAGCATACGCTGTGGCGATTCCCAGCCTGAGGACGCGATCGCGCGACTCCGCCGTCACTGACTGCGGTCCCGACTGGTGTGCGACTGTATCCGACGCGCCAACCCTGAGCAGGCGCAGCCGGTATACCGCGGCCGGCCCGTCATGTTCTTCCCGACGACACAGGGCCGGCAGAGGTGGAACAAAGCTCCAATCTGTTCTCCTCCTGGAGCGTGCCAGCCTACCTCAAGGCCAAGCTCCGGCTATGGAACGCCAATAGCGGCCAGCACGTCAGCCTCCAGGACACCCAGATCCGCGCCGAAACCATCTAGTGTGCCAGGCCAGGAGAGACTCTCAACAGGTACTGATGGCCGAAGGCACTTTCGAAACACCTGCCGCCGACGTCGGGAAACGTTGGGAACGCTTGGGCCGACTCGGTCGGTCGAACGCCATCCTGCTCCTGTGCTGGTTCGCCCTGATCCTTGCCCTGAAGTGGCCCACCTTGGTCGAGCCACCGGTCTGGGATGCGTCGATGAGTGTCTTCCCGGCTGCAATCACCCTGGCCGAGAGCAACTTCGATTTGGGTTACTTGCTGGACCAACCCGGCTACCTGGACGGTGGACCCAACGTTCACAGCCTCTCCCTCATCACTTGGCTTACGGCCGGGGTCATAGCTGTAATCGGCTTCGGTCCAGGCTTGTTTCCCGTTCTGCACATCGTCCACTTCCTCATTGCGGCGTTTGCGTTCACGGGTCTCTACCGTCTTGGCGAGTTGGCCTTCGGAAGCACACTGGCCGCGGTCACCGCGGTCACGGCGTTGACCATTCCGGTCGTCCTCACCCAAGTCGGATCCATGTATCTCGAGATCGCGCTATTGGCAACCGCAGTCCACGCCGTGCTCGCCTGGCAGCGAAACCGCCTGGTCGCGGCCACCGCGTTCGCTTCGGCGGCAGTGTTGATCAAGGGTTCAGGTGTGTTAATTGGCGGTGCGCTGGCAGTCGCCGCTCTCCTCACCCGACGACCTCGGCCAGAGAAGCTTCGATCAGCGGCGGTACTAGTGACACCGTCCATCATCGTCAGCCTGTTCCTGTTCGATCGGGCGACCGTAGCAAGTTCCTACACCTACGGGACCTACCGCTTGGAGACAAGCTCGTTTCTTAGTCACATCCCGGACGTGCTGCTGTTGCTTATTCTGTTCGCAATCGCATCGTTCTTGACACTTCGTCATGACGCCCGGAGCCCTGCCTCCTCACCCTCGGGGAATGAGCATTCGAAGCCGGTGCTGATCTCCGCTGCCCTCGTCGTCTTGGCCTTTGTGGGCTTCTTCTTTGTGATGCTGCCGTTGACGGGCAAATTCTTCTCGGTGCTCCCCCGCTACTACACCCTGGTGGTGCCGTTCATGTTGCTGGGATTGGCAGCGGTTGCCCATCAGCCGAGAGCAAGGGCGGTGGCGTTTGGAGGACTCGCCCTGCTTCTGGTCTTCTCGATCGTGAATCGCAACGGGAGCTTCTATGCCGACAACGATCTCGAGAACTTCGCGCTCATCGAAAGGTCCGGCGCGTACCTTGCGCTACTGGACCTCCAGCAGATGGGGATTCAGGCTGTCGTGGCTCTGCCAGACGACGTTCCGGTGTTCTATGATCAACCTGTCCACTACAAGCTGGCATACCCTCAGATGGGTTACGCGCAGGGTCCAATACCCGGCGGGCACAGCATCTTTCATGAAACCCCGTTCCGGGACGGTCGTCTCGCAGATTTCCCGGATGAGTTCTACATGCTGTATGAATACCCGTGGCTCGGCGGGGAGATAATCCAATCCGTCCGAGAACAGGCATTGGCTGACCCAAGTCGCGATGTGGTCGTGAAGGAACTCTGCTCTACTTCCTTTTGTAGCGACATCATCCACGTGCTGCCGGCTACCGGCCCATGATCCCGAAAGGACCGGCGTCACTCATGCATTCTCGAGATGCCGAGGGAAGCTGTTGACAGAATCCACAGCCATACCTTTCAATCGGCCGGGGTTGGCGGGCAATGACCTGGTTTATCTGCAAACCGCCCTAGAGTCGGGCCACATCTCGGCAGGAGGCCCCTTCGCCGCGCAGGTTTCATCACTGCTGGCTGCAGAGACCCAAGCCGCCGACGTTCTACTCACAACGTCCGGTACGGACGCGCTAGAGATGTCGGCCCTGATGTTGGATCTGCAACCAGGTGATGCCGTGATTGTCCCGTCGTTCACGTTCGTCTCGACAGCTCTGGCGTTCGTCCGGGCCGGGGCCCGCATCCTGTTCGCCGATATCGAACCGGAAACGCTGGGCATAGATCCATCGCACGTCGCCCGGCTGATGGACAAGAGCGTGCGAGCCGTTGTGGCTGTGCACTACGCCGGCGTGGGCTGTGATCTGGAAGGACTCCGAGCCGTTCTGGCCAAATGGGAA
>Ga0209751_10004758_pt1 | contig 12910 bp, 10 predicted proteins | sample RifCSP13_1_FD_184019 | JGI IMG/M metagenome (GOLD analysis project Ga0209751, IMG submission 184019) | Soil microbial communities from Rifle, Colorado - Rifle CSP2_sed 13_1 (SPAdes) (version 2) | ecosystem: Environmental > Terrestrial > Deep subsurface > Rock core/Sediment | place: Rifle... | reverse complement strand
CACGGCCATCCTCCCCCGCGCGCGCCCAAGAACCCCGCGAGGGGGGTTAACCGTTTGGCCCGTCAGCCCGCTCGAAGGAGCATGACGCGCCGGCCCCTTCCACGCACCGTTCAATTTCCCCGCGCAGCCCCTCATCGACCTCGAATCCCAAGGCGTCCCGCTTGAGGCGCGCGGCCTCCGCGAGCGTCGTGCCCGTGCCCACGAAGGGGTCGAGCACGAGGTCTCCCTCCACGCTGAACATCGAGATGAGCCGGCGCGGGACCTCCGGCGGGAACGCGGCGGACCGCCGCGCGCCCTCGCCTCGCGCCTGCTTCGAGCCCTTGACCTCCCAGACCTGGGAAAACCACACGTCGCGCTCGGCCTTCGTGTACACCGAGCGGGTCCGCGTCTCGTCGAGCCGCGGGAACTTGCGCAAGGCCCCCTTGCGGAAGATCAGGATGAACTCGCAGTCGAGCGTCACGTAGGCGTTTGGCGGCAGGAAACCCGACCCCAGGAAGGCGTTGGGCTTGTTCGTCGGTTTCTTCCAGAGGATGTAGGGCAGCGCGTCGAGGCCGAGGGCGAGGAAGCTCTCCATGACGCGCGCGTGGTTCGGGAAGAGCCGGAAGCGGCCGTCGACCTTGCGAAGCGCGTCGCCGACCACGACGCAAGCGAGCCCCCCGGGGACGAGGACCCGAGCGACCTCGCGCCACACCTCGTCGAGCCGCGCGTGCATCTCGTCGTAACTGCGCGCGCCCTGCGAGGCGAAGAGCCCGTCCCACATCGCGATCATCGGGTAGGGCGGCGAGGTAACCGCGAGCGCGACGGACCCGTCCTGGAGCTGCTCCATCCTGCGGGAGTTGCCAAGGACGACCCGGACGGCGGGCGCGCGGCTCAATCTGCCTGCCCCCTTGGCGGCCCCCGTTGACTCCGCGGGCGCGCTTGGCGGGGCAAAGGACCAGGTGCCTCTCGAACCCTTGCCCCGGCGCGTCAGGTAGCCTTGGCCGCTTGCCCGAGGGACCCTCCCCCGCAAGCCTTCGCGCTCCCCCCCTCGACCACCGTTTCCCGTGGAGGATGCCCACGCCTGGCTCCCGTTTTTCCTGCCAGGCGAGGCTCCGAGATTCGCCGGTGAACGTATAAATACGGGCAACACGGGTCGAGCGAAATGAGGTCGCAAGACCTCAATTGGAGGACAAAACCGAATGAAGACCGTATTTGGAACGAAGAACAAGAAGGCTGTGTCCCCCGTTATCGGAACCATCTTGATGGTTGCGATCACGGTGGTCCTTGCGGCCGTCTTGTACGTGATGGTGTCCGGGATTGGCACGAACCCGAACACAAACAACCCGAGCACCGTGCTGCAGGCCCAGAACTGGAACGCTGGGAACCTGCTGGTGAACGTCCAGTCGTCGAGTGGGGCAACCGTAAACCCGACGGACTTGACGTTCATCATCCAGGACCGCAACGGCACGACGTACTACACCGGCGTGGCTGGCCTCAACACCCTGACGAGCGGCACGAACGTGAACATCACGTACCAGGACAACATCGACCCGAGCAAGGTCGGTGCTGGTGACAGCGTGAAGATCACGGTCACGCCGACCTCGAGCACGGCGATCCAGGGCGGCCGGATCCGGCTCTTCTACCAGAGCAACGAGATCGGCGCCGTCGCCCTGCCGTAAAGCCGGCTTACGTTGTGGCGGATTCTTCTCTCTTCCGGGCCGGAAACGGCCCGACCTGTCTTTTTTTTTCGAACTCCGGCTTTCTTGCCTCTCGCGGGCTGCCGAAAGCCGCCTGGCGCCCGTGCTTCACGGGCGCTGGCTCCCACCTCGCCGACCCTGGGATAAACGTATTAATATCGCCGAAAGGTAGCGCGCTCCCGTGTCCCTCCAATGAGGCGCAAGGTTCCCCTCGTCCGCCTGAAGAGGCGCGGCGTCGCTCCCGTAGTCGGGACAATCATGATGGTCGCCGTAACCGTCGTGCTCGCCGTCGTCGTTTTCGTCCTCGTCTCGGGGATGCTCTCGCCACCTCCGCCCACGCCGGTCTCGATCACCTTCTCGAACACTCCGTGGGTGGGCGGCAGGCACTCGGCCATGATCGAATCTGCGACGGGCGTGAGCGCGTTTGCCTCAAGCGCGGTGACCTACCAGGTCCTCAGCCCCGAAGGCGACCAGTACTTCGTGGGGGCGGGCAACGCGACCCAAACAGTCGGGGGCATCGACGTGACAGTGACCTACGTGGACAACGACGGAAACGACCGGATCACCGCCGGCGACTCGGTCGTGATTCAGGTGGAGCCCGAGGCCAGCGCCGCCGCCGTCGAGGGCGGCGTCATCAAGCTCTTCTTTGAGGGCCGCCAGCTCGCGAGCCACAGCCTCTAGCTCGCGCGGGGACGCGCGGGGATCTTCCGGGTCGCTGGCTCTCGGAGGCGAAGGGTCTTTAGGCGCCCCACATCTGCGCGGGCGTGGGACTCCAAGCGCGCACGTGGCACCGGCCAAGCGCCCTTCGGCGCGGCCGGCGCCGCGCGGTTTCCGCCGTGGTCGGCGCCGTGCTCATGGTCGCGGTGACCGTTGTGCTTGCCGCCGTGCTCTACTCCATGGTCGTAAACACGGTCCCGCCGGCGCGCCAGCCCGTGTCCCTCGTCGTGACCCAGGGCCCTACGACGGCAAACGCCACAAACGCGTCGCGCAACGACACGTACCTCGAGGTCATCCGCAAGCTCGGCACCGACGACCTGCGCTGGAACGAGTCCTCGTTCGGGCTCCTCGTCCAAGGAGCCAACGGAACGAGCCTGGTCGCGCACACGTGGGCGGTCACGGACCTCGACGGCGACGGGCGCGCGGGCGCGGGCGACCGGATTCTCGTGCGCGGGATGGACGCGGCCTACCACGGCGCGCACCTCCGGGTGTATTACCAGGGCGCGATCGCAAGCGACGTCGTGCTTGCCTGAGGCGCACGCGTTCGTGAGCGCCGTGACGAAGAGGACGCGCCAGACGGGGTTGCGGAAGAGTTCGCGCATGGTCTCCCACGCCTGGAGGCGCTCGAAGTCCGCGACGGTCGGCGTGCGCACCTTGGCCTCGACAAGGCCCGCGAACCACCCGGCCGCGAGCGTGGGGTGGATCGCGGTGAACCCCGCGACCCCTGCGGCTGTGGCGACCGAATAGGGGTGGCCGCGCGCGAGCGCCGCGCCAAGGCCGGCGAGGACTCCGTGGATGATCCACCAGAGCGCAAGGGCCTCGCCCGCCCTGGCGAGGTTCCCCTGGAGCGTCTGGTAGAGCACGAGCCAAAAGAGCAGGAGGGGGATCGACCAGGCAAAGAGGGTCCCCCAGGGGACCTTCCTTTCCGGGACCTCGTCAAGGCGCTCGAATGGCGGGAGGGCACTGAGCCCCCGCTCGAGCGCTGCGCGCACGCCCTTCAGGTGGCCCGCGCCGACGACCGCGACGACGCGCCCCTCCTTGGCGGCGAGCAAGACCTTCTTCGCGAGGTACTCGTCGCGCTCGTCGATGAGTACGCGCTTGACCGACGGGGCGAACCGGCCAATCTCCTCCATCATCTCCGTGAGGACGTCCTCGTCCATCATCTTGGCAAGCTCGGCCTCGAGGTCGGCCTTCCCCTTGGCCTCCGTATCGGCCTGGTCGGCCATCCGGCGCAGCCCGAAGAGGACCTGCCATGCTTCCCAGGCGAAGCGCAACTTCTCGACGACCGTCATCAGGCGCCAGGCGCGCTTCAGCGTGACGCCGATGTCGCGGTCGAGGAGCGCGAGCTTGAGGCCGCGCCCGTGGGCGAGGTTCACGGCCTCGATCATCTCGGCGCCCGGCTCGACGCCGAAGCGCTCGGCCAGGCGCCGCTGGAAGCTCGCGAGGAAGAGCTGGGCCATGAAGAAGTACGCGCGCCCCGAGCGCAGGATTTCCGTGACCGGTGTGCGCCCCCACTCGCCGCGGTCGCGCAGGGCCTTGTAGCGCCCCGCGTCGAGCTCGACGCCCACGATGTCGGGCTTGAAGGCCTCGAGGGCCGCCTGGACCTCCTCGACGCTGCGCTTCGAGACGTGCGCCGTGCCGACGAGCACGACCCCTTCAGAGACCCGCTCGATCATGGCAGACGCGCACCCCCAAGGCTTCGACCCAAGGCCGTCCGGCGGGCCGTGCCTTCAAAGGGGCGCGTCAGCCCGACTCCTTCACGTCGATCGCGCTGTCGCAAACGAGCTTGAGGATGACCTCGAGGTCCTCGGGCGTCTGCTCGTGGATCGAGAGCACGAGGGTCATGACCTGGCGCACGCGGAGCGAGTTGATGAGGTAGTACGCGAACTCCGAGAGGGCCTTCTCGTCGTTGTGCATCGCGAGCGTGTTCATCGCGTCGAGGAAAAGGATCGTGCCCTTCGTGCCCACTTGCTTGAGCCACGTCTCGACCTTCAGCATGATGTTCTCAAGCATGGTCGGCGACTCGATGTAGGCCGTGTTGTCCTTCTCGCCGCCCGTCGAGCCGACGATGAAGGAGATGCAGTCGACGAAGTAGAGGTTCGAGACGGAGACCCCCTCGGCCTCGAGCTGCTGCTTGATGACCGACGAGGGGATCGTCGAGGTGACGTAGATGACCTTCTTGTTCTGCTTGTTCGCGTACTCGACGACGGCCTTCATCGTCTGGAAGTAGAAGTTCAGGTCGCACATGAGCGCGATCGCCGCGTTCGGGGCCGCCTCCTCGAGGCTCTGTTGGACGATCCGCTCGACCTCGACCGGCATAGGGGGATTCAGCCCTCCCGCATCGACGCCTTGAGCATCGGCACCATGATGAGCCCGTGGCTCGTGAGGTCGAACACGTAGCGCGCGCGCGAGTGGACGGTCCCGCGCATCTTGACGACCTGGATCGTCCGCAGGAGGTAGCCCCGCGAGTCGTGGTTGCCAAGGAGCACGATCCCGTCGGCCACGGCTTCCTCGACGCCGAAGGTCGAGTAGGCCGACTCCCCCGCGCGCGTCTCGCTCGTGGCGACCGTGGTCACGCCGGCACCGGCAAGCGCGCGGCCGAGCTTCAGGGTGAAGTCCCGGATGAGCTCGGGCTTCGAGATCCGCTGGCACACGCCCGTCAGGGAATCGATCACCATGCGCGTTGCGCCTTCGTCCTTCACGGTCTTCGCGAACCACTTGAGCAGGGCGTCGACGTCCTTGTCCGAGAGGTCCGCCGAGATGTTGAGCTTCTCAAAGACCTCGGCGGAGTCGTAGAAGTGGAGCTTCTTGTTGACAAGCCCCTTCTCGAAGAAGGCGAAGGAGGCGGCGTTCTCGACGACGCGCTCGACGGTCTCCGTCGTCGAGAAGAAGATCCCCGCCTCGCCGGCGCGCGCGCCGTTCACGAGCATCTCGAGGGCGAGGGTCGTCTTGCCCGTCCCGCAGGCGCCTGAAAGGAGCACGAGGTTCCCGAGGGGGATGCCGCCGTTCAGGACCGAATCGAGGCCGCTGATGCCGGTTTTGGCGCGGGCTTCCCCCGCGCCGGGGGACTCCCCACCCCCGCTTTTCTCGGCCAAGCCAACCCTCTGGACGGGAAGTATTCCTCCACAATCCCGCGTCTGTAGGAGCGGTCTGTGCATATATATGGATTGTGGGGCAAAAAATCGCGGCCAGTCAGCGTGTCAGATGCGATCTGGAAAACGGGGAAAAAACGTGTGCGCGCACCGAGTTTTATAGAGTCGGGCGAATACTCGCGCACGAAGGGTTGCGCGCGTGGCGGAGTGGGTCGACGGCGTGCGCGTGGCATTTGCCCTTGGAGGCCTCTGCCTCGCATCGCTCACCGACCTAAAGACGCGCGAGGTCCCCAACGAGTTGTGGTACGCGCTTGGCGCGGCGGCGCTCGCCCTCATGGCGCTCGATTTCAATGGGACGTTCGGAGGGGCCGCCTGGGCCCTTGCGGTCCCCGTGGGCCTGCTCTTCGTGGTGGCCGTGACCGGCGGCGAGATCGTCTCCGTGTTCCCGGAGGGCGAGGAGCCGCCCGAGGGCTTTGAGCCGACGCCCGCCCAGCGGCGCACGATACGAATCGACATGGCGCTCACCGCGCTCCTCATCGGGAGCGCGCTCGCCCTATTCGTCCTCGCGAGCAGTTGGGACCTGGGGAGGCGGGTCGGGTCCCTTGAAGGCCCGCAGGCCCAAGCGTACTCGACTTCGATCATGTTCGGCCTCGCCATCGGCCTTTACATGGCTTCGCTCCTTGCCGGCGGCGGCGACGCGAAGGCCCTCATCCTTCTCGCCGCGCTCTTCCCCCGGGCTCCCGCGCTCCCGGGCTTGCCTCTGGTGGCGCCGAGCGCCCTCTCGATCGAGCTCCTCCCCTACTCGCTCGCGGTGTTTTTCAATGCGGGGCTCCTGCTCGTCCTGCTGAAGGTGCCCCTCTCGCTGGCGATGAGCGCGCGCGAGGGTAGCGTGAAGCTCCCGCAGTCCCTGTTCGGTCACCCGAAGCGCGTGGACCTGGTGAACCTCGAACGGGAGTGGGTGATGGGAAAAATCGATGAGGGCGCCTTCGTCGAGACGCGGATGGTCACGCACGGGGCCCACTCGGACGGGGAGCAGGCCAAAGCCCTCGCGTTTCTAAAGGAAAGCGGCGCCGAGAGGGTTTTCGTAACCTCGAAGGTCCCGTTCATGGTCTACCTCCTCGTGGGGTTCGCCTTCGCGCTCCTGTTCACGAGCCCGCTCTATTTCGTGGCACGCTGACCACGAGTGGGGCCTTAGCAGGCCACCGCGCCGCTTCGCGAAAACCCGGGCGGCGCGCCCAAGCCTTTTTGAGGCCACAGGGCGCCATCCGAGGTTCCCGGGAGGGCTTGAAGTGCCGCGCCAAGGCTCAAGGAAAACGGGCTCGAGGGATGAGATCGTCCTCCAGGTCGCCGTCGACACGACGACCCTCAAGCGCGGCCTCCAGATCGCCCGCGAAGCGGCCGCGGGCGGCGCGCAGTGGCTCGAGGTGGGGACCCCCCTCCTCAAGAGCGAGGGGATGGAGGCGGTCCGAGCCTTCAAGAAGGCGCTAAAAGGGAAGGTCATCGTCGCCGACATGAAGACGGCCGACGTGGGGGGCGCGGAGGTCGAACTGGCCGCAAAGGCCGGCGCCGGGGTCGTCCACGTGCTCGGCTCGGCCCACGATGAGACGATCCGCGACGCGGTGCGCGCAGGCCGCAAGTACGGCTGCTGGATCGCGATCGACCTCATGGGGATCGGCGACAAGGTCAGGCGCGCGAAAGAGGTCGAGGCGATGGGGGTCCACCACGTGAGCGTCCACGTGGGGGTCGACGAGCAGATGGTCGGCCTCTCGCCGGTCAAGATGGTGCGGCGGGTCGCGGAGGCCGTCTCGATCCCCGTGGCCGCCGCGGGGGGCCTGAACCCCGAGACCGCGCCCGCCGTCACGAAGGCCGGCGCGACGATCATCATCGTCGGCGGGGCGATCACCAAGGCCGAGGACCCGAAGGCCGCGACGGAGAAGATCCTCAAGGCGCTGAAGACCGGCAAGGCGCTGCCGACGGAGCTCTTCCGCAAATACGCGCAGAGCGAGCTTGTCGAGGCCTTCACCCTCGCCTCGACGCCGAACATCACGGACGCGAACCACCGCAAGGGCGCGATGAAGGGGATCCGGCCCGTGAACCACGGCCCCCTCAAGATGGTGGGGCGCGCGGTCACGGTGCGCACGGTGAACGGGGACTGGGCGAAGCCCGTCGAGGCGATCGACGTGGCGAAGCCTGGCGAGGTCATCGTGATCGACGCCCAAGGCGGGGAGACGGCGGTCTGGGGCGAGCTCGCGTCGTGGTCCTGCAAGCGCAAGGGGGTCGCCGGCGTCGTGATCGACGGCGCGATCCGCGACGTCCCCGACATCCGCGCCATGGGCTTCCTCGCCTTCGCGCGCCACGTCGTCCCCGACGCCGGCGAGCCGAAGGGGCACGGCGAGATCGGCGCGGAAATTGTCTGCGGCGGCCAGACGGTCCGCGGGGGCGATTGGGTCGTTGGCGATGACTCGGGGGTCGTGGTCGTGCCCCAAGAGCGCGCGGTCGAGATCGCGAACCGCGCGGTCAATGTTTTCGAGACCGAGAACCGGCTGCGCGAGGAGATCCGCCGAGGTTCGACGCTCTCGAAGCAGCTCGAGCTCGAGAAGTGGGAGAAGGTCGGTTAGCGCGCGCCGGGCAGGAGCGCGAGGCGCACGGCCTCGAAGGACGCCTGGTCGTCCGGGGCCAGGAGCGAGGCGAACTTGGGCTCGCGGTCAAGCGCCCCCGGCCATCGCGAGAGGATTACGCCGCCGTTGGCCGTCCCGAGGCAGACAGGTTTAAGCCGCGGCTCCTGGCGGTGCAGCCATTCGAAAACGCGGCCAAGCCGGACGACGTGGTCTGCGCCCACGGCGGCGACTTGAGCGGGCGACAGGTAGGTCGCGCAGCGCGAGAGCTCGGAGAGCCGCGGCGGGAGGGGCCCTTTGAGTTCGGCCTCCGTGAACCGCCACCTGATGTTGTCGTGCTCGGGCCCGGAGAACATACCAAGGGGGGCCGTCTTCTCCGCCAGGGCCTTCAGGTACTTCTCCGCGAGCGCATCTTCGATGAGCGCGGCGGCGGCGCCGTGGTCGCCCTCGGCGTACCCCTTGGCCTTTTCGCGCCAGTACTGCGGCAAGAAGAGGACGCCCTGCATGAAGTCGCGGCGGGGGTCGACTCGGGGGGGCGCGAGTTCGTCCTCGCCGAGGTACTCGAACTCGATCCGCGCCCGCACGACGGCGCCCCCGAGGTAGAGGTCGGCTTGGCCCCTCACCTGGAGGATCGCCGTGGCCGCGTACTCGGCAAGGACCTTCTCCGCGTCCTCGGCCGTCCGGGGAGGCGGGTGCTGCTTGACCTGGACCGCAGCGCCAGCCGTTCGCCGGGCGACCTCGAGCGGCGTGCCTTGCCGCGGCACGACGCCGGCGGCGATCCACCCCGAGAGGAGCGAGCCGTAAGCCCTTTGGGAGTCCTTGGAGGGCGTGGCGTACCAGAACACGTAGGCATCGTCGTCGGTCTTGTCGGTAATCATTTGGCCCAAGTTTCCCGAGCCCCGCGGGGGCCGATAACCGTTTGGTTGCCGGTCCAGGTGCGCAAGGCCGTTTGAGGGGCGCCCGTGTGTTTCGCCCAGGGTCCCCTATGCGATCGGCGATTCAAAGACCAAAACGCATAGAGTTTTATATACTATGTATGTGTTTTAGTGGAATCATGAATGAAAGCATACTGCAAGACCTCCGCAGCGCGTTCCTCTCCAGACGCTCGCTCGAGAATCTCCCCGAGGAGATCTGGAAGCGAACAAGTGCGCTAAACACCTGGGGAACCAATGCAATCGAAGGGAACACCCTCACTTGGAAGGATGTGGAGAAACTCCTCCTGGAGGAGCAGAGCATTCCCAACCGCCCCATGCACGACGTGCTCGAGACGCTCCAGCATGAGAAAGCCTTCCGCAGTCTCCTTGCGCGCAAGGACCAGCCCGTCACGCTGGTAACCGCTCTCGAGTTGCACGAAGCCGTGTTCAAGGGCCTTCGCAACACGGATCCAGGCCAGTGGCGGCGGACGAACGTGCGGATCGCAGGGACGGATCACAGGCCCCCTCGAGCCGAAAAGGTGGTCGCCGAAATGGAAGGGTGGCGCTCCGATTACGCCCGGCGTGAACTCGAAGGCGAGGATACCTTCGCGCTGGGTGCATGGATGCACAACCGTTTCGAATCGATTCATCCCTTCCGCGACGGAAACGGGAGGGCGGGAAGGCTCCTTCTAAACCTCCATTTCATGAAGCGGAACTGGGCGCCCGTGCACTTGGTGCCGAGCGACCGCCGGGAATACCTCGCGGCGCTGGAGGCGGGAAACGGGGGCGACCTGTCGGCTCTCCTCCACTTGCTCCAAGAGGCGATGGGTCGGTCCTTGCTGGACCTCCTCGATCAGGTTGGAACGGAGCAAGACGAGCTCAAGGTCCTTTGGACCTTTGCCGCGAAGGCGGGCTACAGTGCGCACTACCTCGCGCTGCGGGCAAGTCAAGGGGAATTGCCCGCGGTGAAGGAACGCGGTCGATGGCGCACTAGCGCACGGGCGATGGCCCTGTACCACGACCACGCAGCGCGCCGCTGAGGAATCTTCTTCTACCGTCCACCCGGTTGGCGCGGCGCTTCCCATGCACGACTATGACCCCCTCGCCATCGAAGCCCGCTGGCAGCGCGAGTGGGACGCCGCGCGCCTCTTCGAGCCGAAGCGCGAGGAGGGCCGGCGCAAGTTCTTCATCATCTTCGCGTACCCGGGGATCTCGGGTTTCCTCCACGTCGGCCACATGCGGGGCTACTCGTACTGCGACGCGATCGCGCGGTACCACCGGCAGCTCGGCGAGAATGTCCTCTTCCCCGCCGGCTTCCACGCCTCGGGGATCCCCGCCGTGTCCTTCGCGCGGAAGGTCGAGCGCGGCGACGAGGTCGCGCTTTCGACGCTGCGGGAGGAGGGCGTGGACGAGGCGACCGTGGCCGGCCTCAAGGACCCCGCGTTCGTCGTCTCGTTCTTCAGCAAGGTCTACGAGGAGCGCTACTGGCGCAAGTTCGGCTTCTCGATCGACTACACGCGGCTCTGCACGACGACCGATGCGGCCTACGGCCGCTTCATCGCCTGGCAGTTTCGCAAGCTCAACGAGAAGGGGCTCCTTGTCCAGAAGCCCCACTTCGCCCCCTTCTGCCCCGTTTCGGGCCCGGTGGCCGTCGACGCGTCCGAGACGGACGTCGCGAAGGGCGGCGACGCCGAGGTGCTCCAGTTCACGGCCCTCAAGTTCCGCACGGAGGAAGGCGTCGTCTTCCCCTGCGCCACGCTTCGCCCCGAGACCGTGTTCGGCGCGACGAACCTCTGGGTGAACCCCGCCGTCGAGTACGTGCTTGCCGACGTGAAGGGGGAGCGGTGGGTGCTCTCTCCGGAGGCGGCGAAGAAGGCCGACCTCATCTTCGAGGGCGGCGCGAAAGCCGTGGGGCGCCTCGCGGGCCGCGACCTCGTGGGCAAGTCCGCGCGCGCGCCGCTCACGGGGCGCGCCGTGCGCGTGTTCCCCTCGTCGTTTGTGGACCCGGCGGTGGCAACCGGCGTCGTCATGAGCGTCCCGGGCCACGCGCCCTATGACTTCGCCGCGCTCGAGGAGCTCCGGCGGCACCCCGCGGGCGTCGACGCCGCCCTCCTCGATGGCGTCCTGCCGGTCGTGATCGTGCGCGCCCCCGGAAGCGCCCCGGAGGGCACATCGCCCGCGGAAGCCGCCGTCCGCGCCCACAAGGTCGCCTCGACGGCCGACCGCGAGGCGCTCGACAAGGCGACGCAGGACGTCTACACCCTCGAGTTTCACCAGGGGCGCATGCTCGAGAACACGGGCGCCTTTGCCGGCATGCTCTGCAGCGAGGCGCGCGAGAAGCTCGTGCGCGAGTCGGCGGAGGTCGGCCTGTCGGCGGCGTTCCCCGAATTCTCGAAGGAGGTCGTCTGCCGGTGCGGCCAGCAGGTCCTCATCAAGCGGATCCCCGACCAGTGGTTCATCCGCTACAGCGACGAGGAGCTCACGAGGGCCGCCGCCGCGCATGCGGGGACCATGGAGGTCACCCCCGCGGAATACGCGCGCGACCTGCCCTCGACCCTCAGGTGGTTCGCCGACCGCGCGTGCATCCGCCAGGGTGCGTGGCTCGGCACGCGGTTCCCGCTCGACGAGCGCTGGGTCATCGAGCCGATCTCGGACTCGACGCTCTACCCTGCCTTCTACATCGTCTCGCCCTACGTGAACTCGGGCGCGCTTCCCCCCGAGGCGCTCACGGAGGCGTTCTTCGACTACGTGTTCCTCGGTCGGGGCGAAGCGCCCCGCCTTGCGGGCGTGCCAGGCGCTGTGGCGGAGGCGTGCCGGCGGGACTTCCTGTATTGGTACCCCCTCGACGTCAACCTCGGGGGCAAGGAGCACAAGACCGTCCACTTCCCCGCGTTCATCAAGAACCACGTGGGGATCCTCGAAGAGCCCCACTGGCCCCGGGGCATCTTCGTGAACTTCTGGGTGACGAGCGCGCAGGGCGACAAGCTCTCGAAGTCGAAGGGCGGTGCCCAGCCCGTCGCCGAGCTTGCGGCGACCTTCGGGGTCGACGCCCTGCGCCTCTACTACGCCCACGCCGCGGCGCCTTGGCTCGACATCGAGTGGGACCCCGGCGCCGTCCTCGAATACCGGCAGCGGCTCGCGAGGGTCCAGGACCTCGTAACCTCGGTGGCCGGCGGCGAGCTTGCCCGCGCGGGGGCAAACGAGGCGCTCCCTGCGCCGGCCACGCTCGACCGATGGCTCGGCTCGGCGGTTTCGCGCCGGCTCGCCGAAGCCGAGGAGGGGTGGCGGGGGCTCGACTTCCGGGCCGTGGCAAGCCCGCTCTACTTCTCGTTCCTTTCCGACCTGCGCTGGTACCTTCGGCGCGGCGGGCGCAACCTGCGCCTGCTGAAGGAGGTCGCCGGCGCGTGGGTCACGGCGATGGGCCCCATCACGCCGCACCTTTCCGAGGAGCTCCACGCGGCGCTTGGAAGGCCCGGCTTCGCTTCCCTCGAGCCGCTGCCGAAATCCGACCCGGCGAAACGCGACTTGGCCGCCGAGGCCGTCGAAACCTACCTCGCGTCGGTCCTCGAGGACACGGGCAAAATCCGCCAGATTGCCGAGTCTTTCCAGCTCCAGGGCGATGTGGCCCAGGTCCTCGAGCGCGCGGCCGGCAGGACGATTCGCGGGGAGCTTGTGGGGCGCGATGCGCCGCTCGCACTCGGGGCGACCTGCGAGCGCGAGGCGCAGGTCTCCGGGGAAAAGGTCCCGGTCCTGTTTTCGAAGCCTGGCGAGCGGTTGGGGGTCCTGATCCAGGCCCGGCGCGCGGCATCGCCCGAAGACGTGGACAGGGCGGCCCGGCTCGTTTCCGGCAACGCCCTCACGAGCGCATGGGTCGTGGCGGCCGCCGGCGCGCCCCC
>Ga0209751_10004756_pt1 | contig 12910 bp, 11 predicted proteins | sample RifCSP13_1_FD_184019 | JGI IMG/M metagenome (GOLD analysis project Ga0209751, IMG submission 184019) | Soil microbial communities from Rifle, Colorado - Rifle CSP2_sed 13_1 (SPAdes) (version 2) | ecosystem: Environmental > Terrestrial > Deep subsurface > Rock core/Sediment | place: Rifle... | reverse complement strand
AAGGGCGTTAAGGGGTTAAGGGCGTTAAGGGTGTTAAGGGCGTTAAGGGTGAGGATGCAGAAACCTTAAGGCAGTAAAGACCCCGGAATTCCGGCTCTGCCTTTTCCCTTGCGGTATGCCTCTGGCTTACCGGCAGCTGTGCTTGATAAGTTGTCGGCTCCGCCGACTCCTCTCATTGAACTGCAAAGCAAGGATGAACAAAGCTCATTGCGCCAAACAAGGCGAAGCCTCATTTTAGAAAGGCCAGCTTTTCGGTAAGCCAAAGGCATACCGCAAGGGCAACGGCAGAGCCGCGGGCCATAGTGATCTTTTACTTTTTGAGCTGAACTTACGTAAACGAGCTGAATGCGTCGGTTTGCCGCAGTGCCTCGTACAGCACGATGCCTGCTGCGGTAGCAAGGTTTAGGCTGCGAACACGGGGGTTGAGCATCGGGATTCGAAGAGTGTGTTCGGGGTTGGCACGAAGCACCTCTTCCGGCAGACCGCGAGTCTCACTACCAAATAGCAGGCAGTCGTCACCATCAAATCTCCAGTCGAGATAGCTCTTATGGCCTTTGGTTGACAAATAGAGGAAACGAGCAGTAGGTAGCGCGCTGTACAACTCCGGAAGACCCGCATGGCGTCGGAGGATGACCTCCGGCCAGTAATCGAGCCCGGCGCGACGCACTGCGCGATCGTCAAGTCGGAAACCGGGCACGCCCACAATGTGAAGAACGATCTGGTTGGCAGCACAGAGACGCGCGATATTGCCCGTGTTTGGTGGAATCTCCGGTTCAAATAGAGCGACACTTAGCATTGATTACTAACGCCACGCACGAATCGTGTTCACGGCTGGAAAAGAACAAAAACAAAAGGAACGACGAAGACTAGCGTATTCGTCGTTCCTTCTTGGAAGGCCATTTGGCCTGCGGAAATTTGTGTGCGCCAGTGGAGAGTTGCTTTTAACCTGCTGGTTCGGGGGGTTATCTCTTCTTCGCGGCCTTCTTGGCGCCGCCCTTCTTTGCGCCCTTCTTTGCGCCACCCTTTTTCGATGCGGACTTCTTTCCACCTTTCTTAGTTGCCATAGCTTCTGTTTGCTCCTTTTTTCAAGTTTGGTTTTTGCTTGTTCATAACCACAAGATGCTGTGTTCAGTTTGTTCTTGTGGGCTAGAGTAAACGGCGCACAACATCTTGCTATATAACTGTAAAAAGAAAACTTGTCAATAACTTATTACTCTCAGGGTGAAAAATATTTTGGCGAGCTTTGTGTCTTGCTCGACGTTAAGTGATGGTACTGACCACAGAAGGAGTGCGACTCTTCTTGCCGAAGCACTGCTTACACGAGCGCTCGTGAGCGAGATCCTGTAACAGTGACGAGTGAGATCAACAACGGAATCCAATGTCGAACATCAAACACTCATCTCGTCTGATCATCTCCGGAAGAGTGGTGTGAAGATCCATTGATTGTGACGATCAATATCATAGTAGTGGAGTACAGAAGGTGTGGTGCTGCGGCTGGAGACGCCGACAAATGGACCAGTGGAACCGCTGGCGAAGTCATCATCGCCAGCCGCGCCAGGAGCTGTTGGAGTGTTGACAATTCCCGTTATGGGAGGGGCGCTAAAGGCTTGTAGCTGCTGGAGTTCCTGACTCTGAGGTTGTGGAGCAACGTTGCCAGCAAAAGCCATTACGGAGCGCTGGAAATCCATCAGAGATTGTGACCTTGGACCGATGAGTCGCCACTCGGCGGAAGTTGAAAGCGGATCGCGCGAGGCGCTGACACGTAGAATTTGTCGCTTCTTGGATCCACCTTGAATAGGAACACCTTCAAGCAACTGATCGATAGAAGTTGGCAGGGCCTGGTCGCCAACCGCGCCAGTTTTTAGTTTAGAGAGATAGTATTCGCGAATTGCATCCGCGACTTGCTCGCCACGAAAGATTGCTTCCTTCTCTCTCTCACGCAGTGATTGTTGGCGAATACTTGGCGCTGCTGCTAGCGCGAAGAGGGCAAGTAACGACATGATTGCCAAAAGAGCCACGAGGGCATAACCGGCCTCACGGCGCTCGTGTGACCCTCTCTGCGGCAAAAAACTGCGCCACAGATTCAGCTGAGTCAGACCATATATATTGTGGTGCAGCCTTCTACGGTTCATCGTCATCGGACTCGGGTCGCGGTGTGGGTCTTTGAACCGGACTATAGCCTCTGTCTGCCTCAGAGGTGATGGGCAGGGTGTGTTTAATCTTCAGGTTGGTATCGGTGAGCACCAGCTCTTTCTCGGAAATGCTAATCACACGAAACCTTCCGCCGAGGACGTCGCCGCGCTGCACGTTAATTATCTCTTTGTTCGTGCGGTCCTGGAGGATAGCTGTATCCACATACCGTTGGGTACCGATTATTCCTACATAACTGAAGTTAGGCACGGGGGGCGGCGCAACGTTAAGAGTAGCGATGTTTGAGTAGAGTTTGCCGTCCGGCGTCTTCAAAACGACCTGCCGCACTCCGGGAGTGGCTATCATGGCCGCCGAGACCGCGGAAACGAGTTGCTGTGGTCCCACATAACGAGTTGGCAGCTCACGGCCATCAAGAGTGGCAAGCATATTGGGCGTAAACTTGTCGCCCCTTATCTCCAGGGTGAAGTCCGGAGTGCGCGCATACACATCTGCCGGAGAAACTGCGGCTAGCAGCACTGGAGGAGTGGGCGTTGGCACTGGAGTCGAGCCATTCGCTTTTACCACGGGAGGCGGAGGTTCGTAGTAGGCAAAAATATTTCGTCTAGGTTCTGCGGCCGTGACAAAGAGCGTATCAGTCTTAACGGGCCTGAGTTGATTTAGCAGATCACCCTTTATTTCATTTGGCGTCTCAGTCTGAGGCTGGGTCTGCAACCTTCCGCCTGCCGTGGTGGGAACCTGAACTGCGGCACTCCTGGTGGTTTTGCTGCGACTGCCAAAACCGAAAAACGCCCACCACAGGAAGACAATAGCAAGCAATCCTAGACCGATTGCCCAAATGAGCTTCTTGCGTTCGCTGGGGTTGTTAATGTCAATTCTCTGCATCTATTTTTCACTGGGGCGAAGCTATCGCCTGGCTCGTAGCGTCGGCCCCGGTCCGCTGGAAGTATGTGGCCAGATCCAGACGCAAGCTCACCGGTGCTGCGCCTGGCTTGGCGCCGCTCTCCTCCGCGGCGACTGCGGTCCTGGTTTCGGTTGCCCTTTCCAATTCCACACCATTGATGATGATGAACTGCTTGTTACCTTCGATATCCCGAATAAAGCGGCGAAGGTTCTGATACTGACCTTCCACCGTTAAATTGATGGATATTCCAGGATAAGCGCTCTGCCATTTCGTGCTCGTTGATTTTGTCGCTCCAGCAGCATTCTTGGATCCAATTGATTCCAGCGGGCTGTAGGTCGGTCCGGACGTGTTGCGTAGCCCATTTTTACGGATCAGTTCATTCATTACATCGTACAACTCCATCCGGCCCTTGGCTGAACCGCTGAGACGCTGATTTTCAAAGTCATCGAGGCTTTGGGTGATGGCCACCACTGTTTCCTGCGTGCTCCGGCCACCTTGCACAACTTCCTGGGAATTGTGCAATTGCGTTTGCAAACGTGCTCGCTCCAACTGAAGTGACGTCAACTTTGAGCGGGAGGGAACGAGGAAATAGACATAACTGATAATGACGACGAGCAGGATCACCACGCTGCCAGCAAGACCGATCAATTCGGAGATGCCCAGCATGCTTCCACGAGCGCCAAATCGAACCCGACGTAATCGCGCCCGGGTATGTTCATCGGCAATTGGAGCAGAATTCGGAGCTGGTTCGCTCACTTGATGCCTCCAGAACTATTGGCAGCCGGACCCTGAATAGCAGCAAAGTCCTTCTCTTGCTCTGGCGCCGGCACTCCGGCTTTGGGACGATAGAGCACAGAGAGTTCACACTCTGTGCCAGTTTCGCCACGTCCTTTCAAAAGGTTCTGTGAACGCAGGTCTGCCTGGAAGACTCCGCCTCGATCCATAGCAGCAATCATCTCCGTAACTGTGGCTGGCGTTTTACCTACTACAGTCAACTCCAGTTCCGCGAACGTCTCTTCGCCGCGCGTGGCGGTGTCGCGGACTGTGATACGTGTCACTCGCACCTGGCCCGGTAAAGCCGCCTCCAAGTCAGCGAACAGCCGCGACCACGAAAAGCGCTTGCGATCGACGAGATCATGTGCAGCATTCAGGACCTGCAACTGCTCGGTGCTTAAGGAAGTCCTTACTGCCTCAGCCTGCTTGCGCAGTGCCTGTTCCTGCATGTTGAGACTATTTATGTCAGCCTGTACTTGGGACGCCTGCTGATTGGTTTGATGTGTGGCGCGAAGAATGAAAATGAAAGCTGCCAGTGACAACACCACTACAAGGACGGCTATCGTCCAGGGTAAGGAGCGATTGGTGAAAGGCTTACTAGATAAATTAAGTTTGGTAATCACAAGAAACTACTAATTCCTACCCGGGGCCGGGGTGGTCTGTTCTGGCAGACCTGGGAAGCCATCAAGAGAAGAATACACGTCGGAATCGAAGGCGTGCAACCCACCTGAGAAAATTCCCTACCTAATTACACGCCTTTGGGCGCGCCTCGTTTCACAAAGGCGTTCAAGTTCGTCGCGGCGGCAAAGGCCGTTCGGTGGCGGCAAGAGACGGGCGATAGGCGCAGATACAGTTGCGGCCGCTTCGTTTGGCGCGATATAGCGCTGAGTCGGCAAGCTCAACAAGTTGTATTGGATCAGTAGCATCATCCGGGAAAGCAGCAATGCCTATACTGATTGTGATGCGATGGGTTTTATCGGGAGCGTCGAGACGGGTGACGGGGAAGTCGTGGTGAGCCACGGCAGAGCGAACACGTTCGGCAGCAACCAACCCCTGAGCATAGTCGGCGTCAAGCAGAAAAGCGGCAAACTCCTCGCCACCGAAGCGGGCTGCTACATCGCCCGCACGTAGCGCCTCTTTTATGACGCCACCAATCTCCTCCAGGGTCTTGCTACCAACCAGATGGCCATAGGTGTCGTTGACTTCCTTAAAGTGGTCAAGATCCATCATCAACACGCAGAATGGTCTCGATTCGGCCTCTGCGCGCGCAGCTTCGCGCCGCAACTCGGAGAAAAACGACTTGCTGGTTAGCAATCCGGTCAGCTCATCGTGAACAAGCAACCGATGGATCTGTTGCTGAAATTCTCGATCAATTTCGTCCAGCATATCGAAGCGGAACATTTGATCACCGATTACGATCTTGTCACCATCATTCAAGATCGTTTCGGTAATCAGTTTTCCGTTCACCATGGTCCCATTGGTGGAGCCCAGATCCGTTAACTTGAACCGCACTTGGCCGCTGACCGGATCCTCTTCCGTTGTGAGACGGGCATGGAGCCGCGAGGCACGAGAGTCATTTACTCGAACATCCGCTTCGAGTGCACGGCCCAATGTCACTTCATCTCGCTCGAGGGGAATGGGTTCAGCCAACAACTCCCCACGAAGCGAGACGAGCGCAGGACGACGTTCTCCTTGAAGCAGCTTTGCGTCTGCGGGCGGCTCAGTCTGCGTTCGACCGGATTCTTTATCGTAAGGTTTTTGACTGCTCATTTGTTGGGAGTCGTGAGCTGCGTGTGCTTCCTTCCCTCGTGCGCGCTCAGACTAGAAGCAACCATCCGTATCTTATCGTGCAGGTATTATTGCCCGCAACAATTGAGAAATCTCTCAGGGTTGAAAGGGGGCAAGGCAGGCTTCTGGTAAGTAAGGAAGCTACTCTTGAACAACTGCAAGTTAGAAGGGGGCAAGGCAGGCTTCTGGGCAGAAAGGAAGCTAGTTTCAGTCTGCCGCCGCCCCCGCTACTTTCCCAGCCAGTCATCATTGAATGAATAACTTAACTGCCGCAGCAAATCCAAAAAGCTTTTGAATGCAAGTTAGATCAGCATTATCACATCCGGTGGATGGCCCACCTTGTGGGTCTTGCTACTTGCTCCTATAATCATTGTCTAAATCCCGCGCTGCCTTAAACCAAGAGGAGATATGGATTTGAAAGAGAACGCAGCCCGTGCCTGTTCAGAGCCGGCAGAAGCGCCGTCTGTAGAACGCGTGGCTGTGGCTACGCTGCCGACTGAATGGGGCGAATTCAGCATTGCAGGCTATCGCTCACTCATTAGTAATGAGGAGTTTGTGGTGCTCTTCAAGGGAGAAATGCGGCGGGAAATTCCGACTCTGGTAAGAATCCACTCGCAATGTCTCACTGGCGATGTGTTTGGGTCGACAAAGTGTGATTGTGGTCCTCAACTCCACCGCACCATGCAGATGATCCAGCAGGAAGGCCGGGGCGCTATTGTTTATCAGCAGCAAGAAGGTCGGGGCATCGGAATACTCAATAAGATCCGCGCCTATGCCCTTCAGGATCAGGGCGCAGATACGGTTGAAGCAAATGAGCAGTTGGGTCTGGCAGTCGATTCGCGTGAGTATCGTCAGTGTGCGGAGATTCTGTTCGACCTGGGCCTCTGCCAGGTACGAGTTATTTCAAATAATCCACTCAAACTGCGCGCACTGGAAGAGGCTGGCCTGAGAATAGTCGAACGAGTATCGATTCAAGTTGAGACGGCAGCAAAGGCTGAAGAGTATCTGCGCACAAAGAAAGAGAAGTTAGGCCACCTGCTGGATTTCAACGTCAGGTGATTGTTGGGGCGGCACTCCGTGGCCGCCCCATCTCGCGGTGGCAACCTACGATCGCGGGGAGAGGCGGCCACGGAGTGCTGCCCCTACTACTGTTTGCTTCTCAACTCCTTAATCGCGGACTTTGTGCGCTCGGCATCGGGGGCCTTTGGGGCGAGTTTCAGGTAGGCTTCCAACTCATCCGCGGCCCGCTTGTACTCTCTCTTACTCCAATAAATTCCACCGAGATAGCGGTGGGCTTGTGCGAGGTTGTTTCCGCCGGGAAGTTTGATCGTTGTTTCCAACTCTTGTTGAGCCTCGTCTATCTGTTTCAAGTTGAGCAGCGCAACTCCTAAGTAGTAATGAGGAGTCGCTGCCGTTTTGCGTTGCTCTATAGCCAACTTTAATGGCCGTGCCGCCTCCTCAAACTTCTTATTTTGCAGCAACACAATGCCCGAATTGAGATTGGCCTCGAAATCATGTGGCTTTAGTTTGAGCGCAGAGTCCAAGGCTTTCCCAGCCTTCTCGAGGTCACCTGCCTTTAGAAACTGCACAGCCAATTCGTTATAAGCCTGCAAAAATGGCTGGTATGCGGCAATCGCCGTCTTGAGATGATCGATTGCTTTCTGGCTTTCGTTTTTTTGTGAGGCTTCCATTCCCTTGGAGTAGGCGTCGATTGCGGCGTTAGGAATGCCAGCCAGGGTTGGATCGGCGCTGGGTTTCCGACGCAGGTAGATCGGAACCATCAAAAGCGGACCACTCGACATACTGTCGACATAAACACTCTCGTGAGCACTTTCATACCCACTGGTCTCCTCGACGGTCAGATTATAGGAACCCGCGGAAATACCGTTGAAGGTAAACTGGCCATCAGAGTCAGTAACAGTCGTCACCTTACCCATATCCGGGTTTTCCAATCTGATCCGGAAGCGTATCTCTCCTTTCTCATCTCTTTGGGAGAGATAGATCTGACCCTTGATCGTACGTCGCCCCCCGGCAATGGCATTGTCACCCCGATGCGCACCGACTGCTTGCGCGTGAGTAATGAAACTGGCTGCAGAAAACAGCGTGAGCATCAGGATGAGGCAGGATTTTTCAACCAATCCTTTCATTGATGGTCCTTTATGATTAGCCTCCGGCCTGTTTGCTACGTAATTCCTTGATTGCGCTGCGAGTGCGTTCAGCGTCTGCCGCATTAGGCACGTGCTTGAGATAGGCTTCGAGTTGATCGGCAGCGCGTTTGTAATCTCTCTTGGCCCAGTAGACTCCTCCCAGGTAACGATGCGCCTGTGCCACTTCATTACTACTGGATGCGATAGCCAGCAATAATTCCTTCTCGGCTTCTTCGAGTTTCTTTTGGCTGGCGAGCGCTATGCCTAGATACATGTGCGCGGTGGGCGCCGCGCTGTTCCTTCGTACTGCCGTGCGCAATTGTTCCTCGGCTACAGCAAACCTCTTCTGGTTCAGCAGTGCGATTCCATAATTTAGTCGGGGGTGGAATTCTTCTGGAACAATTTTCACCACTAAGGAGAGCGTCTCAGCGGCTTTGTCAGCCTGGTTTGTTTTTAGGTATTGGACGCCCAATTCATTGAGAGCGAGCGGGAATTGCGGGTAGATCAATATGGCCGACTTCAGTTGTTCTATCGCTCGCTGATTATTTTCGCCGGCACTCGATTCAAGCGCCTGCAAGTAGAGGTTTGCGGCTGCCTTAGGGACCGTTGCCAGGGCCGCATTGAGTACGCCTGACTTTCTCTCCGCCCTGCGTTTGCCGAGCAGGTAAATAGGCACGGTAAAGGTTCTGGGCGTGGTCGCCACTGCTGTTCTGCCGCGCAAACTGGAACTGCCGGGATCATCGATGTAAACGGATTCTCTAACAGTATCGTAATCGTCGGTTCCGTCAATAACTATGGTGTAGGAACCGGCTGCCAAGTTCTTGAAGCTGAATGAGCCATTTGAATCGGCAAAGACGGAGAGGTTTCCGCTGTTCATCGACTCCAGTTTGACTTTCAACCCAAGAGTATCGGCGCGTCTGCCCGAAGGGAGATAGATTCTACCCTGGATGGCATGGCGTCCGCCTGTTCCCGTGTAATCGACAGAGCCCTGAGCGAACGCGACGGGAAAACCAAAGCTGAGCAGAATGAGACTCCCAAAGAGCCCAAAACATCTACGCGAAAAAGAGAACGCCGCCCGACCTGTCGAAACGAACATGGGATCTACTCCTTTCCACCGCAAAAGGTCGAGTTTTCAAATTGTAAGAAGAGGTTAAACGGGCGCTTTAAGACTAACATAAAAAGGACCGGGAGAGGCACAAACAACTCGTGCCTCTCCCGATTAGTGTTTACGTCTCAGGGCAAAACCTGAGGCGTTAGGCAATCCGGCTAGAACGAGAACTTCGCTCCCAGCCGTAGAGTGGATGGAAACTGGAAGATTGTTCCGGTCCCGAAGGTTGGATTTGCAACCGGAGGCACACCAGAGATTCCGCTATTGATTCGCAATGTAGTGTCCTCACGAATAGCTCGCTGCGCATTGGTCACATTAAACCAATCGACCATGAAGCGCAGCTCGCTCTTCTCACCAGTCTTAATCGGATAGTAAGCCCCGAGATCCAACTGATAGTTCGAAGGCGTGCGATCGCTGCCGGTGATTGGGTTAACCGCCGAACCACGAGGCACCTCGAACCCTTCGTTATCGCCGTATACCGGATGCGGGATTAAAGCATCGAAAGGTATACCGGAACGATAATAGAAGTTGCCCGACACCATCAGTTTGAACGGCGTTCTATAGCTGCCATTGAATTTGAACTGATGCGGACGATCGTTGGGTAGACGTCCATACGTGTTACCCAGCAAGCTGGGCAGGTCAAATAGCGAAGTGATGTTCGGATCCGACTGGCCATTATCGTTTCGGAACAGGCCTTCATAGTTACCGATCAGGCTTGAGTACACATAGGAACCGATGAACTGATAGTTATGAGTAAATCGCTTCGTGGCTGTGAACTCAAGGGCCCGGTAGTAGCGCCGAGCGCGGCCGAAACAGCCAATGAGAGGATCAGCGCAGGCGAGTCGCTCGGTCTGGCTACTGCCTGGGTTAAACAGGAAGTAGTGAGCGCCATCGTCGAACGATCCGTCCTCAATCACGTGATCCTGAGCGCGATACCTGCCGGCAAATCCGACCGTGAAATCCTTAACTACCTCATACTCAATGCCGCCGTATGCTTCGTTGACGGTTTGGGGCCGAAGATCCGGATCGACCGGGGTAGCTTCACAACCCAGACACCCAAGCCCTGAAGCAGTACCGGCGAGAATAGTTGTGCCGGCAGCAGCATTCAGGAAGTTGACGTTCGCGTGGCGGTCAAGCTGAATATCGTCGCCACCCGCACGTACGTTGACGTCCAACGGAATGGGCGTCTCCAGGAAGCGAGCGACGTTCACAAAGACCTTCCCGCGGCCTTGGCCTGTGAAATCCCAGATAAAGCCAATGCGTGGCTGTGTGTTGTGAATGAAGTTGTTAAGCTTAATGTACGACGAGCTGGTTCCATAAGCTTGCTGGTAGTCCCAACGGAGTCCCAGATTGAGTTGGAGGTTCCGCTGGATCTTGAAGTCATCCTGAACGTAGAAACCCTGCACACGCGTACTAGTTGATCCGTCTCCGGTATTCAAGAAGAAGTCGCGCACCCGCACGCTTGAGAGCACGAGGATTGGGTTGGTATTTAACTGGGCGATTGTCAAGCTACCCGTCGTTACCGAGGTGATACCGGCAGGTCCCTGGCCCTCGTCGATCAACCGCTGCAGTCGGCCGGTGAAGGCGGCAGACGGACAAACCACTGCTGTTGCGCTAGTCGGAGCGCAAACACCCCAGCGGTTGGTAATGCGAACCCCGCCAGGCATGTTCGTCGCCGGAAAAATAGCATCGGCTTCCTCATCGAATGGGTCACCGAAAGTTCGGCCCGGACCGCTGGATTTGGTCAGGATCTTGTAGCTATTGTTCATATATTCGAAACCATACTTAATAGTATGCTGGCCCCAAATGTTCTGAAGACGAGCTGCAAATTCCCATCTATTGCGGTCCTGATCAGAGACCAGACCGAATCCTGCAGTGGTGAAGTTTCGGAAGAGACCTCCGCCCCCACGACCATCCACAAAAGCTAGCCTGAGGCTGTTTGGGTTTCCTGTCGTAAGGAATACGTTGGTATCAACTGGAGTTACGAACGAACCGTTACGCACTACGGCGAAGTTTTCCTGAAGCAGCGGTACGTCAGCCACTGAGGATGCGGGAATCGTGTTGGCGCGCTGGTAGTGCAGGCCAAACATGAACTCGCCGATAAAGTTCGACCTGATGTTGGAATTCAAGCGGGCAACATAGTTATGGCCGCCTGTCTCAATTGTTCCGCGGAAGCTATCGAGGTTAGCGCCGAATCCGTTGTCGGGAACGCGCGCGTTAAGGCGGAACAGGAAACCTTCTTGCTTGGTGAAATCACCAAAGGTCGAGAAGGTGAACGTGTTGTTCTGATTAATACCCCAGGTAAGTTTGCCTGCGTAGAATGGAGTAGTGATCTTGTTTTCCACTGGCTCCAAGAAGGTTTGTGTTAGGAATTGGTTTTTCCGGCGCTGTGGATTAAAAGCACCGAAGAACCAGAGCTTGTCCTTCTTAATTGGGCCACCAATGTCGACGCCAGCATCGATCTCCGAAAAACTCTGTGGCGAAGCGCCGATCAGCGGAACGGCAGAAGATTTCACATCGCGAACCATTCCTTTGGTGGTGAAATATCCGAACACATCACCGTTGATTTCGTTGCCACCACTCTTGGTGATGACGTTGAAAACGCCACCCGTGCTTCGGCCAATGTCCGCACCGTAGGCGCCTGTCTTAATTTCAACTTCCTGTACAAACTCGAACGGAAGGTTCGCACCGGCGCCACCAAAGGCAGGGTCACTGGTGTTCACGCCATCAAGAATGTAGTTGTTCTCTGGTCCCGAGGAACCCGCGACCGAAGGATCGCGCTCGCGGCCGGAAGCATCGCGCAATCCGGAACCGCCAACACTCGGAGCTATCGTATAAAGCCCCTGAACTGTGCGTGCGGTGGGAAAGTTAGAAAACTGATCACTCGAGACGTTGCTTCCAGACGTCGCACTGGTTACATCCACAGCAGCACCCGTATCGGTGATCGTAACTTCAGCTTGAGCACCTTTCGGAGTCAGCGCGAGGTCAATGGTGGTGGTCTTGGAAAGATTGACGATTACTCCAGTGCTTTCCTTCTTTGCAAAACCCGCAGTCTCTTCGACAGTGACCGTGTAGGTTCCCGGAGGAAGATTCGCAATCGAGTACTGCCCCGCATCATTAGTCTGAGCTGTCTGAGCCAGTATCAGATTCGGACTGGTGGCGGTAACTGTAGCATTGGCCACGGGCCGCTGGTTCTGGTCCATAACCATGCCTTCAATCGAACCTGTCGTTGCAGTCTGTGCAAAAGCCGTAATGCCAAAGCACAATACAAACAGCGACAAGACGATAAATCGCATGCTATTTTTCATGCTTGCTAATCCTTTCTTATTGGTAATTCCTAAACATATTAGCCGAATGCCAAAAGCCCTCTAGTTACTCAGGGCAGGCGCTCCAGAACTGGCAACACGGCATTTAAACTGGTTTGACTCTGGAGAAAGCTCATAATTGCTCCGCTGCGATTGTGCAAGTCTTATGCCCGGAGGTGACAACAGGCCGATGCAGCCTGATATCAAAGGTTTAGGAAGGAACACGGCCCGAGGGATCGGGCCGTAAAATCCAAATTTCTGGGGAGTATCCAGAAATCAGAACCGCCAGCAGGGCTGGAATTGAACTCCTCCGGAGTTTTGCCGTGGCACGAACGGTACCAATTGGGCATCGTTGCCGGATTATCAGGGTGACCGATACTTAGTGTGCTTTCGTGTGATTTAGCGGATCCGTCAGTTCGTAGCCAGGAGCCTCACAACTAGGCAACATGGAAAACAGATCCACCAAATCACACGAAAGCACACGAAGTCATCCAGGACATAGCTACTTACTCTCGTTACGCTGCTTAATCTTGCTAATTAGTTCGCGCACCCTTGGCGCAAATTCTCCTTTGGGTTCAAGCTCCAGGTACCACTCAAACTCCTTTTGAGCATCAATGGACCGGTGAGCTCGTAGCAGTAGATTGCCCTTTAATAAATGCGCCGCGGCCGAGTTCGAATTGAGTCGCAGCGTTTCATTCACCTCTTTGTATGACTTCTCCAGAAATGATCAGGCTTC
>Ga0209751_10004755_pt1 | contig 12912 bp, 12 predicted proteins | sample RifCSP13_1_FD_184019 | JGI IMG/M metagenome (GOLD analysis project Ga0209751, IMG submission 184019) | Soil microbial communities from Rifle, Colorado - Rifle CSP2_sed 13_1 (SPAdes) (version 2) | ecosystem: Environmental > Terrestrial > Deep subsurface > Rock core/Sediment | place: Rifle... | reverse complement strand
GGGAATCGGCGATCTGCTCGACCCCGTTCTCGACGCCGCGCTCGCGCCGCTGCCGGAGGCGCAGAGGCGGGCACTCTCGCGGGCGCTCGTGCTCGAGGATGAGGAAGGCCCGCAGCCCGATCCGCATGCCGTCGGCGTCGCCGTGCTGAACGCACTGCGCGCGCTTGCAGACGAGCGCCCGGTCATCGTGGCTGTCGACGACGTTCAGTGGCTCGACACGGCGTCCGCCGGCACGCTCGGCTACGCGGCGAGACGCCTGCGTGCGGAGTACGTCGGCGTCCTGCTCGCGCGGCGAACAGGACTCGAGAGCACGCTGCTCGCGGAGTTGCGGCGATCGCTGCCGGCTGAGCGCTTCACCGAAGTCGAGGTCGGTCCGCTCGACCTCGGGGCGCTTCATCACGCCATTCAGGATCGCCTCGGCGTTGCGCTGCCTCGTCCGCTTCTCGCAGAGGTGCACGCGACAGCGGGCGGAAACCCGTTCTATGCGCTCGAGATCGTTCGCATGCTGCGACGCTCCGGGATCTCGGTCGAAGCCGGCCAGCCGCTGCCCGTACCGGAGTCGCTTCACGACCTTGTGGACGGGCGCCTGCTCGCGCTGCCTCAGGAGAGCCGCGACTTCCTCCTTGCGGCGGCGGCGCACGCGCACCCGACCATCCCGATCACCGAGGCAGCTTCCGGAGTTAGGCGCGAGGCAGGCCTGACACCGGCCCTCGAGGCGCGCATCGTCGAGCTCGACGGCGAGCGGATCCGCTTCACACATCCGCTGCTCGCCGCCGGGGCGTACGAAACCGCCGACCCGCTTCGCCGCACGGAGATCCACGCCCGGCTGGCCGAGCTCCTCGAGGATCTGGAGGCGCGTGCCTGGCAGCTGGCGGCATCCGTCGAGCAGCCGGACGAACAGGTCGCGGCTGCTCTCGAGGAGGCCGCGCATCGTGCGCGCGCGCGAGGAGCACCGCGGCCTGCGGCTCTGCTCTTGGATCGCGCGCACGAACTCACGCCGTGGGACCTCCGCGACGAGGCGTACCGCCGTGCGATCGACGCGGCGTATCTCCACTACGAGTCGGGGGATTCCCCGCGCGCGGAGGCACAACTCCGCGACGTGATCGCAAAGCTGCCGCTTGGCCGACCGCGAGCAAGGGCGGTCATGCGGCTCGCGCGTGTCTATACGTACGACGCGCTCCTCGAAGCCGCCGAGCTGTTTCTCCAAGCCGTGGACGAGGCCGAGGGCGACTCCGAGATCCTCGCCCAGGCCCACATGGGTGTCGCCGATTGCTTCTGGTACCTGTACGAACGCCTCGACGAGGCGGTCGAGCACGCAGAGTTGGCCGCGGCGCTTGCCTTCGAACAGGGCGATCTCGACCTGGCCGGAGAGGCGCTCACCACTCGCTGGGCCTCGGAGTTGCTCCTCGGGCGCGAGAGCGCGACGGACAGTGCCGAGAGGGCTCTCCAGCTCCAGGCCGCGACCGAGGGTCGTCGTGTGCTGGCTCAGCCACGTTTCATCTTTGCAGCCGACTACCTGAGACTGACCGGCGCGCTCGCTCAGGCTCGCGATGAGCTCGAGGAGATGTTTCGCCGCTCGAAGGAGCGAGGCGACGAGAACTCGACCGCCCTCGCTCTCGCTCACCTGAGCCATATCGAATCGGAGCTCGGGGATTTCGAGAGCGCGCTCGCACGAGCGCTCGAGGGGCAGGACGCGTCCGAGCAATCGGGACAGCGGATGAGCTACGCCTTCAATCTGGCGCTCCAGGGGATCATCGAGGCGAAGTGTGGGCACGCGGAGGCGGCGAGGGCAGCCGCCCGTCGCGCTCTCGACCTCGTTCCCGGCACTGGGGGCGGCCTGGCTGAGCTCACCGCGATCTCCGCGCTCGGGCACCTCGAGCTTGCGCTCGGCGCGCCTGACGCCGCAGTCGCGCAGTTCGAACCGTTCCTCGAGCGCGTCCGGCGTGAGGCGATCGTCGAGCCTCGCGTCATCCCGTTCGTTGTCGACCAGGTCGAGGCGCTCATCGAGCTCGGGCGCCGCGAGGACGCCGTCGCGTTACTCGACTGGTACGAGGGCAACGCGCTGCGACTCGACCGCGTGCCGGCCCTCGCCAACTGCATGCGCTGCCGCGGGTTGCTTGCGGCGCAGGCCGGCGCGCTCGACGACGCGGTCGTTTCGTACGAGGAGGCCCTCGAGTGGCACGCGAAGGTCGAGCTCCCACTCGACCGCGGCCGCACGCTGCTCGCTCTGGGCGCGGCTCAGCGTCGGGCGAAGCGCAGAAGCCAGGCGCGAGCGACGCTCGAGGAGGCTATTGCCATCTTCGACCGGATCGGCGCCGAGTTGTGGTCGAACCGCGCCCGCACGGAGCTGCGGCGGATCAGCGGTCGGGCGCCGGCCCCGGGGGAGCTCACGCCGGCCGAGGAGCGGGTGGCAGAGCTCGTCGCCGAGGGGAAGACGAACCGCGAAGTGGCGTCCGTCCTCTACCTCTCCGAACGCACGGTCGAAGGGCATCTCTCGCGCATCTTCGGAAAGCTCGGCATCAGGCACCGCACGGAGCTCTCCCGCGCGCTCGCCTCACGTCAAACACAGGGGGTCGCCCTGTCAAACACGGGGGATTCGCCCGTTTCCGCCGGGCCTCTCGCTCCTTAGCCTCGAGACAGGTGGTTACGAGGGCCACCAGGAGCAGAAGGAGAAGGAGAGATGACCCGCAGACTTCCACTCATTATCGGAATCGCAGTCGCCGCACTTGCCGTCGTTCCGACGGCATTCGGCCAAGGTTCCGAGCAGTCCGCGACCGTCGCGAGCACCTACCGCGATGCGTTCGAGCGGGCAATCGTCCAGAGCCAGGTTCCCCAGACGGCCGTGAGCGGCTACCGCGATTCCCACGAGCGCGGTCTGGCGAACGAGAGCGAGCCGCAGTGGCTCAAGGCACTCAACGCCCGCAGCGAGGGGCTCAACCGCCTGCATGGGCTCGGTGAGTTCGCGCAGAGCAACGTGAGCACGATGTCGCCGTCGGAGCGAGCGGAGATGCTTCGCGGCAAGGAGCTCAACCGCATCTACGGGCTCGGTGAGTTCGCGACGACCGCACGCCACACCGACGCTTTCGAACGAGGGGGGCTGCCTCCGGTGAGCCCGGCGCCCGTCTCGATCGCAGCGGCCGACCGTGACATCGAGTGGCCGCAGGTCGGGGTTGGTCTCGGGATCGGAATCGTCCTGATGATCGGTTTCGCGTTGGCCGTGCGAGCGACTCGGACTCGACCACTCGCGCACTGACGGGTCACGTCACCTCGACCCGATGACGCTACGGCCGCCCCCCGGGGCGGTCGTAGCGTGTGTGTGGCTTTACTACGGATCATGGGGGAGAGCCCGAAGCCCTATCGGCTCAGCCTCGGCCGTCGCGCGATCAACGCTCTCGTCCGTCCTCTCGCCCGGCTTGGGCTGACGGGCCCGAGGACGTACCTGCTCACCGTTCCGGGCCGCAAGACGGGGCGCCTGTGGTCGACCCCGGTGTCGATCGTGAAGGAGGGGGGCGAGCGGTGGCTGGTCGCACCGTACGGCGATCGAAGCTGGGTGAAGAACGCGCGCGCGGCCGGCCGGGTCGAGCTCCGGCGCGGGCGACGGCTCGAGCGCCTCGTCGTCGAGGAGCTCCCGCCCGAGGAGGCCGTGCCTGTGCTGCGTCTCTACTACGAGCAGGGGCGCGTGACCCGCCCGTTCTTCGAGGTCAGGCTAAGCTCCCCCGACGAGGCATGGCTCGCGGAAGCTCCGCGCCACCCCGTCTTCCGGCTTCGAACCCTCTGATGTCACACGTGCTCCTGATCGCAGCCACCGAGGCCGAGCTCTGCGGTCACTCGGGCCTCGTGTGCGGAGTGGGCCCGATCGAGGCGGCGGCCGCCACTGCCCGCGCGATCGCGCTCGAGCCACCGGATGCGGTCCTTCACGTCGGCGTCGCCGGGGGGAGACGGATCGCACCGGGCTCGATCGTCATCGGATCCGAGGCGGTCTACTGTGATCTCGTCACCGAGATTCCGGTAGTCGCACGAATGGAGCCGGACGGAACACTCCTCGCAGTCGCGCAGCGGGCACTTCCCGATGCGATCGCGCTCCCGATCGGTACGAGCGCCGTGGTGGACGGCCCGTGTGGCGCTCAGCCGGGTGTCCGGGTCGAGGGAATGGAGGGCTTCGCGGTGCTCCGGGCGTGTGCGCTTGCCGAGGTCCCGGCCGTCGAGGTGCGCGCGATCTCGAACCAGATCGGGGAGGGCGACCGCGCTCGCTGGCAGATCGCGCGCGCGCTCGAAGCTCTTGGCAACGCGCTGCCGCCGCTTCTCGCTGGTGCCGGCGAGTAGCCTGCGGCCGCATGGCGCGGGGAGCCAAGTCGAGAGCGCGCGAACTACCGCCGCCGCTCCCGCCTGAGCGGCGAACGATCGGGCAGCTCGTCGCGGAGTCGATTCGCCTCTACGGCGCCCACTTCTGGAAGGCGCTCGGACTCGGGGTGCCTGTCGTGCTTGTCAACGCGCTGGTCTGGGCCGGTGCCTCAGGGAATGCACGCCTGCTGGCCGTCCTCGCGTCAGCTCTCCTGATGCCCGCCAGTTTCGTGGCCGCCTCGGCGCTTGCGACCGGGGCACCGCTGCGCAGCAGAAGCGCACTCGTGGCCTACGGAACCGGTGTCCTCGTGTTCATCCCATTTCCGTTCCTGGCTACTGTCTTCGTCCTGCCCGGGCTGGTCTGGTTGGCCCTCTTCGGGCTTGCAGTCCCGGCGGCTCTCACCGAAGGCCTCGGTCTTCGGCCCGCACTCGCCCGCGGGCTCCGCCTTGCGCGAGCGGACTTCGTGCACGTGCTCGGAGGGCTGGCGACGCTCGCCCTGGTGGTCTTTCTCACACAGACCGTGCTCTTCTTCGTCCTCCGCGAATATGCAGAGAGCACCCAGCGTGCGGGTGCCGCGCTCGCATCGCTGGTCGTTGCGCCGCTGCTCTTCCTGGGAGGCGCCCTCCTGTACGTCGACCAGGAGGCTCGGTTACGCTCGCGGGGCGAGCGAGAAAAGGAGCGAGATGCCGACGTACCTGATGCTCACGACGCTGACCGAGAAGGGAGTCCAGACGCTGCACGCAAATCCGGGCCGTCTGCGTGAGGTCAACCGCGATGTCGAGGAGATGGGCGCCAAAGTCCTCCACCAGTGGGCGGCCCTCGGCGAGTACGACTTCGTGAACATCGTCGAGGCCCCCGACGACCTGACGATCGCCAAGGTCTCCGTGGCGCTCGGGGCGCGCGGGAGCGCAAAGCTCGAGTCGCTTCCGCTCATTCCCGTGGACGAGTTTCTCTCGAGCCTCGAGTAGGGGCCAGGCGTTCGGTGCGGGTCTGCCCCGCGTGCGGTGAGGAGAACCCGGATCGGGCGCGGTTCTGCCTTGCGTGCGCAGAGCCGCTCGTCGACGCGGCTCCCGCCGGGGAGGAGCGGAAGGTCGTATCGGTGCTCTTCGTCGATCTCGTCGGCTTCACGAGCCGCTCCGACCGCGCCGATCCGGAGGACGTCCGCGCGACGCTGCGCCCGTACCACGAGCGCGTGAAGGCCGACATCGAGCGGTTCGGCGGAACAGTGGAGAAGTTCATCGGAGACGCTGTAATGGCGGTCTTCGGCGCTCCCGTGGCGCACGAGGACGACGCCGAACGTGCAGTGCGCTCTGGGCTCCGAATCCTCGACACGATCGAGGAGCTGCGCTCCGATGGGCTCGAGATCTCCGTGCGTGCCGCCGTCACCACCGGCGAGGCGGTCGTCGCACTCGGGGCGCGGCCGGAGCGAGGAGAGGGCATCGTCACCGGCGACGTCGTCAATGTCGCTGCCCGTCTCCAGGGTGCCGCTCCCGTTGGAGCGGTGCTCGTGGACGAGGCGACCATGCGCTCGACCGAGGGCGCGATCACGTTCGAGCCGCTCGAGCCCGTCGCGGCAAAGGGCAAGGCGGAGCCAATCCCGGTCTGGCGCGCTACCCACGCGCGCAGCCGGGTTGGCCAGCCGGAGGCGGCGACCCACACACCCTTCGTCGGGCGCGAGCACGAGCAAACGCTGCTGCTCGAGACCTTCCTCCGGGCAGAGCGCGAGTCCTCGGTTCAGCTCGCCACGATCGTCGGGGAGCCGGGAATCGGGAAGAGCCGCCTCGTCACGGAGCTCCGTGCAACCCTCGACGACCGGCCTGATCTCATCACCTGGCGACACGGGCGCTGTCTGCCCTACGGCGAGGGCATCACTTTCTGGGCGCTCGGCGAGATCGTCAAGGCGGAAGCGGGAATCCTCGAGTCGGACGACCAGCACCTCGCCGCGTCCAAGCTCGACGAGACCGTCGCGGGCCTCTTTGGGGACGAGTCCGAGCGGGCATGGTTCGCGTCGCGGCTGGCGCCGCTGGTCGGCAGCGGGGGCGACGGAGCGGCGGTCGGTCGGGAAGAGGCATTCACGGCCTGGCGGCGGTTCCTGGAGGCGATGGCCGTGCGACGGCCCTGTGTGCTCATCGTGGAGGACCTCCACTGGGCAGACGGAGCGCTGCTCGAGTTCCTCGAGCACCTCCTCGACTGGAGCATGCCCGTGCCGTTGCTCCTGCTCTGCACTGCACGTCCCGAGCTCTTCGAGAGGCAGTCGAGCTGGGGCGGAGGAAAGCGCAACGCCACCACGATCTCGCTCTCTCCCCTTTCGACGGAGGAGGCCGGCCGGCTCCTGCAGGTCCTCCTCGACCGAACGCTCCTTCCCGCCGAGACGCAGGCCGTGCTCCTCGAGCGGGCAGGAGGGAACCCCCTCTACGCCGAGCAGTTCGCGCGCATGCTCTCGGAGCGCGGTGACGTCGAGGACCTCGCCGTTCCGGAGACGGTGCAGGCCCTCATGGCCGCACGGCTCGACACGCTTCGACCCGAGCTCAAGATGCTCCTGCACGACGCCGCGGTCGTGGGTCGGATCTTCTGGAGCGGCGCTCTGGCCGCGATCGGAGAGCGCGATCGCGACGAGGTGCGACGTGACCTCAACGAGCTCGTACGTCGCGAGTTCGTCCGCCCGATTCGCCTCTCCTCGGTCGAGGGCGAAGACGAGTTCTCGTTCTGGCACGCGCTGGTGCGCGATGTCGCGTATCAGCAGATCCCGCGTGCACCCAGGGCCGACAAGCACGTCGCGGCAGCCGCTTGGGTCGAGCAGACGGCAGAAGCGCGGGTCGCCGACCACGCAGAGATTCTCGTCTACCACTACGGACAGGCGGTCGAGCTGACGCAGGCGGCTGGCGGCGAGCGGCCGGAGATCGTGAAGAGCCTCGTCCGCTTCCTTCTCCTCGCGGGAGACCGGGCCGAGCACCTCGACACGGAGGCGGCCGAGGCGTACTATCGCCGCGCCTTCGAGCTATCCGTGGAGGACGAGCGCTCGCGGGCGAACGCGCAAGCCAAGCTCGCAGGGATACTCGTCCAGCGCGGAGACGTGGAGGAGGGCATCGAGGCCTGGGAGACCGCCATCGCATCGCTGCAAACGTTCGACGCGCCAGTCGCGGCGGCGAACATGACCAGGCTCGCAACGACCCTGTGGGCTCGGGGTGACATATCTCGCAGCCGGGCCATGGGAAACGAGGCGATCACGATCCTCGAGCGTTCTCCGGGGCCCGAGCTCGTCAAGGCGTACGGATCCGCGGCCTTCCTCGAGGCGCTCGGCGGCCGTTTTGTCGAGGCGGCCCCACTCATCGACAAGGGCCTGGCAGTTGCGGGCGAGCTCGGGGTGGTGGACGTGACCGCACTCCTCGGGGCACGTGCGGCCGTGCGCGGGTACCAGGGCGATCCGGCCGCGCTCGACGACTGTCGTGAGGCTCGCGACATCGGCCTTCGCCTCGGGCTGGGGCGCGCCACGGCGGTGGCGATGAACAACCTCGCCGACGGGACGGGGTACTTCGTGGGGCTACGCCCCGCTCGAGCGTTGTGGGACGAGGGGATCGCGTTCGCGCGCGCCCGAGGTCTCACGTATTCGGAGATGTGGAAGCGCGGCGAGCGCCTGCGTGCGCTCTACCACCTCGGAGACTGGGACGAGCTCCGACAGGAGGCCGAAGAAGTCGTGCGCTGGGAGCAGCGACACGGCGGAGGGCAGCTCGAAGTGTTCGGGCACGTCTATCTCGCGGATGTGCTGGTCCATCGCGGTGCGATTGCGGAGGCAACGGGCCACGTCGATGCGCTCGTGCCGCGAGCGCGTGAGAGCGGTGACCCGCAGGTGCTCGTCCCCGGGCTCGCGATGGCCGCACTCGTCGCGTCGGCGCGCGGCGACGATCGAACTGCGCTACAGCATGTCGTCGAGCTGGAAGAGGTTACGCGGGAGACGTCCGGCTGGCGGTCCTACTGCCTCGTCTGGCCGGCACGCATCGCGACTGCTGCCGGCGAGCTCCAGCTGGCCGAGGCGTTCCTCGAGGGCACCGAGGATGCATCGGCCTGGAACACGTGTGCGCGCCTGTCGGCTCTTGCGATGCTCGCGGAGGCGCGGGGAAATGCCGTCGGTGCGTCAGCCCTGTTCCGCGACGCGACCGAGCGCTGGGGCGAGTACGGAAGCGTCGTCGAGCGCGGGTATGCCTTGCTCGCCCTCGGGCGGTGCGCTGGTGACGCGGCCGCGCTGCGCGAGGGGCAGGCGATCTTCGAGAGGCTCGGCGCGTCACCCGTCGTCGCGCAGGCCGCGTAGGCCTACAGCGCGAGAAAGCCGGTCGCGCGCGGCTCGACCCGGAGCGGGCTCTCGGGGAGTCCCGGCTGCGGCTGCAGGTTGAACTCGCGGGGAGCGACGTCGTTGGGCGTGTCCGGGTGGAAGAGCGCGGCGAGGAGCTGGATCTGGCCCCGTCCCGGGCCGAGCTCCCACTGGCCGCCGCCGTAGGCGCCGATCCCGTGTGCCTCGCAGTAGTCGTAGGCTGCGAAAAGCCGCTCCACTGTGCCGAAGCGGGACGGCTTGACGTTCACAGTGCGCGGCGGCCAGGGCAGCGCCTCGATGTCGTCCACCGAGTGGATCACGGCGTCCCAGGTGACACGGTCGCGATGCGGCCGGAGCACGTGGTCCGTGTCGGCGGTCAGCGCCGGATCCTCGAGCCACGCTTGGTCCAGCCCCTCCGCGACGCGGCGGTAGAGCGCAGGGTCGGGCGGCGTCTCGACGACCGTGCCGCGGTAGTGGCCCTTGAAGTCGATCGAGTCAACGGCCCCGGTTGCTGCGAGCTCGGCGACGAGCTCGGCCGTCCACAGAGAATTCGCGTCCAGCTTGAAGCGCAGCCCGGGGTAGAGATCGAGCCAGGAGTAGAAGCGCTCCGTCGACGGAGGCTCGCCGAGACCCATCGAGACGACGAACGCCACGGGTCGCGCCGCCCGGCCCACAGCCTCGCCGAGGGACAGGCCCGCCTGGCGGAGCGCGAGGTCGAGGGCCGCGCTCTCGAAGGCCCAGCGGCGGTAGTCGAGGTATGCATCCCGCTCCGGCTCAAGCTCGAAGAGCGGCAGGGTGGCGAGATGCTCTGAAAACGTGCTCAGCGTCCACGACCCAGCCAGGGGGAGCATAGGCCCGCGTTCCTGCTGGCGGTCGTGCTCCACGGCGTCGTAGGTGACGTCCTCGCCGATCCCCTCCTCGCCGCCGCCCAGCAGGCGCACGACGGTCGTCTTGCGGAGGAAGTCGCTTCGCGCCTGCAGCTCGAGGCCGTCGAGGGCGTAACCATCGACCCAGAGCGGAAGGTGGCTGACGGCGTCGTAGAGGCTCATCGGCTCACAGCGAAGCGACAAGGCGGGCATAGAATGCCCCGCGTATCGACCCGGAGGAGGTATCCATGTCGGAGGACAACAAGACGAGCATGCAGCGCCTCTACCAGGAGGTCATCGGCGAGGGAAGGATCGAGCTGATCGACGAGCTCGTGTCGCCCGGGTTCGTCGAGCACGAGGCGGCGCCGGGGCTCGAGCCGAACCGCGACGGGGTGAAGCAGTTCTTCGGCATGTTTCGCGCCGCAGCGCCCGACCTCACCGCGACGGTCGAAGACCTGATCGCCGAGGGCGACCGGGTGGTCGCCCGTGTGTGGTTCAGCGGCACGCAGACCGGTGAGCTGTTCGGCCTCCCGGCGACGGGGAAGCAGTTCCGGTTCCAGGCGATCGACATCCTCCGCTTCGAGGAGGGCCTCGCAGTCGAGCACTGGGGCGTCACGGACATGGCGGGGCTGATGGGGCAGCTCGGCGCCCCCGCACCGGAGACGGCGGGTACGGCCTGAGAACCCAGCCAGATGGGCGGCTCCGGCCGCCCATCTCCTACCGGCCCGAAAAAGCGACCGCAACGTAGCCTGCGAGCCGCGCGTTGGCGACGACGAGTTCGCGGTTCACCTCGCGGGTCCGGCCTCCGCTTCGCTCGTGCAGGAGCCCGAGGACGAACGGCGTCACCGCCTGGCCTGAGATGCCCTTCGCCTCGGCCTCGGCCAGGGCTTCCTCGACCAGGTCCTCGACGTCGAGGCTCTCGGGCGGCGGGTTCGCGAGCAGAAGACCCGCACCCCCGAGCCGCCAGTGCACGTCGGCGACGCGGGCAGCTTCGGTCGCGTCCTCGACCCGCTGTGGCACGGGGGGCCCTCCGGACGCCGAGTAGAACAGAGGCAAGGTGGCGGTTCGGAAGCCGAGGACGGGAATGCCGAGCGTCTCGAGGAGCTCCATGGTCGCGGGCACGTCGAGCAGCGACTTCGCTCCGGACGAGACGACGAGCGCGGGAGTGCGTGCGAGCGCGGGGACGTCCGCGGACACGTCCGGCGATGTGGTGAAGCCCCGGTGCACGCCTCCGATTCCGCCCGTGCCGAGGAACCGGATCCCCACGAGCGCGGCGACCGCGAGCGCCCCGCCGACCGTCGTCGCCCCCACGGCTCCCTGCACCGCGCACGCCGCGAGGTCGCGTGGGCCGGCCTTGAGCGCGTCCGGAGTGAAGCGCCCGAGCTCCGCCGTGCCCATCCCGACCCGGATCCGCCCGTCGAGGACGCCGATCGTCGCCGGCACGGCGCGGGCATCCCGCACGGCGGTGTCGCTCTCGAGCCCGACCTCGACTCCGTCGGACGCAGGAAAGCCGTGCGCGACGAGGGTCGTCTCGAGCGCAACCACGGGGCTACCCTCGTCGAGGGCGGTACGCACCTCGTCCGCAACGACGACCAGCTCGTTCACGCGGGCCGCTCCATCTCCACGAAAGGAAACACGCCACCGTTCGTCTCGTGCATGAAGGAGCGAGCGACGGCGAAACCGGCGCGCTCGTAGACCTTGATCGCCCGCTCGTTGAACGTCGCGACGCTGAGCTTGAAGCGGCGGGGAGCGAACTGCTCCTTGGCAAAAGCCAGGCCCGCCTCGAGAAAAGACTGCCCGAGCCCGTGGCCGGTGAGGTCGGGTCGAAGCCCGAGGCCGACCACGACGGCGTCACCGTCGGACTTGAGCTGGAAGAAGCCGATCAGCTCCTCGGTCGCATGGACGGAGAAGTACTGACGTGCGCGTTGCGCCGGGTCGAGCAACTCGGCGAGATCGTGCTCGTCGGCGGGTGCGTCGTAGAAGTCATAGGGAGCCTCGTATTCCCACGTCGAGATCACCTCGGCCTCGGCCTGAGTCATGCGGGCGATGCTCGTCGATCCGAGGGTCGAGCTCACGGCATCGTCCCCATCTGCTGCACACAGCGTGCGGCAGCCTCGAGTGCGAGGTCGGGCCCGCCGACGATCCAGCCTGCGGCGAGGGCGTCGCCCGCTCCGGTCGGGTCGACGATCCGGGTGACGGGGAGCGCCGGACGCTCGACCCCGTCGAACGAGCAACCCCGTTCCCTGCGCTTCAAGATCCACGTGACCCCGGGGAATGGGCCCCCGACGACGCGCTCCTCGTCCTCGTTCGCGAAGACGACGTGGGGCGCGAGATCCGTGACGACGTCCCGGAACTCCGCCGCCCCCACGTCCCGGATCGCGCTCCAGGACGCGAGGTCGACACTCACCTGGGCGCCTTCCCCTCGCGCGAGCTCGACGGCCCGGGCCGCGGCCGAGCGAGCCGGCTCCCGCATGAGCGCGTAGCCGGAAACGAAGAGGTGGTCGCATCCTTCGAGCCACTCCCGATCGATCTCCTCTGGGCGAAGGTCGGCCGCTGCGCCCCGGTCGGCGGCCATCGAGCGCTCTCCGTCCGCGGACACGAGGGAGCAGACGATCCCGTTCCGGCCCTCGCTCGGGCCAACGACCTCGACTCCCTGGGCGGCGAGCCCCGCGAGCGCGAGCCGTGCCGCGTCGTCGGCTCCCCGCTTCCCGATGAAGCGTGCGGTCGCGCCGAGCTCGGCGGCCCAGGCTGAGACGTTCGCAGCCTGCCCACCCGCCGTGAGGCGGATCTCGGCGTCCGTGTCGCCTCCAGGCGCGATCGGCCCGGCGAGCCGGACGATGACGTCGAGGGTGAGATCGCCGAGGGAGCAGACGAGCATTCAAGAGTTCCTCTCGCGCATCGTAAGATCCGAGCATGGACGAGGAGCAGCGGCGTGGAGGCCTCAAGACCTTTCTCCTCGGCGGCCTCGTCGGTGCCTCGGCGGCGCTCGCGGCCATCGGCCGCCGCCGGCGCGTCCAGCAGCGCCGTGGACGCCCCCGCGGCCTCGCCGCGTTCGAGAGCGCACCCTGCTACCGCGAGCTTCTCGATCGGGAGCGCGAACAGTCCGATCTCCACCCCGACCGTTAGCCTTTTCCGCACGTGCCGATCTACGAGTACCGTTGCCCGAACGGGCATACGTTCGAAGTCTTCCAGCGGATGACCGATCCGCCTTCCGAGACCTGCGTCACGTGCGGCGCCGGGCCCGTCGAGAAGCTCCTCTTCCCCGTCGCCGTGCACTTCAAGGGGTCGGGCTTCTACTCGACCGACTACGGGCGCGGCAAGAAGAAGGCCAAGGAAGGCGAGGGCGCACCCGCCGAGAAGGCGGTGGACACGCCGTCGACCGAGAAAGCAGCGCCGGA
>Ga0209751_10004754_pt1 | contig 12913 bp, 14 predicted proteins | sample RifCSP13_1_FD_184019 | JGI IMG/M metagenome (GOLD analysis project Ga0209751, IMG submission 184019) | Soil microbial communities from Rifle, Colorado - Rifle CSP2_sed 13_1 (SPAdes) (version 2) | ecosystem: Environmental > Terrestrial > Deep subsurface > Rock core/Sediment | place: Rifle... | reverse complement strand
AATTTGGTACACTTGTAAGGCTACATGGTTGCAAGAGTGTATTCTATTTCTGTAGATAAGCTCAATGGTCGGGGTGGTGGGACTTGAACCCACGGCCTCTGCGTCCCGAACGCAACGCTCTAGCCAACTGAGCTACACCCCGTAGGCATTTAATTTACAATGCTTTTGGCATGTTGAAAAGGAGATGATTATTAGCTGTAGGAGATAAATCGGGAGATCCTTCAGTCGCTGTGCTCCTTCAGGATGACGCCATGCGTCAGATTCCTCGCAGCTCCTTCGCATTCGCTCAGGACAGGGCTCGGAATGACAGGAAAAAGATCGAATTTGTATCACTGTGTAAACCCAAAACTTTCACTCTGGTTGAAGTATATTGGTATCCCCTTTAAACAGCTTTTTAAACCTCTCCGCATCCGCTTTTGAGCCGACGATTGTCCCCCAGTGCATTGGGATTACTGATATTGGTTTAAATTCATTCGCAATCTCTGCTGCTTCTTCCGCTGTCATAGTGTATGTGCCGCCGACCGGGAGAAGAGCAACGTCTACGCTGAGCTTTTTCATCTCAGGTATTGCGTCTGTATCGCCAGCATGATAAATCCTTTTTCCACTGATGGTAACTATAAAACCAACCCAACCATTTGCCTTAGGATGGTAGCTCTTACCAATGTTGTAAGCAGGTATAGCTTGGATCTCTATATCGCCAACTGTAATCTTATCGCCGGGTTTTATGATCCTTACATCCCCTTTTAGGTTTGAGTCTGAATCCTTTGTGGTTACGATCACCGTATCTTTTTTTTGAATATGCCTTACATCATCGGGGGAAAGATGGTCAAAATGCGAATGAGTAATCAGGATTAAATCTGCTCCTTCACCCTTTTTAACCTTCCAAGGGTCAAAATAGATAATCCTTTCACCAGCTTTTAGCTTGAAGCTCGCATGTCCGAGCCAGCTTAGAGTAATAGAATCGTTTATTTTTAACATAGCTCGGCTCTCCACAAATTAATCAGAAGATCCTTCGGTCACTTTGCTCCTTCGGGATGACGCTATGCGTCAGATTCCTCGCTGCTCCTTCGCTAGCCTCTTCACTGCGTTCAGAGCTTCGGCTCAGGACATGGCTCGGAATGACATCATGGTGGTGCCATTCCTTATTTCTTCGCTGTAGATTCCCATTCTTTGAGTACTTGTTCCTGAGGATAAACAAAGCTGCCTTGCATATATGCTGCCCACTTTATTTTAATGGGCTTTAAGCGGGAAAGAGGATTTTTTTTAGGCATCAAAAATTTAACATTTGGATTCTCAGTCTTAACTAATTGCACTACATATGGTATAGGAAACTTTATTATCTGGATTACTTTCGAATCGCCCTTTTGAATTTCTTTAAGCCCAAAGTAATTTAGATGACCTCCGACCGCTGGCTGTAAGTCGCTTCCTACGTCAGCAGTGGCTTCAATAAAGGGTTTGCCATTCACATCGAGTACCGCCTTAAGCTTTCCATTGTCATTTGTTATTGTTGTGTTTCCGGGCTTAGCAGGAATTCCAACTTCCTTTGTGAATTTTCTCATAAGCTCAGAGCTATTAAAGTAACTAACAAAATATCTACCCGGTTCTCCGGTAGTTGAACCCATCGTGTATGAATCCTGGTCTTTTACCTGAACAGTTAGGTAAGTTAGTGTATAGGCGCCGAATCCCGATGTTTGAGATGGATCGGGAACTGTATACATATTCATAACGACCATATTATTTGGATGTGGTTCGAGTCCTTGTGGAAGGACTGCTTTAATTGCGGCTGGGTCTACCTCAAACCCTATAATTAACATCCATGCATCCGTCACAAGCTGAGGTGCGGGTGGAACCTTGATATCTTCGGCAGAGACTGCTCCGACCGTTCCCATGTAAGCGAATGAATAGATAACAAAGATAAAAACCATCAGGAAAATAGCACTTGTGTTAGATTTTAGCATTTTCATAGATGTCTCCTCCTTGGTTAAGCTTATTTTTAGGATTTATGTTTATTATTATTCCAAAAATACTTCAGTGTCAATAATTGTTATATTTTTACATAAAAAACAGGTCCTCACAATCCAGTCAAATCTCACCATCTGAAATGCATATGGAGACGGCCTTTAACATATGGAGTTATAATCTCTAAACTATACATTGCCAGCTATCTGCTATTCATACCTCAGCGCTTCGATTGGATCGAGTTTGGATGCCTTGTTTGCCGGATAGAACCCAAAAAAGATTCCGACAGCCGCGGCGAAAATAAATGAAAGAACGATAGCTCCTCCCGAAATCAGCGTAGGCCAGCCAGCAGATAGGGATAAAATCTTGGAGCCAAGAATCCCAATAAAAATCCCAATGAAACCCCCTATCACACTCAGAACTAAGGCCTCGATTAAAAACTGTAGAAGTATGTCTTTTCTTTTTGCACCGACAGCCATTCTGATTCCAATTTCTCTGGTTCTTTCCGTGACAGAAACAAGCATTATGTTCATAATCCCAACGCCGCCTACGATGAGAGAAATGGAGCCAACGCTGAGGAGAAGAATTGTCAACACCCTTGTTGTAGCCTGTGCAGTCCCAGCAATATCTTCTAGGGATCTAATTGTGAAATCGTCTTCCTCTCCGGGTTGGAGCCTGTGGCGGGCTCTCAGAATTTCTCTTATTTGCCCTGTGGCTTCCTGAATCGCTTCTTTACTCAAAGCAGAAACCTGTATGCTTCCTACCCTTCCAGAAAGCTCTGCGCCAAACACCTTTCTCTCTGCCGTTGTAAATGGTATAAGCACGACATCATCCTGATCAGACCCGTAAGTAGTTTGACCCTTGGGGCTTAAGACCCCTATAATCCTGAAAGGTATGTTTTTGATACGAATAATCTGCCCTATTGGGTTGTTACCCGGGAGAAATAGATTTTCAACAACCGTTCTTCCAAGAGCCGCAACGTTGGCTGCACTGTCAAAATCACGCTTTGTAAAAAAGAAACCCAAGTCCAGAGACCAATCTCGAACAATAATATATTCTGGAGTAACTCCAAATATTGCGGTATTCCAGTTCTGGTTTCCGTAGATTACCTGTGAAACACCACGTCTTGTAAAAGTAACCGTTGCTACGGCTGATGCTTGTTTTCCAATAGCTTTAGCATCTTCAATGGTAAGTGTCTGAACTGTTCCTGCCCCGGCTCTTACCCCTCCTTGAGTAGTGCTTCCAGGAAATATAAGGATCATGTTTGTGCCAAGACTTGCGATCTGGGCCTGAACAGAGCTACTTGCCCCCTGACCGATGCTTACCATTGCAATCACAGCACCAACTCCTATAATCACACCGAGCATAGTAAGCATAGAACGCATCTTATTTCTTCTTAGTTCAGTAAGAGCGAGCTGAATCGCCATAGAGATTAAGGTAATCATTTTTCAACCTATTATCTTAAAAACCGAATCTTGGTGGTCTAGCTTCAGTTGAAGAACGCTTTTCTTTTGATGCGACCCCCATAATTATCTGATCTCCTTCTTTCAGATTTCCATCTATAATCTCTGTGAAGTTCCCATCTGTGATCCCTATCTTTATAGGTACAGCGCCAGGCTTGTCGTTTTTTGATAGGACCCATACATAAATACCACCTTCATTTCTCTTTTCATTTTTTGTGGATTCTACATAGGTGGTTAATATGTCGGCTGTATCCTTATTTTTATCAAAGTCAGGACGAAAACGAAAAGCAGCGTTTGGAATTTTTAAAGTGTTATCTTTGTATGCTGTCAAAATAGATACATTGGCAGTCATACCGGGTTTCAGTTTCAAATCTGAATTTTCAACACCAATAATTACATCATAAGTGACTACGTTCTGAACCGTAATAGGTGCATTTCTTACTTGAGTCACTTCTCCAGTAAATTTCTTATCTATAAACGCATCCACTGTAAAGGTTGCTTTCTGTCCGACGCTTACTTTTCCGATATCGGCTTCTACAACACTTGCATTTAACTGCATCTTAGTTAGATTCTCAGCGATTACAAAAAGAGTAGGTGCCTGTAGGCTTGCTGAAACGGTCTGTCCCGCGTCAACATTCCTTGATATTACAATTCCATCGACAGGAGAGATAATCTTAGTGTAGCTTAAGTCCGACTCCGTGGATTTTAGGCTTGCCTTTGCCTGTTCTACCTGGGCAAGAGCGTTTTCATAAGAGGCTTCCTGGGCTTTTACTTCTGCAAGAGCAGAATCGTATCTGGTCTGAGCTACATCCTTGTCATTCTCTGAGATAATCCCTCTTATAAAAAGTTCGTTTGTTCGTTTAAGACTTCTCTTTGCATCCTCTACTTCCACTTTGGCTTTCTCTAAGTTTGCACGGGCTGTAGATACAGAGGCCTTTGCAGCGGTAAGACTCGCTTTTTCTCTATCTACCCTAGCCTGAAATGGGTCGGGATCTATCTCAGCAACAACTTGTCCTTTTTTAACCTGGGAGTTAAAATCCGCATTAAGGGTTTTAATTCTTCCTGTTACCTGACTTCCTACCTGGACTGTGACCACAGCATTTAGGGTCCCTGTAGCTGTTGCAACCTCGGATACATAGCCCCTTACAACCTCTGCTGTAATGTATTTCCCTTCTCCTTTTTCGTTTCTTAAATAGAGGAATCCAATTAACAAAAGAGCTATTATTACTACTACTGAGTAAAGTTTCTTTTTGTTCATGTACTTACAAGGCGTTTATCTTAAGGAGTATTTATCAAACACAAAAATTATATCATATATTTATGGATGGATTATGCAGTTCTTTAACTTCATCCTGTTACTGTTTTGCAAAATCTCAAGCTATATGCGAAAATGAGGGTATGTAAGTTAGCGAGGTAATATTATGAAAAGTATCAAGGAGCTTTCCAACAACGAAGTTTATCGCTTCTGCGATTTGAACCAGTTTGGTTTTAAGACTACCGAAGGGCTTTCGGGTTGCGAGGATTTTATAGGACAGGAAAGGGCAGTGAATGCAATATATTTTGGTTTAGGAATGGAATATCGCGGATACAATCTTTATCTTTCTGGACCGCCTGGGGTCGGAAAAACAAGTGTGATAAAGGCGATACTAGCCAAGATCGCTAAAGATAAACCTACACCACCTGATTGGTGCTACGTCTATAATTTCCAGGACTCCTATATACCAAAAGCAATCAGTTTCCCAACAGCAGGTATGGGAAAGGTATTTAAAAAGTATATGGAGGACCTTGTAGAGGGTTTAAAGACCGATATTCCAAAGGCCTTCGAGAGCAAGGAGTATGAAGAAGAGAAGCAAAGGATCACGAACGGGTCTCAGAAGCAAAAAGGTATTCTCTTCGATGAACTTCAGAAAAAGGCAGGAGAGTTAGAGATGCAAATGCAGTTTACTCCGACAGGGATTGTAACAATTCCGCTATTTCATGGAAGGGCGATCACGCAAGATGAGTACAGCCTGCTCGACGAAGTTCATAAGGAGGATATAAGAAAAAGGAAAGAAAGGATTGACGAAGAAGTTAGCGAGGTTTTCAAGAAGATAAAAAGCCTCGAAAAGGAATCTACAGAAAGGGTTAAGGAGCTTGAAAAAAAGATAGCACTTTTTGTTGTAAGAGATCTTCTTGACAGTGTTAGAGAAAAGTACAAAACATTTACAAGTGTTATAGATTATTTGGACATGGTTCAAAAACATATACTTGAAAATATAGATAACCTTAGACCTGATAAGGGAATGGAAGGAGGAATAGGACTTCCATTTAAGCTTTCCCAGCAGAAGCCAACATTTACAGAGTATGAGGTAAATGTACTCATAGATAATTCCAGTGTTGAAGGGGCACCGGTGGTATTTGAACCTCATCCTACTTACACAAATATGTTTGGCTCTATGGAAAGAGAAGCCAGATTCGGAGTTCTCGTTACGGATTTCACCATGATTCATGCAGGTTCACTTGCGAAAGCAAATGGCGGGTATCTCGTTGTCGAGGCACTAGACGTTCTCAGGTACCCATTTGTCTGGGATTCGCTAAAAAAGGTTTTAGAAAATCAAGAGTTAAGAATCGAAGACGTTTATCAGCAATACGGTCTTGTGAGCACAATAGGGCTGAGACCAGAGCCTATAAAATTAAACGTGAAGGTTATAATGGAAGGAAGCCTTTTTCTTTATCACTTGCTTTATGCTTACGATGAGGACTTTATGAAGCTTTTTAAAGTAAAAGCAGATTTTGATTCTGTTGTGGAAAGAACAGATGACATGTTGCTTCAATATGCCTGTTTTATAAAATCTATGTGCGATAAGGAACACCTTAAGGAGTTTGATAGAAGCGGTCTTGAAACCGTAATTGAATACTCATCTAGGCTTGCGGGGGATCAGAACAAGTTGTCTGTTCAATTTGGTGCTATCTCGAAAATTATAAGTGAAGCAAATTACTGGGCGAGTTTAGACACCGATGGTAATTACGTAACGCGAAAGCACGTAGAAAAGGCGATAGAAGAGAGGATTTTTAGGTCAAACATGATTGAGGAAAAGATTCAAGAGATGATTGAAAAAAATATGATACTTATAGATACACAAGGTGAAGTCATCGGACAGATTAATGGACTTGCTGTTTACAACCTTGGTGATTATGCCTTCGGGAGGCCGTCACGTATCACATGCGAGACCTTTATGGGATTAGAAGGTGTGGTGAATATCGAAAGAAAGGCAAACCTGAGCGGGAATATCCATAATAAAGGTGTTCTTATTTTAAGTGGCTACATTGGAGCAAAGTACGCACAAAATAAACCTCTAAGCCTCTCAGCAAGTCTATGTTTTGAACAGAGCTATGAGATGGTAGAAGGTGACAGTGCATCTGCAGCAGAACTAATTGCGCTTATATCTAGCCTTTCGGGTGTTCCCATCAAGCAGGGTTTTGCTATTACAGGCTCTGTAAATCAGAAAGGACAGATTCAACCTATTGGTGGAGTAAATGAAAAAATTGAAGGGTTCTATCACGTGTGTAAGGCTAAAGGATTAAACGGAGAGCAGAGCGTGATAATTCCTCATCAAAATGTAAGGAACTTGATGCTTAAAAAAGAGGTTGTTGAAGCTATAAGGGAAGGGAAGTTCCATGTTTATCCGGTGGAAACAATTAATCAGGCGATAGAGCTTCTTACAGGAATGGAGGCAGGTGAGAGGGTATCAGATGGGAAATTTAAAAAAGGAACAGTGAACTATCTTGTTGATAAGCGACTAAGGGAATTTACAGAGGAATTAAAAAAGCTATCAAAGGAAAATAGGAGGAAAGTAGGTAGGGAAGAAGCGGAAGAGTAGTGATTTATGGATTATTCAGAAGAGGCTAAGATCCTTTCAATCCAGAAAGTTTTAAATCAGCCACAATAGAGGAGGTTTTAAATGTTATTTTGTCGGGAATCAAGTCCCAGCATATCAAACGTACCATTAAAGCTTCCAAATGGCGAAGAAGGGTTTATTCAAATCGAGCCGGGAGAGGCCTTTGGTAGAGGAAACCAACCATCTACAATGGTTTGTATAAAAGTAATGGAATCCATATTTAAAGAAAGGAAGGTAGACAATGTTCTAGATGTAGGGTGTGGAACTGGGGTGCTCTCAATTTGCGCTGCTTTACTCGGAGCAAACATGGTTTTGGCGTTAGATGTTGACCCTATAGCTGTTGAGGAGGCTAGAATAAATATTAAAAAGAATGGATTTACTAATATTCAGGTTGTATACGATTCCTTGAAAGGTGTTCATGAAAAATTTGACCTGGTGATTGCTAATCTCGGGATGACTGAAATTCTTAATATAAGTGATGAGCTTAAATACAAGTTAAAAGATGAAGGTCTCCTTTTACTATCTGGAATTTGGTTAGATGGGCAAAAAGAAATGGTGGTCAATAGATTTCAAGAACTAGGTCTCTACTTAGATGAGGAATTATATGAGGGAGGATGGATTGCTTTATCGTTTAAATTGAATTAGATAATCTATCAAACAATGAAAAAATCTAAGGTGCAGTTGCAATTTGTTTGTCAGAACTGTGGGAATTCGTCACCCAGGTGGTTGGGGAAATGCCCAGCTTGTGGCGAGTGGAATTCGTATGTTGAAGAAAGAGTAGTGAAGGAAAAGAAGGGGCTAGAAAGAGCACCGGGTAAATCTAATGCAGTTAACCTTACTCAAATCGAGGGTGGAAAGGAAGAGAGAATTTCAACAGGGATTGGTGAGCTTGATAGGGTTCTTGGAGGTGGTTTTGTTCCCGGCTCTATCGTTCTTGTAGGAGGTGATCCTGGAATCGGGAAATCAACCCTTGCGCTTGAGATGCTGGACAAGGTAGGTCTTACTAATAGAAACGTTCTCTATGTCACTGGTGAGGAATCCCCAGAGCAAGTTAAAATGAGGGCAGAGCGATTAGGCGTTAGCTCGGACAGGCTTTTTATTTTTCCAGAGACATTACTTGAGTATATTCTTGAGGAGCTTAACGAAATTTCCCCCAAACTCGCCGTCATTGACTCAATCCAAACCATTTTCACTGAGGATTTCCCATCTGCCCCAGGGAGCGTTGGACAGATAAGAGAATGTGCTGCAAAGCTTATGCAGTATGCAAAGACAAAAGGCACGGCAATTTTTCTTGTTGGCCACGTAACAAAAGAGGGCACAATTGCAGGACCGAAAGTGCTTGAGCATCTTGTAGATACCGTGCTTTATTTTGAAGGTGGAAGAGAGCATCCTTACAGGATTTTAAGGGCCGTAAAAAACCGCTTTGGATCGACGAATGAAATCGGCGTCTTCGAGATGCGGGATAGCGGCCTCCAGGAGGTGAAAAACCCTTCAGAGATATTCCTTTCTGAGCGTCCTCTAAATGCTTCGGGTTCGGTTGTTGTTCCTAGCCTTGAGGGTACGAGACCTATACTTGTAGAGATCCAAGCCCTTGTCTCTCCCTGTAATTTCGGGGTGCCTAGAAGGACAACGATAGGACTCGATTATAACCGTGTATCGCTTCTGGTAGCTGTCCTTGAAAAAAGGGCGGGCCTGCATTTATTGGGACAGGATATTTTTATGAATGTTGCAGGTGGAGTAAGAATAGAGGAGCCTGCTATAGACCTTGGCATCTGCGCTTGTGTTGCGTCAAGCTTTCTAAATAAACCGATTGAATCGAATATAGTTGTGTTCGGTGAAGTGGGTCTTGCAGGTGAAATACGTGGCGTCTCACGGGTTGAACTGAGACTCAAGGAAGCCGAGAAATTGGGTTTTAAAAAATGCGTTCTCCCTCAGATAAATTTTCAGAGACTAAAGCGTTCTGATAATGCTATATCTCTTATTGGTGTAGGTTCGATTGAAAAGGCGATAGAGGCGTTGTTTTGATAGATTTGGCTAGAGTCGCTTCTATTGTTGAACTTTTTGTACTGGTTAACACCTTGAGTAGGAAACGAGTCCCTTCGTTTCAACTCAGGGCAGGCTTACTCGTTGCCCTATCCTATACCACCAGCAAGCCTGTCCCGAGCAAAGTCGAGGGGACTGGTGGACTACCCAATGTTTATTACCGAATTGGATGTCCAAAGATCATAATCGGGGAAGGGATGAGCTCCTATCTGTCATGGTACATTTTTAAAGTAGAGACGCAAAATTTTGCGCCTCTACAAAACTGCTGCACGGATTCAGCCGGCAACCTCAAACCATACGAGTAAGTTAAACGTGGCGTCGCTGAGTGGTTGCTAAGCTGGCAGCCCGGCATAGATTTGAATACAGCTCTTGTACGTGCCGAACATTTCATGAAGGCCATGCCTGCCTGGGAAAATCACCATACCTAAGCATTCGCTCAAGCCGATGCCAAACAGCGGCGCGGCTTAACCCTTTTCGTTACGTCAGCACTTTTTGATTTAATCTCATCTTTGATAAAGTTACCACTATCTTCAGATTCTAGTTCTTCTTGGTTATGCTTGCTTATTTTATATTCTAAATAATTGGTCCTTGCTAGTACCATAACAGAAATTATCTAATCTTTTGTTTGCGCTACGATATTTTATAAAGTATATCCAGTCTCTTGGCTACTTCTTTTAATCGCCTATCGGTAGTCCATAACGGAATATTTGTCATTATTGCTGATGCCAGCAAATGCACATCTACGATTCCAATTCCTAAGCCCATTAACCGCTTTTCTTCAATAAAATAAAGTATCTCATCATCACTGACAGTATTAACGCTAGGAAGCGTGCACAGTAATAAGATGATTTCACTTCTCCGTCTAAGATTCCCACATGCCAATTCACCTACAATGAAGGGGTGGCAGGCAACGTGTCCTGTGCCGAGTAGTTCTTTGAGGTGGGCGTTACCCTTTCGGAAATGCTTGATCCAGATAGAAGTATCAACAAGAATCATGCGTTGCGTCTGGCAGATCTTTCTCTTCTTCGGCGAACTGATCTGATCAATTTTTCTCTACCGCCTAGCGAAGCAAGCCTTTTTCCGCTTTCTATGGCGATTAATGCTTCTAATCCAGCTTTCACGAGAGACGTTTTCTCGGTTATACCGGAAAGCTCTGAAGCCCTCTTTAGCAGACCGTCATCAATGTTTAAGGTCGTTCTCATATGCATTAATATGCATAGCTAATGCATATAAGTCAAGCCAATGAGACGGTAGGTTGATTTAGACTTGATATTAAACGTCGTGAGGGTTTATTCGTAGAGCTTCTCTAATTCATTCTTCATCTACCCGAAGAGTATTCAAAGCGGATCAATTGGGCTTCGCACCGTGAGCCCTTCTATTTCCAACCTCACTCACGACTGGCGACGTGGTATTTGCGTCCAAGAGTAATGAGGCCAAGAATTTTCTTTTTTGGGTGGTTTTCCATTTGTTTATCTTGACTTGAAATTAGGTTTTTTGTACTCTGTGTGCAATAATAGGGTTAAACAACAGTTTGCGGTATAACATGCTCTTTAGGATATTATACTGCATTCTTGCAGGCTAATTATTAGTTCGTTCGGACGCTTCGCGCCGAACGAACGGAGCGGTGGTTATCACCGCTCCGTTGGGCGCCGGGTAAAAGAACGTCATGGGCACAAGGCTAAAATTCAGTATTTACCAATATTATCTTGCCTTCATCATTCTTACGGCAGTAGGTTCCGTGGTCTTCGTCGTCTTGTTCTGGCCTCATATAAACAATCCTGGCATCATCCTACTAACGATATTTGGCAGTTTGGCTTCATTGATTTTTATCATCCAGAAGCAACAACTTGAGGAAATGAATTCTTTCAAGGAATTATTTAATGAGTTCAATCGGAGATACAATGAGCTAAACGAGTCACTAAATAGTATCGTCCGCACTAATCCCGATCAGTCCTTGTCCACAAAGCAGATCGATATACTCTACGACTACTTCAATCTCTGCGGTGAAGAGTATCTTTTCTACCAAAAAGGTTATATCTACCCCGAGGTCTGGAGGGCATGGTGCAATGGCATTTATTACTATCTGAGTCATCCGGCTATTGGGAAGACCTGGAAGCAGGAAGAAGAGACCGACTCGTATTACGGGTTAACACTTGAGCGGATTGAGCGGTTCGCGACGTACAAGCCAGCGAGCAAGGCCTACTGACATTTGCGTCTCGGTGCCCAACGAGTCGTTACGCGCGATCGCCTACCGCGCTGCCATTTGAGGCGCGTGGCGCGCTTGGGCGACTCGCCTGCTGGTATAGCTCTTGTTCAGCGCAGCCAGCCAACGATGTAGCGGTAAGGTTGTCGCGCTTGGCCTGCGTCGGCCCTCGGCGCAAGACGGCGGCGCGTGAACTCCGGCGTTGGGACTGTGGTAAGCCCAAACGGAGCAGGAGATTCTTATGAAATATCTATCTTAGCGCGGGTGGCGAAATGAAAGCGCACATTGTCGCGGTATTAGATGAAGAACAGGGTGTTTTGCTGAACGAAGGCAAATCAGTAAGAATCCGTAGCATCCTTCTAAGCGAATTTTCAATAATCAGCAAACAGAAAGACGAACCTGTGGACGTTACACAGTATGGGCGCAACTCCAGCCGGTTTCAAATAAGCCTAACCCAAAGCACCGCAATCTTCCATAGGCCCCCGAAGGGCACTTATTTCTGCCCATCTTGCCAACGTGACACCGACACCGTACCGAGTCTTTCCACCAGAGAAAACAGTTTTTTCTGCACAAAGTGCCATATCACCGGAGATTGGTTGAGTTTGATTAATCTCTCAAGGGCGGAGTATTCGGAGCGCTATTATTGCGCATTTGGGGACAGCCTCTTCGGGGAGGATCTCTGGCTTGAAGTCCCTTTCAGGTCAACACGGGAAGAAGATTATGACAGGTTTTGGCTTTTCCATAATTGCTTGGTGATAACGATGGGTATCTTCCAGTCTGATGAAGAACGTAGTCTGATAGTTAAAGAGGTTGTGTGGAAACGAGAAAAGCGATTCGCCAGGCTCTTAAAACTGGCCGAAGTTGACAAGAGTATCCAAAGGGCTAGTCGCCGGGAGATTATTCCAGAAGATGTGAGGATGTTCGTGTGGCAACGTGATCAAGGACGTTGCGTTCAGTGTACGAGTAAGGAGAATCTGGAATTTGACCACATCATCCCCGTATCGAAGGGTGGAGCAAACACAGCGCGAAATATTCAACTCTTGTGCGAGCCTTGCAACCGTACCAAGAAGGATACAATATGATGGCTGGGAGAAGGGAACTAGTTGTGTTGCTGGCCAATGTGTCAACCTTGATTCCTTATCAGGTTAGTTAAGGTTGGGGTCAGGCATGCAAATTGACTTAACGTTTTAGTGAGTTGGAAGTTCATGGTCAGGCTTGAATTGTGAATGACATATACATTGCCTAACTCTGCGCTTCTGCCGATCGCTTACAGTGGCGGCGTTCAGAGGCTCCTTGCTCGCAGTGCCCAGAAAAAAAACCGAACGCGGGAAAACAGAATATGAGGGTTGGAAAAATTCTACTGATCA
>Ga0209751_10004748_pt1 | contig 12922 bp, 13 predicted proteins | sample RifCSP13_1_FD_184019 | JGI IMG/M metagenome (GOLD analysis project Ga0209751, IMG submission 184019) | Soil microbial communities from Rifle, Colorado - Rifle CSP2_sed 13_1 (SPAdes) (version 2) | ecosystem: Environmental > Terrestrial > Deep subsurface > Rock core/Sediment | place: Rifle... | reverse complement strand
TCTACGCGCAAATGGATGCGCAGGCTGCGGCCGTTGGGCAAGTCAATATCATAAAAATGCAGGCCGCGCTGTGGAACTTCGGGAATTTGGAAAGAAGCCAGGAATCCGGCTGTTTCTGCTCTCACCCCCTGCCAAAGTTTTGTGGTGAGGCTCTGGCGAAGATCTAGTCTCATGGGGAACAGTATATATCGTCTCGGGTGCTCCGTCCAACGTTGCCTTGAGCAGAACGTATAATGCCAAGGTGCCTCTACCCCTCGATCTCGCTCACCGCCGTTATGTTCAGCAGGCTGGCTGGACCGAGCCCTTACGCCGGCACCTGTTGCAGCGCGCCGGGCTGTCCAAAGCCCAGCGCGTGCTGGACGTAGGCTGCGGCACTGGCGCAGTCTTGAATACCATCAACGATGCTTCAGTTAGCCTGATCGGCTTAGATCTGGACCTTGCTGCGCTATATTTGGCCCGGAGCCAAGCGCCCCGCGCCTGCTTGGCCTCAGGGGACGCTCACCAACTGCCCTACCGCAACGGCGTTTTCGATATCGTTTATTTTCATTTCGTGTTGCTCTGGCTGCGGGAGCCGCGGCGCGCCTTGGCTGAAGCGCGCCGCGTTTCCCGCCCGGGTGGAGCAGTGCTGGCTTTTGCTGAGCCGGATTACAGCGGGCGCATTGACGAACCTGCCTCATTAGCCCAGCTTGGTAAATTACAAACCGAAGCCCTGCGCGCCCAGGGTGCCGATCCGGAACTGGGAAGGAAACTGGTCTCTCTCTTTCAGTCGAGTGGGTTCACCGGGATAGAAAGTGGCCAACTGCACCAGCAGAAAGGGAATGCCAAAAAGGATGACGACGGTTCGCTCGAATGGGAAATCCTGCGCGCCGATGTGCGCAACCAAATCCCCGCTGACGAATTGTACCGTTTGGCCCAAGAGGACCGGCAAGCGCGGCAGGCTGGAGAACGGGTTTTATTCGTGCCGACCTTTTATGCCTGTGCCAGGGTGTAAAAAAATTTGCTAAGGGCATTTGACCCTAAGTAGAGGGAAAGCGAACAATTTATAATCAAAATCTCAGTTGCGGTCGATTCATCGGAGGAACCATGTCAAGAGACAACATTTTTTGGGGAGTAGTTTTATTGGTGGCTGGCAGCCTTTTTCTAGCTAGCAACCTGGGTTACCTCGCCTTCAATCTCAATTTGCTATGGCCGCTTTTCATCATCGCCTTAGGTCTATACATTTTGCTTGGGCGCGTCTCGCAGCCCGGCGAAATAGAAACAAAGCAAGTTACCCTCCCTTTGGACAAAGCTAAAGAAGCCTCGATCCACTTGGAGTATGGCGCCGGCAGCCTGAGAATATCCGGCGCGGCTGCCAAGGGCCAATTGTTGGCTGGCGAGTTTAATGCTATGCAGTTAAGCAGCCGTCAGGAAGGGTCAAAGGCTAAAGTCAAACTGCACACAGCCGTCGAAGAAACCTTCCTGATGGTGTTCCCCTGGAATTGGAATCGGGGTCGGCGGTCTTGGGACTTCAGCCTTAACCCGAACATCCCCATCAAGCTGAAAGTTGAAAGCGGAGCTTCAGAAAACAAATTAGACCTGAGCGAGCTGCAAGTGGTGGACCTGGACATCGATACCGGCGCCAGTTCGACCACGATCATCATGCCCAAGAAAGCCGGCCACACCAAAGCAGACATCTCGGGTGGAGCCGCTTCATTTGATATCACTATCCCCAAAGGGGTAGCTGCGAAGATCCGCGTTGATTCCGGTTTGGGCTCCATATCAGTCGACGAAGATCGTTTTCCACGCGTGGGCAAAGGCTACCAATCGGCCAATTATGAGAAGGCCGCCAACACCCTCGATTTGCGTCTGGAAATCGGCGTGAGTTCAATTAAGATTCGATAGAAGGAGCAGGTATGAAGCGCGATTATCGCACCTTGTTTGGGCTCCTACTGATCCTGGGCGGTGTGTTGCTAGTTTTGCAGCAATACAACTACTTGCAGGGTGAATGGAGCGACGCCGTCTTTGCCGGCTTGTGGGGCTTAGGCGCGTTATTTTTCTTTGATATTTTCCAAAGGGACCGCGCCCAATGGTGGTTCGGCTTGGTGGCGTTGATCCTGGCAGGCATAGCCGTCAATCACATACTGGACCTTTTCTTCCCGCCGCTTGGCGAGTCCCTTGGCGGCGCCTTCTTCCTAGGCGCTGTCGGGATCGGGTTCCTGGTTGCATACCGGCGCACGCCGGGCAATTGGTGGGCTGTCATCCCGGCCGGGGTCATGTTCACCCTTGCGGTGATTTCGGTGGTGGACAACCTGGGAGCTCAGCTGCCTTTCGAAACTGGTGGCTTGCTCTTTATCGGCATCGGTCTTACCTTCCTGGTCCTCACCCAACTGCGTGTGGATGGAGAGCGGCTTAGTTGGGCCATATACCCGGCCGTGCCCCTGGTAATTTTTGGCTTGCTAGTGGGTTTTCGCCGCGCCGAATCTTGGAATTTCATCTGGCCTAGCCTGATCATCCTCTTGGGTCTTTATTTCCTCCTCGAGGCTTTGCGAAAACGCTAAAACCACACTTATGTCAAAAAGAGGCGGGCAAAACTCGCCTCTTTTTGACAAATAGCCAGAGGAGCCATGGAAGCTAAGCTAGTTATTTCTATTTTTTCCAGTTACTTGATCGGTTCCATCCCCTTCACCCAGATCCTGGCACGTTGGGTAAAGGGTGTCGACCTGCGCAAAGTGGGCAGCCATAATGTGGGCGGCCGCAACCTCAGCCGCCAGCTAGGCTTGCTTTGGGGCATCCTGGGCGGCACATTGGACGTGGCCAAAGGCGCTGCGGCGCTCTGGTTTGCGGAGTTGCTTGGTGTCCCAATCCCGCTTCGTCTGGTTAACGGCATGGCCGTTGTGGCTGGCCATAATTGGCCGTTTTGGCTGCGGTTCCATGGCGGCAAGGGATTGCTGACGGCTTTGGGCGCCATAACCTGGGTCGTGTTCCCCGAAGGATTTTGGAGCTTCCTGCTAGGCGCGCTGATCCTGATCTTTACGCATAATATTTTCTACGCGTCGACCACCGGTTTTTCCACCATGTTGGTAGTTGCCTTTATACTCCAGCGGCCAATGGAGATCATCCTTTTTATTTGTGGCACCTGGGCAGTCATCCTGCTGGCCAGCATCCCGGACCTGGTAGCCACCCTGACCACCGCTGGGGCGCTCGCCGCCTATTTTCGTGAACCCGACGGCGTTTACCGCCGGGATGCAGAACGACGCAACAAGCACTGATCCTGGCTTTCGAAAGGAATTAACTATGTTCGCCACTTTTGGTAACGATTGGCGCCAGCATGGGGCTGCCTGGCTTTTGACGTTGCTTGTCGTCGTTTTCGGACTTCAAGAATTGCGCGTGCTCTTCGTTGGTTTCGTCGGTTATTTGCGCGATTCGGTCGGTTTAGGTTCCCTGAGCCTGGCGCCGATTGCCATCGGGGTGTTTGCCCTCAGTTTCCTGGCTGGCATCATCAATCGATTTTTCGGCACGCGCAACGCGCTTTGGCTTCTTGCAGGCGGGTTAGCCCTGCTGCGCGTCGCCGAACAGTTATCGCGAGTTCCATCGTTGGATCTTGCCTTCTCCATTGCCGCTACTGCCTTATTCCTCATGTACATCCCCTTGGCCGTAGGCATGGCCCGCTCTCAAGGCGGCCAGGCTGCCACCCATTTAGGTTTAGCCTTCCTCTTGGGGGTCAGCTTGGACAGCGCCATCCAAGTTGCCGGGCTAACTCTGGATTTATCCTGGCAACCCGGCTTGCTGCCGCTGTTGCTGGTTGGCCTTCTGGCGCTGGTTTTGCTTTGGGCGCTGCGCTCCCAGGCGCCCAGCAGCCCATTCGCGTCCGATGGTACCTGGCGGAGCAATTTGGCTTTGCTGGCTATCGGTCCCTGGCTCTTCCTCCAATTACAGGTGTTTCAAAATATCGGTTTGTATTCCGCGCTCAGCGGCTGGGAGACGCCGGGTATAGGAGCAGTCTTAATTCTTGGCAACGCGCTGGCTCTCTTCCTGGCGGCCCAGCCTGCTTGGATTCCACGTGCATGGGTCAATGTTGTGCTGATGGGTGTTGTGGTTCTGGTTCTTTTGCTATTACTAAATTCGGCGACGCCATTGGTGGCGTTTTGGTTGCTTATGGGGCAAGTGTTATGCAGCATTTTAGGAATGTTCATGTTCCTGGCGGCTACCGGAGAAAAAGGCAAACAAGGACTGCTGCGCAGCACGGTTATGAATGGCATTAGCCAGATCCTCTTTGTCTTGTTGTTCTTTTTGTTTTATTCTTCATATGATTTCCAATTCGGCTTCCGCTCCAGCGCCTTGCCGTTAACCGCCTTGGCAATAACCGTTGTGTTGGTGGCGTTGGCGTCTGCTGACAGAGCAGACACACAAAGCAAACCAAACCGCATATTCACCCCGGCGCTGACCGCCGCCGCGCTCCTGCTCGTCCCGCTTGCGCTGCTGTTAGCTTGGAAGCCCCTGGTTGCAGTACCGGCACAAGCCGGGGCTGCTACGGTTCGAGTGATGGATTACAACCTGCACGACGCCGTGAACACCAGCGGCGCGGTGGACCCGGAGGCTTTGGCGCAAATCATCGAAGACAGCGGCGCGGACATCGTGGGCCTGCAGGAAATATCGCGGGGCTGGCTGATCTGGGGCGGTATGGACATGCTCACCTGGCTGTCCCAACGGCTGGAGCTGCCCTACATCTGGGACGCCACAGCCGACGCCCAATGGGGCATGGCCATTCTCAGCCGCTTTCCGATAGTGAGTGTCGAACGGTATGACTTGCCTCCTGAAGATATCCAATTGCTGCGCGGATTTACGTTAGCTCAAATAGATGTCGATGGGACTATCCTAACGGTCATCAACACACACTTCAGCGAGAAGGACGATCAGGATCAGATTCGCAATATCCAAGCCTCGGCGATCCTCAGCACCTGGAACCATGCCCCTACCACGATCATCATGGGCGATTTCAACGCTCTGCCCGATTCCCAGGCCATCCAGTTGCTGCTCGACGCCGGATTGATAGACGTATCCCGCGAGGTCGGCCAGCAACCCACTTACACCTATTACTCCGCTGACCCGGACCACCAGATCGATTACATCTTCGTGACCCCCGATCTGGGCTATGGCGATTTCATCATTCCCAGCACCACAGCCTCGGACCACCTGCCGCTGGCGGTGACCATCGAGTTGCCGTAATTTTATGCTCGCGTTCCTCCTGCAAGGCGCCGGCATTGGGTTGAGCGCCGCTCTCAGCCCGGGGCCTTATCAGTCGCTGATACTGGCGCAGACCTTGCTAGGCGGCTGGCGGCGGGCTGCGCCGGTCGTATTCGGCCCGCTGCTGGCGGATCCATTCATCGCCTTCGCGCTGGTTTTTGCCATCAGCCAGGTCCCGGATGACTTCCTGCGTTTCGTCAAGTTCGGCGGGGCAGCCTTGCTCATTTTCCTCGCCTGGGGATTATGGAAAGAAATTCGCCGGAATTCTGCCACACAACAAACGCGTGAGCTGCCAACCCAATCCCCGTGGCGCGGGTTAGCCCAAGGCGCGTTGATGATCTTCCTCAGCCCCGGCTCATATCTGTTTTGGGGATTGGTGCTGGGCCCTGTGTTGTTGCAAGCCCTCGAAGAATCCTGGCTGCATGCCCTTGTTTTCCTGCTGGCTTTCTATGCCTGCAGCCTTGGCGGCCTGCTGCTGATCGCGTATGTGGTCAGCCGCGTAGGCCAGCTCAGCACGCGCGCCCACCGGGTTCTGCAAACCGGCAGTTTGCTGTTAATGCTGGTTATCGCCGTTTTGTTGATAGACAATGCCCTGAGCAGCTGATAAAAATACGATATGCAACTGATGCAGCTTGGTCTCAACGGTCCCAAGGTGGCGGCGGTCGGCGTCGGCTGCTGGGCCTGGGGCGACCGGCTCTATTGGGATTACGGCCGCACCTACAATAAACAAGATCTGCGCGCCGCCTTCCAGGCCAGCCTGGCGAAGGGTGTTACTTTCTTCGACACCGCCGAGGTCTATGGCCTCGGCGCCTCCGAAAGGCTGCTGGGTGAATTTGTGGCCGAGTCGGGCACAGAGGTAGTGATCGCCAGTAAATTCTTTCCACTACCCTGGCGGCTCAGCCGGCACCAACTCCTTGGTGCGTTGCGCCGCAGCCTTAAGCGGTTAGGCGTGCTGCAGATCCATCTGTATCAAGTGCATTGGCCGTTCCCGCCGATAAAGATCGAAACCTGGATGCATACCATGGCCGATGCGGTTGAAGCCGGGCTAATCAGGCAAGTCGGCGTTTCCAACTACTCCCCGCGGCAAACCGAACGGGCTTTCGAAACCATGCAGAGCCGCGGCCTGCATTTGGCCAGCAACCAGGTGCGCTACAGCTTGCTGGACCGTCGCCCGGAACGAAGCGGGCTACTGACCCTATGCAAGGAACTGGGCATCACCTTGATCGCCTATAGCCCGATCGCCCAGGGTTTGCTCACCGGCAAATACACGCCGACAACTCCGCTGCCGCCCCGCCGCGGGATGAGCGCAGACAAAGTCCGTCGAGCGCAACCATTGGTGAACGAGCTACGGCGGGTCGGCGCGGCCCATGGCGGCAAGACGCCAGCCCAGGTGGCGATCAACTGGTGCATCGCCAAAGGCGCCCTGCCGATCCCCGGCGCCAAGAACGCCCAACAAGCCAGGGAGAACGCCGGCGCGCTTGGCTGGGATTTGCGCACAGACGAAGTGGCGCGGCTAGATGAGTTTGCAGAGCGGTCGATGGAGGGACGAAAGTATTAAATTATCATCATCTCGGGCACAGGGATTCGTTAATAGTTAAACATTTTTTCAAACCACCAGACCCCCTTTTATGGCGGGATTATAGGGGACGAAGAAACCTTTAAAAGTATCGGGCTAATTATCAAGGACTTGGACAGGAACGAGGTGCCGCGGCTGCGCTCTGAAAACATGGCTTTCCTAGCTGAATTAACTACACACCCACACTGGGTTTTTGTATTCACGCAGCACGTCATCCAGGGTGCTACCCAGCATCACTTCCATCAAGCCACCGCGGCCATAGCCACCGATGAGCACAAAATCGCAGCCCTGCTTTGCAGCGGTATCAACGATGAGTTGGCTGGCGGAGCCACGCTGCGACAGGTAGCTGGCCTCCACTTTTTGAGAGGTCAGATACCCCTTAGCCTTTTGCAGCACCAGGCCTTGCTTTAACCCTCTCTCCAGCGCAGTGAAGACGGTGATCTTGGTGCCCCATGTGGCGGCCAAATAGGCCGCCAAGTATAGCGCTTGGTTGGCTTTGCGGCTGCCATCGTAGGCCAGAAGAACGTGCTGCAGTTGGCTGGCCTGGTCACCCACTACCAGCACCGGGCGCGGGCTGCGTGCCAAGAAGGCGCGCAGACCCGAAAGCAACCGTTGCATCGGTTGGGTGCCAGGCGCGTGCTTGAGATGCAGCACTACCAGGTCGCTCCAGTGGGCCCGCGATTCCACCCGGCGGGGAATATTCCCTTTTTCAAGCACCAAGCGACCCGGCAAGCCGGCTTTGTCCATGCGTTTGGCGAACTCTTTGCGAATGCTGCCCACCCTGGAACTGTCCTTGGTCTCGCCATTAGTCAACACATGCACGCCGCGCAATTCGGCACGCTCATGGTGGGCTACCAAAATGGCTTGCTCCACCGCGGTCCAGCTCGTGTCCTCGCCGCTGATGGGCACCAGGATGCGCGGGAAAAGGGTTTGCCCGGCGCCGATCTCGCCGCGTTCCAGGCGCCATTCGGTAGGCTTGGGCGCCATTTGCAGGGCTTTGAGGGGGATGACACCCGCCAGCCAGCGGCGGAAGCGCTCCCAGGCCCGGCGCGGCTTTGTGTAAAGCCGGTTCCAAAGGTGAGCGGCCGCCTCTTCACTGCCTAGTTCCCAGCCCAGTTGCTTGGCCAGTTCGGCGCGGTGTTTCATCAACCACAGGTAGATATCCGTTTCTGTGCGGTCGGGGAAATCGCGCAGCAGATCCAACTTGCGGATGGAGTTCACCGCCGGTAGGTAGACTTGAACGATCCAATGTTCCACGGCTTCCTCGTAAGGAATCTCGCGCTTCAGCTCTTGCCCCATGAAATAGCGATGCACGGCGATATGGTCGCGTAATTCGTCATAGCGGCCGGGCAAAGTGACGCGCAAGTCCAGCTCCGGATGCAGTTCATCCATGCGAGTTTCTTCCAGAAAGCGGGCTTGTTCGGCTTTCAGGATCAAGTCAAACGGTTGCAGGTCGGGAGTCACCGGCACGCGGCTGGGGATCTCGGTCACATAGGCTTCGATACTTTTCGCCCCCAATTGCTTGGCCACAGACACGCGGTGGTGTCCATCCAGGACGAAATAGACATCCCCGATCTGGTAAACGCTGATCGGCGGCAGCCCAGAATATTCGAAGGCCATGCGCACACGCGCCCAACGCCCCAGTTGGATTTCCTGGCGCGGCAAGAACTGGCGGTCAAAATCCTCGTAACGGTCCACGCTGCCGACCACGGCATCCAGCGGGATTTCTTTAATGCCGCGGGGCAGCAGGCTGCCTTTGCCGATCTGCTTGCGCACCTGCTCAAAGGAGAGCAAGCGGCTGCTTTGCCCTCCACCCAGGCGGGCCAGCAGATCCTGCAAATCTGCACGACGCCGGGCGCGTCTAAAATCCTGCACCGCGGTGGAATAGCGAGAAAAGTCATCCATCTTTAGCCGGTCATTCCTCTCTGTGTTTTCGCCAAGCGGGCCAGATGAGGGATGTGCAGCTCGGTCTCACGGTAACCATAGGTATTGATGACCAGGGTGTGATGAAAACGGGTGAGCACGGGAGTTTGCCTGGCGTAAACGTGAATATGTCCGTGAAAATGATAGCGCGGCCGAAAGACCCGAAGCAGCCAACGAAAGGCTTTAAACCCGCGGTGGGCAAGGTCGGGTTCGTCCTGCACCCCCCAAGGCGGGGCGTGGGTGACCAGCACATCCAGGGCGCGACCATATCTCACCCAATTCGCCAGCAGGCGCGGCAGCATGCCGAAGACCAGGCTCCACATATCTGCCTGGGTATACATGAACGGGCCTTTGCGGTAACGTAGCGAGCCTTCAAAGCCGGCCAGCAAGAGTCCCTGGAAATTGACCACGCGGCGGTGCAAGTCCAGCGCGCCCCAGGGCGCCACGCGGGCATCGCCGTCTTTGGAGTATTCCACCAGGGGTGCATGGTTGCCGCGCACAAAAAAAACCGGCTTACCCAGTACATCCACCAGATACTCCAAATAATAATAAGGCAAGTCACCGCAGCCCAAAACAAGATCTACACTGGCAAAGCGTTCTGTCACCGAAGGGCTGTAAATGAATTCCACCACCTGGTCACTGAGGGAAAGGACTTTCATCGAGACGACTATATCATGCTGAAAATCTGATAGTCGCATGACGATTGACACCCGGGCGAGGGGTGAGTACACTTATACATCGAAAGCGGTCAATATGAAAAATAGAACGCGCCCACCCGACTCGGTCACCTTCGCCAAGGTGTTGGCCGACCCCACCCGCCAGCAGATCATGGAATGCTGCTGCTGCGAGTGGCGTTCGGTGACGCAAATTGTAGATACGGTGAAAGTGAGCCAGCCAACCGTTTCGCACCACCTGGCTGTGCTGCGCGCCGCCGGGCTGGTGGAGTCCAAGGATAAGGGCAAGAACACCTATTACTTGCTCAACCAGGACCGGGTGGCCATTTGCTGCGGCCGGCTGATCGCCTCCTTCGCCCCCGAGAGCAAGGCTGCGGAAAACCTGATCAAGCTTAACCGCTTTAGGTTAGCAGCAGCCGGTGCCGCCGCCCCCGCAACAGCCGCCATCACAACAGATAGTCAGCTCTGGGTCTTGAGTAGGCATGTGGGCTCCTTTCCTGGATGCTATAAATAGATGGGCATCTATGTAATAAATACTAATAGATATGCGTCAATATGTCAAGCCGATGACCTCGCCAAAACCCCCTTTTAAGATCCACCCCGATACCAGCCTGGCCCACGTTGAACTGCACGTGAAAGGCCTAGCCAACATGGTCGCTTTTTATCGCGACCTGATGGGATTCCGCTTGCTCGAAAACGAGGGCGGGCAGGCCCGCCTGTCGGCCACAGGTAAGGTACCCGCCCTGCTGACCCTTATCGAGCGAACCGATGCCCGGCCGCAAGGCTCTCGCTTTGCCGGTCTGTATCACACCGCCTTCTGCTATACCGGGCGGCCGGCGTTGGCCAACGGGTTGATGCGCCTGGTGTCCGCCCGCTGGCCGCTGCAAGGCGCTGCGGACCACGGGGTTAGCGAAGCGATCTATTTAGCCGACCCGGAAGGCAACGGCATCGAGATCTATCGAGACCGGCCGCGCCAGGATTGGCCGCGCCTGCAAGACAGCGTTCAAATGGGCAATCTGCCGTTGGACCTGCATAAGCTGCTGGAAGAAGCCGACCCGGCTACAGCGCAGGCAGGCGCCATCGACGCGGGCACCGATATCGGCCATATCCACTTGCAGGTATCGGAGCTGGCCAAGGCCCGCGCTTTTTACCACCAGCTGCTAGGCCTAGACATCACGATGGAACTGCCGACAGCGCTGTTCATGTCCGCAGGCGGCTATCACCACCACTTAGGCGCAAACACCTGGAACAGCCGCCAGGCGCCTCGCCGCACGGCCGGCGAGCTTGGGCTGGCTTCCTATGCCTTCCTGATCCCGGATGAGGCCGGTTGGCTGGCGGTGTTCGAGCGCTTGCAGGCGCAAACGAAAGGTTCGCGGGTTGTACAGCGCGACCAGCGCGCAGGTCTTGCGCTGGAAGACCAGGACGGGATTACCGTGGAGTTGCTGACACCTGACACTGAGGCTGTGCGACAAACCCTGGCTCGCTTGCAGCAGGAAGCTTAATCGCCGTGCTTACACAGCGTGTTCGGGAAGCTCGATGATGAACTCGGTGCCCTGCCCCATGACACTGCGGGCTTCGATCGTGCCGCCATGGGCGTAGATAAGCTGCCGGGAAATGGCCAGACCCAGCCCGCTATTGGAGCGGCCCTCGCGGGTGCGTGATTTTTCTCCACGCCAAAATCTGTCGAAAATAAAGGGGAGGTCTTCAGCCGAGATGCCCGTGCCTGTGTCTTTGACGCGGATTTGCACACCTGGCGGTTGGCCGCCGCTTGTTGCAGCTTCCAGCGTGATTGAGCCACCCTTTGGCGTATAGCGAAGCGCATTGGTCATTAAGTTGGACAGCACTTGATTCAGCCTGACGTAATCGGCGGTGATCTCCGCTTTCGCATCCGTGACGTTCGTTTTTAGGCCAACTCCGGCGGAGGCTGCCTGGGAGGTAAAGCTCGCCGCCAAATCAGAGATCAAGTCAGCGACTACGAAGCGAGTCTTGTGCAAGGGGAGTTGCCCCGTTTCTGCCAGGGACAAAGTTTGCAGGTCGTCCACGAGACGTCCAAGCAGTTTGGTTTCTTCCAAAGCGTCATTAATGTGTTTAGGGCGCGCCTCGTAAACGCCGTCCAGAATACCTTCCAGGTTGCCTTGAATGATGTGCAATGGGGTGCGCAGCTCATGGGCGATGTCCGCGGTGAGGTCGCGGCGCTGCTGTTCGGAGCGCTCCAGTTCGCCGACCATCTTATTGAAGCGCTTGATCAGCTCGCCAAACTGAGGGGAAGAGTCCTCCGGTACGCGCGCGCTGAGATCGCCTTCCGCCACCGAATCAATGGCACTGAAGATCTGGCCCAACGGCTTGCCGTAGCGCGTGTAGAGAGAGTAAATGATGAGGATGGCGACAAAGATCACCACGAAGGGCACGCAACAAATCAGGAACCACAGGTTGCGGATCCCGGTATTTTCCGAAAAGATCCAATAGAGCACCGCGGCGATCCCGCCAATGAACAGCAGGATGGCGCCGAACAAAAAAAGAATGACCGGTAAAAAACGAACGCCTTGGCGCCACTCTTCTTGTTGCTTCGCGCGAGGAGTCGTGGGTTTTGAATCGGCCATAGTTTTCCAATGAGCGCGGCGTATTGCTAGACTTTGCTCGTTCCCTTCTTCGAACTTTTCTCAATGAAACGGTAACCGACGCCATATACCGACTCGATCATGCCTTGCCCGGAGCTGATCTGCAGTTTTTTGCGTAAGTTCTTGATATGCGAATCAACGCTGCGATCGAAACTGTAGGCAGTGCCGTGCAGGGCATCGAGCAGTTGGGAACGGCTCAGCGTCTGCCCCGGGTGGCTGGCCAACAAGTGCAGCAGTTTGAATTCATTAGGGGTGAGCTTGATCGGCTCCCCGTTATAGGTCACACGGTATTTCTTCGCATCGATCTCCAGGCCGCCGGTACGGACGGTGCTCGGCGCCGTGACCGCGCCGCGGCTGCGGCGCAGGAGGGCGCGCACGCGCGCCACCAGGGCGCGGGGCGAGAAGGGCTTGGTGATGTAGTCATCGGCGCCGATTTCGAGGCCAGTGACCTGGTCAATTTCCTCGGCCAGCGCGGTGAGCATAATGATAGGCACGTCGCTTTCGCGCCGCAGGATCCGGCACACTTCACGCCCGTCCAAGAGCGGCAGCATGAGGTCGAGAATCACCAGGTCAGGCTTTTCCCGGCGGGCGGTGGCCACCGCGGCCTGCCCATCGGCGGCCGTGGTGACGCGAAAACCATTCTTCACCAGGTAGTCGCGAGCCAGGCGCACTATCTTGGGTTCGTCGTCCACCACCAGGATGAGTTCAGGCATGTGGAAAGTATAAGGCAATTGAAGATGGATAGCTCAAAGAGGAAGGAGCACAAGAAAAATTCTTTTCCTTCTGCTCTCTTCCTTGCTATTTCTTCAGCCTACCTTTAGCCGTCATCGTGACAACGATTTTTCCCCTGGCGTGACCCGTGCCCAGGTAACGCATCGCCTCTGGGAGTTCGTCAAACTCGTACTGGC
>Ga0209751_10004745_pt1 | contig 12925 bp, 9 predicted proteins | sample RifCSP13_1_FD_184019 | JGI IMG/M metagenome (GOLD analysis project Ga0209751, IMG submission 184019) | Soil microbial communities from Rifle, Colorado - Rifle CSP2_sed 13_1 (SPAdes) (version 2) | ecosystem: Environmental > Terrestrial > Deep subsurface > Rock core/Sediment | place: Rifle... | reverse complement strand
GGGCGCGTTCGTCTATGAGAATCTGGCCGTCCGCCCGCGGGCGTGGATCGAATCGAACGCTGAAGATGCGGCATCGTCGTGGAGGGCCGCCGATTCGATCGATTGGACGCCGAACCGCGTTGGAGTCACGGTGCAAGGGCCGGGAACGCTTGTGCTCAGTGATCCGATGTACCCGGGATGGCGCGCTAAAGTCGACGGCAAGGAAGCGCCGATCTCGCTCACCCGCGGCCTCCTGCGGTCTGTCGAACTGCCGCCCGGAGCCCACGAGGTAGTCTTCACCTTCATCCCTCTCAGTCTCTATGCCGGACTGGGCGTCAGCCTGCTGGCGGCGGTGTTTGCGGTCGCCTTGTGGAGGCGGGCTTGAGCCGCCAGGAACGCCGCTGGTGTCTGGCGTTGTCGGTCGTCGTCATCATTCTGACTTCGCTTCCTTATCTGGCCGGCTTCGCCTCGGCCGGAAAGGATTGGACGTTCACGGGGTTCGTCTTCGGAGTTGGGGACGGGAACTCCTACATCGCCAAGATGCTCCAGGGGGCCGGCGGCGCCTGGTTGTTTCGGACGCCTTACTCGGCTCATCCCGGCGCCGGCATCGTCGCCTTCCTGCCTTATCTGTTGCTCGGCAAACTGGCGGCCGGCGTCGAGATCCACCTTCAGCTCGTGCTGCTCTACCACACGGCACGGTTGGTGATGATCCCGATCGCGATTCTTGCGACATACCGATTCTCGGCGATCTTCCTGGCGCAAAGAGTCTGGCGGCAATGGGCTACGATCCTGGCCGCCGTCGGCGGCGGCCTTGGGTGGCTTCTGGTCGCGAGTGGTCAGACGGCACTGTTCGGCAGCCTGCCTCTCGACCTCTATTCCCCGGAGACCTTCGGCTTCCTTTCGTTCTATGGTTTGCCTCATTTGCTTCTGGCCAAGTCGCTCCTCCTGCTGGCGTTGGCGTTCTATCTCCAGCCATCCGTAGGATGGCGGAACGGCGTTGTCGCGGGTCTTCTCCTGCTCGGCCTGGGACTTGTCCAGCCCCTGACGGTCATTTCGGCGTATGCGGGTATCGGCGCCCATCTCGCTGCGCTCCTCCTCGCCCGATGGCTGGGCAGTCACCAGCAGCCGTTGGGCCCTTGGCTGCGATCCGCGGTTGCCGCGATTGGGATTTCGATCCCGGTCGTCGCCTACTACGCTGCGGCGACCCGCTTCGATCCAGTCGTGCGCCAATGGGCGGCACAGAATATCCTTCCCTCGCCGCATCCGCTTCACTATCTGATGGCCTACGCGGTCGTGCTCGTGCCCGCCTTACTCGGAGCGCGCGACCTCGTCCGGCGTGAAAGTGTGCTGGGGCTGTTTCTGCCCGCATGGTTCGCCGCGCTCATCCTGCTGGCGTACGCGCCGGTCACGGTGCAGCGTCGTCTGGCAGACGGGGCCTGGGTCGCCCTGGCCGTCCTCGCCGCCAGAGGCATTTCGACGCTACGCTGGTCGGATCGGTGGAGGCGTGTCGCGGCCGCGCTCCTCTTGGCGGCTGCCTTGCCAACGACGTTGATCCTGATCGGGGGCGGATGGTGGGCGGTCGCGCGGCCTTCGGTCCCGTTGTACCGTCCGGCGGCCGAAGTCCGCGCCATGAACTGGCTGGCCGACCATGCCGCGCCGGAGCAGGTCGTCCTGGCCTCTTTCGATACGGGAAACGTGCTGCCGGCATGGGCTCCGATTCGGTCGGTCATCGGCCACGGGCCGGAGACGGCCGGCTTGGCCGAGCTCCGCCCGAAGGTCGAGGGTTTCTTCGGCAATGCGATGACCGAAAGCGAACGCCGCGCACTGCTGGTGGGGCAGTCGGTGGACTTTGTCCTGGTTGGCCCCGAGGAACGAAAGCTGGGCCCGTGGGAGTCGATTCCCCCTGAACTACGGCCCGTCTATGACGAGTCCGGTTACACCGTGTATTCGGTCGACGAGCCGTGATGGAGGACAGAATCGATCGAGGGCGTCCCGCAGAAGAGGCGCTGGAAAGACAAGGGGGCGAAAAGGTGGCCCCTCGCGGTTGCCTGATCGCTCTTGGGTTGATCGCCCTGGGCCCCATCTTGCTGTTCGGCCCGATGGTCGTTCGCGGCGACGTCCTCTATTGGGGGACGCCCCTGCTGCAATTCGTGCCGTGGCGCGGGCTCGCATTCGAAGTGGTCGGCCAGGGATTTCTCCCGTTGTGGAATCCATTCCTCGGTATGGGCGCTCCCCTCTTGGCCAACCACCAATCGGCCCTGCTCTATCCCCCGAACTGGTTACTCGCCTTCGTCAACGCTGGTTGGGGGGAAGGGCTGCTCGTATTGATACATTTGGTGTTCGCCGGCGCGGGCATGCTCTTGATGCTCCGCCGCTTGAAGCTCGGCCTCTTGGCCCAGGTCGTCGGGGCCATCGCCTACGCCTCCAGCTCTTACCTCGTTTCCCGAGCAGGGTTCTTCAGCTTCAACGCCGCCGCGGCCTGGATTCCCTGGCTCGTCCTTTGCGGTGACCTGGTCGCGACGTCGGCACAGTCTCCTTTGTCGAGGAAGTCTTTCGGATCCATGACTGCCCTTGCCGGTGCGTTTGCCTTTCAGGCCCTTGCCGGACACGCCCAGACCATGCTTTACGGCGTCCCGCTCGCCTTCGCCTGGTCGACTTGGCGAAGCCTGAGCCTGGGTGGAGTGAGGACCGCGCCGCGTCTCGCTTTGTTGTGGCTGGGTGGGGTGATGTTGGGGGCGGGACTGGCTTCCGCGCAATTAGCTCCCACGGCCGAATACTTCCTCCAATCCAGCCGAGGTGGAGGCTTGGATGAGGCCGGTGCGCTGTCGTACTCCTTCTGGCCGTGGCGGACACTTGGCCTGTTGATGCCGGGTTTGTTTGGAAACCCGGGGCTGGGTGACTATTGGGGGTACGGCAACTACTGGGAGGATGCTCTCTACATCGGCGTCCTGCCCCTGTTGATGGCCGTGTACGGTGCGGCGCGGGCGGGACGCCTGGGAAAAGCTGAAGGTCGGACCCGAACCTTTCTCCTGTCCATCGCCGGCATTGCCTTCTTGCTGGCGCTCGGATGGAACACACCCGTGTTTCCCTTCCTCTTTCGCAAGGTTCCCCTGTTTGCCATCTTCAATGCCCCGACCCGCATCAACCTCGTCACCACGTGGTCCCTTGCAGTGTTGGCGGCTCTTGGAGCTGAGCTTTGGGCGAGGCCATCGAAATGGGCGCTGTACTGGACCCGACTCGGAACGGCAGGGGTGGGAGCGGTCATGGTTCTGGGAATCGCCGCGGCTTTGGTGCCGACCGGCTGGCATCAGAGCTTGGGCCGGGGGTTCGCGTTCGGCGGACTGTGGCTGCTCGTTGCGGGAGTCGTCACCCTTGCCTGGCCGGCCGTGGTCCGAGAACGATGGGTCGTCCTCGTCGCGTTCCTGGTGACCGCAGATCTCGTCATGGCCAACGCCGGGCTGAACCCGACCTCACCGGCTTCGCTTTACGATGGCGAAACAAGACTCGTCGGCCAGTTGGGCCGGCAGCACCGCGTCTTCATCTTGCCCGAGGCGGAACGAACTCTTAAATTCGACCGAACCCATCGTTTCGACTCGTTTCAACCCGAACGCGATCCTTGGCTGATTCGCGAAAGCGGACTGCCCGATACGACGCTGCTCGACAGGCTGCCCTCGGCCAACAACTTCGATCCGCTCGTCCCTGACCGATATGCGATGTGGATTCGCTCGGTGGCGGCGCTCTCTCCGGCGAGGCAATCCAACCTCCTGTCTCTGATGGATGTCGGATGGTGGGCGAGCACCGTGACCGACGAGCCGCCATGGGTCACCTATGCACCGGTGGCAGGTCCGGCCCGCGTGCGAATCGTGCCGGAGGCGATGACGGCCGATGGTCCGGAGCAGGCGATCGGCATGGTGATGATGGAAGGATTCCATCCGGAGGCCACAGTCGTCCTCGAAAGTGCCGGCGAAGCCGCGGCCATGCGAGGCGGGCCTGGGCAGGCCACCATCGCTGAAGGTGGGGATCCGGGACGTGTCGCCGTCCTGGTGGACGCACCGGAAGGCGGGTGGCTCGTCCTTGCAGACACGTGGTACCCCGGCTGGGTGGCCGAAATAGACGGGCAGCGCGTGCCGCCCTATCCCGCGGACGGAGCCTTTCGGGCGGTTTGGGTTCCGAGCGGATCATCGACGGTCGTCTGGTCATATGAACCGCGCTCCGTCTCCGTGGGGATCCTAGTCTCCCTGGTGAGTTTCCTCTTGCTCGGAGGAGTAGTGGCCCTGTGGAACGCCGGCCGCCGAGCGGCTCACCCTTGAGTTCCGTGGAGAAGGCCGCCGTGTCCCCTTCGGGATGCGAAGCGCGATCGCCGATCCGTGTGATCTGGCCTGGGCTGGTCTCAGCCGCTGCCTGCCTGCTCTTTGCCGGCGCGCGCCTCGTCAATACCGGGTGGGATGTCGCCGCCCTGGCAGAACCGGGGACGCGCTATTCGGAACTCGATCCTCAGGGCACGGAGGGGTACGACGGACAGTTCACCTACACCGTCGCCATGCTTCTCGATCCGGAGCAGGTTGCGCCTCATCTGGACCGGCCGGCGTACCGCTATCAGCGCATTCTGTACCCTGTCGTTGCGCGATGGCTGAGCCTCGGATGGTCGGAGGCCATACCATGGATGTTGTTGGCCATCGCAGTCGCCTCGGCTGCCTTTGGCACGTCCGCGCTGGCGATGTGGATGCTCGACCATGGCCAGTGGGAAGGGTATGCGTTAGGATTCGGTCTCTGGGTGGGGTTGGTGGCTAGTGCAGGGCTCTTCCTGCATGAAGCGGTGGCCTATGCTCTGGTCGCCCTTGGATGGCTCGCCCTTCGCGACTCGCGGCCTGTCTGGGGAGCCATCGCCCTCAGTTTGGCCCTCTTCGCCAAGGAAACGACGTTGCCGTTCTGGGTGGCGGGCTTCGTGATACGAGGGACCGCGCCTGAGCAAGAGAGGAACCGCCGCCTTTGGCTGGCGGTTGGCGGGGCAGCATTCGCCGCCTGGCAGGTCTGGCTGTGGAGGGTCTTTGGGGAGGTGGGGATCGGCAGTGGAGGCGCGATGAGCACTCCATTCGAGCTGATCCCGCTCATGGGGTTCCTGAGGATTGGCGGGGTCAGTCCTGAGGCGCTCGGGCTTTTCTTGCTGATCTTCGGGCCGATGGTGATCCTGCCGGCCATCTGGGGAGTGGTGGCTTCCCTTCGCCGTCTGCGCCTCGACTGGTTTAGCGCGGAAGCGTGGGCGCTGGCGCTGAACGGCGCGTTGATCCTGTTCGTCCCGTTTTCGACGGCGCGCGAACCGCTCGGACTGGTCCGGTTGGCCACCGGGCTTGTGCTGGCGGTTCTGCTCTTCGCCGCAGCACTCGGTCTGCGGCGTGTCCTCAACTACTCGATGTTCTGGAGCGCGATGCTGGTGCTTTTAGTGCAAGGCTGACGGCGGACGGGCTGAGCCGACGAAGAGACGGCTGGAGGAGCGGGTGGAGAGGGCGCTTTCATCCATCGACAGAAGGGAACTGGGATGAAGGAAGTTTCCGAACTCGGGCAGCTGCTTGCCGCCAACATTGAACGGGTCATCGTCGGGAAGGCCGAACCGATCCGGCTGACTCTGCTCGGGCTGCTCGCCCAGGGCCATATCCTGATTGAGGATGTTCCCGGGACCGGAAAGACCGTCCTGGCCAAGAGTCTGGCCCGGTCGATCGGCGGCTCCTTCCATCGGATTCAATTCACCCCCGACATGCTGCCGAGCGACGTGACCGGGGTATCGATCTTCAACCAGCAGTCGCGCGAGTTCGAGTTCCGCGCGGGGCCCGTGATCGCGCAGATCGTCCTGATCGATGAGATCAACCGCGCCACGCCAAAGACCCAGGCCGCCCTGCTGGAGGCGATGGAGGAACGGCAGGTGACGGTCGACGGGGTCACCTACTCGATGCCGACGCCGTTCCTGGTGCTGGCGACTCAGAACCCGATCGAATATGAAGGGACCTTCCCCCTGCCGGAAGCGCAGCTCGACCGCTTCTTCATGCGCATCAGTCTGGGATATCCGATGATGGCCGACGAGATTCGCATGCTGGAAGGGCAGCAGATGCAGCACCCGTTGGACTCGTTGCAGCCCGTGGCAAGCGTCGAGCAAGTTGTCGAGGCCCAGCGACGGGTGCGCCAGGTGCGAGTGGCCGACGAGCTCAAGCGCTACATCCTCGACCTGGTCACGGGCACGCGCAAGCATCACGAGGTCTACTTGGGCGCCAGCCCGCGCGGGAGTCTGGCCCTCTTCCGTGCGTCTCAGGCGCTGGCGGCCCTCGCCGGCCGCGACTACATCCTGCCGGACGACATCAAGACCGTCGCCATCCCGACGCTGGCTCATCGAATGATCATCGGCTCCGCCGCTCGCATCCGTGACGTCGATGCGCGGATGATCGTGCAGGAAGTGGTGGGGTCGATCCCGGTCCCGGGCGGCGACGGGGCGCGATGAACCATCGAGCCCTGGGTGCCGTCCTCCTTCTTGTGGCCAGCCTGGCCGGGCTCGCTTTGACCGGCCGGTCGATCCTCGCCAGTTTGTCGGTGCTGTTCGGCGGGGTTCTGATATTGGCGTTCGTGTGGTCTCGGCTCTCGTTGAGGGGGCTGCGCTTCGAACGAACCTCGCGCAGCCTGACCAGCCAGGTCGGCCGGGTTTTCGAGGAGACCATGGTTCTCAGAAACGAGAGCCGGGTGGCGAAGCTGTGGGTCGAGATTCGAGACGAGTCGAGCCTTCCCGGGACGTGGGCGTCGGCGCGGGCCCTAGGGCTTTCGGGATCGGTGGGAACTCAGGAGTTCTCTGGGCACCGTGCTTCAGCCGTGGCGGCGGGGCTGGGGGCCCACCAGGACTGGTTGTGGACCGCCAGGACGATCTGCACCCGCCGCGGCAGGTTCAGGCTGGGTCCGGCGACGCTGATCAGCGGGGACCCGTTCGGTTTCTTCCCGGTCCGGCGTGTGGCTCAAGGCCCGAGGGAAGTCGTCGTTCTCCCGCCCACCGTCCCGCTGCCTGCGTTTCCGATCCCGGCCGGGCGACTTTCCGGGGGCGAAGCGTTGCGGCAGCGGACGTACCAGGTCACCCCGAATGCCGCCGGCGTTCGAGATTACGCCCCGGGCGACAGCCTCAATCGGATCCACTGGAAATCGACGGCGCGGCGCGACCGGCTGATCTCGAAGGAGTTCGAGCTCGATCCGATGGCCGACATCTGGGTGATCCTCGACGGCCAACGTCGGATGCACTTCAAGCTCCCGGGAATCGAAGAACCGCTGCTCGGAGGCCTGGCGAGTCGGCCCATTCACATCTACCCTGAGACCGAGGAGTACATGATCGCCGCCGCGGCTTCGATCGCGCTGCACGTATTGGGGCGGAATCGCGCCACCGGGCTTCTCGGATACGGATCGTCGCGTTTGGTGGTCCAACCGGAACGCGGTGAAGCCCAACTCTTTCGCATCCTGGAGGCGCTGGCCGGGTTCCGCAGCGTCGGCGGCGTCGATCTGACGGACGTTCTCCGCATCGAGGCCTCGTGGTTCCCGCGCGGGGCGAACACGGTCATCGTGACCCCCAATGTGCGCGAAGACCTGTTGGCTGCGCTGCTGGAACTGCGGCGTCGAGGTCTGATCCCCATCGCCGTGCTGGTGGAGCCGGAAGATTTCGGCTCGGTTCAGAACTCACGCGCCTTGGCGCAAGCGATGAGTGAGGCGGGGATCAGGGTTCGTGTCGTGCGGCGCGGGCAGGCCTTCGAGAATTCCATCGGGCAATCACCGCCGAGCCGGTCTTGGCGTGAGGTCGCTTGACATGAACGGCCTCGATCGGAACCACAACCGGCTCCTGGCCCTTTCCGTCTTCGTTGCGGGCATGGTCACGCTGGCCCTCGAACTCTCGGCGGCACGTCTTCTGGGGAACGTCTTCGGTACCAGCAACCTGGTGTGGGCGAATATCATCGGCCTGATCCTGATCTACCTGACCGTCGGGTACTTCATCGGCGGGCGTTGGGCGGATCGATCACCGTTCCCAACGACGTTCTATGGCCTGCTGGCCTGGGCGGCTTTCCTGGCCGGAGTCATCCCGCTGGTAGCACGCCCGGTGTTGAGGTCGGCCGTGAGCGCGGTCGAGACCCTGGATGCGGCCGTCATGGTCGGCTCGTTCCTGGCCGTGCTGATCCTGTTCAGCCTTCCGGTCGTCCTGCTCGGCTGCGTCTCGCCTTTTGCCATCCGCCTGTCGATTCGGGAACCATCACATGCCGGGCGGGTATCGGGTCGAATGTACGCCATCTCGACTCTCGGGGCAATCCTGGGGACTTTCCTCCCGGTGCTGTGGCTGATCCCGGCGGTCGGGACGGCGCGCACGTTCTTGATTTTCAGCCTGGCGCTGATGGCCGTGGCGCTGATCGGCCTGTGGCAGGCAGGAGGGAAGCGAGTCCTGCGATACGCGTGGATGCCGGTCGTTCTGGTTGGATGGTCCTGGCTTGCCCTGCGGCAGCCGATCAAGAGCACCGCAGGCCAAATCTACGAGGACGAGTCGGCCTACAACTACATCCAGGTGGTGGAACGGGACGGGGTCCGCTACCTCTTGCTGAACGAGGGGCAGGGGATTCACTCGGTGTATGCGCCCGGACTAACCGCCACCTACGGGACTTGGGATTACTTCCTGGCTGCTCCCTATTGGAACGAGGCTCCGACTCCCGGCGAGGAAGTGGAAAGGTTGGGCATCGTTGGGCTGGCGGGAGGGACGATCGCCAAACAATACACCGAGATGTTCGGTCCGATTCCGATCGATGGCTGGGAGATCGACCCAGGGGTTACCGAGGTCGGGCGCCAGTTCTTCGCCATGAATGAGCCGAATCTGAACGTGATCACGGCCGACGGCCGCTGGGGGCTAGCGCGCAGCCGTGAGAGGTACAGCGTCGTCGGAATCGACGCCTACCGATTGCCGTACATTCCCTGGCAGCTCACCACGCGCGAGTTCTTCGAGGAAGTGCGCGCCCACCTATTGCCGGACGGGGTGGTCGTGATCAACGTCGGGCGAACGACGGATGACCGCCGCCTGGTGGACGGGATGGTGGGCACTCTGGAGTCCGTCTTTCCCAGCGTCCACGTGGTCGACGTCCCGGCGACCTTCAACTCGATCATCTTCGCAACGATGCTGCCGACGGACCCGGGAAATGTCGTGGAGAACCTGGATCGCCTTGCCCGTCAGAAATCGGATCCGCTGATCATTGACGTCCTGGTGCGAACGCTGGGGAATCTGCAGCCGACGCCGGACTCGCCGGTCGTCTTCACGGACGACCGGGCGCCGATCGAACAGCTGACCAATGCCGTCGCCCTGCGCTTTCTTCTGGCGGGAGATATGGACATCCTTCGATGACCGACAAACCGGAAGCCCGTCGCGCGGGTCGTGGACCGGCCTTCTTCAGGATCGGAACCGCCGTTCTTGTGCCGTTCGTTCTCGTGCTGACGAATGTGCGGCTGATGCTCACTCCCGGCTTCGTCTCGGTGGAATACGCCACGCCCGGGTTTCCGGCGGACACCTATGGTTTCACCCAGACCGAGCGCAAGGGTTGGGCAAACCTGTCGCTCGAGTACCTCCTTAACGATGCCGGCCTGGAGTTTTTCGACGACCTCCGCCTGGCGGATGACCAACCCCTCTATGACTTGCGCGAGCTCCGGCATATGGTGGATGTCAAGCGGCTCGTGCAGAATGCGCTGGCGGTGTGGGCGGTCTCGGTTGTCGCCCTGATTCTGTTGGTCGCGGTTGGGCGGCGCACGGCTGGATGGCAGGTCGTGAGACGCGGCTTATTCAACGGGGCAAGAATCACCTTGATCCTGATGGCGGGTCTTCTTGTTCTCGTCGTCGCGGCCTTTCCGCTGCTCTTTGAGTTCGGCTTCCACAGGCTCTTGTTTGACAGTGGTACCTACCTCTTCTCCTACTCCGACACCTTCATACGCCTTTTCCCGCTGCGATTTTGGCGGGACGCTTTCGGCTTGCTCCTGTTGCTCACCCTCGTGGAGTCTGCCCTGATCTTCGCCCTTACCCGGAAGCCTCGGAGCGGTGGTCCTGGAACCGCTCCCACATCCTGAGCCCTCCCCGCATGCAAGGTGGAGTCGTCTTCGTGAGGTAGTCGCCGGGGAGTGGGTGGGACTTCAGAGGGAAGGGAGGCGAAGCTACACTCGATGAATGTCAATGCGAGATGGCGGTCTTCCGCCGGCGACACTTGCACCGCACTGCACCGAACGCAGAACGGTGCAAGTGTCGCCCGCAAAGGGTGCCGGCGGAGTCGGGCTGTAGGCTCACAAGACCCGGCCTGCTGCGAAGAAGGTCGGGACGAACAACACTCGTTCGCCGCGCTGCCAGGCATCCCGATCGTGATCCTCAAGGGCGTCCAGGTCTGCCGCCGGGAGCCTGCCGGCCAGGTCGGCCCGCAAGGTTTCCCATTCAGGTGCGGAAGGTCCCGGCGTCGCATCGGCGTTCCACTCTCCGCCGAACACGCCGGCCGTGATCTCGGCCAGACCGGCCGCCGAGAATAAGGCTCGCAGTTTGCGCCCCATGCGGACATCGGCCCCTTGTGCCGCCAACGCCTCCGTCTGTCGCTCGCCGAGTCGGGCCAGGATCTGGGGAAAATCGATCCGGCAGGCGTGATCGGGCTCGGCGAAAGCGAGAATCCAGCCTCCAGGCCGAGTTACGCGTACGGCCTCGGCCAAGGCTTGAGCGGGATCCTCCAGCCACAGCAGGACATAGTGGAATGCAACGGCGTCGAAAGACGAGGTCGGGATCGGCAGGGCGTGTGCGTCGGCTCCAATCCAGGGTGATCGAGGGGCGTTCTTGGCGCCGTAGAGACACAGTTGCGGGTCGATGTCGAGGGCGAAGACGGTTCCGGCGATCGCGCTGGCCAGCTCACCGGCGATCGCCCCCGTTCCCGCCCCGACCTCGAGCAATCGCGTGACTCCCCCGGCGGTGACGCGTTCCAGCAGGCGTCGCCGCACTCCGGAGGTCCAGCTCGCTTGCTCCAGGTAGCGACGATGGATTCGCTGCAACTCCTCCGGCTCGACCATCGGCTGGACTCGAGTGGGGGGTCAGGCGGGAGAAGTTGGCACAGCCAGCGCGTCGCGTTCCCAGAGTTGGAGAATCGAATCGCGCGTGAGGTTCCCCAGGACTTGTGCCTCGCCCTGCGCCGGCAGGACGTCCCCATCCGGCTCGACATACAACCAGCCCCGGCCGAAGTTCCTTCCACTCTCCTCCAATCGGATCGGGTTCTGGCTGGCGTACGGCACCGGCAGATCCCATACCAGGATCAGGGCGGCGGCGCCAGGCGGGGCGCTGATCGACACGTGGGAGACCCCGATCGACTTCAGCTGGCGGAGGTCCGCTCGGATCGACGTCGTCGACGAGGGGTGGAGCGTAAGGTGCGCCGCGCAGAAGATGTCGGCTTCGACGGCGCGCTTCAGGCCGTGGAGCGACTCCGGGGCGTTCGGGTCGACAACGACCAGCAAGTGATCGACCCCCGCGCGCAACAGGCGGTCCAACCGTGATGCATCGGCCAGCCGGCCGCCCGAGGTGACAACGCCGCTGACCTGGCCCAGTTCTTCAGCGTGGCGGACAAGGTCCGGAAGATCCGCCCGGATTGTCGGTTCGCCGCCGGTAAACACGACGTGGGGTACGCCGGCCGACCAGGCCTGGCCGAGAATGGCTCTCCATTCATCGGTCTCGAGTTCGCGGTCGACGACACGCCGAGCCCGTGGATCGTGCACCGACTCGTCGCCGGTTCGGAACGTCAACGCCAAGTCGAGGCGGTACGGTGCCGAGGGTCGGTCGGCGAAGGGTTCGGCGCGTTCCATTCCCATGACGACGACCGGGTCCTGGTCTTCGCCTTCCGCCAACGCCTGAATCTGGTCGCGCACGAGGCTTCCGTCGCGCCGAGCCCGCCGGCGAGTGATTCGAAAACGTCGAGAGACCCATTCCGACGTTTCCTCGTCGTCGGTCCCCTGGAGCCAGCGCCAGGCATAGGCCGTTGCCGTCGGGTTCAAATGGAGAACGGTCGAGGCGTTGACGATGAGCAGTCCCCGTCCATCCGGTTCGACCCTCATATGGAGTCGATAAGGCGCGGCCGAGGGACGGGCGACCAGCCGATGGTACATCCCGGGAGGGACGACCGGCTGCGGCGGTGGTGGGGGAAAGATTCGGCGCAGGACGTGCGTCATCGACTCAACCTCCAACGGCCGGCTGCAGGCTAGGCGTCGACGCCCAGGCGATCGCCGCGGGCGAGACGGTCTGCGGGCTAAGCGGGCAGCCTCCCCCGCATTCTCCGACCAGCGCGCAGCTTCGGCACCCCTCCGCCATGTACTTCCTCTCACGCAGCCAGACGGATAGGTCGTGATTCCAGATCCTGTCCCAGGAGTCGACGAGGATATTCCCAACTGGCTGGTAATAGGATTGGCACGGGAGGACCGACCCGTCGGGCTCGACACACATATTGTAGCGAGCGGCGGTGCAGCCTTTAACTCCCAACTCGGCCTCGACCGGATCGAAGTGGCAATACTGAGTCGGGGTGTACCAGATCAGGCGCTGGCTGTGAGCGTCGGTTCGGGCCCGGACGTCGTGGAGCAGCGGGCCCAGAGCCCTCTCCGGGAGCCCGGAGCCAACTTCGGCGCCGGCGCCGGCATGGATCAAGGCATTGCAGCCCACTGTCGGGACGCCGAGACCGGCGAGGAAGTCGATCGTTTCGCCGATGCCACCGGCGTTTTCGGCGAGCAACGTCGTATTGGTCATCACGAAGACACCCGCCTCCAGGGCGTTGCAGATCCCGGCGACGGTCTGCTTCCAAGCTCCGCGGGTGCGAACCATCCGGTCGTGGATCTCCTCCCGACTCGACTCGAGGGTGATCTGCACATGGTCCAGCCCGGCGTCCGCCAAGGACCGCATGTA
>Ga0209751_10004743_pt1 | contig 12925 bp, 6 predicted proteins | sample RifCSP13_1_FD_184019 | JGI IMG/M metagenome (GOLD analysis project Ga0209751, IMG submission 184019) | Soil microbial communities from Rifle, Colorado - Rifle CSP2_sed 13_1 (SPAdes) (version 2) | ecosystem: Environmental > Terrestrial > Deep subsurface > Rock core/Sediment | place: Rifle... | reverse complement strand
CTCCGTGCCGAAGACGAGGGTTATGGCGTCAGCCGGGCATGCGGTCTTGCACGCCCCGTGGCCTATGCAGTCGGTGGGGTTAATGAGCTGGGCCTTTTCCCCGATAACGCCGAGGACCGCGTGGTCGGGCTGCTCGGGGCAGGCGTTCACGCAGGAGCCGCACCCGAGGCAGCGGTTGTGGTTTATGGAGGGATGGAGAGAGGCCGGCTCCGTAAGACCGGCTTTTAGAGCCTCATCGCGTAGCGCGAGGAAGCGCCTCTTCTTTCTCTCACGCAGGCCCACATAGAGGCCGAGTATTATGACAAGCGGGGCGAGGTAAAGCCACAGGCCCAAAGTCGCTATCGTCCCCATGCGAAAAACAGCTCCCCTAACTAACGTTAACGTTTTACCTGATGAAGGTTACTTTTTCAGGAAATCAGTTAGTACCATCTGCGACATTAAGGGAAGATTAGAAAGCGCCGGAAATTCCCTGCAAGGGCAAGGTCTTTATACGCCAGCACATGATAATAAAAAAAACCTTCGAAAAAAGTGACTTAACTCACAACAGGAGGGCATGATGCGGCCAGGGGGAAGGGTTTTGCGCGCCTTTCAGGGTCCAAAAAGATTCATAAGAATTTGCCCCCTTCGACTCAATCTTCCCCTAACCCGCAATCCGTATAGTGGGTGTCAGATAGGGGATGCTCATTTAACCGATAAAACCATGGAGGAAATAAAAATGACGAGACAGGACAGGATAACGTGGCGGTGGCGGCAATAGCCCTTTTCGCCGCGACGAACTACATGGTTTGATTAAGGAGGAGCTCAAAATGGAGAAGACGACTACCTGGCGCCCTGTGGGACGGAGTCCCTGAGGCGCGCGTGGCGCGTATTACCGTTTTTGGCCTCACCTGCCGGGAAACGGGCCTATCGGCAGGGCAAAATTACGGGCCTTGGAAAACAACGGCCATACGCTCGTCATTTTTTTCTGGTCTTCAAGGGACTTCTGTGCTATAGTATCAAAAGAATATGGCGCCGCCCGGTTGGCGCCCGCTCCGTCGCGGCTGATTCCTTCCTTGATCAAACCTCACCCCGACAACCTTTTTTGTTTTGCCTAGACCGGCCCATTTACATGGGTAGGCCAATTCATGGAGTAATTTATTATGCCTTTTGAACAACTCGGCCTTCGGCCGGAACTGCTTAGAGCGGTTGCCGCCGAGGGCTACACACGCCCCACGCCCGTTCAGGTCAGGACCGTACCGGCAGTGCTCGAAGGCCGCGACGTCCTCGCGGGAGCGCAGACCGGCACCGGCAAGACAGCGGCCTTCACCCTGCCCATCCTCCAGCTCCTGAGCCGACATGGCAACAGGGTGCGGGGGCCACGCGCCCTTGTGCTCGCACCCACGCGTGAGCTTGCGGCCCAGGTAAGCGAGAGCGTGCGCACCTACGGCAGGAACCTGCGCCTGAGCTCTACGGCGGTCTTCGGCGGGGTGGGCATAGGCCCTCAGATAGAAAAGCTGCGCCGCGGGGTGGACATCCTCGTGGCTACCCCGGGAAGGCTCCTTGACCACGCAGGGCGTGGCACCGTGGACCTCTCGCGCGTGGAGATCCTCGTACTTGACGAGGCCGACCGCATGCTGGACATGGGCTTTATACACGACATCCGGAGGATTATGAAGCTGCTGCCCCAGAAACGCCAGAACATGCTCTTCTCCGCCACATATTCGGAGGAGATAAAGCGCCTTGCCGACGGCATTCTCCACAACCCCGAGGTTATCGAGGTGGCTCAGAGGAATTCGGCGGCCGAGACGGTGACCCACGTGGTGCACCATGTAGTGCGCACACGCAAGAGAGAGCTCCTTACCCACCTCATAAGGGAGAGGGACCTGCGCCAGGTGCTGGTCTTCACCCGCACGAAGCGGGGAGCCGACGCGCTGACAAGGCAGCTCCTGCAAGACGGCGTTTCCGCCACCGCCATCCACGGCAACAAGACCCAGTCGGCGCGCACGCGCGCGCTCTCGGACTTCAAGAAGGGCGCGGTGCGGACCCTGGTCGCAACGGATGTCGCATCCAGGGGCCTCGACATCGACAGCCTTCCCCATGTGGTCAACTACGATATGCCCGACGTCGCCCAGGACTACGTCCACCGCATCGGCCGCACGGGCAGAGCAGGGGCGAGCGGTGTCGCGCTTTCCCTGGTAAGCGCCGACGAGAGGGACCTTTTGACCAATATCCAGCGGCTCCTTAATCGTAAGCTTCCCGTCGAGGAGGTATCCGGCTTCAAGCACGACCATGCCGAGGTCTCCCCTCAGAGCGGCAGAAGGCAGGGCCGCGGCGAGAGGTCCGCTGATTTCAGGAGCGAGAGGTCCGCTAAGAGCCGTGACAACGGGTCAGGGGGCTCATGGAAGCCGGGGAAGCCGGGGGCAAGGGGGGCAAGTGGGGCAAGGGGGGCAAAGGGGGCAAAGGGGACGAGGGATCAGGGACGGCGTTCGTAGACACGCGTAAATTCAAGGACCTTTAAAGAAGAGGGCCCCGCAAGGGCCCTCTTTCATATTGAGCTGGTTTCTGGGAGGGCCTCTCATCCCGCCGCGAGGGCCCCTCTTTCGGAGTCCCACCGCCCACACGGGCATCTTGAGTCCACTCCAGGGGACCTGCCCGCCTTACAGTACAAAAACCATACATCCAGGGGTCAAACCCGAAGGGCCTTATATGACCCGGCAGCCCCCGGGGCCTTGAAAAAACAGCCTTTACGGGCAGGGTTTTTGATATATAATGGGTAACGAGAAGCCCCCCTGTCATGAGACTCATGAACTCTTTTCATCCTTTTGTCCTTAACATCCGCCCTCTTAGAGGTCGGGGTGCGGTTTCCACCGGGAGTTGAAGCCCTTGCCGGCTGCACATCAACGGCCCTTTTCCTGAAGGAGTGACGATGACGGAAAGATACGTATGCATACACGCGCACTTCTACCAGCCCCCCAGGGAAAACCCCTGGCTCGAGGAGCTGGAGCTCCAGGACTCCGCCTACCCATATCACGACTGGAACGAGCGCATCACGGCCGAGTGTTACGCCCCCAACACCTCTTCGAGGATACTGGACCACGAGCAAAGGATAATCGACATAGTGAACAACTACTCGAAGACGAGCTTTAACTTCGGGCCCACGCTCCTTTCCTGGATGGCCAGACGCAGGCCCGAGGTCTACGGGGCCGTCCTGGAGGCGGACAGGATAAGCATGGAGAGGTTTTCGGGCCACGGCTCGGCCATCGCGCAGGTCTACAACCACATGATAATGCCCCTTGCCGAGAGGCGCGATAAGTTCACCCAGGCCTTCTGGGGCGTGAGGGACTTCGAGAAAAGATTCAACAGGCCCCCCGAGGGGATGTGGCTGCCGGAGACGGCGGTGGACACCGAGACCCTCGAGGTCCTCGCCGGGCTGGGGATAAAGTTCACCATACTCTCGCCCCGACAGGCGCTGAGGGTGAGGGTGCTGGGGGCAAAGGACTGGGATGACGTGAGCGGCGGCAAGGTCGACCCCACAATGGCCTACGCATGCAGCCTCCCCTCGGGGAAAACGATGAACGTCTTCTTCTACGACGGACCCATCTCCCACGACGTAGCCTTCGGGAGGCTCCTTAAGGACGGCGAGGCCTTCGCCAAAAGGCTCCTTTCGGCCTTTCCGGAAGGCTCGAAGGGGCCCCGGCTGGTACACATCGCCGCCGACGGGGAGACCTACGGCCACCACCAGAGGTACGGCGACATGGCCCTCGCCTATTGTCTTTACTTCATCGAGTCGAGCGAAACCGTCTCCCTTACGAACTACGGCGAGTACCTCGAAAAGTACCCGCCCACCCACGAGGTGGAGTTGATTGAAAACTCATCCTGGAGCTGCGTGCACGGTGTGGAGCGCTGGAGGGACGACTGCGGGTGCAAGACGGGAATGCACGCAGGCTGGTCCCAGGGCTGGCGCAGGCCGTTGAAGCAGGCGATGGACTGGCTGATGGACCGCCTGGCCGATATCTACGAAAGGGAGTCCGCCGGCCTCCTGAAAGACCCCTGGACGGCGAGGGCCGGCTACATCGCCGTGCTCCTTGACGGGAATAAGAAGGAGAGTTTTCTCAAGAAACATTCCAAAACAGAGCTTTCCGACCAGGAGAAGATAAAGGTCCTGAAACTCCTCGAGATGCAGAGAAACTCCATGCTCATGCACACGAGCTGCGGCTGGTTTTTCGACGAGATATCCGGGATCGAGACGGTCCAGGTCATGCAGTACGCGGCCAAGGCGATGCAGTATGCCAAGGAGATAACGGGAGAGAACCTTGAGCCAGGGTACCTCGATTTTCTCGAGAGCGCCCCGAGCAACGTGTACAGGAACGGCAGGCAGGTCTATGAGCTCTTCGTAAGGCCGGCGATGGTGAACCTCTACAGGGTGGGGGCGCACTACGCCATGAGCTCCTTATTCGAGGACTACCCCGAGGACATAAGGATATACTGCTACTCCGGCAAAAAAGAGGTCTATAACAGGATAGACGCCGGCAGGAACAGGCTCGTCACCGGCAAGGCCCTTCTCTCATCCGGGGTGACGGGAGAGGGAAAGGACCTCTCCTTCGCCGCCCTTCACTTCGGGGACCAGAACATAAGCTGCGGGGTACAGGACTTCCCGGGTGCGGAGGCCTTCGCCTCCATGGAGGAGGCCCTCGCCGGGGCCTTCGAGAGGGGGGACGTCCCGGCCGTCATAAGGCTCATGGACAGCCACTTCGGGACGGGCAGCTATACGCTCTGGCACCTGTTCAGGGACGAGCAGAGGAAGATCACAAACGAGATGCTCCTTGCGACCAACAATGACATCGAGGCCTTTCACAGGCGCGTCTTCGAGGACCATTACGGGACAATGGAGCTCCTGAGGAAGCTCGGCATACCTCTGCCCAGGCAGTTGGGCTTTCCGGCGGAGTTCATATTGAACCTCGACCTCAAGGAGCTTCTCAAGAGGCCTGATCTCGACCTCGGGGAGCTCGAGGGCATCATAGGCAAGCTGCGGGACCTCCAGGTACCCATAGACTCCGAGGCGATAGGATACGTGGCAAGCCACTGGATAACGGCGCGCATGGAGGAGATAAGCTCGGATTCGGCGAGGCTTACAGAGCTCGAAAGGCTCCGCGACGTCTTGAAGCTCCTGCGCGCCGCCCCCGTAAAGCTCAACCTCTGGAAGGCGCAGAACCTGTATTTCGCCCTCGGCAAAAAGGCCCTGCCGGAGGCCAGGAAGAAGTCCGTGGAAGGCGACGAGGCGTCAAGGAGGTGGACCGGGGTCTTCATAGACCTCGGCAACTATTTCCATGTCAGGGCCTGGTGATGAGGGTACCCTCGTCGACCTACAGGCTGCAGATCAACTCCGCCTTCGGCCTTGAACACGCCTCCGGCGTAGTCGACTACCTTTATATTCTCGGCATATCGGACATCTACGCCTCCCCTGTCTTCAAGTCCCGCAAGGGCAGCCCGCACGGCTACGACATCATAGACCATAACGCGATAAACCCCGAGGCCGGCACCCTTGAAGAGCTCGAAGGGCTCCTTGAGAGGCTCGCATCCCTCGACATGGGCTGGGTGCAGGACTTCGTGCCGAACCACATGGCCTACGACAGCTCGAACGCACTTCTCATGGACGTGCTCGAGAAGGGGCGGAGCTCGAGGTACATAGGATTCTTCGATATCGAGTGGGAACATCCGTACGAGGGGATAAAGGACAAGGTCCTCGCCCCGTTCCTCGGCAGGATATACGGCGAGGCGCTCGAGGCCGGGGAGATAAGGCTCCGCTACAGCGAGGAAGGCCTCAAGGCCGGCTACTACGGCATCTCTTTCCCACTGAGGGTCGAATCATACACCTCGTTTCTGACCCTCGGCATGAAGGGGCTCGCCGCGCGCCTCGGCAGGGAGCACCCGGACTACATAAAGCTCCTGGGCATACTCTACGTCTTGAAGAACCTCTCGCTGACGAGCGAGAGCGAAGAGCTTCATGACCAGGTGACGTTCGTAAAGAGGATGCTCTGGGAGCTCTATACGAAAAACCCCGACATAAGAAGGCATATCGACGAGAGCCTCGCCGCCTTCAACGGCTCTCCGGGAGAGCCTGAGAGCTTCAACCTCCTCGACAGGCTCCTCTCCGAGCAGTTCTTCAAGCTCTCTTTCTGGAAGGTCGCGGCGGAGGAGATAAACTACAGGCGCTTCTTCAATATCAACGGGCTCATTACGCTCCGTACCGGCGACGAGCGCGTATTCGACGGTACGCACGCGCTCCTCCTGAAGCTCATGGGCAGCGGGGTGACCGGCATAAGGGTGGACCATATCGACGGCCTGCAGAACCCGTTGAAATACCTCAACAGGCTGCGCGAGAGGGCCGGGGACGCCTATATAGCCGTCGAGAAGATACTCGGGCCAGGCGAAGAGATCCCGCGCGCCTGGCCTGTCGAAGGCACTACGGGGTACGACTTCCTCAGCGCCCTCAACGGCATATTCTGCGACACCGGCAACGAGGCGCGGTTCACGCGGATATACGCCGCCTTCACCGGGCTCAGGGCCGCCTACCCGGCGCTCTTCCACGAGAAGAAGAAGCTCATAACCGAGATGGACATGATGAGCGACGTCGGGAACCTCGCCCAGATGCTGAAGCTCACGCTCATGAGCGACAGGTACGGCAGCGACATAACCCTCCCCGGCCTAAGGAGCGCAATAGTCGAGGTCATGGCCGCGTTCCCGGTCTACAGGACCTACATCTGCGCCGAATCGATTACGGATTCCGATATCAGGCATATAAAGGACGCGGTATACAGGGCCATCGCCGGAAGGCCGGACCTCCTGAACGAGCTCACGTTCATAGAGAAGGTGCTGACCCTCAATTACAGGGAGTACCTGAGCGATGAAGAGAAGGACGAGTGGCTCAGGTTCGTGATGAGGTTCCAGCAGTTCACCGGCCCGCTCATGGCAAAGGGCATAGAGGACACGCTCTTCTACGTCTACAACAGGCTCATATCCTTGAACGAGGTCGGCGGCTCGCCGGGCAGGTTCGGCCTCCCGCTCGAGGACTTCCACTCAAGGATGAGGGGAACGGCGGACCTGAGGCCCTATTCCATGAACGCCACATCCACGCACGACACGAAGCGCGGCGAGGACGCGAGGGCGAGGATAAACGTCCTCTCCGAGATGCCCGGCGAATGGGAGGCGGCCCTTAAGAAGTGGAGCGCTCTGAACCGGCGGAGAAAGGGCAAGGCCGGCGAGATGAGCGTGCCGGACAGGAACGACGAGTACTTCCTCTATCAGACGCTCATCGGGACCTTCCCCTTCGCGGGGGCGACGGAAGAGTACCGCGGGCGCATAAAGGCATTCGCGATAAAGGCGGTGCGCGAGGCCAAGATACATACGGCCTGGCTCAGGCCGGACAAGGAATATGAAGACGCGTTCATCGGGTTCATAGAAGGCCTGCTGAGGGACTCTCCGGACAACCAATTTCTGAAAGAGTTCCTGCCCTTTCAGAAGAAGGTCGCCTGGTACGGGATGCTGAACTCGCTCTCCCAGCTCGTCATAAAGGCGGCCGCTCCCGGTGTTGCGGACTTCTACCAGGGCACGGAGCTATGGGACCTGAGCCTCGTAGACCCCGACAACCGCCGCCCCGTTGACTTCGCGAAGAGGATGGATATGCTCCGCGCCATCCGCGCGGGGATGAATACGGACCGGACAAGGCTCATCGACGGGCTCCTGTCATCACCCGAGGACGGACGCGTAAAGCTCTTTGCCACGCACGCGGCGCTTGCCGCGAGGCGCTCGAGGGCGGCGCTCTTCAGGGACGGCGCATATGTGCCGATCGAGACAAGGGGCGCTCTCAGGCGAAACCTCATCGCCTTTGGCCGGGTCCTGGAGAAAGAGGCGGCGGTTGCCGTCGCGCCCCGCTTCCTGTCAGGTGTCGTAGCCGAGCGGAACTGGCCAGCGGGAGAGCTCTGGGCTGGAACCGATCTGGTTGTGCCGGAAGGGCTTCAGGGAGTAAGCCTCAAGGACGCGTTTACGGGAAAGACGTTCGTCTTCTCCGGCCCTGTCGAGGCCGGGGCCGTGCTCGACCCGTTTCCAGCAGCCTTCCTCGTAACAGCCTGACTTTATCTGCCTGTCATCTGCCTTATTATCTCTACCGGCCTTATCCCCGTCATCAGAGAGGCCGCCGCCCCGTAGACGGCAAGGCCCATGACGACCTGAAGGACCGCGTTGGGGAAGAGGTATATGCACGCGAGCATGCATGCGGCGGCTACAATGCACCTTGAGACAAATCCTATCGGTAGCGCGAGCCCCCTGCGCGTCAGGAGCAGGATATTGACGATAAGACCGAAGCCTTCGGCAGCCGCGAGAGACCACGCCGCGCCGGCAAGCCCCCAGAGGGGTATGAGCGTGAACGAGAGGCCGGCGGATACCATCAGCATGCCCGTTGAAGAGATGAGGTTCAGCCTGCCGAGCTCCACGGCGTTGAAGGTGAACCTTGAGCAGGTATTGATGAAGGCGAAGGCCGTCGCCCATATGAGCACCTTTATCGCTTCCGCCGCGGGAGCGAAACCAGCCCCGCCGAGGATGAGCGCGACAGGGCCGGCAACCGCCATCGTGCCCAGGGCCAGGGGCAGGGCCATGAGCGAGACCGCGCCGAAGCTCCGGGAGAAGAGCACGGAGGCCTGCCGGGCTCCGCTTGAAGCGGCAAGGAGCGGATAGACCGAATGCATGAGCGCCTCGGGTATTATCCTCAAGGACGTGGTTATCCTGAAGGCCAGCGCGTAGTAGCCCATCTCCTCCATGCTGCCGAAGAGATAGATCGCCAGGGGGCCGAGCATCAGATATGCCGTGTTTATCGTGTTCGACGCGCCTATCGGAAAGGCCTCCTTCAGTATTGAGCGCAACGGGACATTTCTCCCCCAGCAGGGCCTTGCCTGTTGCCAGGACGCCGCGGCAAGGAAGGCGAAGCCGGGCAGGTTGGCGAGGACATAGAGCGCGAGCACGGTCTCGAGGCCCTTGCCGAGCGCCACGGCCGCCGCCACGCCCAGGAGCCCGAGCATCTCTGAGCCCATGCCGAGGAGCGCGGGCAGGCGCATCCTGAGGCCCGCCCTGAAGGGCACCTCCAGGAACCACCTGAATGTCACGTCCCTGAACGAGATGAGAAGGCCAAGAGAGGCTATCATGACGAGCGTTGTCATTTCGCCGTCGAAGCCCAACGCGAAGGCCGAGGCAACGGCAAGGCCAGCCGCGAAGAGGGTAGCCGAGAGGCCCATGAGCGCGCCCTTCAGGAATATCTCCCCTGAGAGGCCGGGCTCTGTCCTGAGGAGCCTTATCAATACCGGCGTCATGCCGAGCTCCGCTATCGCGGAAAAGAGCGCGACATAGAAGAAGGCGAAGGAGAACCTGCCGAAATCCGCTGCCCCGAGATAGCGCGAGAGGACTGCGACCAGTATTATGCTCGATAGCTTGTTGAAGGCGCTCGCGGAGAGTATCCAGAATGTGTTGTTTATGACCTTTCCCACGCCATGCCCTCTTTTGCCGCGGTCTCAGCCTGCCTCTTCTCCAGGAAAAGGAGTATCTCGCCGGCTCGCGCGTCCCAGTCCCATTCCATGGCGAGAGATATTGCCTCTGCACTCGTCTTTTCATAGAGGCAATCGTCTTCGAGCAGCTCCAGTATCAGCTCGCCGAAGGTATCGAGCCTGCCGGCGGGGGCCTTGAGCATGCCCTTTGGATAATACCTCCTCAATGCCGGCAGGTCGAAGCCGACTGCCGGGAGTCCCCACGCCATGCCCTCGCACGCGGCCATGCCTCCGCTGTCGTATACGGCAGGGTGCACGATGACGCGGCTCCTCCGGAAGATTTCGTATTTCTCCTCCGCGTCCATGAAGCCCAGGAGGTCTATCGACCTCTCAAGGCCCTTTGAGGCTATCGCATTCTCGACCTGCCTTCTGTATTCAGCCGAATCAGAGCCTATTACCGCGAGCCTCGCGCCCTTGCGCCTCTTGACGACCTCTTCCCAGATGGAGACAAGCTCGAGCACTCCCTTCTGCGGATGGAACCTTCCCACGAAGCAGGCGTCGTAGTCCTTATGCAGTCCCTCCCTGGACTTTTGAGGCGCCTTCGCGTCCACGCCGCCCCTTACCGTGAAGACATCTCCGGGGGCGCGGCCCGCCTTTATAAAGGCCTCCCTGTCGTCCTCGCACGTGACGAAGACAAAGCGGGCCTTGCTTTTCACAAGCGCGCGGATCGGCCTCTGGTGGAGGTAATAGAGGAGGTCTTTTATCCGGGGAGTGCCGCTGAAGCCCTTGAACGGGCCGGGGGCAAAGAGGTAGAAGCCGGCGGCCCAGGAGGCCTTGAGCTTCAGGCTCATCAGGAATGCCGGGATGGAATCAGGCCAGAAATCAGATGCCGAATATACTACAGCCGGGCCCCTGCCCGGCTTGAGCTTCAACGCGGCAAAGAGGCCGGTGAAGGTCCTCATCAGGTAATTCGCGGCAAAGCCGTATTTCTTGAACCTTGCCGCGCTCCAGAGCACGAACTCGACGCCTTCAAGCCTGTTTCTACGGCACATCTCGAGGCCCTCTTCCCAGACATAGACAAAGACCCTGTGGCCACGCCCCGCCCATCTCCTCGCGCATTCGATGAATATGCGGTCCCCGCCGCTCAGAGAGTCCCCGAGCGCGGCGTTCGCGACAATGTGGATCTCCATCTCTACTGGCTCCAGCCCTCTCTTTTAAGCTCGCCCCCGAGAAGGCCCCTTATGGCCCCGAAGCCGTAGACGCCGAGCGTAAGCCAGCATGCCACGGGATGAAATAGCCACGCGCCCGTCGGCCTTCTCATGTAGCCCTTCGCGCCCTGGAACAGGAGGGGGAAGACGACGAGGCACGAGACGATGAAACGGATGACCGCCATTGTGTCTACGCCCTTCCAGGGGTACTTCCTCAAGCCCAGAGAGCTGTAGTGGCGGTAGTCCCTTACGCGCCTCATCTGCTTTCTCATGAAGGTGCGCACGCTTCCAGAGAAGATATGTATTATGCCGGTCTTGACCTTGGCGAACCTTGCGCCGGGCCTCGACCTTATGAGCTCGAATACCACGTCTATGTCAAAGAGATAGTCGCCTATCCCGCAGCCCTCCAGCGCCTCTTTCCTTATTATGAAGCCGTTCGCGCCCATGGTCGGGAGGCGGCGGGAGTCGAGCTTCAACTTGAACCAGGGACCTGCGTCCTCGGCGAAATAGGGCATGCCGGTCCACTTGCCCGTCACTGCAGAGTACCTGTCGTAGTTGCCCAGAAACAGGCAGAGCGGGTCGTTCATGCCCAGGTATGCGCAGTACCGGGTTATGTAGCCGTCCTCGGGCCTGCAGACGTACTCGAGCGGCTCTGCGGCCGCGACCTCCGGGTCATCGAAGGGCTCTATCATGCGCCTCATCCATCCCCTGTCAGGCAGCACGTTGTCGGAATCTATGAAGGCGACAAGCTCTCCCCTGGCGTATTTAAGCCCGGCTGCCTTGCCGGCCTCGCCTGTCTTAAGCGGATTCGGCACGGCCTTCACGCCAAAGGCCGTGCGCGAGCCGACGAGCTTTATGATGTCGATGGTAGCGTCAACAGAGCCGCCGTCCGCGATGACGACCTCGAGCCGTTCGGCCGGGTACTCTTGCGCGCAGACGCTCTCAAGGCACTCCCTCAGAGTCCTCGCTGAATTGAGCGTGGGGATGACGACCGAGATGAATGGCAGCGCTCTTTGCATCCGCTACTCCCTGCAGGCGGCTGTCTTTTTCGCGCCCGCGCTGAAATCAGAGAGGTGGCCCATGAGCTTCAGTCCGGCCATGAAGAGGAACTTCAGGTCGTCCACGCTCCTGACCTTCAGTATCTTCCTCGTTATGAATCGGGGGCTCAATGCCGCCTTGTAGAGCCCCTTGGTGAGCCCCTTCACGTCCGCATCCGATACCGGGCTCTGCCAGACAGAGCCCCTCATGTCGTACCTGTCCCAGTCCTCGGTTGTGAGCCAGCCCTTCTTCCTGGCCTCCTCGAAGAGCGGCGTGCCGGGATAAGGCACCACGATGGTCGCCTGGAGCGTGTCGATATAGCCCTTCCTGAACATCTCCCTTGCGAAGGCTATGGTCTCCCCCGCGTCCTCCTTCGTCTCCCAGGGATATCCGATCATGGCAGTGACATGGGGCTCAAGCCCCGCCTCCTTCGCCATCCTGAAGCCGTTTATTATCTGCTCTACCTTCAGCCCCTTGCCCAGCCTGTTCAGCGTCGACTGGTTCACTGACTCCAGGCCGAAGAGCACGAACCTGAAGCCCGCCCTTGCCATTAGCTCGTACTCTGATTTGCCGAGGGCGTTTATTCTCATGTTGCAGCCCATGTATATGCGCCTGTTGTACTTGCGGCGTATCATGCCCTTGCAGAAGGCCTCGAGCCATTCGCATGCCGGGAAGGTGCCGCTGTCGTCAAAGACCTCTCTAATGCCGTACCTGTCGATGAGCATGCCGACCTCGTCGAGGAGCCTCTCGGGAGCCACGCTCCTGAAGTCCTTGCCCGGGTACATGGTCGTCCAAGAGCAGAAGCTGCACCTGCCCCACCAGCAGTCGCGCCCGGCCATGGTGTAGGCGCCCGGACGGCGCTTGAAGTTGCCGTTCCTCTCGCTGTAGAGCTGCCATCTCGTGAGGTCCCTGTCTATGAACGGCAGGGAGTCGAGGTCGTGCTTTACCCTCTTCCCTGCCGAGTTGACGGCCCTGTGCCCCTTCTTCTGCCAGATGCCGGGCTCAAGGGCCGGGATATCCGCTTTCGAGGAGAGCGCCTTGCACAAGGACAGGAGAAGGAAATCGTAATCCCCTCCGGCTATGACGAAATCGACAAGCGAGTTGTTGAGCGACTCCTCTGGCATGGCCGTGACGTGGTCGCCCATGAGGACGACCCTGGGCTCCCATGAG
>Ga0209751_10004739_pt1 | contig 12928 bp, 10 predicted proteins | sample RifCSP13_1_FD_184019 | JGI IMG/M metagenome (GOLD analysis project Ga0209751, IMG submission 184019) | Soil microbial communities from Rifle, Colorado - Rifle CSP2_sed 13_1 (SPAdes) (version 2) | ecosystem: Environmental > Terrestrial > Deep subsurface > Rock core/Sediment | place: Rifle... | reverse complement strand
TCCACGCCCTCGAACTCGAGCGCGGCCTGCGCCACGGGCAACGTGATGATCCCGTCGGCGCGCACTTCGGCGAAGTCGCGCACACGGCGCAGCAGCCGATTGGCAATGCGCGGGGTGCCCCGCGAGCGCCTGGCGATCTCGCGGGCGCCGTCGGTATGAATCGTCACGCCCAGGATCCCGGCGGAGCGGGTGATCACCGCCACCAGTTCGTCTTCGGAGAAGAACTCCAGGTGATGAAAGATGCCAAAGCGCTCGCGCAGCGGCGATGACAGCAGGCCCGCGCGCGTCGTGGCGCCGACCAGCGTAAAGGGGCGCAGCTGATACCGCAGCGTCCTCGCGTGCTGCCCCTTGTCCAGCACGAAGTTGACGCAGAAGTCCTCCATGGCCGGATAGAGAAACTCTTCGATCGCGCGCGAGAGCCGGTGAATCTCGTCGATGAAGAGCACGTTGCCGGCGTTGAGATTGGTGAGGATACCCATCAGGTCGCCGCCGCGCTCCAGGGCCGGCCCGCTGGTCGTGACCAGCTCGGTCCCCATCTCATGCGCGACGACACCCGCCAACGTTGTCTTGCCCAGACCCGGCGGGCCGTGCAGCAGGATGTGGTCCAGGGCCTCACCGCGACGGCGCGCGGCGTCGATGCCGATCCGCAGGCCTTCGATCACGCGCCCCTGACCGATGCACTCGTCCAGGGAGCGGGGCCGGAGGCTGCGCAGGACCTGCTCGTCTTCAGTGACCGTCTCGACGTCGAGCCGCTGTCGCGTCACGCCGGAGCCCCCCGTTCAAGCCGGTAGACTTCCTGGAACAGCGCCTCCGCCGAATCGAGACCCGGCGCCCGTGTGAGCGCCTCCTCCACCATGCGGCGGGCCTCAACGGCGCGGTGGCCCAGCTGGCGGGTGAGGATCTCGACGACCTCTTCCTTGAAGTCGGGCGCCTCGGACCGAGCCGGGCCGGCGGCGGCGAGGAGGAGTGCGTACTTGCCCATCTTCCCGTGGAGCGCGGCGATCACCTTCTCGGCTGTGCGGCTCCCAAACCCGGGGAGACGCCGCAGGAACGCCGCGTCTCGCCGCTCGATGGCGTCGGCGATCTCATGCACCGGACGCACCATGGCGCGGACGGCCTTGGTCGGTCCGAGCCCGTCCACTGTGATGAAGCGCTCGAAGAACTCCTGCTCGACCTCGCGCACGAAGCCGACGAGGAGGGGCTTGGGCTGATTCGCGGTCGCGTGGTAGGAAATGAAGAGCTCGAGCGGCGCCTCCCCGGCGGCCGGCACGGCCGCCTCCACGACCGGTGGGAGTGAGACTTCGTAGCCCACGCCCCCGGCCTCCAGGAGCACCATCCCGTCGCCGCGGCGGAGGACGCGCCCGCGCAGGTACCCAATCACGGCCGTCCCAGCCTTGCACGGCCGGTGGTGGTCCGCGCCATGCCCGTGTAGGCCAGCGCCAGCGCGTCGGCCGCGTGCGCGTCCACAACGCCACGCAGAGCCAGCAGGACGCGCACGGCCGCCTGGACCTGAGCCTTGCTGGCCTGCCCCGACCCGGCCACTGCCCGTTTCACGGCACTGGGAGCCAGGGCCATGACCTCGATGCGCGCGGAGGCTGCGGCCAGGCAGATGATGCCCCGAACGTGCCCGAGCACGATCGCGGTCCGCGGGAACCGCGGGTGGGCGAAGAGGTCCTCCAGGACGATCAGCCGCGGCCGCATCTCACGCACGAGTGATTCAATGTCCCGATAGAGCAGGTGCAGGCGGCGCCCCAACCGCTCGGAGGGCCGGGTGGTCAACACGCCAGCCTCCACCACCCTGGGCGCGGAGCCGTTGAGACAGACGGCACCGTAGCCGGTGCGGTGAAGTCCGGGATCGAAGCCGAGGACGATCGGGGAGCGCCGGTCGCGATGAGCGCTTACGTGGCCACCATAGGCACGACGAAGAGGCGGTGAGGGCGCGGTCGGCATCATCGAACCTGCGTTCGATTATAGCACGCCGCGCGTGGCGGACTAGCCGACCTGCTGCAGGATCTCGTCCGGGATATCGAAGTTCGCGTGCACGCTCTGGACGTCGTCGAGCTCTTCCAGGGCCTCGAGCAGGCGGAGGACGGCGTGCGCGTCCTTCCCCTCCACCCGCACGGTGGTCTTGGGCGGCATGGTGATGTCCGACCTGAGCACCGACAGCCCGCGGTCGATGAGGGCCTGTTTGACCTTGAAGACGTCCTCCGGGCGCGTCGTGACTTCGAACCCGTCATCTGTCATCTGCACGTCCTCGCCACCCGCCTCCAGCGCCGCCAGCAGCGCGTCGTCCTCTGAGAGCGTGCCGCGCGCGACGGTCACCATGCCCTGCCGGTCGAACATCCACGCGACCGAACCACCCAGGTTGCCGCCGTTGCGGGTGAACACGGCGCGGACCTCGGCGGCAGTGCGGTTGCGGTTGTCGGTCAGGGCCTCGACGAGCACGGCCACGCCTCCTGGCGCGTATCCTTCGTAGGCGACCGTCTCGTACTGGGCGCCGGCGACCTCACCGGCCCCGCGCTGGATGGCCCGCTGCACGTTGTCGTTGGGCATCCCGGCCTCGCGGGCGCGATCCATCGCCGCCCGCAGCCGCATGTTGGCCTCGGGGTTGTTGCCGCCTTCCTTGGCGGCCACCATGATCTCACGGGAGATCTTGCTGAACAGCTTCCCGCGGACCTGGTCCACCTTCTGCTTCTTGATCTTGATGTTGTGCCACTTGGAATGGCCGGACATAGCTGTATCTTACACTAGCGGCCGTTGGGCTGGCCAGGACTGTCGTAGACTGTCACGACACGGGAAGCGCGCCCGCCGTCGAGGCTGACGACCGAGATCGTGATGACGTAGCGGGCGCCGGGTGATCGGGACGCGGGCCGGAACTCGTACGCAAACACGCCGTCGGCCGTGGTCTGCATCGCCACTTCGGCCACGCGGGCCCCGCCGCCCGTCCCGTCGGCGGTCACGACGATCGTCACCATGGCGCCGGGCGCGGAGGTCCCTGCGATGACAAACGGGGGCCTGAGCACCGCACCATTGGCCGGCGAGCGGAGTACCAGCGGCGCCACGACCGGGGTGCCGTTCTGCCCCGCCGGGCGATCCCCCACCAGCTCATACGTCGTCGGCGCCGTCTCGCGCGTGAAGACTTCCCGCCGCGGGTTCGGGCAGTCCGCGGTCGCGAGCTGCCAGCTCCCCGCGCACACTGTCGTCACCACGACACCTTCCGGGGGCGCCCAGTCGAGGGCCGGCAGCGGCGCCATCGCCGGCCGCATGAACGCGGCCCAGATCTGCGCCGGCACCATCCCGCCGACGACGCGGCGCATCGGAGCATTGTCATCGTTGCCGACCCACACCGCGGTCGTCAGCTGCCTCGTGTAGCCGATGAACCAGGCGTTTCGGTAGTCGTCGGTGGTCCCGGTCTTGCCTGCGGCCGGCCGGCCGATGGCCGCCGCCGTTCCCGTGCCCCGCTCGACTACGCCCTTCAGCATGTCGGTGACGATGTACGCGACCTCTGGGGTCAGCCCTACCGCGCGCACAGGCCGGTGCTCCTCAAGGACCTTGCCCCTCGTGTCGGTCACCCTGAGGATCGAGAGCGGCTGCACCCGCAACCCGCCATTGGCCAGGGTGGTGACGGCCGTGGCCATCTCCAGCGGGGTGACGTCAGCCGAACCCAACGCGAGGGACAGATGCGGCTGCAGCGGGCTCCCGATGCCCATGCTGCGGGCGGTCTCGATCACCTGGCCCGGACCCAGCTCGTTCAGGAGCTTGGCCGCGGGCACGTTGATCGACCGCTCCAGCGCACGGCGCACGGTCACGATTCCCGAGAACTTCTTGTCGTAGTTCTTGGGCGTCCAGTCCTTGGCGCCGGGGATCTTGTACGTGACGGGCGAGTCGTCGAGCAGCCGGGTGGTCGTTACACCCTTGGCAATCGCGGTTGTGTAGACGAACACTTTGAACGCCGAGCCGGGTTGGCGCTGCGCCTGCCACGCCCGGTTGAACTGACTGGCGGCGAAGTCCACGCCGCCGATCATGGCCCGGATGGCGCCGGTGTCGGTATCCACCGTGACGAGGGCTGCCTGCCCGACGTCGAGGCGCTGCCGCTGGGCCGACTCAAGACCGGCGCGAACGGCCTTCTCGGCCAACGCCTGCAACCGGGGATCCAGCGTGGTGTAGACGCGGAGCCCACCTTTGTAGACGAGGTCTTCCCCGTAGGTCTCGAGCAGACGCGTGAGGATGAACGACACGTAGTACGGCGCCCGGATGCCGGCCAGGGCGTTCGAGGGAGGCGCCAGCACAATCCGGGCCTTCCGGGCAGCCGCGGCGTCCCGAGCGGTGATCGTTTTCAGCGCGGTCATGCGCGCCAGCACGGTCTCCTGCCGGACCTTCGCCAGCGCGAAGTTGCGGTACGGTGAGTAGATGGACGGACCGCGTATCAGGCCTGCCAGTAACGCCGCCTCGGGCAGGGTGACGTCTTTCACCGACTTTCCAAAGTAGACACGGGCGGCCATTTCCACGCCGTAGGTGCCCTGGCCAAAGTAGACCTGGTTGAGGTAGCGCTCGAGGATCTCATCCTTGGTCAGACGGCGCTCGATCTCGAGCGCGAGCAGGATCTCGGCGACCTTGCGGCTGATCGCCCGCTCCTGGGTGAGGAACAGATTGCGCGCGAGCTGCTGTGTGATCGTGCTACCGCCTTCGACGAGCCCGCCTTCCCGAACGTTGCGCCAGAGCGCCCGGGCGATGCCTCGCAGGTCGATGCCCCGGTGGCTGTAGAAGCGCTCGTCCTCGATGGCCAGCACCGCCTGGCGAAGGCGCGGCGGGATCTCGCTCAGCGAGACGATCTGGCGGTTCTCTCTAAACAGGGAGGCAATCAGCTCACCGTTCTCCGCGTAGATGCGGGTGGCCTGGCTCGGCGGGGCATAGAGACGCGAGACGTCGTGCACCTGACGCCCGACCGCGACGGCCACACCCGCCGCGATCCCGCCGCCGATGAGCACCACCAGGCCGCCGAAGGTAAGCAACAGCACGACCGAGGTCCAGTAGGATCGCCTGGAACGCGGGCGTCTGGGCTGTGGTCGAGAGGGATCAGAGACCGAGCGGGTTGGGGTCATAAGCGAGCCTGCCGGCGGCGCCGGCCCATTGAGGATATTGTAACATACACGCATGGGTACCCCGCGGCCGTTGGTCGTCAAGGTCGGCACCTCCACCCTGTGCGGTGACGGCCGCCGTCCCCTGCCGGGCCGTCTGGCCGCGATCGTCGACCAGATCGCCGCGCTGCATCACGCTGACCGGTCGGTGGTGCTGGTGACCTCGGGCGCGATCGCGACGGGCGCGGCGGAGGTCGGGACCGGTCACGCCGGTTCGTTGGCCGAGCGCCAGGCCCTGGCGGCCGTCGGGCAGCCGGTGCTCATGCGGGAGTACGCGCGGCGGTTCGCGCAGCACGGCATCCGCGTGGCGCAGCTGCTGCTGACGGGCGACGACCTGGCGGTGCGCCGCCGGTACCTCAACGCGCGCAATACCGTAGCCGCCCTCCTGCGGCGGCGCATCGTTCCGATCGTGAACGAGAACGATACGGTGGCGACCGATGAGATCCGGATCGGCGACAACGACACGCTCTCGGCGCAAGTCGCGATCCTCGTCGGTGCCGACCTGCTGTGCATCCTGTCAGATACGGACGGCCTGTACTCGGGCGACCCGCGCCGCGATCCGGCCGCGCGCCACTTCCGTGAGGTCCCCAGGATTACCGCGGAGATCGAGCGGGCCGCCCGCCGGACGCGCTCAGCGGTCGGCACCGGTGGCGCGGCCACCAAGGTCGGCGCGGCGCGGCTGGCCACCGCGGCCGGATGCACCGTGGTGGTAACCGACGGCCGCACACCGCGCGCGCTCGAGCGCGTGGCCGCCGGGGAGCGCCTGGGCACGTGGTTCCTCCCGGCGCCACGCGCGGTCTCTGGCCGCAAGCGGTGGCTGGTCGCCCGTGGACGCGTCCGGGGCCGACTCGTCGTCGACGACGGCGCGGTCACGGCCCTGCGCGAGCGCGGGCGGAGCCTGCTGCCGTCGGGCATCAGTGAGGTTCAAGGCGTCTTCGACGCCGGCGACCTGGTCCTGGTGGTGGATCGCGCCGGTCGCGAGATCGGCCGCGGGATCGCCCGGCACGGGCGCACCGCGCTGGATGCGATGAAAGGCCGGCGCAGCGGCGAGATCGCGGCGCTGGCCGGCGACCGCATCGAGGCCATTCACCGGAACGATCTGGTGCTGTCGCCGTGACCCCTGTCCGCGCGGTTGGAGGCGTCGGGTGACGACACACATCGCTGCGGTCCCGCGGATCGTGAGCCGCGCGCGGGCGGCTGCAGCCGCGTTGCGCACGCTGCCGCGTGAGGCGAAGGACCGGACGCTCCTGGCGCTGGCCGAATCACTCGTCGCGCAGACCGACGCCTTGCTACAGGCCAACGCCGCGGACGTGGCCGAGGCCCACGCCGGCGGCCGGAGGCCGGCGCTGGTGGACCGGCTGACGCTGACGCCGGCGCGCATACGCGGCATGGCGGACGCCGTCCGCGACGTCGCGGCCCTACCTGATCCGGTGGGAGAGATCCTCGGCGAGCGCCTCCGGCCGAATGGGATGCGCGTGGCACAGATGCGGACGCCGATCGGCGTCATCCTGATGATCTATGAGGCCCGGCCAAACGTCACCGTGGACGCCGCGGCGTTGTGCGTGAAGGCCGGCAACGCGGCCATACTCCGCGGCGGCCGTGAGGCCCGGCGCTCGAACGCCGCCCTGGCGATGCTGGTGGGCCGGGTCGGGCTGCCTGACGGCGCGGTGCAGGTCATCGCCGACTCCGACCATGCCCTGGTCACGGCGCTGCTGCAGAGTGACGGTATCGACCTGGTGATTCCACGCGGCGGTGAGTCGCTCATCCGCTCGGTGGTCGAACACGCCCGCATGCCCGTGTTGAAGCACTTCAAGGGCGCCACGCACCTCTTCGTGGATCGTGATGCTGACCTGACCATGGCGGAGCGTCTGACGGTGAACGCCAAGATCCAGCGGCCCAGCACCTGCAACGCCCTGGAAACCCTGCTGGTGGACGCGCCGGTCGCCGAGCGGTTCCTTCCCCCCACGCTGCGGGCCCTCCGAGCGGCCGGCGTCGAAGTACGGGGCGATGATCGCACGCGCGCCATCGCCGGCCGCGCCGGGCCCGACCTGGCCGCGGTGGTTCACCCGGCCGCGGAGGCCGACTGGGGCGCGGAGTACCTGGACCTGATCCTCAGCGTTCGCGTCGTCGATGGACTGGACGAGGCGCTGGCCCACATTCAGCGGCACAGCACCGGTCTGGCCGACGCTATCGTCACGAATCATGAGGAGCGGGCACGCCGTTTCCTGGCGGCGGTGGACAGCGCGGCGGTCCTCGTCAACGCCTCGACGCGACTGGTGGACGGCGCCGAGTTTGGTCTGGGCGTGGAGATCGGCATCAGCACCGACCGCATCGGCCCCCGCGGGCCGATGGGGCTGGCCGAGCTGACGTCGCTCAAATGGGTCGTGCGCGGATCCGGACAGGTTCGCGCGTAGGCGACACCGCTTACAGCAGCCCCTTCAAGCGCATTTTCAAGTCGTTGGGGCTGTCCACTGCGCTCAGTCCCACCTCGGTTTCGATCAGGCCCTGCTGCACCAGCTGGTAGACGGCGTAGTCGAACGTCTGCATCCCTTCCTGGATGCCGGCGGGCGACTGCATCACGCTGCGGATCGCGGGGAGGTCGGCCTTGCGCAGCAGCTCACGGACGCGGGGCGTGGACAGCATGACCTCCACCGCGACGACTCGACCGGTGCCGCTCTTGAGGGGCGCCAGGCGCTGACCGATGATGCCGATCAGGTTGACGGAGAGTTGGAGTGCCACGCCCTCCCGGTTGGTCGTCGGGAAGAAGTGCAGGAGGCGTTCGAGCGTCTGGCTGGCGTTGTTGGCGTGCAGGGTGCTCAGCACCAGGTGGCCGGTCTCGGCGAAGTGCACCGCCGCGGTGGCCGACTCCTCGTCGCGGATCTCCCCAATGAGGATGACATCCGGGGCCTGGCGCAGCGCGTCGCGCAGTCCCAGGCTGTAGGTCTCACAGTCCGTGCCGACCTCGCGCTGGCTGATGATGCTCGCGGCGTCAGGGTAGACGAACTCGATCGGATCCTCGATGGTCACGACGTGACCCGCCCGCTCGCGGCTGCGGTAGCCGATCATGGCGGCGAGCGTCGTGGACTTGCCGGCGCCGGTCTGGCCGACGACCAGCACCAGGCCGCGCGGCGCCAGGGCGAGCTGCGCGACCACCGGCGGCAGACGCAGGTCCTCAAACGAGGGAATGCGGCTCTTGACCCGCCGGATCACAATGGCCGGGACCCCGCGCTGCACGTACACGTTGGCGCGGAAGCGGCCCAGCACCGGCGAGCTGTAGCCGATGTCCGCCCGCTGGCGCTGCTGGAACTCCTGACGGTGCCGCGGCGCCATCATCTGATCGGCCAGCGCGGTGATGGCCTCCTCGGTCAGCGGCTGCTCGCCCAGCGCCACCAGGTCACCGCTGACCCTGAGCATTGGCGGGACCCCGGTTTTGAGGTACAGATCCGAGGCGTCGCGCGCCTCCATGTGGATCAACAGGTCGTCAACGTGCATCGCGGTGGCGTCTTCCTTTCGCGCCGCCCGACTAGCGGCGGCTGGAGAATCCCGTGAACTCACCCTCGCCGACCGATCCAGGCTTGTCCTGCATGAATGCCTCCCGCTCCACCGCGCGCTTGACGGCCTCCTCCTGGGAGATGCGCCGGAGCTTGACCAGCGACTTGAGGTGCTGATCCAGGCTCTGCATGCCCTCCTTCGCCCCGGTCTGGATGGCCGAGGGGAGCTGGAAGGTCTTGTTCTCGCGCACCATGTTCCGCACGGCCGGGGTCGCGATCATGATCTCCTGCGCGGCCACGCGGCCCTTGTTGTCCAGGGTCGGGATCAGCGTCTGGGCAATGATACCCAACAGCGCGTCCGCGAGCTGCACCCGGATCTGCTCCTGTTGGTGCGGGGGAAACACGTCCACGATCCGGCTGATCGTCTGCGCCGCGTTGTTGGTGTGGAGCGTCGAGAGGACCAGATGGCCCGTCTCGGCCGCGGTCATCGCCTGGGAGATCGTTTCGAGGTCCCGCATCTCGCCCACCAGGATGACGTCGGGGTCTTCGCGCAGCGCGCTGCGGAGCGCGGCCGCAAACGACAGCGTGTGCGGGCCCACCTCACGCTGGTTGATGTTGCAGTGCAGCGGCGTGTGGACGAACTCGATCGGATCCTCGATCGTGATGACGTGATCGTACCGATGTTCGTTCATGTGGCGGACCATGCCCGCCATGGTGGTCGATTTACCGGATCCCGTCGGCCCCGTCAGGAGGACGAGTCCTCGATCCTTCATCGACATTTCCTTCAGCACCGGCGGCATGCCGAGCTCGTCGAGGGTACGAACCTTCTCGGGGATGAGGCGCAGGACCATCCCCTCGCCCATGCGGTGCATGAAGGCGTTGACGCGGAACCGGCCGACGTTGTGCAGCTCCAGCGAGAAGTCGAGGTCATGGGTGGCCTCGAAGCGGGCCTTCTGATCGTCTGCGAGGACGTCGTAGAGCAGCCGGTGCATGGCCTCGCGGCTCAGCGGTCCATCGCCCACCCGCACGAGTTCGCCGTTGACGCGCAGGGTCGGCGGGGCGCCCGCGGCGAGGTGGAGGTCGGACGCGTTCCGCTCCCGCGTCAGGACGAGAAGGTCGGTGATCTCCACGGCGACTCTTCCATGATGCTCGCAAGCTCCTCTACGGATATCAGGCCGTCCTCGACGAGCGCGAGACCCTGCTCACGCATCCGCGAGCCTGACTGTAGGATCCGTTCAAAGACTTCCCCGCCCCGCTTGGCTCGGATGAGCCACTGCGCGTCCGCGTCCATGAACCAGGCGTCCGTCAGCACGCGGCGCCCTTTGAAACCCGTGAACCCACAGTTCTCACAGCCGCGTGGCATGAACGTCCGCTGCCCGGCGATTCCACCCGCACCCTCGTGCGCCGGCTGTTTGCACGCCGGGCACAGCAGCCGGATCGGCCGCGCGACGAAGACGCCTCGCAGTGTCGATGCGACCAATGCGCTGCCGGCGCCTTCCAGCGCCTGGGTCAGTGCGCCGACCACGTCGCTCTCCGGGTGACCCGCCAGGACCATCCGGGTTCGGGCGGCCTCGTGCGCCGCGACCAGCGCGCCGTGCGGCGTGACGTCATCGACAACGAGCAGATCCACCCCGGCGTCGGCGGCGCCCCTGATGTGGAGCGCCACGTCCGCGGACCGGGTCAGAACCGTCTTGCCGATCGTCGGCCTCCGGTAGATCGGCAGGACTTCCAGCGCCCAGATCTTTCCGCGCACCCCGACAGGCACCAGCCCGTGCAGCAGGGTGGACCGCAGCCACCGGTCGCTGCACCCCACCAACACTATGCCCCGAACCCCGCTCAGCGCGCCGCGCACCGATCGGATGCCGTCCCCGGGCACCCCCAGCGCGGCCAACTCGGGCGCGCCGGTGTGCACCGGGTGCAGGGTCACGGTGGCGGCCTCACCAGACGGTGTCGGCAGGAAGGCCCCCACCAGCACCACCTCGATCTCCCCGACCGGGAGGATCACCGCAGCGGTGCCCACGGGATCGTCCCCGGCGTTCGTCAGGGTCCGCAGGTGCCGCAAGATGGCCGCGTGCAGGTCCGCGGACTGCGCGGGGCGATCGACCAGCACACCCTGGAGCCGGTACCGGACACGGGCCTGACCATCGGTCGCCGGCTCGAAGTGAATCTCGGTCGCCCCCTGCCCGATCGCCTGGGCCAGGTGGAACTGAAGATATTGCGCCTCGGTGGCGGCCGCCGGCAGGATGGCGGCGTGGCGCTCGGCGCGGCGCTTCGAGAAGAGGTGGTCCTGCGTCTCCGAGATGTTGGACGCCAGGGCGAGCGCGCGCTTCACCGTCATCCCCGTCTGGCCCGCCACATCGTCCACCGTGCGCTGATCAGTGGGGTCCGCCATCGCGAGCGTCATTTCCTGACCGAACTTCACGATCGGCAGCACGCGCCGGTCGCGCAGGAAGTCTTCCGAGAGCAGCCCAACCGCCTCCGCGTCAATGATCTCCGGCGTCAGGAAGACGTACGGATATCCGAGCTGGTTACTCAGCGCCCAGGCGAGATCGTCCTCGCTCAGCGCGCCCTGGTCCACGAGGATCTGGCCCAGGCGCTTGCCGCTACCCGGTTGGGCCGCGGTCGCCCTGGCGAGCTGCTCTGCGGTGATCATGCGGTTGGCGACGAGGAGCTGCCCAAACCGGTCGGCGGCGTGCGAGCCAGCGTCCAGGCCCTCGGCCTTCGCCGGTGCGGCCCCCGAGAGCCACTTGGAGATCTGGGCGACGAAGTTCCGGACCAAAATGGGCTTCTCGATGACCCCCATGCACCCGGCCTGCTCCCACGCGGCGCGATCCTCTGGGCTGGCGAGCGCGCTCATCGCGACGACGGGAAGCGTCGCACCCCAGGCGGCTTCGCGAAGTCGACGGAGGACGTCGAGCCCATGCATGTCCGGCAGATGCATATCCAGGAGGATGAGATCAGGGGCGGTCTCATGCGCGACCGCCAGCGCCTCGGCGCCCGAGCGGGCCTCGCGGACTTCCAGCCCCGCCGGCTCGAGCACCTTCCGGACAAGCACGAGGTTCGCCGGCTGGTCGTCCACCGCCAGGATTCTGTGCGTTCGGGTCATGCCTCGTCCTCCTTGGACTGGCCGGCGGCCAGCGGCTCGCCCATTCGCGGGGTGCGATCGAGGAGCTCCAGAACGCCCTTATCTCACGTTGTGGAATTCCCGACTTGAAGTTATGGTAGACCTTCCTGTAGGTGACGGGGAACTGTCGCGGTCGTGCCGACGCCAGGGACTGCGAGTTCCGCGAGGATCCTAGACCATGCCGAATAAGAGACCCGCGCCGATCGCAAAGACAAACCACGCGCCGATGTAGACCAGCGTGGCTCGGCGGCCGAGAATGCGCTGCGCCATGAGCATCGTGGGGATGCACGTCCCGACCGACCCCAGCATGAACGTAAAAGCCGGGCCCGGGGCGAGGCCGAGGCTCAGGGCGGCGTAGGTCAACGGCACTTCCTCACCCTCGCAGACATAGAAGGGAATGCCGAGCAGGGCCGCCACCAGGAACGCCAGCGGACCCGAGGCGCCCACGGTCTTCGTGATGGCATCCTCAGGCAGGACGGCGGTGAGTGCTGCGGCGAGGGCCAGCCCAATGAGAAAGGGCTTCCACAACGTCCTGAGCACATCGAGCACGAGTATGAGAAACCCCGGCGTCGCCGCGGTCTCGTTTGCTGCGCAGGCGGCATCACCGCACGCGCACGCGCCGTCAACCGCGCCGCCGGCGATCGGTGCGAGCGCGGGCGGCGCCCAGCCCGGGCGACCTTCGAGCGCGTTGAGGAGTACCCCCAGCGATGGAATGAAGAGGAAGGGTACGACGACGCGCGCGATGGCGAAGGGCCACCCCAGCACTCCCCAGGTCAGCACCAGGGTGTGAGGGGCCAGCAGGGGCGACATCATCAGAAAGGCTGTGACGGTGCCCAGCCGGCCACCCTGCCGGCGGAGCGCCTCCGCCATGGGCCCGGTCGCACAGGCGCAGCCGGGCAGGACCGCAGCGACCAGCGAAGCGATCCAGACGGATCGGGTGCCCCGGCCGACCGCGCGGGCCGCCCATCGAGGCGAGATGTATTTCTGGAGCGCCGCGGCGGTCACGGCGCCGAGCAGCAGATACGGAAGAACCCGGGCGGTCAGACCCAGGAACTGGTGAACCGTCGCCAGGAACAGGTCGGAAATCGCGGCCGGGGTCATGCGAATCCCTCAGGCGACAGAGGCAGCGGGCCGCCACACGCAGCAGCGCCCATCCTTGCGGAGCCGCAGGCGGG
>Ga0209751_10004737_pt1 | contig 12933 bp, 15 predicted proteins | sample RifCSP13_1_FD_184019 | JGI IMG/M metagenome (GOLD analysis project Ga0209751, IMG submission 184019) | Soil microbial communities from Rifle, Colorado - Rifle CSP2_sed 13_1 (SPAdes) (version 2) | ecosystem: Environmental > Terrestrial > Deep subsurface > Rock core/Sediment | place: Rifle... | reverse complement strand
GGGGGGGGGGTGTATGTAACGGAGGCTTCCGCCGGGGTCACGCCGATCAGCACCTGTCAAACGATCATGTCGCCGGGTTCCTATGAGCTTACTCAAAACCTAAACCACGATGGCACGACTCCCGCTAATGGGTGCTTGGAGGTGGATAACAATAACGTAACGATTGATCTCAAAGGCTTTACTATCGCCGGGAGCAACACGGATTCTGGGATCATAACTATTGGACCTCAAGACAATATTGTCATCCGAAACGGGATGATTAGAGACTTTGACGCTGGGATTAGTATTGGCGGCGCTGATAACTGTCGGGTTGAGTGGGTTATTGCTTTTAGCAACGATTTTGATGGGATAGTGCTCGGTAATAACTGTGATGCTAATAACAACATTGCCAGCAACAACGGTGATGAAGGAATCGTAATGGACGCTAACAGCACTATCAGAAACAACATTGCCAACGACAACGCTACTGACGGAATCGAGGCTGGATCAAACAATAATATCATCTACAACACCGCTAACGGCAACGGTAATAATGGGATCGTTGTAAATTGTCCCGGTAATCTTGTCGGGAACACGGCGCAGAACAATGGCGTTGCGAATCTGAACCAGGTTGGTGCAGGTTGTAAGCGCTACAATAACCTTTTCTAAAACGGCTCCTTTTTAATTATCGTACGGTTGCTTATGAGGGAACAACACGAACTTCTTCCTGAGTTAGTCAGACGGCAAGTGATATGATACCGAATCCGAATAATTGATATCTGTTCAAAAGCATAGATTAGACAACGATAGGCGTGATTTTCTAACCCAGCCTTAGGTAGAATCAAAATACACGATAGACGAGGTTTTCTAACCTCGTCATCTAATGCGGGACTGGAAAGTCCCGCCTATCTAATACCGATTGTATTAATTAGTCGAAGGACTATTACATTTTTAGGTGCGTTCGGGGAACGCACCCTACACTACACGAAATTGTAGGGCTCGTTCCCCGAACGAGCACTTTTATTTAGGTTAATTTAGACACCGGTCAATGTACATTTAGCCTCACAATGTTAAGTTTATTACCAGATTAAGTTTTCAAAGACCATTAGACATCCATAAAACTGGAATCCTAAAGGATTCCGCTACAGTTTATAAGCTTATTTCGAACTAACGTTATTTTAGGTTTGTTGAGAAGGGCACCGTTCGGGAAAGAACATTTTCCCAGCAATGAGATAGACTAATAGTGGGTATAGGAACATCAAGTGGGGAAAAAGTTTAAAAAGACAATAATAACAATAAAATGACAAATCAAAGATTTTCTTAAATTGCCTTTCTCAACTTCCTTTATCATAATAACGCAATCTGCCATAACGGTAATCTAAAGGAGGTAAAGGACTATGCTTCATACACGTCTGTGCGATTTCCTGGGAATAGAATTCCCGATAATATGCGCACCGATGGGGTTCGTTACTGGCCCTGAGCTAGCAGCGGCTGTAAGCAATGCTGGCGGCTTAGGTATCATGCCTTTTAGCGGAAATCCACCGGCAAGCGCTTCGTCAAGAAATTCGCCGTCTAAGAAGCCTCACCGGCAAGCTATTTGGTGTGAACCTGCTTCTACATTATCCTGTGGATGAGCACTTCTCAGTCTGTCTTGAGGAGCGAGTACCAATTTTGTCTTTCTTCTGGGGTGATCCCTCCCCATTCGTTGAAAAGGCACATGCGGTAGGCATAAAGGTTTTCCATCAAGTAGGGTCGGTAAAGGCAGCTCAACGAGCAGTTAGAGCAGGTGTGGACGTAGTAATAGCCCAGGGACTTGAGAGGCTGGGGGTCAAACATTGAGGGAGAGGTGACTACTATGGCACTCGTGCCACGCGTCGTTGACGCAATTTCACCAATCCCAGTTGTTGCGGCAGGTGGCATTGCCGATGCACGAGGAGTTGTTGCGGCTTTAGCACTGGGTGCCGATGGAGTGGTACTTGGAACCCGATTCTTGACTACTACTGAGTCGAATGCACATCCTCTTTATAAACAAAAGGTGATAGAGGCGACTGAGGAGGATACAGTTCGTACCACTCTATTTGGACATGGCTGGCCCAATGCTCCACACCGTACAATTCGCACGGCATTCGTAGAGGAGTGGCTGGGGAAGGAAGAGCGAGGTAACGAGTCACGACCCGATGAGCCCGTGATTGGAGAGACACGTATTGGCGGTCAGCCTGTACCGGTGGTGCGTTTTAAGGGGTTTCCACCGAGCAAAGATGCTAGAGGTGACATTAAATCAATGAATCTCCTAGCGGACAGGGTGTGGGTTTGGTAAGCGACATTAAGCCCGCCGCAACAATTGTCCGCGAAGCTGGTCGAGGGCGCTAATCAGATCGTTGAACAGCAGCTAAATAGCTTTATCGGAGAGAAGTAAAATTTTACACCTCTACGGTTTGAGGAGACTAGGTTGTGGAGTGGAAATTATACTTTGTAGAGACGCAAAATTTTGCGTCTCTACCTTTCAATACCGAACATGATTAAAATGTAGAGGGAGAAAAATGATATTTTTTAAGAATAGATATCGTATTGAATCTATTCGGTTAAAAAATTGGGATTATCATTCATCCGCTTATTATTTTGTAACCATTTGCACCAGAAACCGCGAATGCTTTTTTGGCAACGTAATTGAAACTGAAATGAAATTGTCATCAATAGGAAACATTGCATCGCGGTATTGGCAGGAAATTCCAAACCATTTTCCCCATGTTCAATTAGATGAATACGTGGTGATGCCCAATCATGTGCACGGTATCGTTATTATCGGCGATGATAATATCGTAGAGACGCAAAATTTTGCGTCTCTACAGAGAAAACCAAGCAAATTTGGGCCTCAATCAAAAAATCTGGCATCAATTATTCGCGGATACAAAATCGGGGTTAAAAAGTGGTCGGTGATAAACAATATTCTTTTTGCCTGGCAACAACGTTTTTATGAACATATTATTCGCGATGAGAATGAACTAAATAACCTTCGCGAATATGTTGCCAATAATCCAACGAATTGGGCAGAAGATGAGGAAAATCCAGATAAATAAGCATTGTAGAGGGTAGCCATTATGTCAAAAGAAGCAGAGATTAGGTTTAGTATTAAATTGGATGATAACAACATACCAGTTGCTATCTTCTGGGAAGCCTCGGATGCGGATTTCGAGGGCAAAAAGGCGTGTGATTCTATAATGATATCAATGTGGGATAGACATGAAAGGAACTCTTTGAGTATTGATCTATGGACAAAAGATATGGAAGTTGGTGAAATGAACGCCCATTTTTTTCTTACATTCATGAAAATGGCTGAAACCTATGAAAGAGCAACAAAAAACAAGGAAGTTGCGGATACGATAAAAAGTTTTGCCAGTGACTTTGCAAGTAAAGTAGAAGAACTTGCAAAATAAGTAATGAATAAAACAATATCAAAAAACAGACATAACTTCTTTAGCAAACAAACGTAGGTATTCTGGGTTCAAAATATCATAGAAGAATATGGTGAACTTACTAACCCCTTTGTTCACTTTGTGTCTAATCTTCTCAATACATTGATCGGGTGTTCCAACAATTCCTGTCTTTTCGATATCCCCAAAAAAGCTATATCGTTTTTTTGCCTTGGGAAGTTTCTCTTCAAGCTCCGCCTTATCTTTTGCTATCACGCATACTGTCTGTTCAGATATTTCCATTTCATTTATATCTCTGCCTAAAGATTTGCAGTGATTTTTAAGAACATTTAGCTTTCTTTCATATTCGGACGCATTAGAGGCAGGGCAGTTCCAGCCATCTGCAAGCTCTGCTACAGCTCGAAGCAGGTGTTTTTCTCCTGAACCTCCAATAGTAATTGGCGGATGTGGTTTTTGAATAGGCTTGGGATTGCAATATGTATCTCTAATCTGATAATGCTCTCCAATAAACGTTGCCTTTTCTTGAGTCCATAATGCTCTAATTATTTTTACCGCTTCTTTTAATTGTTCTATCCTGGTTATTGTATCTGGGAATGGATAGCCGTAAGCCTTATATTCAGGCTCAAACCAGCCTGCACCGATTGCAAATTCGAGCCTGCCGTTACTTATGTGATCAAGGGTCGCAGCCATCTTGGCAAGAAGGGGAGGGTGCCTAAAAGAATTGCAAAGAACGAGTGTTCCAATATTTACATTTGAAGTTATAGTTGAAAGGGCAGACATAAGAGTCCAAGCCTCAAAAACATCAAAGTCAATGGAGCCCATCCCTAGCATATGGTCATAGAACCATACTGAATGGTAACCCAACTCATCACAAAGCTCAGCCGTTTCTCTAATAGTTTTAAAATCAATCTTTTCCTGACGTAGAATAACTCCGAATTTGGCCTTTTTCATGACTTAACACCTGTTAAAAGTTTTATGAATTATGGAAATCACTTTAACAGAAGAATAGTGTTGAATCAACCGTAATTATATTATGAACTCATTCAGGAGTTTGACACTGGAGTATAGTTGTTATAAGTTAAAAAGCTACCTAATCTTCAGTGAAGGTACTACAAAAAAATGAAACAGGTGTTATTACAAAGTGCGCTCGGTTTAAAACTGGGCTATAGCACTATTAACAAAGTCCTTCCTATCATAATGCTGATTACGATTGCCATGCTTATTTGGGGCTGTGAACAGAAGGAACCAAAACAGAGCGAGCAAAAGCAGAATGAACAAAAGATAGTTGATCAGCAAGGTAGTGAAAATAAGAAGAGCGAAACTAAAGGAGGAAACCCAATGGTAATAATGTCTACGTCAATAGGAGATATTAAGATAGAACTATATCTGGATAAGGCGCCAGTGACTGTTAATAATTTTCTCGCCTATGTTAATGACAAGTTTTACGATGGTAGCATCTTTCATCGGGTCATTCCTGGGTTTATGATTCAGGGAGGTGGATTTACACCGGAAATGCAACAGAAGGCAACTAAACCACCCATAAAGAACGAGGCGAATAATGGTTTTAAGAATGATACAGGCACCATCGCCATGGCGCGCACAAGTGTGGTAGATAGTGCTACTTCTCAGTTTTTTATCAATCTTACGGATAACGACTTCTTAAATCGTGGAAATAGGGACTTTGGCTATGCTGTGTTTGGCAAAGTGGTTGAAGGAATGGATGTAGTAAACAAAATCGCAGGAGTCAAAACAGGCAATCAAGGGATGCACAGGGACGTTCCTTTAGAACCTGTAGTAGTAGAATCTATTCGTGTAATTGAACCAGTAGGGAAATAAAAGTGTTTTTTTAGTTTTTAGAGTTTAAATCTTTTCTATAAATCACCTTATCATTATATTTTGCATAAAAATCACTAATTTTAGAAACCTCGATAAACCCATTTTTCAGGTAAAAACTCCTTGCAGGTTCGTACTCTGGCCTTGAGGATGTCTCTACCATGACAGCTCTTGCACTCTTAGCTTTTAAATCATCCTCCATAAACGTCAGGAGATTTTTTGCAATTCCCTTTCCTTGAAACTCATCTGATATAACAACCCAGTAGATATCCCATACAGCGTCTGTTAGTGGGATCTTACCATAGCATACATAGCCGAGAACTGTGCCATTCTCATTAGTTGCAACCTTTATGATGTAATCGGGGTTACCAGAAAGGCAGGAATCTATTAACTCAAGTGCTACGTTAATTTCTTCAGAAGAAAATACCTTAACCTCGTTAAGAATACATTCAATCCTTTCCCTATCCTGTATTCCCAAGCTCCTTACTATTAGTGTCATAATATCTCGCTTTCTTCCTTTGAATCGCAAATTCCACAACCTGGCTAACAAATGCCTTGTAGCTAAGACCTGCTGCCTTTAGAGCCTTTGAAAAGCCTGATTCGGGTGATATATCAGGATTAGGGTTTACCTCAATGACATATACCCTTCCAAGGTTATCCATTCTCATATCCACCCTTGCGTAGTCTCTGCATCCTATTGTTCTAGAGGCTTTTAGGGCTATGTCTTTTATTCTTTTTTCCGTTTTCTTATTCAAACTAGCAGGACAAATTGTAATTGTATTCTTGTATTCATTACTTTCTTTATCCCACTTTGCCTTGTAAGTTACAACCTTAGGTTTTCCATTAGGCAGTTTGAATTCTACTTCACCCACTGCAAGGACAGTGTCACCTAAAATAGAAACATTAAACTCCCTACCATCAATGTACTCTTCTACAATTACAGGACTTGTAAACTCCTTAATCATCGCTCTAACTTTCTTTCTGAGAGATTTAAAATCCCAAACAACGCATGATGAATCGATCCCCAGACTCCCGTCTTCTAAATTAGGTTTTATGATGAGTGGGAAATTTAGACCATCGTTCGACTGAGCCTGCGTCGAGCTCAGGCGAGACGGCTCACGAACGTCTAAAGTGTCCTTTTCCGAGGCAAAAATCTTAAAAGATGGTGTGCGGATTCCAAATAAATTAAGCACTTTTTTTGTCTTATCCTTGTTAAGGCCTAGCCAGAGGGCTTTTGGATCGGAACCAGTAAAAGAGATTTCCTGTATCTCAAGCATGTGAGCCATAAGTATCTCTCCCCACGAATCATCCCACATCCTTTCACACAGGTTAAAAACTACATCCAAATTTTTTAAGGAGATAAGATTGAAGAAGTTTGAAAAGTCGTCAGTCACAGGAATTGGCTCTACCACATGGCCTAATTCCTCTAGGGCTTTGAAGACAGCCTCAACCTCTCTCAATACGTCCTCTTCGGCTCCCTTGTATACCCCCATCCCCGAAAAGTACGGGTCATTAAACACAAGCCCGACTTTTAGCCGTGAGCCGATTTCGCCTAAGGGCGTTATCGAGGATCGAAAGGATAAGTTTGGCATAGGGTATCCCCTCCTTTTCAATCATTATTGGTAGGTCACCAGTTTCGGGATTAAGCCCTGGAAGGGGATTTGCTTCGAGAAAGTATGGTTTTCCATCTCTCCCCATCCTAAAATCTAACCTCGCAACATCTCTACAGCTAAGGGCTTCATAGGCTGCGAGTGCAGAGCGTGAAAGTTCGCTGAGTGCTTGCTCAGAAAGCGGAGGAGGCGAAAAGTACTCTACCTCTTCTCTCCAGTTTCTCTTTACCTCTAGCGAGTAGATGAAATCCCTTGGATCTCCAATTCTAGGCTTGATCATCATCATTCCAATTACATATGGATTCTCGTTCCCAATAACACCTACTGTTACCTCTTCCCCTTCAATAAACTCCTCCACCAGTGTAGGTTCGCCATACGAATTAATAAGCCATTCGAGTTTCCTTTTTAGTTCTTTAAAATTTTGCACCTTGGAATCTCTCCTAATTCCTATACTAGACCCCTCCCACAAAGGCTTTACGATTAATGGGAAGTTAAGCTCTTGAACATGATTTATAGACTTTGCATCCTTAATAACAGAAAATCTGGGCGTCAACACTCCTGCGCTCATCACTACCCTCTTAGCCATTCCTTTATCTAGTGTAAGCGAAAGCGTAAGAGGGTCTGATCCAGTATATGGAGTTCCTAAGAGTTCTAGTACGGATGGAATATGAGCTTCTCTAGACCTTGCTCCCCAGCCTTCAGCGATGTTGAATACAATGTCAACATGTGTTTTAAGAATCGAGAATAAAAAATTCTTTCCACCGCCGAGCCTTACCGTTTCATGGCCCGCACTGTTGAGGACAGACTCAATAGCTTCTACTGTTTCAATTGAGTCTAACTCTTCAAAGATGTCTTCGGGCAGATTCGCGAGTGGCTTTTTCTTTAGGTCAAAGGCGATACCAATCCTCATACCGCGGTTCTCCTTCTTCGAACCCTTGGCAGCTCTCGCGGTATAAGAGAGGTTTCATCGGATTCAAAGAGTCCAGATACCCCTATAGGGTTCGCTTCCCTGAATTTGTTGCCATTGTGGTTACCATTTTTATGATGGTTTGCGTTTTTGTTTTTTCTATGATTGCCATCTGGATCGTATTTTACAATTATGCCCTCGTAGTTCCTTAGAACAACCGCATCATCTGAGGCGGAGAGAAGGTAGTTTGGCATAAGTGGTATTTTTCCTCCGCCACCAGGGGCGTCAACAACATAGGTTGGGATTGCAAGTCCTGAGATATGACCTCTTAGTCCCTCGATTATCTCTATCCCTTTCCAAACTGAGGTTCTAAAGTGCGCTGCGCCGTTTACTGGGTCGCAGTGGAAAAGGTAATAAGGTCTTACACGGATCTTAAGAAGACCCCTCAAGAGCCTCTTCATCGTTTCAAGGTCGTCGTTTACACCTTTAAGCAGGACTGCCTGATTATTTACAGGGCAACCGGCCTTAAGGAGTTTTAGAACTGCTTCTTCAGCATAAGGGGTGATTTCGTTGGGATGATTAAAATGTGTGTTTATCCAGATCGGACCATATTTCTCTAATACGGCAGTTAACTCGTCATTTATCCTCATCGGCAGAAACACGGGAACCCTTGACCCTATTCTTATTACATCAAGATGAGGAATAGCACGGAGGTTTTGGAGGACATATTCTAGCTTATGAAGGGGAGATGCAAGTGGATCTCCACCAGATATAATAACATCCCTTATCTCTTCATTCTCCCTAATATAAGCGATCATTCGATCGAGTTCTTCCGGTGTCCTTTGGTATTCGCCTTCAAGCCACTCTCTTTTCCTTGTGCAGTGGCGGCAATAAACGGGGCAAAAGCTTGCAATATACATAAGAACCCTATCAGGGTAACGGTGTGTCAGCCCCTCAACAGGAGAATCGTCTTCTTCATCTAGCGGGTCATCTTCACCAAGCTTAATTTCTATCTCCTCAGGCATAGGGACAGCCTGTTTTCTGATCGGGTCATCAGGATCATCAGGGTTTATGAGGGAAAAATAATAAGGGGGGATTGATACGTGATAAGTAGCAATAACTCGCTTTATTCTTTCTTTCTCGTCTTCTGTAAAGGGAAGTAGCTTTTCTAGTTGCTGGAAGGTTCTTATTCTATTTTTTAACTGCCATTTCCAATCTCTCCATTCCTCCTCGCTTATGTCACTCCATAAGTGTCGGGATGGAGGCTCCTCCGAATCGGAGAATTCGCTCATCGTTTTGTTCTTTCCTCCTAGATTTGGATTTTGTATTACTCATCATCTGACTCTAAGTGTGATGATAGAACAAAAAAAATTGTTGTCAAGAGATTTTCTTATTTAAGGAAAAATTTTTAGAAAAAAAATTTTCTGAGTAAACCCCAATATACACTTACTAGACAAAAAAACGCTCTTGGGTATTCTTCCATTTCATGGGAAAGGGTTCTTCTTATAAGGACGCTGGTGTTGATGTTCATGCTGGCAATCTTTTTGTTGAGCTTATAAAACCACTTGTGAAATCAACTTATAATAAGAGAGTGGTTGCAGGAATAGGTGGTTTCGCTGGTCTTTATTCAATACCACTTGAAAGATATAAGAGGCCGCTTCTTGTTGCATCTACAGATGGGGTAGGGACAAAACTAAAGATTGCATTTATGACTGGAAAACTCGACACAATCGGGATTGACCTCGTGGCAATGAATGTTAACGACATAGTTACTTGTGGTGCAGAGCCGATGTTTTTTCTTGATTATCTGGCCACATCAAGGTTGAAGCCTAAAGAGAGCGTGGAAGTAATAAAGGGGATAATTAAAGGCTGCAAAAAAGCTGGATGTGTCCTTCTTGGAGGCGAAACGGCAGAGATGCCGGGCTTCTATAACAAGGGAGAGTTTGATTTAGCAGGGTTTGTGGTGGGAATAATGGATAGAGATCGGATGATAGATGGATCCAAGGTTAAACCAGGTGATGTGGTAATTGGTATTTCATCGAGCGGGCTTCACTCAAACGGGTATTCTCTTGCAAGAGAGGTTCTTCTAGGGAAACTCAAACTGGATTTATCGGATATTCCTAGCCCTCTTAACCGTCCACTTGGGGAAGAGCTTTTAGAACCCACTCGCATTTATGTAAAGACGATTCTTTCTCTTCAAAAAGAGTTTCAAATAAAGGCTGCAGCGCACATAACAGGCGGGGGACTTTTAGAAAACATCCCTAGGGTAATTCCAAAAAACACTGCTGTTTATTTGGATTCATCTCTCTGGGAGATTCCTCCACTTATTAAGTTAATCGAGATTGCAGGTCGAATAGAAAGAGAAGAGATGTTTAGGACATTCAACTGTGGCATTGGTATGGTCCTAGTTGTTTCGGGTGGGGAAGCCGATAAGGTTTTGAAGAGACTAAAGAGACTAGGAGAGAAGGGTAAGGTTATTGGAGAAGTAAGAAAGAGAAAAAAGGGTGATCGGGGAATTTTAATTAAGTGAAGAATTGGCATTGTCACCGGCTCTTTGTCGTTTTGTCAGACAATTGAGCGGTAAACGACTAATGACTAAGTGGTAAAAATTGGAATATTGAGTGGTCATCTGATGGTCCAGCCATAGCTAATTTGATACCTGAAGGTAGCGTTCACATTTAGCTTTTCTAAACCCTCCCACTGTTTAGGAAAAGGGGGGAAGGGAGAGGCAACTCTGATTGCACGTATTGCCTCTTCATCAAGACGATTATATCCAGAAGGTTCGATCAATTTAACATCCTCGAGATACCCATCACTTTTTATTGTAAACACCAGGAAGAGCTCTCCTTGCTCTCCTCTTAACCTGGAGGATTCGGGGTAATTCCATACCTGCTCTATCTTCTGTTTAAGTTTTGCAAAGTATGAGAAATACTTAAACTCAATAGTATTTAAATCTACAGTATCCTCCTTTTGTTTTACATCTCTCGATCCTTGAAATTCCTTGGGGCCTTCCTCAAAAACCTGGCTAGAGGGTGCATTAAAAAGCTGCTCTTTGGTGATATTAGCAAGTTTGTCTTCTTCTGGTTTTTCTTTAGGAGGTGGAATTTCCTTTTCGATCTTCTTTGGAAGGGAAGCAACTTGAGGAGATTTTTTACTTGCTTCTTCCTTCCGTTTTTCTTCAACCCTTTTTGCAACCTTCTTAGGTTGCTGTCTTGGCTGTGGGAGTGAACGCACGCTACCCTTTTTTGTAAACTCATCTTTTGTCTTCTCCACAGGGGTTTTGTGAGACCTCTCAGCATAGCGTTTTGTTTCTTTTGGAGGCTGCGTTTCTTTCTCTTTAGGAACTGGGAGGTCGGTTATCTCAATAAGTTTTGGTTTTTCTTTTTGTTTAGCCTGCTCGCTTAACGAAGATATAAATAAGGGTGATATTAGAAAAAATAAAAGCACATGGAAAAGAATAGATGCTATTAAAAAGGGTATGAAATTGCTTCTTTTCTTTTCTTTTTTTATCACCTTTTGAGAGTTATTCTCAATCAGATCCACGATCTTATAATAATACCATCATCATTAATTAATCTCCATCCATATTTTTAGAAGCAATATTTTTAAGCTTGGGAGTCATGATAGGATGAATTGTTGTTTGACATGATACCTAAATTCAAATACTATATATTTAAATTTGCCGCGGGGTGGAGCAGACTGGTAGCTCGTCGGGCTCATAACCCGAAGGTCGGTGGTTCAAATCCACCCCCCGCTACCAATAAATCCGAGGACTTACAAAACAGCCTCAATTCTCCATTTCTCGCTTGTCTGTGGATTTGTCAGTAATTGACTCAAAAAAAACGCCTTGTCAGTAGTTCTACGGCTTCTTTCAGAGAATCGACAGGGTGAGTATATCTCATAGTGGTCTTTAAATCAGCGTGTCCTAGAATCTTGCTTACTGTTACAATGGAAGCTCCGCTCTCAACCATACGAGTTGCCGCCGTGTGTCTAAGATCGTGGAATCTAAGACCTTCAATTTTTGCACGCTTCAAAGCTCCAATAAAAGCACAGGTTAAAGAGTCCTGTCTCATATAAGGCTTGCCCTCGGAACTTGGAAAAACATAATCACTCCCACCACTCTTTAGCCCTAGGAGTATTTTTCTTAAATTGGAGTTTATAAGAATTCTTCTCGTTTTTTTATTTCCTCCCTTTCCTAGATTTTTGTTCAGGTAGGGCAGGCTCTTTAATCTTATATCCGTCCCTTTTCATTACTTCATGAATCCAGCCTCGGATTAGCTCACTGACCGAGAGATAATTTCTTTCAGCGTACTCTTTAACAAACTTATCCTCTTCAGGGTGAAGATATATGTGAATCAGGTTTGGTCTTAATCTTTTTGGATTCATGTATATATAATATATAATCATAACAAAGATTTGTCAAGACCTAACCTAAGACTTTATTTTTTGAAGCTTGCTTTTTCCATTAAAAGTGTGCTATAAATATCTCAAGGGGTTTAGGGAGTAGGATATATAGCTTAGATGGAGGTGATTAAGTAATGGCTAAAAAACAAGAGAAGGTAAGATGTGCAGCTAATAACAAAGCAGGCGAAAGATGTAAGAGAGTTGCTTCAGCAGGGTCTAAGTATTGTTCGTCTCATAAGAGGAAATAAGGAAGTGGCTTAGAATCCATTCTCTAGAGGCACACCTGGGACACTCATAAGTTGTGTATATTACGTAGATAGTACCCTATACCCCCCATTTTATTTATTTAAATACTGTTCAGAAAAGTTTTGTTGATAAGTTTTCTCTCTTACCTCCCCCATAATCCTTTACCTTGCTCTCTGGCTACCCTCTGTAACTTCAAAAACAAGTCCTGGTATTTTACATTGGGTGTAATGGTGTCGGGATCGGAGCTTGTAAATTAATAGTGACATCTCTATCTACAAAGACTTCAAACTCTGTACCAGCTTTATACTCTGCTGCTTCACCTTTATTCAACAGAAATAGTGGACATAAGACCACTGATAATGCAATGGTTGTGGTAAAAAAGATGGGGTCGAGTCTCAACGGGCTGTTGCCCAAATCCTAACTTGATACAAAGTTGATTAACAATCGAAATGAAGAGACAATAAAATCAATAACTTAGAAAGATGAAAAGTTGATGTTTTTCCCATAAATGTCCTAAAAAGCT
>Ga0209751_10004736_pt1 | contig 12936 bp, 15 predicted proteins | sample RifCSP13_1_FD_184019 | JGI IMG/M metagenome (GOLD analysis project Ga0209751, IMG submission 184019) | Soil microbial communities from Rifle, Colorado - Rifle CSP2_sed 13_1 (SPAdes) (version 2) | ecosystem: Environmental > Terrestrial > Deep subsurface > Rock core/Sediment | place: Rifle... | reverse complement strand
AGGATTTTTGCAGCGTAGCCCAAACCGCGCTGGCCGCCTGCTGCCCGTGTATTTCGACCAGCAACAAGGGCCGCGCTTCCGCCAGCAGTCGGCTCATCCCGCCACAGGCCAGCCCTTCTCCGCCTTCGATGTCCACCTTGATCAGGTCGGGAACCGTATTGTTGTCTGCGTATACGAAATCATCAAGAGCTATCACCTCAACCTGAATGCTGTCAGTGTACTTTGCCACCCGGCCTGCGGATCCGTGCAGCTTTCCCATGTCGTCCGAAGAGTGCACATAGAAAAGCTGGCTCCCGCTTTTCTCGCCAACGGCCCTCGGTACCAGCACCACGTGCGCTTGCGGGTTGAGCGCCAGGTTGGCGCGCAACCGTTCCTGGTTGGCGGGCAGCGGTTCGAAGGCGAACACGCTCCCGGCTGTGCCCACCTGCTTCGCCAGCATAAGGCTCACATAGCCGGCATTGGCGCCCAGGTCATAGACCACCATGCCCGGCTTCACCCAATCTTGGATGGCCTGCTGCACCTTCAGCTCGTAGGTGCCCAACCAATAATCCTTTTCGCCTTTCAGATCCAGTAGTAGGCTGGTTCCTGCCAGCAAACCTGCTGCCACCTTGGTTTCCGTCAGCCCGGCCGGAGCGGACTTGTTGAGGGCAGCCCGCAAACTGCGGCTCACGGGGCCCAGGCGGTAGAGCGCGCGCTTCAGCGACGCTGGCAGCCAGCGCGCCGCGGCCGAAGCCAGTGACAGCAACGGATTAGCCACCCGCGCCGCCCAGCGCCTGGATATATGCATCCACCATGGCCTCCAGGCCGAAGGCAGCTTCGGCTCGGGTCCGCGCTCCCTTTCGGAAGGCGGCCTGAGTCTGAATAAGCTCCACGGCCCCACTCACCAAACCTTTAATATTTGGTGGATCCAGCTTCCACGGGTCGCCGCCATAAGGCGCCAAGCGGCCAGCCTGAGGGGGAACCAACTCCTTGAGAGCGCCGGTGTCGAAGGCCAGCACCGGTAATCCGCAGGCCAATGCCTCGATCACGGAGTTCGGGCAGGCTGCGTTCAGGTCCGCCGAATACAGCAGATGCGCGCCGCGGTTTAGGGCAGGGATATTCCCGTTGGGCACCACGCCTGCCCATTCGATACGCACCCGGCTCTTTTGCGTCCACTTGTCTTTCAGATCTTCTTCCGTCTTGCCAGCCACGGCCAGTTCGACATTTTTACTGAGTTCGACTTGCACAGCCTCAGCCAGCGCCACCGCGCTTTGCAGGCCGAGTTCGTAGCCGCCTTGCAGGCTGCCTTCCACCATCAGGATGCGGATGCGATCTCGGGGAGGAGTCTCGCTGCCCTGCGGGTTGAACTGCTTAAGGTCCACCCCGTTATGGATAACGGTATGGCTCTCGGGACCCACCCGGTGGGTGCTTTTCCACCAATCTTGGACAAAGTGGCTTTGATACACGACCTGGGTGGCCAGGCGCTCGCGAATATAGGCCAGCAGCCAATTGGCCAGCTCGGCGCGCAGCCAATGGCGGGCGCCGGTGGGTGTGCGGCGATGCAGCCAGTTCATACCGTCCAGGCGCTGCACGATTGGTAACCCGCTTCGCCGGGCGCGCCGCAGGGCCACCAGCTTCCGCGTGCCGCCGATGACCAACACGCCATCGTAAGGTTGGTCGCCTAGATCATAAGTCACCTGGATGCCGCGGGCCGCCAGCCCGGCGCTAAGCTTTGCCGCGAAGGAGACCATGCCGCCGACCCCGGACACGCGCGGCGTGATGCAGATCCGTTTTGCATTCGCATTCATATTGTTTGCGGAATTTTAGTTTCAGCCGATGTGCAAGTCGCTGATTTCGACCCAGCAATCTGGGGGTGTTGGCAAAGTACCGTAGGCAAGGCGGCCATCTGGCCGCCAGGCTGCGTACTGGTTATCCAGCCATAGTACCAGACCCAACGGCGGCCGGGGAGCAAGGGCCCTGAACATCACGGCTCCATCGACATGGAAATCTACCTCGTCGGGTTGCCAATGGATGGCGTATTCGTGCCAGGCAGTTGGGTCCAACTCCAACTGACCTAGGTTGTGGCGGATTACCGCCGCAGCTGTTCTGCGTAGCATCCGCCCGGCAGCCGGCAGCCACAACAGAGGCGCGGTCACGATAGCTGGGGCCAACAGCAAGGAGGGGACGCGCACGGAGTTATAGCTGCCGGCCAGCGCGCCGTGGCCGGGTTGATTGTCCCGCAGCGATAGATGGTTTTCCTGCGAGGCGAAAAAGAACCAGGCCGCGTTAGGCAGGGCGGGCAGGCGGCCGGCCTTACCACCAAAACCAAGCGAGAGACCGAACGGGTCGTTCCACAATCCAACCCCCCAGGTTCCCGGCAGCTCGGCTTGCGAAGTGCGTGCCCGCAAGCTCACCGAGAGCGGCGGCTGATGAGGAAAGGCGCCGCGGGACAGGTTTGCGTAATCATCGAGTTGTGCCAGCCGATAGACTCCGGCTGCACCAGCGTCTAAATCTAATCTCCACCCGCCTTCAATCTCAAATACCTGCGCGTTTGGGCTGTTTCTTTTTTTCAATAAAGTCCGCGGCACGCTGGTATTATACGGCTTGGGAACGCGCGATGATATAATCACGGCATCCCCGGAATTTGAATGGAAATCACCTGGTACGGACATTCCTGTTTTCGCGTCACTGAGCGCACCCTGCCCACTATCGTGGCCGACCCTTATGACCACTTGAAGGTGGGCTTCAAACCCCTCAAGATAAAGGGCGAGATAACCACCGTGAGTCACGATGCACCCGGCCATAACTTTGTAAAGGGCGTAAAGGGTTCGCAGTGGGAATTACGCGGCCCTGGTGAATATGAGATTGGCGGCATCTTCATTACAGGTGTGGCCATTAAAGAAGCCAAGCAGGTGAGTAATATGGTTTTCATTTTCGATTATGACGGTGTTTCCATCGGGCATCTGGGCGACATGCAGAAGGTCCCCACCCAGACGCAGGTGGAGGCTTTCGGCACCGTGGATGTGCTCATGGTGCCGGTGGGCGGCGGCAACGCCCTCAATGCGGCCAAGGCCGCCGAAGTGATTGCCATGATCGAACCGGGCATCGTTATCCCCATGCATTACAAGACCGCCGGCGGCAGCCAGAAACTGAATGCCTTGCGCCAATTCTTGCAGGAGATGGGCCTGACCAGCGCAAAGGCGGAGCCATCCTTGAAAGTGACCCGCGCCTCCATCCCTGAAGAGACGAAAGTGATCGTGTTGGAGGCGGCGCAATGATGAGCACCGTCAAGCTTCTAATGACCTGGGATATTCAACCCGGGCGGGAAGAAGATTATTTTGAGTTCCACATCCGCAAATTTGTGCCGGCCTTGGAAGGCTTGGGCGTCGCCCTCAGCGAGGCCTGGCTCACCGTGTATGGCGAGCAGCCGCGCCTGCTGGCCGAGGCGGTGATGCCGGATATCGACGCCGCCCGCAAGCTGCTTGATTCAAATGCCTGGGATGACCTGGGTTCACAAATGGAGGACTTGGTGGAGAATTTCGACTACAAAGTCGTCGCCGCCCGCGGCGGATTCCAAATGTAGCCATGCAGCCGGACTACCGGCTGCCTCCATGATCTCCCCGATCGCCAAGAAGCTCCTCCGTTGGTATGCCGCCCAAAAGCGCAACCTGCCGTGGCGCGCCGATCCGCAGCCTTATGCCGTGTGGGTGGCTGAGATCATGGCCCAGCAAACACGCTTGGAGGCCATGCTCCCTTATTATGCACGCTGGATGCGCCTCTACCCAAGCATTCGCGCTCTGGCTCGATCGGCCGAACAAGATGTGCTCGCCCTTTGGGAAGGTCTTGGCTACTATAGCCGGGCGCGGAACCTGCGCCGCGCGGCGAAAGTGGTTATGACGGAATATGACGGTCGCCTGCCGTCAACTGTTGAGGAGCTGAGACGCTTGCCCGGCATCGGGGCCTATACGGCCGGGGCCATTGCCTCACTGGCCTTTGGGGCGGACGCCCCCGCCGTGGATGGCAACGCCGTGCGCGTTTTGTCCCGCTTGTTCGATGTGACTGAGCCGGCTTCTTCAGCGCCGGCACAAAAACTATTTTGGGCGCTGGCAGCGCAGCATTTACCCCCCGGGTGCGGCGCGGCATACAATCAGGCGCTGATGGACCTGGGAGCGCAGGTCTGTACACCCCGCCAACCCAGGTGTGGACTCTGCCCGCTGCGCGCTGAATGCCGGGCAGCCACCTTGGGCATTCAGGAGCAGCGGCCGGTGAAGATCAGGAGCCAGGCTCCGCCGCGGCGCAATTTCGTGGCTGCTGTGGTACAGCAGCGTGGCAGCGTGCTTGTAATGCAGCGGCCCGCGGCCGGACTGCTGGCCGGCATGTGGGAGTTTCCCAACGCACCCCTGCGCAACCAGCGCGGCGCAAAAGCTGCTTTGCGAAAAGAACTGGAACAAAGTCTGGGCTTGTTCTTACCATTTGAAGAGCGGCTGGGCGAATTCGAACATGCTTACAGCCATTTCTCCGTGCGCCTGCAGGTTTTCCACCAGTCATTGGACGGGGTGCGTCCCAAAGTAAATACCAAGCGCAACTATCGCTGGCTGCCTATCCGTCAGCTTGACGGCCTGCCCATGGGCAGGCTAGATCGGCGCATTGCAGATGTCTTGCGGGCTGGCATAGAATAGAAACATGCTCCGCCGTTTTCAACGCCGCGTCGAAGATTTCGTGTGCCTGAACTGCGGCTTTGCAGTGCAGGGCGGCGGCTACACCAACCACTGCCCGCGCTGCCTGTTTAGCCTGCATGTGGACATTAATCCCGGCGATCGTCAGGCCGCCTGTGGCGGTCTGATGGCTCCGGTGGCAGTCTCCACCAAAAGTGATAGCTATCGCGTCCTGCATCGTTGCCGGGATTGTGGATTTGAGAAGTGGAACCAGGCCGCGCGCCAGGATGACTTTGAACAATTGTTATCGATCGCCCGAACCCAGGGCGGGGGCTTCCGTGGATAGCGAAACCGGCTTTGCCCGGCTGCGCGAATTCATGGTCACACAGCAGCTACTAGGCCGCGGTATTCACGACCAGCGTGTGCTGGATGCGATGCGTACACTCTCGCGGCATCGTTTTGTGCCGATCGTCGAACGAGATCATGCTTACGAAGATCGCCCGCTGCCGATCCCCAGTGGGCAAACCATCTCTCAGCCTTACATTGTCGCCTATATGCTGCAAGCTCTCTCGCTGGAAAAGAGTGATAAGGCTCTGGAAGTCGGCACCGGTTCCGGCTATCAAGCTGCTTTGTTGGGTGACTTGGCTGGCGAGGTGCATACTGTCGAACGCCATGCCCCCCTTGTGGAAGCTGCCGCCAGCTTACTGGTCGACCTTGGCTATGACCACGTCCATGTTCACCTGGGCGATGGCAGCCAGGGCTGGCCCGCGCAGGCGCCTTACGATGTCATTATCGTGGCGGCCGGGGCACCCGTGGTGCCCCAGCCGATTCTAGAGCAGCTCTCCCCTAACGGCCGCCTGGTGATTCCGGTCGGCGAACCTGCCAGGCAGATGCTGCAATTGTGGCGTGAAAAAGATGGCAGCTTTGGTTGCGACGAACTCGTGCCCGTAGCCTTTGTTCCCTTGATCGGGGAACACGGGTGGGCAGCCTAATCGGCATCTTTAGTAAAATCCTCTTTGTGAATCGCCTAATCGTAGTCGCCCTGCTCGCTATTTCGCCACTGATGTCCTGTGCCTCCCCTTCGGAGTCAACTGCTGGCACCTTAACCGTGGTTGCCAGTACCCAGATCCTGGGCGATGTGGTCTCGGTAATTGGCGGCGAATATGTCCAACTGACCATCCTTATCCCTGCTGATTCCGACCCGCACGCCTTTGAGCCAGCGCCCCAGGATGCAGCTAATCTCGCCCAGGCGGACCTGGTATTTATCAATGGCTTTAATCTCGAGGAGGCCCTCAAGCCCTTATTGGAAACAGAAGGCCTCAATATTGTTATTGCTTCCGAGGGAATAGCCACCATTGAATTCGTGGGCGAAGAATTCGAGGGAGGTGACCCCCACGTTTGGATGAATCCACTAAACGTGAAAGTGTGGGCCGACAACATTGCCTCGGCTTTCACCGCGGCCGACCCCGCGCACGCCAACGATTACCGCGCCAACGCGGATGCTTATAAAGCCGAGCTCGACGCGCTGGACGCCTGGGTTGGGCAACACCTCAGCCTGATTCCCGCGGAGGCCCGTGTGCTGGTCACCGACCACGAATCCTTTGGTTACCTCGCAGACCATTACGGCTTTGAGATTGTCGGTGCCCTCATCCCCAGCCTCAGCACAGTCTCAGAACCCTCTGCCGGTGAACTGGCCCAGCTGGAAGATGCCATCAGCCAATATGGCGTGAAGGCCATCTTCATCGGCAGCAGCATGAACCCCAGCTTGGCCGACCGCGTGGCGGCCGACACTGGCGTTAGGGTCGTAACCCTCTACACCGAATCCCTGAGCGCACAAAACGGCCCTGTTCCGACCTACCTTGACCTGATCCGTTTCGACGTCGCCGCTATCGTCGGCGCCTTGCAATAGAATGCCCGCGCTCCGCGCGGTAAAATCCCAGCACGCATGTTGAAAAATCCTTTCACCGCATCCGGGAGGTCCCTTGTCCATCCGGAAAGTAGCCACGCCCTGGAGTTGCGTGATCTGAGTGTACGTTTCAACGGCCTCATCGTCCTTGAGGATCTTTCGCTTCGGGTGGAACCCGGCTTGCGCGTGGCCGTTGTTGGCCCTAACGGCGCCGGCAAATCCACGCTATTCAACGTGCTAGCCGGCTTGTTGCCGCCTTCTTCCGGTGAGGTGCGCGTGCATGGCCATTTGCCCGCTCAGTATTTGTGCCTGGCCTATGTTCCGCAAAGCAGCCTCATAGATTGGGATTTCCCGGTGAGCGTACGCGACGTGGTGATGATGGGCCGCGCCGGCTTGGTCGGTTTGCTGCGCTGGCCCGGCAGCCGCGATCTGCAGCAGGTCGAGCGCAGCCTGGAACGCGTGCAGCTCAGCCAACTGGCTCACCGCCAGATCAGCGAGCTTTCAGGTGGCCAGAAACAGCGCATGCTCATTGCTCGCGCCCTGGCCCAGGAAGCCGACCTGCTCCTGCTCGATGAGCCACTGGCGGGCTTGGACCTGCCGTCCCAAGAGCAGATCCTCAGCATCTTAGCGGACTTAAAGCAGCAGGGCATCACCGTGCTCTTCGCCACGCACGATCTGGAATTGGCCGCCGAGCATTTCGATCGGATCTTGTTGCTGAATCGAAAGCTGATCGCCTACGGCACTCGCAAGGAAGTCCTCAGCGGGGAGAACCTGGCGCTGGCTTATGGCGGCCATATGCAAGTGGTGGAAACGAAACAAGGCCCGGTTTGGATCGGGGATATTGGCGGCCACCACGGTCACGACGTGGAGGGCCGCCATGGTTAGCTGGCTCGTGGAGCCTCTGGCTTACGAATTCATGCAGCGCGGACTTCTGGTGGCCGTGCTGGTTGGCGTGGTGTGTGCCGTGGTGGGCTGCTACATCGTGCTGCGCGGCATGGCCTTCCTCGGCGATGCGCTGTCCCACGCCATCTTACCCGGCCTGGCGGTTGGCTATCTGGCCTCCGCCGGCGATTCACCCTCCCTGTTTTGGTGGGCCTTGGGCGCCGCCGTGCTTAGCTCCGTAAGCATCAGCGCCCTCAGCCGTGGCGGCCGCATCAAGCAGGATACCGCCATCGGCATCGTCTTCGCCGGCATGTTCGCGCTGGGCATCGCCCTGATCTCCACCATGCGCAGCTACGCCGTGGACCTTTCCCATTTCCTTTTTGGCAACATCCTGGGCGTTACCACTGAAGATGTGTGGCTCACTGCGGGGGTCAGCCTGGTGGTCCTGCTGATTATCCTGGCTTTTTACAAGGAATTCATGGTGTTGTCCTTTGACCTCCAATTGGCCACGACACTGCGTTTGCCCGCCCGAGCGCTGGAGATCCTGCTTTCGGTGCTCACTGCAGTGGCCATCGTGGTTTCGCTGCAAGCGGTGGGCGTAGCCTTGGTGGTGGCTATGCTGGTTACCCCGGCCGCAACGGCTTACCTGCTCACCAAGAACCTGCGCAGGATGATGCTGTTGGCCGCCGCCATCGCTGCTAGCTCTGGCGTGGTGGGCTTGTACGTTTCTTATTATTTCAACGTGGCTTCAGGTGCTGCCATTGTGCTGGCTTGCACGGCCGTTTTTATCGCTGTCTGGCTTGGTCAGCAGGTCCGGTCTTCGCTGCGCGCCCGTTCGGCCAGTTAATGCTCGTTCTTCCCAAAGCGATCTTTATCTCTTCCAGAGCCCAGGGATCTGCCTCGCTTTGTTCTGCCAGCTCCAGCGCCGCTTGAGCTTCTTCGCCACCCAGTTTGCCCAGAGCCCAGGCCGCGTGGCCGCGTGCCAATGGTTCGGCCTCGTTGCGCAACAATTCAGCCAGAGGGCCTACTTGTGCCTTATCCTCGCTATTGCCCGCAGCCAGAGACATGTTGCGCAGATACCCGCGCCGCTTGGCTCTCTGTACTGGGCTGTCTTTGAATTTGCTATTGAACCTGGTAGTGTCGATTAGTAAGTCCGTCTGCAGATCCACCCACGGCCCTGCCTGCCGGGGGTAAAAAGCTGCATCACCTGCTTGGCTCGCAAAGCGCTCATTCCAGGGGCAAACCTCCTGGCAAATGTCACAACCGAACACCCAATCTTCGGTCTGCGCCCGCAAATCGGGCGGCACGGCTCCTTTTAGCTCGATGGTCAGGTAGGAAATACAGCGGGCGGCGTCCAGGGTGCGGTCCAGCAGGATGCATTGCGTCGGGCAAGCTTCCAGGCAGCGCGTGCAGGCGCCGCAGTGATCTGCGCCGAACGGCGGATCGGGCTCCAGCTCAATGCCCAGCAAGATCTCCGCCAGCAAGAAATAAGAACCGCGTTCAGGATTGATCAGCATGCTGTTCTTGCCTATCCATCCCAGGCCTGCGCGCTCGGCCAGTTCGCGCTCCAGCAGCGGCCCGCTGTCCGTGTACCATCGGTTGGGCACGCGGTGCCCAATCGCCTCTTCGACGAAGGCCACAAGCCGCCTCATGCGAGGTTTCAGGACCTCGTGGTAGTCCTGGCCCCAGGCGAAGGCAGCCATGCGCCCAACACTGCGGCCATCCGCGGGTTTGGGAACGCCGGCCGGGTTGCGGTAAGGAATGCCGAGCACAAGAATGGACTGGCATTCGGGCAGGATGAGCCGCGGGTCAGCCCGTCGCTGCACAGCGCGCTCGCCTGCCAGATAGGCCATCTCGCCATGCCGGCCGGCTGCCAACCAGCGCCGATATACGCCGGCGTGCGCGGGCGGCTGGGAGTGCGTAACTCCCACCAGGCTGAAGCCCAGTTCTCGGGCCTTAGCCTTCACCCGCTGAGTGAGCGTTGTCGTCTCCAAATAAAAAGCCCTTGCAGGCTCTGCAAGGGCTTTTGTAATGCTTAGCAAGCCATCTGTCTAGGGTTCGCTATAGGTGACGATGAGCTTCAGGCCGCCGGCCAGGAAGCGCACCAGGGCGTCTCCGCTGGGGGCGCCGCTAAAGCGCAATCGGTATTCCAGCACGGTGGAGGAGCCAATTGCATCCTGGAGCCGCTCTTTGAACGCCTCCACCGAGAACACGGTGTCCAGTTCGCTGCCACTGCACCATTCCATGTCCGGGCCAGCTCCCGCCGAATTGTAATCAGCGGCATCCAACGGAAAGAAAGAGCCGGCAAAGGCCTGCAAACAACCCATGCTGGCAAAGGGGTTGCCGACTGTGTCGAAGCCGGTGAAATCCACTTCGACATCCTCGATGGTGGCGTCGTTGGGGATGGCGGAAATATCGAAGGACACAAAGCCGCGCACGCCCGTGCCGGAATTGGCGCCGGCATGGGCAGCAGCGCCGACGTCGCCGTCAGCATCCACCCGCCCCACACTGCTGGGGCTCAGGGTAGTCCCACCCGGACCGCCGCCAGCGCCATCCTCAGTCACCTCGATCTGCACGTAGAAGCTGCCGAAGGATTGGCTGGCCGCGTTGCGCAGGGCCCAGTAGCCGGTGTAATCGCCTAATTCGTGCGGGGCGGTCAGGGTGATGGATATATCGATGGTGGACCCCGGCACGATCGTTTCGGTGAGGTTTTGGGAAGCGGGACCGCCCATGGCATTCCCGCTGACGAAGACTACCGCATAGGAAGGCGACCAGGAACAGGTGCCCGCATTGCGCAGGCGCCAGGTCTTTACGAATTCTGTGTCGGGGGCGTGTTCTTCGCCATCCGGCACACTGACATCCGCCACGAATTGCATCACATCACACCCGCCGCCGGATCCGCTGCCGGTAGTGGCGCTGGCCGCCGGGGTGTTGCTCTCCGCCGGGGTGGCGCTGGCTTCCGGCGTGGCCGTGGGTTCGGTTGTGTTGGTGGCGCTGGGGATAAGCAGCGCGCTCTGCGTAAGGTTGACGCTTACGGTTTCGGCTGCGGCGGTCTGCACCTGGCCCGCTGAACTAGCGCCCGGTAAATTGCAGCCGCTTAACAAAACCAGGGCCGCAATGGCCAACAACAACAGGTAACCCTTCTTCATTTTTTGAATAAGCTCCTGATTACGTATTTCCGCGATTCTAGCATGCTTGGCTTTAAACTGAGGTGCGGCCCCCATTAGTTTTCGGTGAGCAGGGCGGCTACTGTCTCCATCAATTGATTGATTTCGAAGGGCTTGCGAATGTACTCCCTGGCTCCGGCTTTCAGGCTGTCCGCTATTTGCCCGGGGTCGTCGTTGGAAGAAATGATCACCACGGGAGTGGCGGCGAAATCCTGGCGGGCCTTCAGCCGCCTGCATACCTCTGAACCGCTGAGCAACGGCATCTCCAGGTCAAGGATCATGAGGTCGGGCAAGGCGGCCTTGGCCTGCCTGTAGGCCTGCTCGCCATCTTCTGTCGCCAGCACTTCATATCCTGAAAGGCGTAAAGTCAACGCGATCATTTCGCGCAGGTCAACCTGGTCTTCGGCCACAAGGATCTTGGTCATGGGGTTTCTCGCCTCGCTGCAATGTTGGCTAAAACGTAACTCGTCTTGATCTGTTCTAGCACATTGGTAACAGCTCTGCGCAGGGCTTTCTATCCCCCGATTGTCATAGTAGGGCTGCGATCAGCCTTCCAGTTCCGTAAGAATGCTGCCCAGTAATTCAAGCAGGATATTCTTCACGCTTTCCTTGTCAGTGGAAATGCATGGAAGGATCTTGACCTCGTCTTCCAGTCTTAGGGCTGCACGCATATCCCCCAGCTCCCAGGCGTCCTTCAGGTCTTGCTTGCTGGCGGCCACCACGTAGGGGGTGGGCGAAAAAGCGCGAAAGGCGGCGAGGATGCCGCGCGCTTCACGGAAAGTTTCCGGCCGGGTGCTGTCCACCATGACGATGAAGCCCAGCATGCCCTCCGAAAGGATCTCCCACATGAAGTCGAAGCGTTTTTGGCCCGGCGTGCCGAACAGGTACAGCACCAGGCTTTCATCCACCGTGATGCGGCCGAAGTCCATCGCCACTGTGGTGGTTTCTTTCACGCGCTCTTCCGGGTTGCTAATTTTGCGCTCGGTGGAGACCACGTCGATCTCGCTCACCGTTTTGATGAACTCGGTCTTGCCTGCGTTGAAGGGGCCGGTGACGACCATTTTGACAGTGAGCATGTGCCTCGGTCCTAGATGGAGCGGATGCGCTCAATCAAGCGGGTGATCAGCGCCTTCTGCTCCGGCTTCTTGGCGCCGGGGAAGGCGCTCTGCAGGCCGTCCAACCGGGTGGGGGCGCCCTCCGGACGCACCAGCCTCACCAGGCCGGCTTGCAGCAGGCCGTAGACGATGCGGCGGATCTCCAGGTCGTTCATCTTGCTGGCCTTGGCGATCTGGCGGATGCTGTTCTTGGGGTTGATGTAGGACACCACGCGCCACTCTTCCACATTGAGGTTGACCTTTTTAAGGTTGACGCCGGGGCGGTCGGTGAATGTCAGGGCCATATCCAGGTTGGGGATCTCGACGCTCAACTGATCCCATTCGGCCATCTGGCGCGAACCATCGATGATCAGATCCTCCAGGGCGATGCGCACGGGGATCTTGTTCTGGGGCACGTCCTGGCGCGCATCGAACTTAAAGCGGCCCTCGACCCAGGTAAAGAGTTGCTGGATGATGCTGACGTAGTAGGCCTGCAGGCTTTCTAGGATCTCGGTCTGGGTGACGTAGCCGGCATTGATCAGCAGCAGGCCAAGCTCCTTGTCGCTCATGCCTACGGCCCGCCTGCGCAGGGTGTTCAATTGGGCGTCGTTGATGTGTTCGGCGCGATGCAATACTTCCGGCAGGCTGCCCTGGGCGGCGGCCGCCTCGTTGGCCAGCTGGGCGTAAGCCAGCCGGCCCTGCCGGAAGATGAGGCGTGCCCCTTCGTTGGGGCCCTGGATGAGCAAGGCGCCGCTTTTATTGGCCAGGTTGACCAGGTTTAGCAGTTGGGTGACGGTGAAATCCTGAAGGTCGCCTTGTAAAGCCATTAAACGTCCGGTAGATCGTGGTGATTATACATGTTGGTCACGGGGCGGTCCCTCCCGTAGAGCATCACTTGCGGAGAATACATGACGCTGGCTGGAAGATGTATTGTTATTTTTGCGGTGTGGGGCCGTGGCAAACGTGGCACTTGTGGCATATGTGGCAATTGTGGCATGTGTGGCAACCTCGAAAGGATTGGGGGGCAGGACTGGTTCAGGAGAATCGGTGAAGTTTTCAAGGATCTGGTCAAGGTCAGATGCTAAGGCCTGGGGCAAAGGGGAAGAAATGGCGAAGTAGAAAATGCCATACGGAGGGGTGGATTTGCCAACCAAACCGGAAGCCATGAGAGCAGCCAGCCGTTTGTGCGTGTGGCTGCGATCCTGAGATAGAGTGCGGGCGAGTTGGGCGCAAGAAGCCGGCCCGAACAAACG
>Ga0209751_10004735_pt1 | contig 12937 bp, 20 predicted proteins | sample RifCSP13_1_FD_184019 | JGI IMG/M metagenome (GOLD analysis project Ga0209751, IMG submission 184019) | Soil microbial communities from Rifle, Colorado - Rifle CSP2_sed 13_1 (SPAdes) (version 2) | ecosystem: Environmental > Terrestrial > Deep subsurface > Rock core/Sediment | place: Rifle... | reverse complement strand
CAATCCACTGATTGGCCTCCCGCCTGAATAGCACCTGCTGCTTTCTCAGCGCCTCCGGCCAGGAAGAAGCATGGCGCTCATCCCACAGAAACTGCTCCTGGACCTCCTGCCGGCGAGCATTGCGCTGACGCTCCTCCTCTGCACTGCGCCGCTCCTCGGCCTGGCGGTGGCGCTCGAGCTCGCCTTCCAGATATCGCTCGTTATCCGTTTCCTCTTCTTTTCGGTAATAACCGTAACCGAACATCGATATCTCCTTTCATTTCAAAAATCACGTCAAATTCAATTTCTCGATTTCTTCAGTGCCGATCGAGACTACCTTGCCCGATGGCTTATGTTCGGCGGCAGGATTGCCGAATGTCATCGTCATTGGCAATTGTGCCGCCATGATTCGAGCGTCATTTCCGGTTTTTTGGCGTGTTTGCAAATCGGCTGACCAATAGCCGTGACGCTCAATAATATGGATAAATTCCTCGATATCATGACGTAAAATCACCGGCATAAGCCCATCCATAAAACAATGACTTAATTCGTGGTCGATGATTGCTCTCTTCTGTTCTGGAGAAAATTCCTTCCAACAATCCTCAGCGATCCAGATAATAAAATCGAGCTCCAAGAAAACCTTCGTGCGATCATTCACTTTCGAAGCTTTCCCAACAGTTATCTTACCTTTGCTAATCGGCGCCTTCTCTCGAAATAAAAACCCGATCTTTGCCTGCTCCAAATTTGGATGGAAATCCTTGATGATTTCTACTGCTAAATCAATTACATTTTGAGGCGCTTTTTTCCACATATAAATATTCCTTCTATTTATCCATCCCTGCCGGCCTGCGTCCCGCCGGTGGGTCGATCGGGAACGCATGCGGGCCTTCCCGCATCACGTTCAAATAGCGCCTCAGCGTGTCGATCCTGGCGTTCATCGCCTCCGCTTCGAAGGTCAGGTCGATCACCACTGCCTGCGCTTGCTCCAGCCCGTTGATGGTGGCGTGTGTATGCCGCTTGTTTTGCATCTGGTCTTCCAGCGCTTGCACGCGCTCGGCCAGCCGCTGCTGGTCGGTGCGGGCCTTGGAGATCAGATATCCGATCAGGATCCCGACCAGCAGAGCGAGGGGTAAAGATACATATGCGATCAGCGAACCAGCGGCAACAATATCCATATGACGACACTCAAAACGATGATGATAAGGATAAGGCAGCCCACTCCTGCCAGGATGTAGCCAAACAAGGAATCCGATTCGATCCTGATGGGCATTCTCCGCTCCTAAAAAAAAGACGGTGGGACGATTTCATGCTACTCTCTATATATGCCGATAAACTGTATTATCTGTTCAGAGCCCCAGCAGGGCTTCCACCCGGCTCCAGCAGGTGTCTTTTTTGCCCTCTACCTCGTGGAGATAGATCTGCGTGACCGCCAGCGAGCTGTGGCACAGGAACTGGCAGATTTCCTCCAGGCTCGCCCCGGATTCCTTGCGCAGCATCGCCGCGGTGTGCCTCAGGGTGTGCACTTTGACCTTGCCCGGGTCCAGCCCGCCCAGCCTGGCGTAGCGCTTGAGCAGGCGCCCTACCTCATGCATCGAGAGCGGCGTCAAACCGGGCCGCCAGGTCTCGCCATCGGCAATCCTGTCGTTAACTTCGTTGACGACGGCAATCTTGCCGCTGACATTCGGCAGCCTGGCGGCGTGGTCGCTCAGCGCGGTGAAGATAAAATCGTCGGAACGGATGCCTTCCAGCCTGCCGGCCGCTTTCAGATAGGCATGGATTGCCTGCCATACCGGCAAGGGACATTCGTAACGCTTGTCGCTCTTTCCCTTGCCCGACCACCTGTACCAGACGCGCTCGCCAGCTTGGCGCTCGCCGAACTGGGCGCCGCCGTCCCCGGCGCCCTCGAACGCCTCCCATTTCAGCGTGCGCACCTCGGAATTGCGCCTACCTGTCGCCAGGTAGCACAGGAACAGGGCGTAGTCCCGCAGCCCTTGCATAGTGTCGCGCGGGATTGCCTGCAGCAGCGCCCGCGCCTCCATTGTGCTGAGGTAGCGCGCCTTGCCATATGGGTTGACTTTCGTACGCAGGCTCTTGGCCGCGGCGGGATTGGCATCGTGCAGCGGGGCACATGTCCCGTCCGGTTTGTTCACCTCGTATTCATCCCGGGCGTAGATATAGAAAGACGAGATCGCCGCCACCCGTACCTGCAGGGTCGATTTGCTCAGCCCCTGCCGGCGCAGCTCGTCCAGCCATCTCGCCACGTCGGTCTTGCCCACCTGCCAGGGGTCCTTGTCCACGAAGGCCAGGAACGCCTGCCAGGCGCCCCGGTACGACCGCCGGGTGTTGTCCGAGGGCCGGCTCTCCAGCCACAATTCGAACGCCTCCGCCCAGACGTGCATGGCATGGGTGACTATTTTACCGGAGAGCGGGACCAGGTCAGCCGTCATGTCTTCGGCAGTCATGCCGCCTCGATCTCGAGCAGCTCGGTGAGCTGTGCCACGATAACGCGTTCTTCGATCAGCTCCCGCCTCAGCGCCGCGTTCTCCAGCTCCAGCGCCTGGCAGCGTTGGCGGAGCTGCTCGATTTCTGCCTCGAGCTTTTCTGCTACGTCCAGCGTAGCCGTTGCTGTGGCCACAAATGGCGCATCAGCGGGGATTTTCCCCATCAGGTCTGAGAGCTCCATCACGCCTCCTTCCATAGACCGTCGATGATAAGTAAAAAGAATGCCAGGCCAACAATTGCCATAACGAAACATATCAGGCTCATGATCTCACCGCCTTTAAGGCGCATTCATCCAGGGCAGCGTGCCCTTGAATTTATTCGTGAATTTATTCAGATAGTCCATCACGTCCTGGAACGTGCCGTTGCCCGGGCTGAACGCCGTCTTCTCCACGCCGGATTCGTCTACCGCTTGCAGCCCCCAAGTCAGCTTATCGATCTGGCAGACCAGGTAGAACGTCGGCGCCGAGACGTGCTTCAGCACCATGTACGGCCCGCGCTGGTCCAGGCAGTCCCGAATCGCCGGGGCTTCCTCATGCCTCTCGGCGTGCGGGCTGTACGCCACGCCAAGCGAGGTGTACATCGTCAACGAAGTTGGCGTCAACGAAGTTGACGACAGCATCGGCCCGATCATCGTCAGGACGATAATCGCGACCCCAATCGCCGCCAGGGCGAGCAGGCCGTAGCTCACGCAGCCACCGCCGCCGGTGTCGATATCTTCGCCACTATTCCAGGTTGTCGTGCTCATTCTGTTTTTCCTCCTCTTCGCGCAATCTCACCCGCTGATAGTCGTACAGAACCGAGGTGTTGTTAATGATCTGGATCGCCGCTTTCGGCACTCCCGATTCCGGGTCCTGCGCAATGCGCAGGACGCCGTTCGCCGTCACCGCGTGCAGGTTCAGGAAGTTCTGCAACCCAACCAGAAACGCGGCGATATCACGGATGTCCTGGATATTCAGCTTAAGCCTGTCCATTTCCCTGCTCCTCCTGGTCCGGGAATCTCTCCATCAGCTCGGCAGTATTCTGCCGACGGATGCACCTGGTGACCAGCCGGTGACCATAATCGATTGCTTTCGTTGCCTGGCGGAATTTCCGCCGCGTGCCGCGCTGCCGGCCACCCAGAACAATGATTGCCTTGTAACGTTTGTCCCCGTTGCGCATGCGCAGCTTCGCGTATCCCTCGTAGCGGTTCTCCAGCTCGTTCACGTCGGCAGAAATATTGCCGCTCATTTGTCTTCATCCTCCCTCTGGCTGATCTGGCTGGAGATCATGCACGCTGCGACCGTGCCTATGGCGGCGAACAGAATAAAGAACGGCGCAATCGTGCATAAAAGCACCAGCGCCGCTCCTGCCAGCTCGTCCATCTCGCCCTCCATTTTTACAGATCGTTGCAGACTTCCCTGCCATGATGTCCTCCCGTGTAGACATCCGGGGATGTTTCCGCTTATTCCGCTATTGCTGCGCCAACTTCGTTGGCGAGCTCTTCTTGTTCTGCCTCGAGCGTTTGCCGTCCCTTTTCGGTGATCCGGTAACGCACCCAGCGATCCCATTCGTCGAGAATCTGGCGCAACGCTGCTGACATACTTCGTAGAGACCGTTCGCGATTTACTCGCTCGATCACTTTGATCTCTTTATCTGTTAATGAAAACCCTCGTACAACTATTTTCTGCTTCATGTAGTAGAACCTTCGTAATCAGTAGAAATTACAACTACATCATTATAAACAATTTACAAAATTTGTCAATACCCCTACCATATCTGAAAACACATCTACTTCCATATCGGATATTCTGATTACATGACAACGCCTTGCATCGCTCATTGAAATTTAGAAATATGCCTGATAACGTCAATTATCGGTTGAAAAATCCATGAATTGAAAATCAACCTCTGCGCTCACGGATTGCCACACCGCTGCTACCAAGTCTCCCCAATATCTCGATCCGTGTGCACACAGGCCAAAATCGAACGACCCGATTCGGGTCCGTGAGGTCGGCGGTTCAAATCCGCCCGCCCCGACAAAACCTTACCACTGCTCGCACGGTTACGAAAATCGGCTATCCGTGCGAGCAGTGGCAACAAAACCGCCAAACACCCTTCCACCGCAACGCTCACGGATTTCGGTCAGGAATAAAAAAACTGTGCCGGAAAATATTATCGGCTCAGGAATCAATATTATCAGCACAGCCTGATCAGAACCGGAGAGCGCACGGATGAAAAACAATATATCTCTATCAGAAGCCATTGCCGGCTACGAGCTGGCCGCCCAGGCCCGCCGCCTGAGCGAGAAGACTATCGCCGACTACCAGAATACCTTCAACAAGTTTACTCTCTTCCTGGATAACGACCCGCCCCTGGATGAGATCACCCCCAATGACGTGCGCCGCTTCCTCGCCGGCCAGGCTGTCTCCAAGAAGACCCTGCTCAATTATCACACCGGCCTGTCCGCCCTTTGGACCTGGGCCGTCGAGGAGGAGCTGACCGAGCGCCACCTGCTGCGCCGCGTCGAGCGCCCCCAGCCCGAGAAGCGCGCCATCGTCCCCTACACCGAGGACGACGTCAAGAAGATGCTTGCCGCCCTGGGTAAGTCTCGCCCGTACTGGCGCGCCGGCCAGGCCCTCACCGTACATTCGCTGCCCAACCCGGCTCGAAACCGGGCCATCATTCTGGCTTTGATCGATACCGGACTGCGCGCCAGCGAGCTTTGCGAGCTGCGCATCCACCACCTGGACCTGCGCAACCGGCGCCTGCGCGTCTTCGGCAAGGGCGCCAAGGAGCGCGTCGTGCCCTTCTCGCCCCGCACCGGGCAGGTCCTCTGGCGTTATCTGAAAAACGAGCGCCATGACGCCCTGGCCTCCGAGCCGCTCTTCATCACCACCGAGCTGAAAGCCCTGGACCGCCACGTCCTGCGCCAGACCCTGGAGCGCATCGGCCGGCGCGCCGAGGTGCCAGATGTCAACGTGCACCGCTTTCGCCACACCTTTGCCATCAACTATCTGCGCAATGGCGGCGACCCGTGGAGCCTGCAGCTCATGCTCGGGCACAGCACCCTGGATATGGTCCGCTCTTACCTGGCCATCGCCCAGGCTGACCTGGACGCCAATCACCGCCTGGCCTCGCCGGTGGCGAACTGGAATATTTAATCTATACGAAATATGGGTAAAATGTTATAATCTCCCCATGAGCGAGAGCCGGATGTCATCTGTGAAAGGCCGAAAGCCGGGGTCTGGTCCCGGCAAAGCGGGTGCAATGCCCACCTCGGCGTCCGCGTGCGGCAGTATTTCTGCCGACTTGTTTTATTGGTAGCTCTCTCGTTCCGTCCAAGCCCGGCCCCTCCGGAAAGGCCCGGGCTTGCGGCTTACAACCAATAACCCCAGATTACTATAAAAGCATCCAGCGTTCCCGCTCCGCTGGCTTGTATTTGGTAATATATATCACCATTCGCATCGCATGGACAGATTCCAGAAGCGTCTCTAAAACCGTCATTTGGAACTCCATCCAGTCTAACAGTTAACGCCGATTGGTTTGCCACATTATTTGGAGCCAACATAAAGAATAATCCACTGCCTGAGGCACTCCCGCTATCCCTGGCAGTAATTCTGACCGCAATCGCCTTGATCCCCGTCGGCGCGCCAAACAACGCGCTAAGATCGATCAGCGTCTTGGCTGTCGTGCTATACGCATCCCCGTCCCAGCTCGTCGAAGTGAGCGGCGTGGTTAATGGAACGAATGTTAGCCGGTTGCTCAGGATCAATGGGCGCAGCGCCCGAGCATCTCTCTCGATTGGCTTTCTGCCTAATAGACCCATCTCAATTCCAGTGCCCCCACTCTGGATATTTCCTGCGCAGCGCTAACCGCTGCGCCTGTGACATGGCCCGGAAGGCCTTCCAACTGATCCCCTCGGACCGCAGGATCTTCCCCCAGCGGATCCTCCCGCCGCCGATCTCTGCGGCAGCTTCCGGACCGGCGAACATCTCCAGCCAGGTCTGATATTCCTGCTGGGCAGCCAGCAGCTCGGCCTCGTCAAACTCCAGCGCTCGCCAAGATAAGCCGCTCAGCGCGCCGACACTGATCTCTTCGGTCAAGAAATCCCGGGCATCGTCGAACCAGGAGCCCTGCTCCTGGCGGCGTATTGGGTAATCGAGGTCCCTGAACACTCCCGGTTTGACCAGCCAGGGATTGACGCCGGATGCATCGCTGATCGTCTTGGTGAGCTGGCCCTTTTGAATGTAGTAATCAGGTTGCTTGACGATTTGCTGGTAGCGCACGTAACGCTCGTTCTCGACGTAGCAGCGGTAAGGATTACCGCTCGAGTCGCCCAGCTCGACCAGCTCCTGGACCAAGTCCCACGAGCGGGTAGGCACGTCCAGCGTCTGTTTCAGCGCAGTGCTGTTGCTCGCGATCTGCCCCGAGCGCAGATAGTCCTGGCAGTCCGTGTCTATGATGTCCTTCAGCCAGGTCGAGATTGTGCTGTTTGAATTGTCCGCCGTGGTCGTATAGCGCCAGTTGGCCGTGAAGACGTAGCCGCAGGCAGCGACCAATAGGGAAGGCATCCTGGCTTCCTGCAGCATACCGCTCTCCGGCCGGGCCCAGGGCCAGGCGTTGATGTTCAAGAAAGCGTCCCGGCGCGCTTCGGCAGGCGCCTGATCGAAGCGGTCCATGCTCAGGATATTTTCTCGCCTGCCATAGCGGGCAATAGATTGGGCCTGGCTGGCCGCCGAAGTGGTCTGTTGCGCCTGATTGCTGTCGATATAGGTGGCGCGCACGTGGTTATACATCTCGTCCAGTGTGCGCCGGCGCGAGACGCGTCCATCGTCCAGTGTCATCTCGTAGACCAGTCCCTGCCAGGAGATCTCGCCGCCGGATCTCTCCTGGAAATGACAGCCGAGATAATTGTAGAACCAGCGCATCAGGTCGGCCAGCTCAAGCTCAAGGGTAAAAGTCGCGCGCCAGTAGCCGCCGAACAGGCGGATCGAGCGCCGGTAATTCAGCGCCTGCTCGGTGACGTTGACAAGGAAATTCTGCCCGTCCAGCACGCTGGTGAAAAGCTCGAGCGTATATTCGGGCGTGGTCATGTGGCTCGAATGCTCCTCCAGCGTGGATAGACCCACAAGGCCGCATCAACTTGATCGCCGAGCTCGTGAGAGGCATCCCGCTCGGCCGACAGCACGAATATGCCGCCGTCGATTGGATAAAAAAAGTTCTGTATGGTCGCCTCCGGGCGCAGAATGGGAATCGTGCCGTAATAATTCAGGCACTGGGTCTCCTCGGTCTCGTGAGTCAAAAACGATGTCGGGCGCAAATCGGAGACGCTGCCATAAAACGTATTGGTGTTTTTGGCAATAGCCATGCGTTCGGCTGGGATGAGCACCAGCGCGTCAAGGTCCAGCGCAGCGGTCGTGCCGCTGACTTGCTCGGCGTAGATGTGTATCTCCTCATAGTCTAGATAGAGCCAGCCATCGACGTCCTTGCGGCCGAAGAAGGGAAACTGCACTACGCCCAGCTCGATCAATCTCCAATTCGTGTTGCTGATATATACCGGCTCGGAGGGCACATAGGCGCCCAGGCTGGCGCTGGCGGTGATGCCCTGGTACATGCGCAGCGCCACAGTGCCAGCGTCCAGCTTGCAGCGGCACAATATCAGGAATTTGCCTGCATACGCGTATGATTCGCCGCCCACGGCTGCCACGTGATTGGCCACGGTGATGCCGGCGTATTTAGTCAGAGTGCTGGCCACGCTGGTAACTCGCACGCAGTTATTGCCGGCGCCGCTGGCCCCCGTCACGGCTGTCTTGGTCGCTCCGTTGTACACCGATCCATGCTCCAGCTCCCAGGTCGGATCGAAGCCGGTCAGTCCGCTGTAGGTGGGCTTGATCCCCAGCCAGATCCTGCGCAGCGGGGTGGTGAAGCCGCTGCGCCCTCGCACCTCGAACTTCTCGATCCGCCCGTCCTCGCTGCCCGTGTCTACGCTGGGCTGCCACGTGCCGCCGAAACAGGAGATGGCGCTCCCGGAATAGGTGGAGGCAGCGTTGTTCTCCCATAGAGGATGGCGCTCCAACACTAACGTGTAGGGCACTGAAGCGCGGCCCAGATGCGGCGTGAAAGTCAATTCCTGCGCCGGCTGAAAGAGTATATTGTAGACCAGCGAGCGTTTGGGGCTCTCCGCCGCCGCGTTTTGATGCAGCCAGACGGACTGATCGTAGCGGGCCAGCGGATTGGCGAAATAGTCTCTCATCATCTGGATCAATAGGTCGATCTTGTTGATCGAGCTGGTCATCTGTGCGTCCGTGCCGCTGGCAAAGAGCTGCAGAGTCTCGGTCACCAGCCCTCCTGGTCCAGGCGCAGTTTGCCAGCCGCCCAGGCGCGTGGACCAATTGCCATTCCCCGCGGCGGGCGCATTGAGCTGCGCTGTAATGGTGGCCCCACGATCGATCAGCGATAGCACCTCGGCCATCAGCTCATGCTCCTATCCAGGCGCTGGCCGCGCAGGGTCATGATCTGCGCCCAGTTCATCGCCGCCGCCTGGCTGTTGTAGTTGTAATTATAAAAATTATTAACCATTCCGCCTCCGCCGGCAGCTCCAAGCTGGCTGTTAGGGATGATCTGCCCGGGAAAGTTCGAGACGAATAACTCCGGCCCGTGTAGCTGGTAGACGCGCCCTGGCTCCACCGGCCCGCCTGACTGGCGCGGAATAGGCGCGCCAGGCACCCTGGGCAGCCCTGGCACGCTCGGGATGCTGCCGTGCGTGTTCAAATAGATATCGACGTCCACCCGGTCCGGAAGCAGCCCCAGCTCAACGCCGATATCGACGATTCGGTTGTAGTATTCCCGGGCGGTCAGCTCGCCCTCCTGGAAGTCCTGTTTGAGGTCTGCCAGCGCCAGGCTGGCGGTGAGCTGGTCCGCCGGCAGTTCCAGGAACTTGCCGCCGACCTCGACCATCAGGAAACGGTACTCGTCGATGTCGATCAGTCCGGCGTCGAAGGCCGCGTTGAGCTGCTCGACGGCCTCCTGACCCAGCCTTGCCTTGTCCAGCTTGACGAGCTCGATATTTGCATTGCCCAATTCTTCCGCCGCAGCTCCTGCTGCATCGCCCATTTCCGACAAAGCGCCGCGGGTCTTTACGATTCCACCACGCGTCTGCTCCCTGATTCGATCTGCCCTGAGTTCCTCCTCCGTTAAAAGGATCACGGCATTCCTGGCATAGCCGGCTGCAAAACCGCCCTGCTCCATCGCCCGGTTGTACTGCTCCTGGGTCATGACAACCTGGCCGGTAACGCCCGCAGAGCGTCTGAGCTCAGCTTCGTATTCCTGATAACTGCCCGCCGTCTTGATCACTGTATCCAAATGTTCCTGCATGGCTGCGTCGACGCGCTCATCCCAGGTCATGATCAGCTCGAGCGCTGTTGCGGCAGTCGCCAAAGAAGGCGCGAATTTCGTTTTGAGCCGGTTGCTGATATTCTCGACTGTGGCATCCAACCTGGTGAACGGATCCACGACCGATTCGGTCGTCCCGCCCACCTGCTGGATCAGCACGTTGCCCGCCTCCAGCGTAGCGTTGAGCAGGGCGATCTGCTTCTCTCCCGCGGTCATCTGCTCGACCGTCTTGCCCAATTTGGCGGCGTATTTCTCGTTAGCCTCGCCCAGCTTGAGCGTTAGGCCAGTGTTGTCGATGATCAGCGGCTGGCTGCGCTTGATACCTGTGGCCAGCGACTGGAACAGGAAGGAGGTGTTGCCCAGCGCCGGGTTGGCCTTCTCGGCCGCCTTGGCGATCTCCAGCAGACGCGGCAGGGCATTGGCCATCTCGGTAGCCACATTCCCCTGGGCGCCGGCCAGTAATGTAGAAGAGGCCGCCATCAGGTCCAGATTGCTGATCGTGCCCCGGCTGGCTGTCTTCAACCGATCCAGGAGGTCCGGAGTGGCGCCGATCTTTTTGATCAGGAAATCGAACGATTCGCCAGTCTGGATCACCTTCGCTCCGGCTTCGCCGAAGTCGAAGGCTTTCTTGATCGTCAAGCCAAATCCGACGGCTGCGCCGGTGATGTTTTTAACGATGTCGGAATATTGCTTCGAAGCTTCTTTGAAACGCTCGCCGAAGCTTTTAGTTTGCTTTTCCGCCTCTTTGCTGGATCCCTTGAATTTCTCCGCGGCTTTAGCGGCCGCGTCCATGTTCTTGACGTAGTCGCCAGCCTCCGCGGTCAGTAGAGCGCGTAATTGCTTAATAACGGTCATAATTTCATCTGCTTCCCCTCGGCAATCCTGCCGCGATTGAGCAATGCCCAGGTGCGCAGCATCTTGTAGATATCCTGCGGCTCAGCCGGGCTGCTCTCCGCATGCGGCAGGAAATCACTGAGCTCATATGGGTAAGGCCGCCTCTCCCTGTCCCGGTTGACGTTGGCCAGGATCAGGTTGTTGACCGCCAGCTGCTGCTGCATCCAGTCCAGCCGCATGAGCATCTCCTGCAGATATGGACCCTCGGCCAGTGGTTCGAGGCGGGCGAAGGCCATCCATTCGTGGAACAGGCGCGCCGGCATACGGGCCAGCATGGCGTCCACGTCCGGAATCCCCAGGGCCAGCGCTAGGCGGAAGGCGAAGCGCCGTCCTGGGGTGCCTCGAAATTTTCTTCGATGGCCTCGACTTCCTGGCGGCTGCCGCCGGCCAGGCGGAAGGCAATCGTCCCCAGCCGGCGGACTACCTGGAAGTTCTTGCGCGCCAGCGCCTGGACCTGGTCGGCGCTGAACAGCGGCTGGCCATGCTCGTCCACCAGCATGCTCGCCAGGGCGATCACGTACACCTCCGCCAGCCCGGCATCCTTCAGCTGAGCGTTGATCTCCTGCCAGCTGAAGGCGTCCGGAGCGCGCAGGCGCACCGTGCCGCCCCACTCGGGGACCTCGACCTCTTCCACGGGCAGATCATCCGCCGCCAGGATTGCCTCCCGGCTCAGGTATATTATTTTCGCCATGTCAGCTCCCAGGTTACGTGATGGTCGGCGCGCCGGTCGGGGTGATGCGCACCGTCGCCTTGTAGCCATCCGGCGAGGTGGCCAGACGCCCGATCATCTCGATATGACCAGCAAAGGCGATCACTTCCGCCCCGCCGGGGTCCTCGATGCTCATGTTGACCGCTGCGGTTGCAGCGAAGGCGGTCAAGATCGCCGCGTGAGTCGTATCGGCATCGTCCCAGCCCAGGGTGACCTCGAACGGGGTCAGCTCGCGCACCCCTGTGTCGATCTTGGTCATGTACCCCGTACTGCCCGAGGTGGGGTGGGCGGTCATGTCCGCCAGCATCTTGCGCTGCTCGGGAAAGTTGGGCACGCTGAGCAGGTTGGTGATCGCCGTCAGCACCGTGCCGATTGTGATTTTGAGTTTGACGCCGAAAGCGCCTTGTACAGTCATTTATCGCTCCTCCGGCAGCTATTTGGCTGCCGCATCTATAAATTCAGCAATCGTCTTCCCGACCGCGTCGAAAGCCGCCTGCTGCTTCCCGTCCACCGCCGGGCGCAGGAACGGCCTGGCGGCGATGCCGGGGTGCATGGCCCGCTCGAACACCTCGCCCTCGGTTCCGGCGAAAGCAATCGGCGGCTCGCTCGCCGGGCGCCTGGGGATCTCGTGCTCGGTCGTGCCCGTCTCGACAAACAGGTAATACCACTTCTTCTTCTCCGGGCCGATGGCCACCGTCACGTAGCCCGGACCAACCTCCTCCGGCTCGACGGTAATACCCGGGCCGGGCGCCAGGCGATTGGCCTCATCGGCGATCACTTTGCCACCGGCCATAGCGCCATCGAACAGTGCCTGCGAGGCCAAATTGCCCAACTTGGTCAGGATCTCGACCAGCTCATCGGCGCCGTCCAGCTTGTAGCTGATTGTATCCGTCACGGCCGGTACCACACCTCTGCATCCAGGCGCACCGTCTGCACCCTGGACTGCTCGTTGTAGCCGTCGTACTCGCCGATAACGTAGATACCCTCCACATTGACCCCGCCGGCGCCGCCCATCAGGCCGCGGTAACCGCGCAGCGCCGCCCGGATCGCTCGCGCCAGGTTCTTGGCATCCCGGTACTCGTCGCCGTGGCAGGTGAACTGGAATCGCCCCGATTCTAATTTGGCATTTCCGCCATGATCCATAAGCTCCGGCCCGGAGATGCGCTGGTAGGCCCAATTGGGCAGGGCGACCTCCTGAGGCACCACGTTAGGATAGCCACGTGTCCCGGCCAGCGCCGCCACACTTGCATGCGCCAGGAGATACGCAGACAGCGCCTCCTCGATGATCACTGGCTGACCTCCTCCCGGCAGAGCAGCACCATCTGCCGATTTAGACCTTCGACGTTGCTGATGCTCCAGATATCGTAGACATGGTCACCATCGACGACGCGCATCTCCGGCAAGACGCCTGCCAGGTAGCGAATCACAATCTCCGTGGTCAGGTCGGCCTGCGCCTGGCGGGCATCAAAGTACTCCCGCCCG
>Ga0209751_10004734_pt1 | contig 12938 bp, 12 predicted proteins | sample RifCSP13_1_FD_184019 | JGI IMG/M metagenome (GOLD analysis project Ga0209751, IMG submission 184019) | Soil microbial communities from Rifle, Colorado - Rifle CSP2_sed 13_1 (SPAdes) (version 2) | ecosystem: Environmental > Terrestrial > Deep subsurface > Rock core/Sediment | place: Rifle... | reverse complement strand
GCGGCGGGCGCCGCGTTTGGCGACCGCCCCACGGTCATCGTCGCGCTGGTCGCCCTGACCACCGTGGTCGCGGTGTTCCTGCTGTGCCAAGGGCTCGCCACCCGGATCCTGGCGCAGCTGAGCGCCGCGGTCACCGAGCGGGACAGGCTCAAGGCGGAGCTGGACGCCGCGCACAGGACCAAGGAGGAGTTGCGCAACCTCGCGTATCACGACGACCTCACCGGCCTGCCGAACCGCAGCCTCCTCCACGACCGTCTTGGCCTCGCGATCGCGCACGCCCATCGCCAGACGAGCCACCTCGCGGTGCTGTTCATCGACCTCGACGACTTCAAGGCCGTGAACGACTCCTTCGGGCACGCCTTCGGCGACCGCTTCCTGGTGGAGCTTGCTACCCGTCTGCGCAGCTGCGTTCGCGGCGGCGACACCGTGGCCCGCTTCGGCGGGGACGAGTTCGTCGTGTTGCTGGACAGCGTGACCGGGGCAGACGATGCCGCGCACGTGGCAAGCAAGGTGCGGTGCGCCGTCGAGGCCCCGTTCCGACGCGACGGCCGAGAAGTCTCCATTGGGGCGAGCGTCGGAGTCGGCGTGTACCCGGGCGACGGCACGTCGGCCGACGAGCTCGTGATGAACGCAGACGCGAACATGTATCGCGACAAGCAGGGGGCTGCGGCTCCGGCTGAGTCGAGCGAGGGCCCCGACGCGACCGAGGCGATGGCACGCGTGGCGCAGTGACGTTCTGAGGAGGCCGAAATGAGGCAGTTCCTGTGTTGGCTATTCGGCCACGACCGCATGACGACGAGCGCGCGCCAGAGGGTCTGCGTGCGCTGTGGGACGCGCGAAACGCTGCGGGACTTCGGAAGAACGCTCGCCTGGGAAGAGCGGACCAAGGCTCCGGTCCCTGGTTCCAGGGCGTGACGCGCCCCGGCTAGCTCTTCGTGGGGGCCGCCGTCGCGCGCGACTGCGCGACCTCGAAAGTCGAGGGCACGTTCTCCGCCACGGTCCAGCCGCGCGCGGCCATCTCCTTCTTCGCGACGGCCGACATGGTCCCCGTCATCCGCAGCTCGAGCTTCGTGGCGCCGAGCTCCGCCTTGGCGCGCTTCTCGACCTCGCTCAGCGACTTCTCGTAGGCCTCGCTCCAGCGCACCCAGTCGACCGGCAGCATCACCACGGCGCGGGCGTCCTTCGTCTTCGCGACGAGCACGCGCGAGTCGGGCAGCACCGCCACCACCGGCGCCGTCTTGTGGAAGCGTGCCAGCATCTCGGCGCTCTCCACGAAGAAGAGCGCCTCGCGCTCGGTGTCCGACTCGGCCGCGGTCGCGACGTAGTCGCCAGATCCGGGCACGCGGACCTCGTGCAGGTTCGTCGCGAAGCGCGTGTGCAGCGAGAGCGAGAATCCCTTGCTCAGGTACAGCTGCTTGATGGTATCGGCGCCGACCCCGAGCTCCTTGAACTTCTGCTCGTTGATCTTCAGCAGCTCCTCGGGGTCCTTGGCCCACACCAGGTTGCCGACGCTCGCGGTGCCGCTCACGACCATCGGGATCGGCACCACCACCTTCGCTGCGATCCCGCCGGCCTTGTCGATCTGGCCGATGTCGGTGAGCGCCTTCTTCAGAATCGGGTTGGTGGTGTACGGATCGACACCCACTTTCTGCGCCCACTTCCGTGCCGCCGCGTTCACACCCAGCACGGAGTACGCCATCCCCGTGCCGGCGGCCGCCGCCTTGTCTGTCGTGGATTTCTCCGGGCCCTCGGCCTTCTTGTCGTCGTCGCTCGCCACGGAGTCGACCGCCTTGTCGCCGGTGCGCTTGGCCTTGCGGCCGAGGTTGGTCCCGAAGCGCTTGACGCCGCTGCCGACCCCCTTGGCCGTGGCTCCCGGATCCTTGACGGCGGAGGCGACGCCCTTGCCCACGTTCAGCACCGACGTGCCGGCCGCCTTCAGGAACACCTCGCTCTTCGACACCTGGTCGAGCTCCACGAGCGCCCTCACCTCGTGCAGACGCATGAGCAGCATGGCCTGGCCCTCGGCCTCGAGCGGCCCGTAGTCGCTGGTGATGTCGAAGACGTGCAGGTAGCCCTCGGTCTTGACCGTGGCCGCCACCGTGTGGTGCGGCCCCTTGACCTGCGCGGGCTTCAGGAGCTCCGAGGCCGTGAACGTGCGCGGACCCTCGTACGCGGCGCCGATCGCGAGCGAAGCGGCGGCGATGGCAATGACGGTGATGCGGAAGGGCGCGGCTTTCATGCTCTTGTCTCCTGGCTTGGAGCGGGTCGCTGCGAGCTCCCGCCCAGCGAGCTTATCAGAGGCTCACTCGCGTTCCGGGGCCGGCGGCCGCACGAGCGCCTGGCGCCGGCCGCCGAGCCGGGCCTGCACGCACGCGAGGTTGTACCAGTAGCCGGGCCGCTCGGGAGTGGCCTCCGTCGCCACGGTGAGTGCGGCGAGCGCCCGCGCATGGTCCTTGCGGGCGAGGAACTCGCGGGCCAAGTAGAAGCCGGCCTGCGTGGCGAGCGTTTCGAGCAGCCGCCGGCCGACCACCCCTTCGTACCCCGGGGCCTGGGCGCGCGAGGACCGCAGCGCCCAAGAGGGCCGTGACCTGCATGGGCTCAACGCTACCAGACCGTACCCCCGATGGGCATCGAAGAGCGCTGAGGCCGGCCATAATCCGGAAGTGGCCCCCGATCGGACGACACCGCCCGCGCCAAGGACGCGCTACGCCGGCGTGCTCGTCAACCTGGGGCTCGCCGCCTCGTCGCTGGCGCTCTCGCTCGTCGCCGCCGAGGCCGGCGTGCGGCTGCTGACCCGCACCAGCCCGTCGCTGCTGGTCGCCGATCCCGTCGTCGGGAAGCGCTTCGTTCGCAGCTTCGCGTCGCAGGTGTACGTCCCCGAGTGCGACTGCGAGGTGGACCTGCGCTTCAACCGCGACGGGCTGCGCGGGCCCGATCGGCCGCACGCGAAGCCGCCGAGCGTGAAGCGCATCGCCCTCGTCGGCGACTCGATGGTGGCCGCCGTCGCCACGGCGGAGGAGCGCACGCTCGCGCGCAGCCTCGAGGGCCGCCTTCGCGTTTCGCGACCGGACGCGACGTGGGAGGTGATGAACGCCGGCGTGTCGAGCTCGAACACCGGCAGCGAGCTCGCCCTCTACCGCGAGGTGCTCTCGCGCTACTCGCCGGATCTCCTGGTCCTGGTGTTCTGGGCCGGCAACGACCTGGCGGACAACAGCCTCGCGCTGACGCGGGCCCCGCGCCTCTACTTCGACATCGACCCGGAGGGCCGGCTGCGGCAGCTGCCGTTCGCCTTCAATCCGAGCCCGGTGGTGGAGTGGCTCGACCGTAGCAGTCGCCTGTACGTATGGCAGAAGACGGCGCTGCGGCAGGCGCGGGCGAGCCTGCGTGCGAGGCGTGGAGCGGTGCAGCCGGTCGAGCTCGTCTTCGCGCGGCCCGAGCCGGAAGCGGCGGCTCACGCATGGGCGATCACCGGCGCGCTGCTGCGCGAGTTCCAGCGCGAGACCGTGGCGCGCGGGGCGGGGCTCGTCGTCGTCGCCGCGGCTGCGCCCGCCCAGGTGTACGACGACCTGTGGACCGAGCTCGAGGGACGCGCGGCCCGGGAGAAGCTGCCGCTCTCGCGTGACCATCCCGAGGAGCGGCTCGGCAGCCTGTGTCGGGAGGCGGGGATCCCGCTGCTGGCGCTCGGACCCGCGTTCCGGGACGCGGCCCCACACCACGACTCGACACGACGCGAGGAGCGGCTCTACTACGAGGGCCGCTTCCACTGGAACGACGCCGGAAACGCGCTCGCCGCCGCGAGCGTCCACGACTTCCTGGGAAACCTGGGCGGGTCGGGTCGTACAATGGCGCCATGAAACGCTCGAGCTACTGCCTGCTGCTCCTCGCCCTCCTGGCGCCGGCGTGCAAGAGCGCCCCGAAGGCCCCGCCCACGGCACCGGCGCCCTTGCCCGAACTGCTCCGCCCCTATGAGGGTGCCCTCCGCGTTCTGCCCCACAAAGGCGACGAGAAAGCCCTCACGCTCAAGGCCGGGCAAGCGCTCGCCGGCACCTGCGACGTCGCCGTGCGGGTTCGCAGCGTCGCCTACGCGAACGCGACGGCCCGCTTCGCGCTCGAGACCGTGGGCCTCCCGCGAGTCGGCGCGCGCCGTGTGAGCTGCAAGCGCCTGGAGCCCGGCATGCAGCTCGCGCTCACGGGCCTGCCCGCGGGTCCGGTGACCGCCGAGGTGACCGCGCGCATCGACGAGGTGCTGCTCACGCCCGAGGCCTACTTGAAGGCCAAGGGCACCGCCTTCGATCGCCCGGCGGGCGCCGTGCCGCCCGAGGTGGCGAGCCAGTTGCCCGACGCGAGCGAGGACGAGCGCCGGCTGGCCCGCGCCGTCGTCGCCTGGCCGCGCCGGCTGCTGTCGGTCGACGCGACCTACCGTGACGCTTCCGGCCGCGCCCGCCACGAGCGGCTCGTCGGCTTCGAGGCGGTCGTCGGCTCCGACGGCCGGCTCTACAAGCCCCAGCTCAAGGTCTCCGTCGACCGCCCCCATGACACCGCGATCCAAGATGCCCTTGCGTTCTGGCGCTTCGAGCCCGCACGCCGCGCCGATGCGCCCCTGGGCGCCCGCGTTCCACTGGAGATCGTGCTCCGCGTCTACTGACGGAGGCCCGAACGACCATGTCGTCGCCCTCGACGTCGGCTCTGCGCGGCTCGTGCGCCGTGGCGGCCGCCGCCAGCCTGCTTCTCGCGGTGCCCGCCCGATCCGCGCCCATCCCTCGCCTCGTCTCGCCGAACGGGCGGATCGAGGTCCGCGTGCGCGCGGCCGAGCGGCTGAGCTTCGACGTGCTGCTGTCCGGCCGCCCGCTGCTGCTGGACTCGACCCTCTCGCTGCGGGTCGACGGGACGACGCTGGGGCTCGTGCCCCGGGTGCGCGCCACGCGGAACGACCGGGTGGACCGCGTCGTCGAGCCGCCGGTGCGCCAGAAGGCGGCGACCTTGCGCGAGCGCTACAACGAGCTCCGGCTCGAGCTCGCGGGCGGCTACGCGGTGGCCTTCCGCGCCTTCGACGAAGGTGTCGCCTACCGCTTCGAGACCACGCTCGGCAAGGCGGAGGTCCGGGTGGAGGCGGAGGAAGCGAGCTTCCGCTTCGCGGGCGATTGGAGCGTGTATCTCCACGAGGAGGAGAGCTTCTTCTCCCACAACGAGCGGCACTACCTGCGTCGCCCGTTGAAGGAGCTCACGCCCGCGACGCTCGCGAGCACGCCGGCGGTGGTGGACGCCGACGGCGTGAAGATCGCGATCGCCGACGCCGACATCGAGGACTACCCGGGCCTCTGGCTGCGAGGCACGGGCGCCACGGCGCTCCTGGCCACTTTCCCGCCGTACCCGCTCGAAGAGAAGCTGGAGCGCGACCGCGACTTCAAGGTCACGCGAGCGGCCGACTACATCGCGGTGACGAAAGGCTCGCGCACGTACCCGTGGCGCGTGCTGGGCATCGCCGAGCGCGACGCGGACCTGATGACGAACGCGATCGTCTACCTGCTCGCCTCGCCCTCCCGGGTCGCGGACACGTCGTGGATCAAGCCGGGCAAGGTGGCCTGGGACTGGTGGAACGCCAACAACCTCCACGGCGTCGACTTCAAGGCCGGGATCAACACGAAGACCTACGAGTACTTCATCGACTTCGCCTCGCGCCACGGCCTCGAGTACGTGATCCTCGACGAGGGCTGGTACAAGCTCGGCGACCTGCTGTCGGTCGTGCCCGAGATGGACATCGAGCGTCTTGTCGCCTACGGGAAGCAGCGCAACGTCGGGATCATCCCCTGGGTGGTGTCGAAGACGCTCGACGACCAGTTCCTCCCCGCCATGGAGCAGTTCGAGAAGTGGGGCGTCAAGGGCCTCAAGGTCGACTTCATGCAGCGCGACGACCAGAAGATGATGGCCTTCTACCACCGCGTCTCCCAGGAGGCGGCCCGCCGCAAGCTGCTCGTCGACTTCCACGGTGCGATCCGGCCCGCCCAGCTGACCCGCACCTGGCCGAACCTCCTCACCACCGAGGGCGTCCTCGGCCTCGAGCAGTTCAAGTGGAGCGACAAGTCCCACCCCGAGCACAACGTGACGCTGCCCTTCACGCGCATGTTCGTGGGGCCTTTCGACTACACGCCCGGGGCAATGCGCAACGCCTCGAAGAGGAGCTTCGCCGCGATCTTCGAGCAGCCGATGAGCCTCGGCACGCGCTGCCAGCAGCTCGCGATGTACGTGGTGTTCGAGAGCCCGCTGCAAATGCTGGCGGACTCGCCGTCGAGCTACCTCGGCGAGCCGGAGAGCATGGAGTTCCTGGGCCCGGTTCCCACGCTGTGGGACGAGACCCGCGTCCTCGACGCGCGGCTCGGCGACTACGTGCTGGTGGCGCGGCGCAGCGGCCGCGACTTCTGGGTTGGGGCCATGACCGACGCCAGCGCGCGCGAGCTGACGCTCGACCTCGGCTTCCTTCCGGAAGGGGCCTTCCGCATCACGGCCTGGGAGGACGGCCCGAACGCCCAGCGCTGGGCGAGCGACTACCGCAAGAGCGTCCAGGACGTCACCCGAGCGAGCCGGCTGACACTTCGCCTCGCCGAGGGCGGTGGCTTCGCGGCGCGCATCACTCCCGCGCCATGACCGGCTTCGATTTCCGCTCCGTCTACAACCGCGTGGTGCCGATCGTCGAGAAGAGGTACGGGGTCGAGGTGGTCATCTCCGACGTGGTCGACCCCAACACCGGCGACTTCGACGGACGCCAGATCCTGATCGACTACGACCAGGACCTCGAGGTGGCTCTCTTCGTGCTCGTCCACCTGTTCGGGCACACCGTGCAGTGGAACACCTCCGAGGCCTACCGCAAGCTGGGTCTGAACGTCGCGGTGGGCAAGACCAAGGAGGAGATGGCGGCGATCACGGAGTACGAGCAAGGAGCCACCCGGCTGGGGATCGCGCTGCTCCACGAGGCCGGAGTCACGGACATGGATGGCTGGGCGTCCGACTGGTGGCGCGCGGACTTCGAGTACCTGCTGCATTTCTACAAGACGGGCGAGAAGCTCGACGTGCGCGGCCTCCTGAAGCGCGGCGGCGAGGCGCTCTCACCGCTGCCGATTCCGCCCTTCACGCCCCGGAAGTTCTCGTCGCGCTGGAGCTTCTGACGGTGCGCTCGCCAGGCGACTACCTGTTCGAGCTCAACGTCGAGGGCGCCGGAACTCCTCGAACCAGTTCTGGACGAGCACCAGCCGCCCGGCCGTCTGCCCGCTCTCCTCGACGACCATCAGGAAGCGCTGGCCGCCCGACACAGGCGAGTAGACGTTCCCGACGCCCACGGTCTGAAGGCTGAAGAGCGGCCGCGGTACGCCGAGGACGACCTCGGGGCTGGTCCGCACGTCCACCTCCATCAGCTGCCGCTCGGCCGCGTCCTTCTCGCTGCGCGCCACGTAGTAGAAGCGCCGGCCGTCCGGCGACCACATGCCGAAGTCGCCGCCGCGAGTCGAGATCTGCCACTTCCCTTCGGCTTGCGGGAAACGGGTGAGCAGGATGTTGCCGGCCGCGACGTTGCCGGTCGCCTCGCCCTCGCCGTGGAAGTAGGAGAGGAACTGCCCGTCCGGGGAGAACGCCGGAAAGCGCACGGAGACGGTGTCCTTCACCAGCGGCCGGGCCGGAGTCCCGCCGGCAGCGTCCAGCAGCGAGATCTCGAAGCGCCCTTCTGCCCCCACCAGGTGGACGGCGAGGGTGCGGCCATCCGCAGCGAACGCCGGGTGCAGCCCCGGGCCCACGGCGCGGGGCGCTGCGCTGCCGTCGGCCGGGGCGACGAAGGCCTGGTTGTTGACCGCGAAGGCTACTTTCGTCCCGTCGGGCGAGAAAGCGGGACGACCCGCCCAGCCCAGGTCCGGCGTGACCTTGGTGCGCGTGCCGCGCTCGACGTCGATCGTCCAGACGTTGCGGCGGCCGCCCTCGATGACGGCGACCGCGATGAGCCGGCCGTCGGGCGACAGTGCCAGGCCGCCGACCTCGTCCGGCAGGTCGGCGGCGGTCCCTTCGATCTTGCCCTGGCGCGAGACCCAGACGAGACGCTGCGCTCGGCTCAGGCGCCCGGGCGTGTAGACGAGCAACCCATCCGCGGACACGCTGGCTGCCGAGCCGCCCGTGACCACGGGGAACGGCTCGCCCGTGGCCGCGAGGCGCTCGAGGGAGAAGGGTAGCGCCCAGATCCCGTCGCGCCCGCCGCCACTGCGCCCGAACACGACGTGCCCCGGAGGCGCCCACACCGGCTGTGCGACCGCTTCTCCGGGCAGCGAGAGGACGCTGCGCGCCCTTCCGTCTGCGAGTACGGCGATCGTGCTGGCCGGGTTGTCCTGCGGGTGGATGACGAACAGGAGCCCGCGGTCGTCGGGCAGGACCGAGCAGCCGTGAAAGTGGTCGTCGCCCGCCTGGCGGTTGGGCTCGACCAGCACGCGGGGCTCGCCGCCTTCCGCCCTCACCTCGAAGAGCGCCGTGTTGCCGCGGGAGAACACGATGCGGCCGTCCCGCATCCAGCAGGCGCCGGCGCCGCTGACGTGCATCCCCGTTCGGGCGACGAGCACGGGCGCCGCGGCGTCGAGCGGGAGCCGGAACAGGGATTCGTCGCGGTAGAACCCGACCTGCGCGCCGTCCGGCGACCAGAAGACGTCGCGCGCGCCTTCGGTGCCCGGCAGCTCACGCGCCTCGGCGCGATCGAGGTCGCGCACGCGGATCGTGCGCCCCGCGAAGTAGGCGACGCGCCGCCCGTCGGGCGAGATCGCCGGGCCGTGGATCTCGTCGACCGACAGTCCCTCGGCCGCGATGTCGAGCTTGCGCAGCGCCGGCGCTGCGGGCGAGCGCAGCCACCAACCGGCCGTCGCCGCGGCCGCCGCGACTACGATACCGCCCGCGACGAGGGCCGCGCGCGAGCGGGGCAGAGGCCGCGCCACTTCGTCCGGCTCGGCGACGGTTCCGTCGAGCGAGATCCGCGCTTCGCCGATGTCGCGTAGTCGCTTGCGGGGGTCGCGCTCCAGGCACCGCTCGAGCAGGCGACGCACCGAGGCGGGCGTCGCGGGAGGCAGGCTCGCCCAGTCGATCGGGTCCTTCACGACCGCCGCGAGCACGTCGGTCACCGTGTCGCCTTCAAAGAGCCTGCGTCCTCGCAGCATCTCGAACAGCACGACGCCAAAGGCCCAGACGTCGGCACGCTTGTCGACCGGCTTGCCGCGCGCCTGCTCGGGAGCCATGTAGGCGGCCGTGCCGAGGATCAGCCCGGCCGCGGTGCCGGTGCGGGCGAGAGTGGGCGACTGCGAGAGGCCGGTGCTGGAGGTGGCGCTTCCCGGGTCCTCCGACCAGGCCTTGGCCAGGCCGAAGTCGAGCAGCTTCACCTTGCCGTCCGGGGCGAGCTTGACGTTGGCGGGCTTGAGGTCCCGGTGGACGATGCCCCTCTCGTGGGCCTCCTCGAGTGCCTCCGCGATCTGGCGGGCGATCGCGAGTGCCTCGTCGACGGGAATCGCCCCGCGCCCGAGGCGCGCGGCCAGGTCCTCGCCCTCGGCCAGCTCCATGACCAGGACGTGGGCGCTCGTCCCGTCGCCGAGCGCCACGCTCTCGAAGCCGTAGAGGTGGGCGATACCGGCGTGGTTGAGAGAGGCGAGCACCTTGGCCTCGCGCTCGAAGCGCGCGAGGCGGTCGGGGTCCGCGGCGAAGGCCTCGGGCAGCAGCTTGACCGCGACGTCGCGGCCCAGACGGGTATCGGTGGCGCGCCACACCTCGCCCATGCCGCCCGCGCCCAGCGGTGCTTTGACCTCCAGCGACCCCAGGCGCACGCCGGGCACGAGACTCAGAAGCGGTTCTCCTTTGCGTTCAGGGACGTGTGGACGATTCTACCCGTCACGGACTTCGGACACTCGGTCCATCCAGTGGATCAATCCGTTCCCGGCCAGCTCCGGCGGTTTGTGCGCCGGCTCACACTCCGAGAAGGCACACACTTTCATCCTTGACTCGCTCGCGCGCGCCGGAGTAGCTTGCGTTCAATCAAGCGGGATGGAGTTGTGGCAGTAGCTCTCGTGCGCGGCCTCGGCGCACGGCGTTCGTCCGAGCGGCCCCTCTCAGGTTCCTTCCGGCAACGAGGCGCGTAGCGCCCGGTGGACTCGGCCAGCATGACTGGCCGGGAAGAGGGCCAGACATGGGCAGGAACGAGCCGCTCAGCAGGTCAGACGAGTACGCCGACCGCCGCCTGCGTCTGGCGATGACGCATCACCCGGAGCCGGCCGAGTCGCGGACGATCGTGATCCGGCAGGGAAGCGGGTGGCAGTCGCTCGCGTTCCTGTTTCTGTGCCTGCTGCTCATCGCCGTGGTGCTGCTCGGCCACTACGTGCTGCGCGGCATCGACGCCGAGCGCCAGCAGGCAGCGGCCGCGATGGCGCGGGCCGAGCGCAAGATCCAGCAGCTCGAGTCGGGCATGACCTACGACGCGCAGCGCCGGCACCTGCTGCTCGGGATGCGCGACCACATCCTCAAGGTGAACCCGCGCGCCTCGCTGGGCGACGCGTACCTCTACGCGCGCCTCGCGCTCGACGCGAGCGAGAAGTACCCCTCGGTCGATCCACTGCTGCTGCTCGCGATCGGCACCGTCGAGAGCCGCTACGATTCCCAGGCCAAGAGCCACGCCGACGCGCGCGGCCTCTACCAGATCTGGCCCTCGACCGGCCGCATGCTCTCGCGCTCGCTGGGCTGGGACTACGAAGAGCACACGCTCTACGACCCCGAGAAGAACACCGAGGCCGCCGCGCTCTACCTCGACATCCTGTTCGCGGCCTACAACGACCCGCAGATGGTGCTGGCCGAGTACAACGGCGGGCCCGTGAACGCCGGCTACTACCGAGCCGACGTCGGCGCGCTCGCCGCCGAGACGCGCAGCTACGTCCCGCGCGTGCTGGAGCTCTACGCCCGGCTCAAGGACCAGTTCGAGACGGGGACGACGCCGCCGGCGGAGGCGACGCGCCGCGACGAGAAGCGGGAGGGCAAGGCGCTCGGCGTGCGAACTTCCGCGCTCCAGGGCCGGCCGACCGCCCCGGCAGCGGCGCGGGTCAGGCCGGCGTCGGGCGAGCCGAGCCCCCACCGCGAGGCCAGCGGGACGGCGCGCTGACGGGTCGCCAAATGGGCCTTGCGGCCGCGGTGGTCCGGGCCTAGATTGGGATTAGACGGGAGGGATGGAAGGCGGCCGGTGGCCAGCCATCCCGAACGCCCACGGGCCGACTGGCGAGGCGAGACAGCCCTCGACCGGCAACCCGACCAGGCACCCCAATGGGGTAGCAGCCGGGCAGCCCGCGGTGCCGCGCTGATGGCACGGCATGTCGAGTAGGGACCGGCACGAGCGCGACGAGCGATTCGTCGCGCTCGTTTTCTTGTGGGCGTTGGTTCCATATGTGCCATCGGGTCCAGTGCGCGCGATGCGGCAAGCCGAGCTGGATCGGCTGCGGCCGGCACGTGGAGCGGGCGCTCTTCGGAGTCCCCGCGGCCGAGCGCTGCGTGTGTCCACGCTCGCTGCTGGCGCGGCTGCTGGGCTGGCGCACGACCCCTGCGCCCGTCCCGAGCTCGGGACGCGAGCGGTGAGCCCCGAAACCGGGGGCGTGCTAGCCGCCCGGCTCGGGTCGGACCTCTCGGTCGAGCTGCAGCAGAACCGCCCCGGCATGCTCGCCCGCGCCGCCGAGGCGATCGCTTCGGGCGGTCTCAACCTCGAGGGCTTCGCCGAGGTGGACGGCACGCTTCACCTGCTGACGGGCGACCCGCGCTCGGCCCGCCACGCGCTCGAAGCCGCGGGCCTGCGCGTGAGCGGCGAACGCGACGTGCTGGTGGTGAGGATCGAGGACCGCTCCGGGGCCGCGGCCCAGGTGTTCGGCCGCCTGGCCGGCGCCGGCGTGAACGTACACCACACCTACGTCGCGTCCGGGCACCGCATCGTGATCGCGGCGGACGACCCCGCGCAGGCGCTCGAAGCGCTCCGGGCCTGAGCTCCCGGCGCCGCCTCTCAGGAAACGAGCCGGTCTTCCGGAAGCCTCGCGTCCGCGGCCAGCTCCGAGAGCGGGCGCAGCTCGCGGTAGAGCGGCGTGAAGTCGGGCTCGGTCGCGTCGAACAGCTGTCGGAAGCTGTCGATCACGAAGTAGGTCTCCTGGTAGGCGTCGATGCGGTAGAGGCTGCGCATGATGCGCCGCAGCTCGAAGAGCACGCGCCGCGGCTTTGGGCTCGTGACCGCGTAGTCGACCTCGCCCGGCGAGGACAGGATCCCGGCGCCGTAGCTGCGCAGGCCCTGCGGCGTGCGGATCAGGCCGAACTCGACCGTGTACCAGTAGAGCCGCGCCAGCCACGGGAGCGCGCCGAGTCCTTCGGCCTTGACGCCGCCGCGGCCGTACGCCTGCATGTAGTCGGCGAACACCGGGTCGAACAGCATCGGCACGTGGCCGAAGAAGTCGTGGAACACGTCCGGCTCGACGATGTACGCGAACTCGTGCTCCTCGCGGATCCACCAGGTGACCGGGAAGCGGCGGTTGGCGAGGTGGTCGAAGAAGACCAGGTCGGGGACGAGCCCCGGCACGGCCACGAGCATGAAGCCCGTTGCTGCGCCTAGCGCGGCGTTCACCGCTTCGAAGCGTGGGATACCCTTCGCGTAGGGAAGCGCGTCGAGTGCTCTCAGGTACTCGTCGCAGGCCCGGCCGGGAACGAGCTCGATCTGGCGGCGGTACAGGCGCCGCCAGCGGTCCTGCTGCGGCTCGCTGTACCCGGCGTAGTCCTGCTCCACGGTGTAGTCGGGCCGCATCCGGCTGTAGTCGCCGCGCAACCCGTGGCTCGACTGGCCGTGGTTGGCCTGCCGCTGCGCGCTCATGGATCAGAGGCCTCGCGTCGATCCTAACACCCGCGGGGGCTTGGGGGGTGCG